>Ga0070660_100002664_pt1 | contig 12265 bp, 12 predicted proteins | sample KBSC33metaG_FD_64670 | JGI IMG/M metagenome (GOLD analysis project Ga0070660, IMG submission 64670) | Corn rhizosphere microbial communities from Kellogg Biological Station, Michigan, USA - KBS C3-3 metaG | ecosystem: Host-associated > Plants > Roots > Rhizosphere > Soil ... | reverse complement strand
GCGGCCGATCGCGCCGTCGACCCCGTCGGCCTTCGGCTCGAGGTGCGAGCAGCCCTTGGCGCTGAAGCGCAGGCCGAAGCGCGCGCGGCACGAGGCGTCCTCGAGCACCTCGGGCGCCTCGGGCGGCAGCGGCTCGCCGTGGTGGCTCATGAGGGTCTGGTGCAGAGCGGTGCGCACGGCCATCGCGCGCTTGTGCTCCGCGGTCGTGAGGGTGTGGCCGGGCTCGAGGAGGTCGCGCTCGACAAACCACTGCTGGAGCGCGTCAGGGGTGGCGACGCGGTCGCTGTCGTCCTCGGCGTCGTACGTGTTGACGAAGTTGCGGATCGTCTCGAGCTGGCCGGGTGCGGGGTTGGAAGGCATGCTTATGGCTGAAACCAGTAAATGTATTTGACAGGTTAGCTCACCGGCTATACTTTTACGGAGGTTACACACTCCACCGCAGAGGAGCCAAGTCCCAAATGATCGCCCCCTCCCAGTTGCAGGTCCTCGCCACCGAACACCACTTCGACGCCGTCCCCATGAAGCGGCTTCCCCGCCGGCGCCGCCGCCATGGCGATGCCGTCGAGATCCGCGTCGCCACCGGCCGTGACGCGCACGCGGTCCGCGAGCTCGAGCAGCTCGACGGCCGCACGCTCACCGACGGCTCGCGCCTCGTCGCCGAGGTCGGCGGCGTCACGGTCGCGGCGATCTCGGTCGCCGACGACACCGTCGTGGCCGACCCGTTCGAGCCCACCTCGAGCATCGTCGACCTCCTGCGCCTGCGCGCCCGTCAGCTGCGCATCGCCGGCACCCCTCGGCCGGCGCCGAAGCTCGCGCTGATCGAGCGCCTCGCGCGGTGACCGTGCACGCGGTCACCCGCCTCCAGGACCTCCCGCGCATCCCCGCGGGAGGTCCTGAGCTTGCTTCCTGGACGCCGATCCGCCACCTCCTCGGGATCGGCGCCTTCGGCGTGAACGCGTGGCGCGGCGAGCGCGCCGGCGACGTCGTGATCTCCCCCCACGACGAGGTCCCCGACAGCGCGTGCGGCTGCGCCGGCCACGAGGAGCTCTACCTCGTCCTCGAAGGCCGCGCCCGCTTCGTCGTCGCCGAAGAGGAGATCGACGCGCCGACCGGCACCCTCCTCGCCCTCCCGCCCCACCTGCACCGCGAGGCCCACGCGGCCGAGGACGGCACGGTCGTCCTGGTCGTCGGCGCGCCCCGCGGTGGCGCCTACGCACCCGGTGCGTGGGAGCGCCGCGCGCTGGACGCCGCGGGCCTCCCGTAGGGGCCCCGGGGGGGCGAACGTCCCGATCCTTGACCTATGGGTCAAGGAAATGGACGCTCACCTGCGCAAGCTGACGGGACGCCAGGAGAACCTCATCGCCACCTGGCAATTGCGCCGGGCCGGGTGGAACCACCGGACCGTTCATCACTGGGCAACCAAGGAGCTCTGGACTCCGGTCCACGACGGGGTTTGGGCGCTCACGCAGGCACCCTTGACCCGGCGGCAGCTTCAGGTCGCGGCGGTGCTCACGGCGCCCGGCACCTTCCTGGCTGCGGAGTCGGCTTGCGGGTGTCATGGGTTCGTCGAGTGGAACGGCGGTTACGAGACGGTGGTGCGGCCCGGGAGCGGCGGCCCGCGGAGGTATCCGGGGTTGGTGGTGTACCGGTCGTTGACGCTTGAGGGCCAGACCACGCGACACGACGGCATACCTGTCGTCTGTCCGGAGCGTGCGCTGATCGATGTCGCGCCCCGGTTGGACAGATTTCAGCTAGGGAGAGGGTTTCGCGAGGCCTGTCGGTTGCGCTGCACCACCGCCAACGAGATCGCAAAGCGGTTGAACGGCCAGCGCGGTACTCGCCTCCTGGGTGATCTGTGTGATCGCTACGCGACGATCCCCTACCACCGCTGCCGCTCGGACGCGGAGTCCCGCGGCCTCGAGATCCTGCACGACGCGGGTGTCCCCCTTCCCCAGGTGAATATCCGTGTCGCCGGGCGCGAGGCGGACTACGTCTGGCGCCGATGGAAGCTGATCGTCGAGGTCGACAGCAAGGAGTTTCACTTCTTCAGCATCGACGACGCCGACAAGCAGGCCGTCTGGGAGCGCGCGGGCTACACGGTCAAACGCATCTGGGCCAACGACATCTACTACCGGCCGCACATGCCGCCTGCACTGGTGAACGTCCAAACCGTTGCCCTATAGGGCAACCATCGGGACGTTCGCGTCAGGAGGGCAGGATTCCGCGGTTGCGGAGGGTCTCGAGGACCTGGTCGATCGCGGCGTCGAGGTCGCCGGGGCCGAGCACGAGCTCGGGCGAGGTCGGCGCCTCGTAGGGGTCGTCGACGCCGGTCATCCCGGTGATCTCGCCGGCGCGGGCCTTGGCGTAGAGGCCCTTGGGGTCGCGGCGCTCGCATTCCTCGAGCGGGGTGTCGACGAAGATCTCGATGAAGTCCAGGCCGATGGCCTCGTGGATCTGGCGGGCCGCGTCGCGGTCGTCGACGTACGGCGAGACGAGCGAGACGATCGCGATCGTGCCGGCGTCGGCGAGGTAGCGGGCGACGTGCGACGTGCGGCGGACGTTCTCGGCGCGGTCCTCGGGCGAGAAGCCGAGGTTGCCGTTGATGCCGTGGCGCAGGTTGTCGCCGTCGAGGCGGTAGGCCGACACGCCCTCGGCCAGCAGGCGCGACTCGACGCCGTCGGCGATCGTCGACTTGCCGGAGGCCGGCAGGCCGGTGAGCCAGACCGTCGCGCCGCGCGTGCCCAGCAGGTTCCAGCGCTCCGCGCGGTCGACCTTCGAAGGCTGGCGGAAGACGTTCTCGGAGATCTCGGAGGCCGGCCGGTCGCCCGCGCCGCCGGGCTCGTGCTCGCGGCGGATGATCATGCCGGCGCCGACCGTCTCGTTGGTCGCCTCGTCGATGACGATGAAGGAGCCGGTGACGCGGTTGCGGCGGTAGGGGTCGTAGAGCAGCGGCTCGGCGGTGCGGAAGCGCACGCGGCCGATCTCGTTGAGCTCCAGCGACTCGGCGGCCTGATGGTGCAGCGTGTCGACGTCGATGCGGTGCACGACCTCGGAGAGCACCGCGCGCGTCGCGCGCGTGGTGTGCTTGATCACGTAGCGCTTGCCGGGCGTCGCCGGCGCGTCGCTCATCCAGCAGACGTTGGCGTCGACGTCGCGGCCCGCCTCGGAGCGGTTGTTCGGCCGGCAGAGCATGTCGCCGCGCGAGATGTCGATGTCGTCGGCCAGGCGGATCGCCACCGACATCGGCGGGAACGCCTCCTCCAGCTCGCCGTCGAACGTGTCGATCGCCGTGATGTGCGAACGCGCGCCCGAGGGCAGCGCGACGACCTCGTCGCCCACCCGCCAGATGCCCGACGCGATCTGCCCGGCGTACGCGCGGTAGTCGTGGAGGTCCTCGGAGCCCGCCTCGCCCGGCCGGATCACCCACTGCACCGGGAAGCGCGGGTCGATCAGGTTGCGGTCCGACGCGATGTGGACGTGCTCGAGCAGGTAGAGCAGCGGCGAGCCGTCGTACCACGGCATGTTCGGCGAGCGGTCGACGACGTTGTCGCCGGTCAGCGCGCTCACGGGGATGAAGTGCACGTCGGAGATCTCGAGCTTCGCGGCGAAGTCCGAGAACTCGTCGACGATCTCCTCGAAGCGCGCCTCGCTCCAGTCGACGAGGTCCATCTTGTTGACGACCACGACGATGTGCGGGATCCGCAGCAGCGCGCTGATGAACGCGTGGCGGCGCGACTGCTGCACGACGCCGTTGCGGGCGTCGATGAGGACGAGCGCCAGGTCGGCGGTCGACGCGCCGGTGACCATGTTGCGCGTGTAGAGCTCGTGGCCGGGGGTGTCGGCGATGATGAACGTCCGCCGCGGCGTCGCGAAGTAGCGGTAGGCGACGTCGATCGTGATGCCCTGCTCGCGCTCGGCGCGCAGGCCGTCGGTGAGCAGCGCCAGGTCGACCGTGCCGTTGTGGCCGTGGCGGCGCTTGGACGCCTCGGTGACCTGCTCGAGCTGGTCCTCGAAGATCGACTTGGTGTCGTAGAGCAGCCGCCCGATCAGCGTCGACTTGCCGTCGTCGACCGAACCGGCCGTCGCGAAGCGCAGGAGCTCGCCCGACTTCGGTGTGGTCATGGGGGCGCTCACTAGAAGTAGCCCTCGCGCTTGCGGTCTTCCATCGCGGCCTCGGTCACGCGGTCGTCCGCGCGCGTCTCGCCGCGCTCGGTGATCCGCGTCGCCGCGATCTCCGCGACGACGTCCGGCAGCGTCGCGGCGACCGAGCGCACCGCGCCCGTGCACGACATGTCGCCGACGGTCCGGTAGCGCACCGACTCGGTGAACGGCTCTTCTCCGGGGATCAGCTCCGTGAAGTCCGACGTCGCGTAGAGCATCCCGTCGCGGGCGAACACCTCGCGCTCGTGCGCGTAGTAGATCGAGGGGATCTCGAGGCCCTCGTCGGCGATGTACTGCCAGACGTCGAGCTCGGTCCAGTTGGAGATCGGGAACACGCGGACGTTCTCGCCCTTGTTGATCCGGCCGTTGTAGATGCTCCACAGCTCCGGCCTCTGGTTCTTCGGGTCCCAGCCGCCGAAGTCGTTGCGGAACGAGAAGATTCGCTCCTTCGCCCGCGCCCGCTCCTCGTCGCGCCGCGCGCCGCCGAACGCCGCGTCGAAGCCGTGCTCGGCGAGCGCGTCGAGCAGCGTCACCGTCTGCAGCCGGTTGCGCGACGCCCGCGGCCCGGTCTCCTCGACGACGCGGCCCTGGTCGATGGAGTCCTGCACCGACGCGATGACCAGCCGCTCGCCCAGCTCGGCGACCCGGCGGTCGCGGAACTCGATGACCTCGGGGAAGTTGTGGCCGGTGTCGACGTGCATCAGCGGGAACGGGAAGCGCCCCGGCCGGAACGCCTTCTCGGCGAGCCGCAGCATCACGATCGAGTCCTTGCCGCCGCTGAACAGCATCACCGGCCGCTCGAACTGGGCGGCGACCTCGCGCATGACGTGGATCGCCTCGGACTCGAGGGCGCGCAGATGATCGAGTTCGTAGCTCATGCGGTCGGAGACGGCGCTGCGGCCGGCGGCCGCACGCGGTGTAGAGCGTAGGCGGCGATGCCGGTCAGGACCGGGACGCCGAAGATGATCCAGGGGGACAGGTCGACGCCGGCCTTCTTGAGCACGCCGAGGCCGGAGCCGAGCATCACGCACCCGAGCGCGGGCCGCAGGCCGGCGGCCGGCACGATCCGCGACAGCCGCTCGCCGATCAGGACGCCGGGGATCGAGCCGATCAGGATCGTGCCCATCAGCCCGTAGTCGACGTTGCCGGCGATCACGTGGGCGATCCCCGCCGCCCACAGCAGGATCGCCGCGTGGAAGACGCCGGTGCCGACGACGCGGTGCGGCGTCAGGCGGAAGACGAGCATCAGCGCGAGGCCGATGAGCGCGCCGCTGCCCACCGACGTGACGCCGAGGATGAACCCGAGCACGAAGCCGAGCCCGATCGCGGCCAGCCGCGTGCGCGGTCCGAGCGGCGCGGCGTGGCGCTCGGCGAGCTTGGGCACGAACACCGCGCGCGCCAGCGTGATGACCGACGTCAGCAGCAGCGCGATCGCGACGCCCCACAGGATCCCGTTGCTGTGGAGCGCGTGGATGGTCGACACCAGCACAACGCCGATGACCGCGCCGGGGACGCTGCCCAGCGCCATCGTGTTCGACAGCCCGACGTCGACCGTGCCCGACTTCCAGTGCTGGAAGCCGCCGAACGTCTTGGTGATCGCGCCGTAGGCGATGTCGGTGCCGACCGCGACCGACGGCTGCGTGCCGATGAAGATCAGCAGCAGCGGCGTCATCAGCGATCCGCCGCCGATGCCGGTCAGGCCGACGAGGATGCCGACGCCAAGCCCGAAGACGACGACCAAGGGATCCATGAGGCGCTGGTCAGGCTATGCGGCGTGCAGCCCGCACTCGATCTTGTCCGTACCGGCCCAGCGCCCTTCGCGGCCGTTGCCGGGCCTCGTGCACGGCTCGCAGCCGATCGATTCGTAGCCGCGGTCGTGCAGCGGGTGGTACGGCAGATCGAACTCGAAGATGTGGTTCCAGACGTCGCGCTCCGTCCAGTCGGCCAGCGGGGCGGCCTTCCACAGGCCGTGCTTCTCGTCCCAGCCGAGGATCGGCGTGTCGGCCCGCTCGGGCGACTGGTCGCGGCGCAGGCCGGCGATCCAGACGTCGTTGTCGGCGAGGTGCTCGCGCAGCGGCCGGACCTTGCGCAGGTCGCAGCAGCGATCGGGGTCGCGCTCCCAGAGCTTGTCGCCGTGCAGCGTGGCCTGCTCGTCGAGCGTGATCCCGCGGCGGCCCTCGACGGTGATGCCGAGCCGCTCCTCGAGCCGCTCCCACGTCTCGTAGGTCTCGGGGAAGAACAGCCCGGTGTCGAGCGTGAAGAACGACGCCTGCGGCAGCACCTCGGAGACGAGGTGCGCGATGACCACCGCCTCCTTCTGGAAGGAGCAGGCAACGGCGATGCGGTCGAACCGCTCGCCGAGCTGGCGCAGCAGCTCGTCGGTCTCTAGACGGCGCACTCGCCCTCGCCGCGCACGACCTCGAAGGGCACGCTCTTGGACCAGTCGATGAAGTGGTTCATGGTCTCGAGGCTGAACTCGATCGGCAGGGTCAGCTCCGAGACCTCGTCCTCGAAGCGCTTGGTTCCTACCCGATCTGCGAACTCGTTGAAGGTCTCGCTCGCCGAGGAGCGCTCGGCCTCGTAGAGCCGCAGCCACCTCTCGACCGCGTCCGGGACACGCTTGGCGGGCAGGCGGACCTTCAGGCGCGTGCCGAACGTGACGCCGCCCTTATGGCTGCCGCCGACGTGCGCGACGTACGCCGGGACCGTGTGCTCGCCGACCTTGATCGACGCGCCGTAGAACCCGATGTTGCCGATGTGGTGCTGGCCGCAGCCGTTCGGGCAGCCGGACATCTTGACCTGGACCTGCTTGGTGAGCTCGTCGGTGATCTCCATGTCGCGCAGCCGCTCGCGGACCGCGGCATTCAATCCCATCGAGCTCGTGATGCCGAGCTTGCACGAATCCGTGCCCGGGCAGCTGACGACGTCGATGACCTCCTGCGCGCCGTGCTCGCCGAGGCCGAGCTCCTCGAGCTTGGTCCACACCTCGTAGATCGACTCGTCGCGCACCCAGCGCAGGACGAGGTTCTGGCCGACCGTGGTGCGGGCGTAGCCGCCGCAGTACTCGCGCATGATGTTCGCGAGGCCGCGGAACTGCTCGGGCGAGAGGTCGCCGCGGGGCACCGCGACCTCGACGGTCGAGTAGCCCTCCTGGCGCTGCGGGAGGACGTTGGACTTCGCGAAGCGCTCGAACCCGGACAGGTCGCCGTTGGGCGACGCGTAGCCGGTCTCGCGCGGGGCCGGCGCGCCGGCCTCCTCGTCGTCGACGAACAGGATCGGCTCGATGCTGAAGTCGCGCTCGTTGACCCAGTCGCCCTCGAGCTCCTCCTCGACCTGGCGGCGCAGCTCGTCGATGCCGTACTTGTCGACGAAGACCTTGATGCGGGCGCGCGCGCGGTTGACCCGCAGCCACTCCTGGCGGTCGAAGATCCGCAGGACCGCCTCGGTGATCTTCAGGTACTCGCCGTCGTCGGCGCCGACGAAGTCGTAGAGCTCCTGGGCGACACGCGGCATGATCGACGTGCCGCCGCCGACGAGCATCCGGAAGCCGCGCTTGCCGTCGCGGATGACCGGGATGAACGCGCCGTCGTGGATCTCGGAGATCGCGCGGTCGGCGTCCGACGCCGTGAACGACGTCTTGAACTTGCGCGGCATCGCCTGGGCGGTGGGGTGGCGGACGAAGTAGCGGACGTACGCGCCGGCGTAGGGCGTGACGTCGAACTCCTCGTCGGGCGCGACGCCGGCCCACGGGTCGCCGGTGACGTTGCGCATAGTGTTGCCGCAGCCCTCGCGGCTGGAGAGGTTGGCTTCGCCGATCAGGCGGATGTACTCGGCCGAGTCCTTGAGCGGGACGTGGTGGACCTGGATGTTCTGGCGCGTCGTGATGTGCCCCTTCTTGAGCGGCACGTACTTCTCGATCGCGTCGGCGAACGCGTCCATCTGCTCGGGGGTGATGCCGCCGAACGGGAGCTTGACCCGGATCATCTGCACGTCGGGCTGGCGCTGGCCGTAGACGCCCTGCTTCAGGCGGAACTTGATGAACTCGGTCTCGTCGCGCTGGCCGTCGAGGAAGGCAGTGGACTCCGTGTCGAAGTCGTCGAACTCGCGCTCGAGGATGGGGATGATGTGGCCCGGGACGTTCTCGTAGATCTCGGGATCCGAGAGCGTCCCCCGGCCTGCAGCGGTCGGCTCCATCGACCGAAAGTAGCAAACCCGACCGGGATTTGTGCCTTTTGCTCCTGCTGTGACCTATGTCACAGCCAGGGCTCGTAGTGCGGCTCGCGCTCCACGGCCTCGACCCGCGCCGCCTCGAGCCAGCCCGGGAGCCGCTCGGCGACCGGTGCCGGCGGCGGCGTGTGGTCGCGCAGGAACTGCTCGACGGCGGCCATGACCGCAGCGGCCTCCTCGGGGGAGGCGCTGGATCCGAGCAGCTCGAGCTGGGGGCGGCGGTTGGGCAAGGCACGGCATGATGGCAGCTTCGTGCGCACGTTCTCCGCAGACGACGTCTTCGCCGCCGTCGACGCCGCCACCGCGATCGAGCGCGTCCGCGAGGCGTTCGGCCGCCACCGTCGGGGCGAGTGGGTGATGCCGTCGAAGGTCTACCTCGACAGCCCGCCCTACGGCGACTTCCGCGCCATGCCCGCCCGCGGCGGCGAGCTGGCGATGCTCAAGTGGATCTCGTCGTTCCCGGACAACCCGAAGCGCGGCCTGCCGACGGTGATCGGCGTGCTGATCGTCAGCGACGCGACGACCAGCGAGCCGCTGGCGATCCTCGACGCCGGCGCGGTCACCGCGCTGCGCACCGGGGCCGTGGCGGCGGTGGCGGCCGAGGCGCTGGCGAGCGCGGACCGGCGCGTCCCCGCGGTCATCGGCTGCGGGGTCAACGGGGCGTGGGCCGCGCGCTGCCTCGCGGCCGCGGGGTTCGGCCCGGGGATCTGCCACGACGCCGACGCGGAGCGCGCGCAGCGGCTCGCCGGCGAGCTCGGCTGGAGCGCCGGGACCCGCGCCGAGGCGCTGGCCTGCGACGTGGTGACCTGCGTCACGCCCGGCCACTCGATCGTCGTCGACGCCGGCGACCTGCGGCCCGGGATGCACTTCAACATGCTCGGCGCCGACGGGCCCGGAAAGGCGGAGGCCACCGTCGGCGCGGTCGGCAGCTGCAGGCTGTTCTGCGACGAGTGGGAGCAGGCGTCCCACGGCGGCGAGCTCACCGGCGCCGTCGAGGCCGGCCTGATCTCGCGCGAGCAGGTCACCGACCTGGGCGCGGTGCTGACCGGCGAGGCCCCGGGCCGGCCGGGGCCCGAGGCCGTCACGCTCTTCGACTCGACCGGCCTGGCGATCCAGGACCTGGCGATCGCCGCGGCTGTCCTCGGCCGCTAGTGCTTGCGCTGGCCCTTGAGCCCGTGGGGGCGCTTGGGCTTGCCGGGCAGCTGCTTGGGCAGCCCGGTCGTCGTCGGCGGGTTGACCGGCGTCTTGTCGAAGCAGTTGTTGTGCGGGCCCGGCGACGAGCTCAGCGACACCGCCGGCAGCGCCGGCAGCTTGTTGTTCGGCTTGACGAAGTTGAACGCGGCGGTCAGGTCGCCGGTGTGGGCGCGGCGCCAGGCCGACAGGTTCGGCACCTTGACGCCGAAGCGCGTCTCGCAGAAGCGCAGCGTCGAGGTGTGGTCGAACACGTTCGAGCTGACGAAGCCGCCGCGGCTGAACGGCGAGACGACGAGCATCGGCACGCGGAAGCCCAGCCCGAGCGGGCCGTTGATGCCCTGCGCGTCGTCGGGCAGCGGGTTCACCGTGACGTATTCCCCGGGCGTTCCGGCGGGCGCGACGGGCGGCGGCACGTGGTCGAAGAAGCCACCGTTCTCGTCCCAGGTCAGGAAGAGCGCGGTCTTCTTCCAGAGTGAGCTCTTCTTCATGACCGCCTCGAGGACGTCGCGGGCGACCACCTGGCCGGACAGCGGGCCGCTGAACTCCGGGTGCTCTGACTCCTGGATGTTCGACAGCACCCACGAGACCTGCGGCAGCGTGCCCGCCGAGATGTCGGACAGGAAGTCGTCGGGGTACTTCGGGTCGATGCCCTTCGACTTGAGCTTCCCGCTCTGGAAGTTCGCGAAGTAGGGGAGAACGTTGTCGAAGATGCCGCCCTGCGGGTCGGTGTAGACCTTCCAGCTGATGCCCTTGGCCTCGAGCGCCTCGGGGTACGTGGGCCACGTGTAGGCGCCGGCCTTGCTTGCGCGCTGGGTGACCAGGGTCGACAGATGCGGGCCGCCCGCCTTGCCGTCGGGGTCGAGCGTGCCGGACATCGACATCAGCCGGTTCGGGTCCGTCGGCCCGATCACCGAGCAGTGGTAGCGGTCGCAGAGCGTGAACGCCTTCGCCAGCGCCCAGTAGAGCGGCACGTCGGCCTGGTCGTAGTAGCCCATCGTCAGCGAGCCCTGGTCCGCGCCGTCGCTGTTGAGGTGCTCGGCGACGAAGTGGTTCATCGCGCCCTGGTTCCACGCGCGGTGCTGCGGGCCCCAGTCGTGCGTGATGTCGTGCGTGCAGTCGCCGCCCAGCGACTCGGCGTCGATGTGCCACGGCTGGATCGTCCCGGTCGTCCCCGCCGGATAGCTGCCCTGGGTGAACGCCTGCCGGTTCAGCTTGTCGCCGAACCCGCGCACGCCGGGATACCGCCCGAAGTAGTGATCGAACGATCGGTTCTCCTGCATGAAGATGATGACGTGCTCGATGTCGCCCAGCCGGCCCGGCTTGACCGACGCCGCGAGCGCCTCCTCGAGCCACGGGAGCCCCAGGCTCGCCACCCCGAGCGCCGCTCCGGCGCCGGCGGCGTTGCGGAGGACTTGGCGGCGGGTGAGATCGGTGGGGGACATGAGCCGACACTTTCACATACCGCGCGACTCGCGCAACGTTCGCGGCCCGACGGTGGACGCGTGGGCCGGATTTCCATTCATAACGACGGGTTTTCCGGCCCAGGCGACCCATGGGAGCTCGCCGAGGTCCAGTACGGGCGCGTCGCGGCGTGGCAGATCGCGGAGCCGAGGACCCAGGTGGACAGCTGGCTGCGCTCGTGCAGGCTCGAGCCGGACCGGTGGGGCGTCTACAAGGTGCCGGGCGTGCCGGAACTTCGAGAAGCGCGGTGGATGAGCGGAGTGCTGGCCTGCGGGCCTCGGGGGCTGCTCAGCCATCTGAGCGGCGGCGCTCATCGCGGGATCCTCGTCGCCGATGGCCCCGAGGTGGATGTGACGGTGCCGCGCTCACGTGAGGGGCGGCAGGGCATCCGCGTCCATCGCCCACGCCGCATGCCCGTCGGGGATGTTCACAAGGGCATCCCGATCACCACGCCCACCCAGATCCTCATCGACCTCGCCACCACCTTCACCCAACCGAACCTCGAGCGCGCCCTCGGAGAGGCAGAGCTCCTCGGTCTCCTGGATGAAGAAGAGCTGGCACGACGCGGCGGGCCGAAGCTGCGCCGGATCCTCAACGGTCACGAGGCAGGGAGCGACATCCCGAAGAACGTGATGGAGCAGCGGTTCCGGGACATTGTGCGCGCGGCAGGTCTCGAGCAGCCCGAGATGCACGCCGAGCTCCTCGGCTACGAGATCGACTTCCTCTGGCGCGACCGCGGCGTCGCGGTCGAGACCGACGGCCGCAGCGTCCACGCCCGCCGGGCGGCGTTCCAGAGAGACCGCGCGAAGGACCGCGACCTCCAGCTCGCCGGCTACCTCGCCCTCCGCTTCACCTACGCGGAGATCATGTCCGAGCCGGAGCTCGTTACAGCGGGATGTTGCCGTGCTTGCGCTTCGGGCCCGGCTCGCGCTTGGTCAGCAGCGTCTCGAGTGCGTTGATGACCTTCGGGCGCGTCTCCGACGGCGTGATGACGTCGTCGATGTAGCCGCGCTCGGCCGCGGTGAACGGGTTGGCGAAGCGGGCCTTGTAGTCGTCGATGAGCTTCGAGCGGCGCTCGTCGGGCGTCGGCGACTTGGCGATGTCGCGGCGGTAGATGATGTTGACCGCGCCCTCGGGGCCCATGACCGCGACCTCGGCCTGCGGCCAGGCGAAGTTGAAGTCGGCGAGCAGGTGCTTGGAGCCCATGACGTCGTAGGCGCCG
>Ga0070660_100002653_pt1 | contig 12288 bp, 10 predicted proteins | sample KBSC33metaG_FD_64670 | JGI IMG/M metagenome (GOLD analysis project Ga0070660, IMG submission 64670) | Corn rhizosphere microbial communities from Kellogg Biological Station, Michigan, USA - KBS C3-3 metaG | ecosystem: Host-associated > Plants > Roots > Rhizosphere > Soil ... | reverse complement strand
CATGACATTCCGGGCGACTGGGGCACCGCGGTCAACGTCCAGGCGATGGTGTTCGGCAATATGGGCGACACGTCGGCCACGGGCGTCGCCTTCACGCGCGATCCCTCGACCGGCGAGCGCGCATATTATGGCGAGTTCCTGATCAACGCGCAGGGCGAGGATGTCGTCGCGGGCATCCGCACGCCGCAATATCTGACCAAGGCCGCGCGCGAACGCGCCGGCGCCAAGGCGGCGTCGATGGAAGAGGCGCTGCCGGAAACCTATGCCGAGCTGGCACGCGTATTCGACCTGCTGGAAACGCATTATCGCGACATGCAGGACATCGAATTCACGGTGCAGCAGGGCAAGCTCTGGATGCTGCAGACGCGATCGGGCAAGCGCACCGCCAAGGCCGCGCTCAAGATCGCGGTCGATATGGCGGCCGAGGGGCTGATCACGCAGGACGAGGCGATATTGCGCGTCGATCCTTCGGCGCTCGACCAGCTGCTGCATCCCACGCTCGATCCGGAAGCGCCGCGCGATGTGATCGCCAAGGGCCTGCCCGCCTCCCCCGGCGCCGCGTCGGGCCAGGTCGTGTTCGACGCCGACACCGCCGAGAAGCGCGCCGCCGCGGGCGATGCGGTGATCCTGGTGCGGGTCGAGACCAGCCCCGAGGACATTCACGGCATGCATGCCGCCAAGGGCATATTGACCGCGCGCGGCGGCATGACCAGCCACGCCGCGGTGGTCGCGCGCGGCATGGGCCGGCCCTGCGTGTCGGGTGTCGGCAGCCTGGCGATCGATGTGAAGGCGAAGCTGTTCCGCGTCGGCGGCAAGGAAGTGCGCGAGGGCGATATCCTGACGCTCGATGGGTCGACCGGCGAAGTGATGCTGGGCGAGGTTGCGACGGTTCAGCCGGAGCTGGCGGGCGATTTCGGCACGTTAATGGTTTGGGCGGACGAGGTGCGGCGCCTCAAGGTCCGCACCAATGCCGAGACGCCGCTCGATTGCCGCACCGCGCGCCAGTTCGGCGCCGAAGGGATCGGGCTTTGCCGCACCGAACATATGTTCTTCGATGCGGGGCGCATCTCCGCGGTCCGCCAGATGATCCTTGCCGAGGACGAGAAAGGCCGCCGCGCCGCGCTCGAGAAATTGCTGCCCGAGCAGCGCGCGGACTTTGCCGAGATTTTCGAAATCATGGCGGGCCTGCCGGTGACGATCCGCCTGCTCGATCCGCCGCTGCACGAATTCCTGCCGCATGAAGATGAGGAATATGCCGAAGTCGCCGCGGCGACCGGCGTGTCGCTCGAAAAGCTCAAGCGGCGCGCCGCCGAGCTGCATGAATTCAACCCGATGCTGGGCCATCGCGGCTGCCGGCTGGGGATCACCTATCCCGAAATCTACGAGATGCAGGCGCGCGCCATCTTCGAAGCCGCTTGCGATGTGGCGCGGCTGACGGGCGAAGCGCCCATCCCCGAGGTGATGGTGCCACTCGTCGCCACCCGGCGCGAGCTGGAAATCATCAAGATACTGATCGACCGCACCGCCAAGGCGGTGTTTGCCGAGAAAGACCAGATGCTCGAATATCTGGTGGGGACGATGATCGAGCTGCCGCGCGCCGCGCTGCGGGCGGGCGAGATCGCCGAGGTCGGCGAATTCTTCTCCTTCGGCACCAACGATCTGACGCAGACCGCACTGGGCGTCAGCCGCGACGACGCGGCGCGTTTTCTGGGCGCCTATGTCGAGCAGGGCATTTACGCCAAGGATCCGTTCGTCAGCCTCGACGTCGAGGGGGTGGGCGAGCTGATCCAGATCGCGGCGGAACGCGGCCGCAAGACACGCAACGGTATCAAGCTCGGCATTTGCGGCGAACATGGCGGGGACCCCGCCTCGATCGCTTTCTGCGAGAGCGCAGGCCTCGATTACGTTTCCGCCTCGCCCTATCGCGTGCCGATCGCGCGGCTGGCGGCGGCACAGGCGGCGCTGCGAAGCTAGGAATATTCAATCCCGCCCGGGAGCGTAATCGGGCGGGACTTCGGCGGCTCTGAGCCTTCCCGCCAGAAATACCCCCTTCCGCCCCTACGGAAGGGGGTTTTTTTGTGGGGAGCGCCATGCCCGGACGGAAGCTGGGGCCGCCTCCCGCGCTGATGATCCTGCGGGTCGGACAGGAGATGGATGCCAGCTTTCGCTGGCATGACGATGATCGAAGGGCCGGTGCTACCCGAAGGTGGCGCGATGCTCGTCGGCTTTGCCGGCCTCGAGCATCGCGGCCTGGTCGCGCCATTGCTCCTGCTCGATATAGCCTTCGTCGGCACCGAGCCTCTGCTCGAGCGCGACTTCATCTTCGCGCGACATGCCGGTGATGTCGGAATAGCGGTAGATGCCTTCCTCATTCAGGCGCCGCTCGCCGGCAGCGCCGATCCCGCGGATCCGCGAAAGGTCGTCGCGGGTGAGGTCAAGGGTCTCCGCGTTCGGCGCCGGCTCCGCAGCCGTGACAGGAGCCACGACCGGCTCATGCACTACGGCAGCCGGTGTGGCGGCTTCCACTTCGGCCAGGCGCGCGCGCGCCGCTTCCAGTTCGGCCTGCTCATCGGCGCGGGCGTCGCGTTCGGCCTCGTAAGCGCGCTTCCATTTCTTGCCGCCGGAGCGAGAGATCAGACCAAGCAGCCACCCCAGCACGAACACCAGAAACAGGATCGCCCATTGATTGGTGGTGAATTCGGGCATGTCGCGCTCTCCCTGCTCGTTTCAGCGGAGAGAATTGCGCGTGTGAGGCGCTGCGGTCAACCGGTCGGTGTCAGTTCTTCATCATGTTGTCGGCAATCGAGCAGGCCGCGGGCCCCAGGATCACGACGAACAGCACCGGCAGAATGAACAGGATCAGCGGCACGGTCATGATCGCGGGAAGCCGCGCCGCCTTTTCTTCCGCCTTCATCATGCGCGCGTGGCGGAATTCGCTCGACAGGACGCGCAGCGCGGAGGCGAGCGGCGTGCCGTATTTCTCGGTCTGGATCATCGTCGTGACGACGCCGCGAACCGAATCCAGATCGATACGCTGGGCGAGATTTTCAAAGGCAATGCGGCGATCGGTCAAGAAACCCAATTCGATCGCTGTCAGCGCCATCTCATCGCCAAGCTCGGGATAACCCTTGCCCAATTCCCTGGCGACGCGCCCGAAAGCGGCATCGACGGTGAGGCCCGCTTCGGCGCAGATGACGAGCAGATCAAGCGCGTCGGGCAGGCCTTTGCGGATCGCGGCGGTGCGCTTGGTGATCCGGTTCTTCACGAACAGATCGGGTGCCTTGTAGCTGAGCAACAGCGAGCCCGCGACGAGCATATAATGTTTGAAACCGCCCCAGGTCGGGAACCAGCCGAGGACATAGACGCCGAAGATGAAGGTGCCGCCGATCAGGATCGGCAGTGCCATCCGCGCGAAGATCACGGCGACCGCGGCGTCCTTGGAGCGGATGCCCGCCTGCATCAGCTTGGTCTGGGCGTCCTTGAGCTGTTTGTCCTGCAGCACCTTGAGACCGCCGAGCAGCGAACGCATCCGTTCGGTCGAGCGGCTGCTCTGGTTGAGCCGCGAGCGCTTGCGCGTGGAGGCAGTGATACCAGCCTTGAGCTGTTCACGACGTTCGTTGAGTGCCTTGACGCGACGCGCCATCGGATCGCGCACCGTGCTCGCCGCATAGATAGCGACCATCAGCGCGCCGACCGCGAGCGCCGCCATCATCGTGGCGATCGTCATGGCATCGAGGCCGAGAGGCATGTGCGTCGGCATCATCAGATCTCGAAATTGATCATTTTCGCCATGATGAACACGCCAATGCCCATCCACACGCCGCCGCCCGCCGCCGCCATGATCAGACGATGATCGGTGAAGAAGGCGCCCATATATTCCTTGTTCATATAATAGATGATGCCGAACACGATGAACGGCAGCGAACCGATGATGTAAGCCGACGCCTTCGATTCCGACGACATGGCGTTGATCTTCAGCTTCATCTGCATGCGCTTGCGCAGCACGTCGGAAAGATTGCCGAGCGTCTCGGCAAGATTGCCGCCGGTTTCGCGCTGGATTGCGAGCGTGATCACGAAGAACTGGAATTCGGGCGTATTGAGACGGTCCGCGGTTTCCTGCAGCGCCTGTTCCATGGTGCGGCCGATCCGCATGCGATCGGCCACGCCGCGGAATTCGCTGCCGACCGGATCCGGCACCTCGCTGCCGACCACCCCGATCGTCTCGGAGATGGGCAGGCCCGACCGCAGGCCGCGCACGAGCAGTTCGATTGCATCGGGGAAGCGGGTGACGAAATTCTTGATGCGCTTCTTGATCATCCGCCCGACCAGCATGTGTGGCAGACCGACACCGATCAGGATGCCCAAGAACAAGGAAAGCAGGAAGGGCACGCCCTTGAAGGTGAGGATCAGGAAACCAACCGACGAGAAGGCGGCGCAGAACATGGCATAACGCCCCAGGGTCCAGCTTTTGCCGGTCGCCTCGAGCCTTCGACGGAGCAATTCCGGGTTGGGCAACAGCCGGTGAAAGGCCTCGTCGAGCTTGGTCGAGCGCTGCGCGGTGATGCGGCGCAGCTGGGTTTCGACGGTGTTGCCGCCCCCGCTGTGGCGGGCTTTGACCATTTCGAGCCGGCGTTTGCGCGTGCGCGCGCCGGCAGGACCGACAAGCGCCAGCCCGCCGATCACGGCGAGGCCGCCGAACAGCAGAAGGAAGACTTGCAGCACGTCAGCTGGCAGAGGCCGCGCGCTTGCGCGGCAGAAAGGCTTTCACGTCGCTGAGACGGCCGAGCAGGGATTTGCTCTTCTTGACGACGTCCTGCTCGCCCAGCACCGCTTCGACCAACTCGATCAGCGCGAGGCCGATCTTGGCGCCCTTGGCCGCCTCCGCGATCGGCTTGCCGACCTTCGCCGCCTGCGATGCGAGCTTGGCGTCGAACGGAATGACAATATCGATCTTGCGCTCGACCGATGCTTCAAATTCCTTGCGCGCCACCTCTTCCTGACCGGAGGGCGGCACCTTGTTGGCGACGAGCAACACGCGCGTGCCGGGTGCATTGACCTTGAGCCAGGACAGGATGCGGATCGTGTCGCGCGTGGCGGCGAGCGTGAGTTCGGTGACGACCACCGCGGTCGCGACATCCTGCAGCAAGGCCGGATGCTGCACCAGCATGTGGCGCGGCAGATCGATGACCGAGCAAACGACCGCGCTGCGCAGCTCATCCTGAAGCTGGAGGAAAGCGGTGCCGTCGCCGGTCAAAGGCTGGCTGATCGGGGCTTCGGCCGACAGCACGCCGAGCATGTCGTTGGGACGCACCAGGGCGCGTTCGATGAACAGGCCGTCGATACGGCTGGGATTTTCGATCGCGTCGGTAAGGCCCCGCCCAGGCTCAAGATCCAGCGCGAGCGCGGCGGTGCCGAAATGGACATCGAGATCGAGCAAGGCGGTGGTCTTCTCGCTCTGACTCATCAGCCAGGCGAGCGAAACCGCGACGGTCGAGCTGCCCGCGCCACCGCGCACGCCGATCACCGCGGTCATCTGGTGGGGCGCTTCCTGCGCGACTTCAGCCGCGCGCGCGCCGGCCTGAATCGCCTGCGCCTGTGCGATGCATTCGTGCAGCTGATCCTGGGTGAAGGGCTTGAGCAGATAATCGTGCACGCCCGATGCGAGCAGGTCGCGATAGAAGCGAACATCGTTCACACGCCCGCAGGCGATCACGATCGTGCCCGGCTCGCACACTTCGGCGAGACCGTTGATATCTTCGAGCGGATCGCTCGACTCCCCGACATCGACGAGCAGGATGCTGGGGCTCTGCGACACCGCAAGGCTCTGCACCGCATAATGGATGCCGCCATTGTGGATCCGCTCGAGCGGCCAGCCGAAGGACAAGGCGGTCGCGCGAACGACGTCCTCGGCATCGAGATCGCTCAGGAAAGCGCTGAACGGATCACGCGTGCCGGCACGATGATGGAAAGGCGCGTTCACTGGCCGCTTCCCTTCGAGCTTTCCTTGACCGTGGTGGTCCAAAGCTTCGAGGTCGGCTCGGCTTCGTGCCATGCCTTGATCGCACGGAAGACGTTGCGCGTATCGGTTGTACTATCCGACTTGCCGTGGAGAAGATCGTTGGGATCGGCGACCATCGCCGCGAAGTTCGAATTCACCGCGCAGCCAAAATTGGTGTCGGCGATCGCGGCGGAATCGAGCCCGGCGGACTGCCAATTGGGGCAATTCGGCACCGATGCCTGGTCGCCTACGACGACCGGCTGATTGGGAGAATCGACGCCGAAATTATGCTTGGCCTGCGCCGCGCCGGCGGCGAGGAGCACCCCCAAAATGAACGTGCCGGCCTGAAATCCTGTCATCTTCATTCTCACTTCCCTCCCGCGCGGGCGTTGGCGGCCGGAACGGCTTGCGGTGCAGCGGCACCCGGTGCGGCGGTCGGTCCCGGGCGGCGGGCGCCGCTGTCGCCCTTGAAGGTCGTGCCGAGCAGCCAGCGTTCGGCGTCGCTGGGCGCCTTGAAGCCATCGGTCGGCAATTTGATCTGGCCGGCGTCGACCGGCTTGACCAGATAAGGGGTGACGATGATCACCAATTCGCTCTGCTGGCGGCGGAAGGTGTTCGACCGGAACAGCGCGCCGATGACCGGAAGCGCGCCGATACCGGGCACCTTGTCGGTCGAGTTGGCGACATTGTTGTTGAGCAGGCCGCCGATCATGAAGGACTGGCCCGAGCCCAGTTCGACCGTCGTCTCCGCGCGCCGCACGGTCAGACCGGGGACGGAGAAGCCGTTGAGCGTTACAGCGCCGGCGCTGGACAGCTGCGACACTTCGGGCCGGACGCGCAGCGCGATTCGGCCGCTGCTCAGCACGGTCGGCGTGAACGCCAGGCTGACGCCATATTGCTTGAATTCGACCGAAACCTGATTGAGGCCCTGCGCGATCGGGATCGGGATTTCGCCACCGGCGAGGAAACTGGCGGTTTCGCCCGAAAGTGCGGTCAGGTTGGGTTCGGCGAGCATCGTGACGAGCCCGTCCGTCTCCGCCGCATCGATCGCAGAGGCGATATCCATTCCGAACAGACGGCCCGCCAGCGCAAGCGCGGTCTTGCCCGCGCCCTGGCCGAGCTTGTCCAGATTGAAGAGCGTGCCCGGATTAGCCGGATCGAGGAATGTGCCGGTGACCTGGCCCTGCGCATCGATTCCGGTCGGCCTGAACGGCAGGTTTATCGTCGATCCGTTCGGCCCGGGGAATGGTACGGTCGGCAGCTTCGAAATGTCCGGATTGGTGATCGATCCGAAGTTGCGGCCCTGCGCGATGCCGAAGCTGAAGCCACCGCCCGTATCGCGGGTGAGCAGATTGACGCCGAGTGTCTTGACGAAATCGCGGTTAACTTCTGCGATCTTGACCTGAAGATTGACCTGCTGCGGGGCAACAGTCTTGAGCCGGTTGAGCACCTGGACGCCGCCCGCGAAGGCTATGGTGAGGCGTTCGGCTTCTTCGATATCCTTCGCGTCGCCGACGGTCCCGGTGAGCAGTACCATGCCGCTGACCGGAGTCGCGACGATGTCCGCATCGGGCATTGCCGCGCGCAGCATCGCGCCGACGCCGGTGAGGTTGTTGCCGACACGAACATCGGTCGACCAGATGACGGCTCCCGATTTGTCGGTGGCGTAGATGCTGGTCTGGCCCGGGGTCTTGGCGAATAGATAGAGCGCGGTCGAGCCTTTGACCTGGACGTCGGCGACCTTGTCGTCGGCGACGAACATGCCGGTCATCGGGCGTGACAGGCGGATGAGTTGGCCGGACCCGACCGACATGTTGATTACGCGGGCGGGCGCTTCGGCGACCGCAGTCGCTCCGTCAGCGGCACGCGCAGTGCCCGGGCTGAGCAGGGTCGCTGTCGCAACCGCCGCGATGAAGATGGGCGCACAACTCTGGCGCAAGAGGGTCTGGCTACGCATGAGTTTCAATTCCCGGCGGTGGCCGCGGACGCCGAAGCCGGCGTGACGGTGACGTTGTTGCCACGGGCGACCACCACGATCGGTCCGCGCGGAGCGGCCGGGGCGGAAGAAGCCGGGGCGGGACCGGGCATGCCGGCCGGCGGCGTGGAAGCCTTGGGCGCAACGGTACGCGGCTGGTAGCGCGAAACATCTCCGCCGGTGGTGGCGGTGGTGCTGGTATCGATTGGACGCGAAGCGATCTGCAGCAGCATCGCCTTCTCCGCTCGGGCATCCGAAGGCGCGCTGACTTCGCCCGCGGCGATCTCGCGCTCGAGCTCCATGCGATCGTCCGCGAGCGAACGTAGCGAAAGCGACAGGGTGCCGACCGCCTGCGCGACCGCGATCTCCTCGGCGATCTTCGGCGTGGCCTCGATCGTCACGTTGGAAAAAGCGACGACCTGGGTCTTGCCGTCGGCGTCGGTGGTCTTGTCTGTCTTCTGGTCGGTGGCGAGCACGCGCAGATTGCGCACGATCGTTTCGGTCGCCTTGAGCGGCTGCCCATCGCCGCCGGGAACGGTTTGCGTCAGCAGCAGATCGATACGATCGCCGGGGAAGACGAAGCCCGCGACACTCGCCTGGGCGGTGACCGCGATCGAGACGGCGCGCATGCCGGGCGCAAGCGCCGCAGCAAGGAATCCGCGATCGCCTGGCTTGATCAGCGCACCCTGGGTGACTGGCTGGCCGGCAGTGACGGTGTAGCGGACCACGGTGCCAATCACGGCCTGAAGACCGGGCTGCTGGCCCTGAATATAATATGCGTTGTCGACCAGATCCTTGGGCCAGGTCTGGTAGCGAACCGCGCCGGGCCCGATGATCGTCCCAGGCGGTAGCGTCTTTACCGCGACCAGAACCTGCGGACCGGTCGGGACGGCCGGAGCGGCGGCGACGACCGGCTGTCCGGAGGAACCGCCAATCATGGTGCGTGCTGTAACCGCGCAAATCGCGGCGAAGACGAGCGCACCCGCCATCAGCATCAGCTTACGTACGTCCATGGCGATCACTTACCCCTGTCATCGGCCGAAACGGGCCCCTGGGCACTCATGCAATTGACTTGGTTAAGATATCGTTCGTAACCACGAGCAGCCCCGCCGCGACGATCGCGACCCCATAAGGAATTTCCGGCTTGCCCGGCGCCTTGCGGATGCGGTGCCACACGACCATGCCGAGCGTGAGAAGGCCGCCTCCGAGCGCCATCCATTCGAGCAGGATCAGCATCTTGATGAGCGGCAGCCACAGGCCCAGCGCCGCGAGCAATTTGACGTCGCCGCCCCCCATCATGCCCATCGCGAAGCAGAGCGCGAACAGCGCCAGCAACGCCGCCGCAAGGCCAAGCTGGAACAGGATTTCATAACCCGAGAACCCAGCGGCAAACCACCACGGCACGGCCAGGATCGCGATAGTGGCGTTCAGGCGGTTGGAGATGATTCGCGCGCGAATATCGGTCACGGCCGCGGTGAGCAGCAGCAGGCCGAGCAGGCACAACATGGCTATGGCAAAGGCTGACATGGTGAACACTCTAGACGTCACGCCTTGCCAAACCGTAACCAGCCGCGGGTGAGCGTCGCGCAAGCCGATATTGCCATCGTCGGGGCCGGAATTGCGGGTGCAAGCCTCGCCGCGATGGTCGGTGACCGCGCGCGAGTCGTCCTGATCGAGGGCGAATCGCAGCCCGGCTATCATTCGACCGGGCGCTCGGCGGCGTTCTGGTCGGAAAGCTATGGCGGACCGCTGGTGCAGCCGCTGACCACCGCGTCGAGCGCGTGGCTCGAGGAAGCCGGGCTGCTCCACCCTCGCGGCTGCATCCATATCGCCAGCGATGAAGGCCTGGCGGCGCTGGACCTGCTGGCCGACGACATGGCGATTGGCAGCGTGGCGCACCAGTGGCTCGACCGCGCGGCGCTGGAGGCCGCGATCCCAGGGCTTCGGCCCGAATATCGCGTTGGCCTGAGCGAGCCGACCTGTCGCGACATCGACGTCGGCGGGCTGCACGGAGATTTTCTGGCACGCGCACGCCGCGGGGGCGCGACCCTGCTCACCGACGCCGCGGTGACGGCGATCGATCGCGAGGACGGTGAATGGCGGATTGCGACGCGGGCGGGCGAGGTGCGGGCGCGGCTGCTGGTGAATGCCGCGGGCGCCTGGGCCAGCCCGGTCGCGACGATGGCGGACGCGACGCGAGTCGCGATTACCCCGTATCGCCGCACGATCGCGCAGCTCGCCACCGATCCGCCGATGGCGGCCGACATGCCGCTGATCATGGACGCGCTCGGGCGCTTCTATTTCAAGCCAGAATCGGGTGGGCGGCTGTGGCTGTCACCGCATGACGAGACACCGGTCGAGCCGCACGACGTCGCACCCGAGGAGCTCGACGTGGCAATCGCGATCGACCGGTTCGAACATGCCGTCGACTGGCGCGTGATACGCCGCGAGCGTGCCTGGGCGGGGCTGCGCAGCTTCGCCCCGGACAGGCTGCCGGTTTATGGATTCGATACACGCGCGCCGGCTTTCTTCTGGTTCGCCGGACAAGGCGGATTCGGAATCCAGACCGCGCCGGCCGCGGCGATGATCGGCGCGGCGTTGCTGCTTGGCGAGGCAATGCCGGAGGCGGTGGCGGGGATTGATGTGGAGCGCTATTCGCCCGGGCGGTTCGACCACTGACCGCCCCGCGAACGCGTTTCCGTGGTCATTTCGCGGCTTGAAGATCTTCTCTCGGGGAATGCTGAAACAAGTCAGCGTGACGATTTCGGGTTACCGACTCGGGTAACGCAATCGCCCGAGGAAGCGCGCGATGCTGAAATGATGTTCGGGATCGGGCTTCATCCGCGCCTTGAACTTCTCAAACCTCATCACATCCTCGATCCGGCGATCGAGGAAGGCGCGGGTTTCGGCATAATCCTCGCTGGTATCGTCAATGAAGACGAGCAAGGTCGCGCCATAGACGCCGAGCAGTGTCATGCGCTTGGTATAATGCGCGAAACCGGTCGAACTATCCCCCGCCAGCCGCCACATCGCGTCTGCCGAACGCCAGCCGATCGCGGTTGCCATCGCGGCATTATGCGGCATGGCGAGCACCGCCAGCGCGCGGCGTAGCGCCTCGCGATGGGGCGCCGCCGCGGCGAGTCGCGCGAGCACGAGCGCGGTGATGCGTTCGCGGATGCGCATCGCGGCCAGCGTTTCGGGGGGTAGCGAGTCGGCCATATGCCGATCGATGCTGGCAAACCAGGCGTCGATCATCTGGCCGGCGCTGCCCGCAAAGGCGAGGTGCGCGCGGTCGGGGGGCACGCCGATCGCCTCCGCGGCGGCATCGAGCGCCTTGTCGCTCCAGCCATCGAATACCGCTTCCTGCGGCAGGCGCTCGGCCAGCGCCGCGCGCAGCTCATCCAGCGTCATGTCGAGCGGTTCGGTCATGGTTCGGAGCTTAGGCTCTTCCGCTCGGCAGGCAAAGTCCGGCGCGAAGCTCGCACCATGAGCAGTGCGATTGCGATCAACACCGCCCCGATCACGTCAAAGCCGGTCAGCCGTTCGCCATAGACGATCCAGCCGATCGTGGCGGCGACCACCGGCTGAACCAGCAGCATCAATCCCATCACCAACGACGAGACGCGCACCACCGCATACATCATCAGGCCCTGCCCGAGCACCTGGCTACCCGCGGTGAGCAGGATGAGCGGCCACCAGACGTGGGGCCAGATCGGATCGTGGAGCGCGAAGGCGATTAAGAGCAAAAGCGGCAGGCTTGCGATCATCGACCAGCTGAGCGTCGTCCAGGTGCCGAGAGCGGTGCGCGCACGCTCGGCAGCGACGAAATATCCGGTGTAACAGACGCCCGCGCACAGGCAGAGCAAGTCGCCCGCCAGGTTGCGCGCCGACAATTCATAGGATCGCCCCATGAGTAAAGCTGCCCCGATCGTGGCGAGCGCCAACGCCAAGGCCTGCCGGCGCGTCGGCAATGCGCGCATCGCGACAAAGCCATAGAGCGGCAACAGGATCGCGGTGACGTTGCCGAACAGGGTCGCGTTCGACAGGCGCGTACGAAGAATGCCGCTGTGCCAGGTCGCAAGATCGATCGCGAAAAAAATACCCGTGGACAGTGCGGCGATGATCGCCGGCCGCAGGCCGATACCTTCCCCCCCGGTTGCCCGCTCGCCACGCGCGAAGAGGAGGATGATGGGAAGGGCCAGCGCCAGGCGCCAGAAGCCCGAGCCAATCGGACCGACTTGTCCTTCGGTCTGGGCCAGGCGCACCAGCCACGGGCCGATCGCAAGCGCGATATTGCCGACAAGAAGGGCCGGAA
>Ga0070660_100002644_pt1 | contig 12315 bp, 11 predicted proteins | sample KBSC33metaG_FD_64670 | JGI IMG/M metagenome (GOLD analysis project Ga0070660, IMG submission 64670) | Corn rhizosphere microbial communities from Kellogg Biological Station, Michigan, USA - KBS C3-3 metaG | ecosystem: Host-associated > Plants > Roots > Rhizosphere > Soil ... | reverse complement strand
ATCACCGATTATTTCGATGGCTATCTCGCCCGCGCACAGGGCACCGTTTCAAAGCTCGGCATCTTTCTCGATCCGATCGCGGACAAGATCATGGTCGCTACCGTGATCGTCATGCTGGTGTTCACGCGCGCGATCGACGGGCCGGCGACCGTCGCCGCGCTCGTCATCCTGGTGCGCGAGATAGCGGTTTCGGGGCTGCGCGAATTCCTTGCCGAGTTGCGCGTGTCGATGCCGGTGAGCCAGCTCGCGAAATGGAAGACGACCTTTCAGCTCATTTCTCTCGGTGCGCTGATTCTGGGCGGCGCGCTGCCCGGTCAGGCATGGATCGCCTGGGCGGGACTCTTCTGCCTGTGGAGTGCCGCGGGGCTGACCGCGGTGACCGGTTGGGATTATCTGCGCGTCGGCCTCAAGCATATGGATTGATGTGAATATTCTCTATTTCGCCTGGGTACGTGAGCGGATCGGCACCGATCATGAGGAAATCGATCCGCCCGCGAGCGTGAGCGACGTGCGCGGCCTGATCGCCTGGCTCGCCACCCGCAGCCCTGGTCACGAATCGGCGCTCCGGGATGCGTCCTGCCTGCGCGCGGCGGTCGATCAGAAGTTCGTCCCGCTGGACGCGCCGATAGCGCGCGCAGGCGAGGTGGCGATCTTTCCGCCCGTGACCGGGGGATGATCCATGTTCGCGTTCAGCCCGACCGGTTCGACGCGGGGGTCGAGCTAGCGCGGCTCGACGCGCTCGGCGGGGGCGGAGTCGCGAGCTTTACCGGTATCGTCCGGGGCGACGATGGCTTGACCGAATTGCTGCTCGAGCATCACTCGGCGATGACGCTCGAAATGATGCAGGCGCTCGCGGCGGAGGCTGCGGAGCGATGGAGCCTGCTTGGCGTCGTCGTCATCCATCGTCATGGCGCACTCGGCCCGGGCGAGCCGATTGTGTTCGTCGCGACCGCCGCCACGCACCGCGGCGCGGCGCTCGATGCCTGCGCCAGCCTGATCGACCGTTTGAAGACGCAGGCGCCGTTCTGGAAGCGCGAAACGTTCGTCGACGGACGGCAGAGATGGGTCGAGCCGCGCGCCTCCGACGATGCGGCCGCCGCACGCTGGTTGCGGGATGGTAGTTAAACCTGTAGGGGCTCTGCCTGATTTTTAGGCAATGTAAACGCGTGACCCGGCTCAAGCCCATCCACATCGGACCCGTGACAATCGAAACGCCGGTGATCCTGGCGCCGATGACCGGCGTCAGCGATCTGCCATTCCGGCGGCGTGTGCGCGCTTACGGATCCGGCCTCAACGTGACCGAGATGATCGCCAGTCAGGCGGCGATCCGCGAGACGCGCCAGTCGATCCAGAAGGCGCTGTGGGATCCAAGCGAGGACCCTGTCTCGATGCAATTGGTCGGCTGCGAGCCCGAACAGATGGGCGAGGCGGCCAAGCTTGCCGAAGACAAGGGCGCCGCGATCGTCGACATCAATATGGGCTGTCCGGTGCGCAAGGTCGTCAATGGCGATGCCGGATCGGCGCTGATGGCCAAGCCCAAACTGGCACGCGAACTGATCGAGGCGACGGTCAGGGCGGTCAAGGTGCCCGTCACGCTCAAGATGCGCATGGGCTGGGATCATCAGAGCCTCAACGCGCCCGAATTGGCGCGCGTCGCCGAGGATATCGGCATCAGGATGATCACGGTGCATGGCCGCACCCGCTGCCAGATGTACAAGGGCTCGGCCGATTGGGGGTTCGTCCGCCGGGTCAAGGAGGCGGTCTCGATTCCCGTGATCGTCAATGGCGACATCTGCACGCTTGAGGATGCCGATGTGGCGCTCGAACAATCGGGCGCAGACGGCGTGATGATCGGCCGTGGCGCCTATGGAAAGCCCTGGCTGCTCGCGCAGGTGATGCGTTGGCTTCAGCATGGCGAGCGGCGGCCCGATCCTTCGATCGACGAACAATATCGTACGATCGTAGCGCATTATCAGGAAATGCTGGACCTCTATGGCAACGAGGTCGGCGTCAATATGGCGCGCAAGCATATCGGCTGGTATACCAAGGGCCTGCCCGGATCCGCCGAATTCCGCAATCGCGTCAACCAGGTGCCTGAGGCAGCGACTGTGCTGCGCATGCTCGCCGAATTTTACGAACCGTGGACTACGCGAGCGGCCGCCTAGCCCGGCTGCGCGCGCGGGGAGACGCGCGTCCGGCGCCGGCCGAGGCCTTGCTCGCGGCACTCCCCACGCCGTTGCTGGTGGTGGACGAAGGCGGCGTGATCCTCGACGCCAATGCGGCCGCGGAGACCTTGCTCAACCTGTCGCGCAGCGTGATCGTGGGGATGAGGATCGATGCTGCTACCGGGCATCATCTGCGCTCGATGCCGGCGGAAACGCCGTTCGTGGCGTATGACCTGGAGATGCACCTACCGGGTGCGCGGTCTTTGCGCGCCGATCTGATGGCCGCGCCTTTGCCCGATTGGCCGGGCTGGCGCGTCGTCGCTTTCCATATCCATCCCTCGTCGGGGCCGATCGCGCGGCGCGCGGGCGGCAATCTCGCCGCGGCGGGCGCGGCGGCCCTGCTCGCGCACGAGATCAAGAATCCGCTCTCGGGCATCCGCGGGGCCGCGCAGTTGCTCGAAGCCAATGCCGATGAGGAATCGCGCGCGCTGACCACTTTGATCCGCGATGAGGTCGATCGCGTCGCCGCCTTGATCGACCGGATGGAGGGGTTCACCGACACGCGCCCGCTCACCCTGGAGCCGCAGAACATCCACGCGATCCTGGAACATGCGCGCAGCGTCGCGTCGCGGGGCTTTGGCGATAATGTCGCCTTTAAAGAGGTTTATGACCCGTCTCTGCCGAATGTTCTCGGCCATCGGGATTCGCTGGTCCAGGTCTTGATCAACCTCATCAAAAACGCGGTCGAGGCGCTGGGCGAAGCGGGCGGCTCGGTCACGCTCACCACTGCCTACCGTCACGGCATGAGCATGCTTACCGACGGCGGTGACGGGCGCCGTCAATTGCCGATCGAGGTGTGCGTGATCGACGATGGTCCCGGCGCGCCGCCAGAGATCGCCGAGCATCTGTTCGACCCCTTCGTCAGCTCCAAGCGCGACGGGCGCGGGCTCGGACTGGCTTTGGTCGAGAAGTTGGTCGCGGACCAAGGCGGGCTGGTCGAATATGCGCGCGAGGGGCATCCCGAACGCACCGTTTTTCGCATTCTCCTGCCACGCGCACCGAGGAAGTAGGAAATGGGCGGGCGCATTTTGGTTTGCGACGATGATTCGGCAATCCGCACGGTGGTGCGGGAAGCGCTCCGCCGCGCGGGTCACACGGTCGAGACCGCAGCGAGCGCCGCCGAGCTTCGGCGCACGATCCGTACCTTCCGGCCGCAGGTGCTGCTTACCGATGTGGTTTTGCCTGACGGCAACGGGCTCGATCTCGTGCCCGAATTGCTCGCCGACAATCCGCACATGCCGATCATCGTGCTGTCGGCGCAGAATACGTTCACCACGGCGATGCGCGCGACCGAGCAGGGCGCGTTCGATTATCTGCCCAAGCCGTTCGACCTGAGCGAACTGGTGCAGGCCGTCAACGATGCGCTCGCGCGGGGCCCGGCAACCGGGCTGGAGGATGGCGCGCCGGCAGGCGAGGATCTGCCGCTGATCGGTCGTTCGCCGCCGATGCAGGAAGTCTATCGCACGATCGCGCGCGTCGTTTCTAACGATCTGACCGTGCTGGTGCTCGGTGAATCCGGCACGGGCAAGGAACTGGTCGCGCGCGCGGTCCATGATTTCGGCCCGCGCAAGGGTGCGCCCTTCGTCGCAGTCAACATGGCCGCGATCCCGCGCGAACTGATTGAGAGCGAATTGTTCGGGCACGAGCGAGGCGCCTTCACCGGCGCGGCACAACGCACCGCGGGGCGGTTCGAGCAGGCGCAGGGCGGCACGCTCTTCCTCGACGAGATTGGCGACATGCCGATGGAGGCGCAGACGCGGCTGCTGCGCGTGCTTCAGTCAGGCGAGTTCTCGCCCGTGGGCGGCGCGCGCGCGATCCGCGCCGACGTCCGCATCATCGCCGCGACTCATCAAGAATTGCCCCGGCTGATCGCCGACGGGCAGTTCCGCGAGGATCTCTATTACCGGTTGAACGTGGTGCCGATACGGCTGCCGTCGCTGCGCGAGCGCGGCTCGGATGTGGGCGAGCTCGCGCGCCATTTTCTCGACCGCGCCGCCGCCGACGGCCTTCCCCGCAAGCAATTGACCGCCAAGGCGATCGAGCGGCTGGAACAGCATAGCTGGCCGGGCAATGTTCGCGAGCTCGAGAATCTGATGCGCCGCCTTGCCGCATTGACGCGCGATGCGGTGATCACGCCCGCACTGATCGAGCAGCAATTGGGAGTCGGTGGCCAGCAATCGGTTTCGGCTGTGCCCGAAGGTGCCGATCTGGGCGAAGCGATCGAGCAGCATCTGGCGCGGCATTTCGCGAGCTACGGCCATGCGCTGCCGCCCGACGGGCTGTACGACCGCGTGTTGGCCGAGTTCGAAAAGCCGCTGCTGCGCCTGACGCTGGCGGCGGTGCGGGGCAATCAGTTGAAGGCGGCACGCTTGCTTGGCATCAACCGCAATACGTTGCGCAAGAAGCTCACCGATCTGGGTGTCGGCCCAGCGGTGCGACGAAGCGAATAGCCGAACAGCTCGCCGCATCTGTGTGGCATATGTGTTCCATGCGCCACATCCTTGTGGTAGCTAAGACACGATGATGCCGTCCCCCAAAGGCGCACTGCGACGCGCGTCGCGCTGGCGACGCCGCCTCGGCCTGATCTTCCGCTCGCGGCGTATTTTCGCTGTGGGCGAGCCGCTGGCCATCGCTGCTTTGCTGCTGATGGGCGGGATCACCTGGTGGATACTCAATCACGGCAGCGCGAACCAGACACTCGATCCGGTACTGGTCGCGACGCTGCTGGTTGGCATTCTCGTACCGGCGATGGCGCTGATGGTGCTGTTAGCGCAGCGCGTAGCCCGCCGACGAGCGGAGCAATCGCCTCTTGGCGCGCGTGGCGGGATGCAAGTCCGGTTGGTGGCGCTTTTCTCGGTCCTGACTGCTGTTCCGACTCTGCTGGTTGTGATCTTTGCATCGCTGTTGTTTCAGTTCGGTGTCCGTTTCTGGTTTTCCGACCGCGTCAACGTGGTGCTGCAAAATTCGGATCGGGTGGTCCATGCGTACATCAACGAGCATCGACTTAGCCTTTGGCAGGAAGCGGCGGCGATGCGCCACGATCTGCTTGACCAGCTGTCGAAGGCCGCTGCGGACGATCCTCGGTGGGGTCCCTATTTCGCGCAGCAGGTGGCCTTTCGGCATCTCGATCAGGCTGCGGTGATACGGGTTGCGCCCGGCGGTAGAGAATATCCGATCTGGTCCGCTAATCTCGACAGCAGGCCGCTCTCCAAGCTGGTCGATCCCAATAAATTTGCGGAATATGATTCTCCGGAAATACACATCCGTGTTCTCAGCGATCGCATGGAAACGGTTATTCCGCTCGATACCGCCGAGCGTGCATATCTTTGGATATCGCGAGCGGCGGATCCGGCGGCAATCCGGCAGGCGGCGCGCGCGACGTTGGCACTGGACGATTATCGGGACTTCCAGCAGCGTGCTCGCACGCTGCAGCTCGAATTCAATGCGGCGTTGCTGATCGTTTCGCTTCTCACAGTCGGGATCGCGATCTGGATCGCGTTTGCGGTCGCCGACCGCCTGGTCCGCCCGATCGGCGAGCTGGTCGGCGCGGCGCGGCGCGTGGCGGGAGGCGATCTGGCCGCGCGCGTGCCGGCGCCCAACAAATATGACGAGGTCGGCCGCCTCGCCGCCGCCTTCAACCGCATGACGCGGCGTCTGCAGGAGCAGACCGGGGCGCTCGAAAGCCGCCGTGCGCTGACCGAGGCGGTGCTGTCAGGCGTGTCGGCGGGCGTGATCTCGGTCAATCGCGACCGCGAAATCACCTTGATCAACCTGTCGGCGCAGGCGCTGTTGCGTACGGGCGAGGTCAGCCCGATCGGTCAGCCGCTCGAAACGGTCGTGCCCGAGCTCGACCGCATGCTCGATACTGGCGAGCGCCAGGCGGTGCTGCAACTCGCGAGCGATGGCGACGTGCGCACGCTGGCGGTGAATGTTGTCAATGCCGGCAACGGCCATGTCCTGACCTTCGACGACATCACGCAGCAGCTCGCTGACCAGCGCCACGCCGCCTGGTCCGACATTGCGCGCCGGATCGCACACGAGATCAAGAATCCGCTGACCCCGATCCAGCTCGCCGCCGAACGACTCCAGCGCCGCTACGGCAAGGAAATTGCCGAGGATGGCGGCACGTTCGAGAAGCTGGTCTCGACCATCGTCCGCCAGGTGGGCGACATCCGGCGCATGATCGACGAATTCTCGTCCTTCGCGCGCATGCCCAAGCCGCTTTTCCGGCGCGAAAATGTGGTCGAGATGGCGCGCCATTCGCTGTTCCTGCACGAGGTTGCGCATCCCGCGATCCGCTTCAGCCTCGACGCGCCCGATCCGCCGCCGGTGATGGTGTGTGATCGCCGCCAGATCGGCCAGGCGCTGACCAACATCGTCAAGAATGCGTGCGAAGCGGTCGAGGCCAAGCTGGGCGAGGGGCAGGGCGGCTCGATCGCTATGACGATCCATACCGTCGGCGGCCGTCTCCTGATCGATCTCGCCGACGATGGCGTGGGGCTGCCCGCCGAGCGCGACCGCCTGACCGAGCCTTATGTGACGACGCGGGCCAAGGGCACCGGCCTTGGTCTCGCGATCGTGCGGCGCATCGTCGAGGACCATATGGGAACGATCAGCTTCGCCGACCGCCCTGGCGGCGGCACGCTTGTCCATCTCGATTTCGATCTGACTGCGCTCGACGCGGTCGCCACCGACGATGCGCCGGAAGAGCGCGCCCCCGAATTTGCCAGGAGCCTATAGAAATCATGTCGCTCGATATTCTGGTTGTGGATGACGAGGCCGATATTCGCGAGCTCGTCTGTGGCGTGCTCGAGGACGAAGGCTATCGGCCGCGTTCGGCCAGCGATGCCGATTCCACCCTCGCCGCGCTCGCCGAGCGCCGGCCGAGCCTGGTCCTGCTCGACGTGTGGCTGCAGGGCTCGCGCCTCGACGGGTTGCAATTGCTGGGCGAGATCAAGCGGCGCGATCCGACGCTGCCGGTGATCGTCTTCTCCGGTCACGGCAATCTCGACACCGCGGTAGCCGCGGTGCGCCAGGGCGCGGTCGACTTCATCGAAAAGCCGTTCGAAAGCTCGCGCCTGCTCCATCTGGTCGGGCGCGCGACCGAAACCGACCGGCTGCGGCGCGAGAATGAAACCTTGCGCGCGCAGATCGGCCAGGAAGAGGAGCTGACCGGTACCTCCCAGGCGATCAACCAGGTGCGCGCGACGCTGAAGCGCGTCGCCGGCACCGGCAGCCGCGTGCTGATCGCGGGACCGGCGGGATCGGGCAAGGAAGTCGCCGCGCGCCTGCTCCACAATTGGTCGACCCGCGTGAAGGCGCCCTTCATCGTGGTTTCGGCCGCGCGCATGACTCCCGACCGAGTCGAGGAGGAATTGTTCGGGGCTGAAGAGGGTAGTGAACTGGTCAAGCCCGGCCTGCTCGAACAGGCGCATGGCGGCACGCTCTTCCTCGACGAGATCGCCGACATGCCGATGTCGGCGCAGGCCAAGATCTTGCGCGTGCTCACCGACCAGAGTTTCGTGCGCGTCGGCGGGTCCCGCACGGTCAAGGTCGACGTTCGGGTCGTCTCCGCCACCGCGCGCGACCTGACCGCCGAGATTGCGGCGGGGCGTTTCCGCGAGGACCTCTATTATCGATTGAACGTGGTTCCGGTGATGCTGCCGCCGCTCGAGCAAAGGCGCGAGGATATTCCGATGCTCGCCGATCATTTCGCCGCGCGCTACGCCGCCGAACGCCGGGTCGCGACGCCCGAGATCAGCGCCGAGGCGATCGCGGCGCTCCAGGCCTATGACTGGCCCGGCAACGTCCGCCAGCTCCGCAACGTGATCGAGCGCACCATCATCCTTGCCCCGGGCGACCGGATCGGCCGGATCGATGCCGATATGCTGCCACCGGAGTTGCTCTCCGGCCAGGCCGAGATCGTGCCCGGCAATGCCGCTCGATCGATCATGGGCACGCCTTTGCGCGAGGCGCGCGAGACGTTCGAACGCGAATATCTGCGCGTCCAGATTCGCCGTTTCTCGGGCAATATCAGCCGCACCGCGACGTTCATCGGCATGGAACGCTCGGCGCTTCACCGCAAATTGAAGAGCCTCGGCCTTGCCGATCCCCGCGCCGAGGAGGAATAAATCCGGGGCGGGCGGCGGTCCTATGTCCGCAAAAAGGACAGAAACACTGCTCCATACTTGTGCTGCAACGCAGCGTCAGATATCATGCCGATCGCCTCTACTCCGGAGGTAAACACGACGCCGTGAACGGCGCCAGCGCGGGCCCATGACCCGCCAAGATGAAAGAAGGCCAGCCACGATGGCGGATAAGGTCAACAATCTTCAGGACATCTTCCTGAACACCCTGCGCAAGTCGAAGACTCCGGTGACGATGTTCCTCGTCAAAGGCGTCAAGCTTCAGGGCATCATCACCTGGTTCGATAATTTCTCGGTCCTGTTGCGGCGCGACGGGCAGAGCCAGCTCATCTACAAGCATGCCATATCGACCGTGATGCCCGCGCATCCGATCGACCTGAACGAGGTCGAAAAGGCGTTCGACGACAAGAAGTCGCAATTGCTGCAGGAAATCTTCCTCGCCGCGGTGCGCAAGTCGGGCGACCCCGTGACGATGTTCCTCGTCAACGGCGTGATGCTGCAGGGCGAGATTGCCGCCTATGACCTGTTCTGCATGCTGCTCCGCCGCGACGGCATGAGCCAGCTGGTCTACAAGCACGCCATCTCGACGGTGCAGCCGCTTCACCCGCTCAACCTGATGAGCGGCGAGGAAGGCGAGGAGGAATGAAGGGCGTGGGGTGAAAGCCCCGCCGCCGCTTCCTATCTTGTCCGAATGAGTGTTTTCAATCGCGACGAAAATGACGAGGTGCGCCACGGCGCCCGCGCGGTCATAGCGCTGCCCGAAATGAATGTTGGACTGCGCGATACCGAGGCCCGGCTGGAGGAGGCCGCCGGTCTCGCCGCTGCGATCGGACTCGATGTGGTCGATCGGCTGTCCTTCCGCATCCGCCAGCCCAAGCCGGCGACTTTGTTCGGTTCGGGCCAAGTCGAGCAGATCGCCTTGGCCGCACGGATGGAGGAGGCCGAGCTGGTCGTGGTCGATGCCGCGCTGACGCCGGTCCAGCAGCAAAATCTTGAGAAGGCGACCAACGCCAAGGTGATCGACCGAACGGGGCTGATCCTCGAAATCTTCGGCGAGCGCGCGGCGACCGCCGAGGGTCGGCTGCAGGTCGAGCTCGCGCATCTGGATTACCAGGCGGGCCGGCTGGTGCGGTCCTGGACCCACCTCGAGCGCCAACGCGGCGGCTTCGGCTTCCTCGGCGGCCCGGGTGAAACCCAGATCGAGGCCGACCGTCGCCTGATCCGCGACCGCATGGCCAAGATCCGCCGCGAACTGGAGCAGGTGCGCAAGACGCGCGGCCTGCATCGCGCCCGGCGCGAGCGCGCGCCGTGGCCGGTCGTCGCTTTGGTCGGCTATACCAATGCCGGCAAGTCGACCTTGTTCAACCGGCTGACAGGCGCGGACGTGATGGCGGAGAATCTGCTGTTCGCGACACTCGATCCGACGATGCGCCAGATTTCGCTGCCCGGCGTCGACAAGACGATCCTGTCCGACACGGTGGGCTTCGTCTCCGACCTGCCGACGCAGTTGGTTGCCGCCTTCCGCGCCACGCTGGAAGAGGTGACCGCGGCCGACATCATCCTCCATGTGCGCGACATCGCGCATCCCGACAGCGAGGCGCAGCGCGCCGACGTGCTCGCGGTGCTTGCCGAAATCGGGGTCGGGCCCGAAGCGGGTGAGGGTGCGCCGATCATCGAGGTGTGGAACAAGCTCGATGCGCTCGACCCCGAAGCGCATGAAGCGGTACTGGCCAATGCGGCGCGCGACCCGGATGTCGTCGCCATTTCGGCTTTGACCGGCGAGGGGATCGAGGATCTCCAGCGCATCGTCTCCGAACGGCTGATGGCCGGCGCACGCGTGCACAGCATTTCGCTTCCCGCGGGCGATGGCGGGGCGATCGCCTGGCTGCACCAGCATGGCGAGGTGATCGAGCAGGCGATGGAGGGCGAGACGCTGACGATGGACGTGCGGCTGTCGCCCGACGAATGGGATCGCTTCCAGTCGCGTCGCTGACCGGAGACAGGCATCCGGGCGACGGTTCACCCCGAGACGCACGGTTCCGCGTCGCTCGGCGGTGCAATGGACCGAATACCTCACGGATGGTACCGCTAGCGCCGGCTAAGGCGGGAGAAGCGGCATGCTGGACCGAATAGCGGCAGGCCGGACCGATCTGGTGTTCGACTGGACAGGTGCGGGTGGCGATCCGGCGGCGACGGTCGAAGGCGCGTCGCTGATCGGATGGTGCGCTTATTATGGCGATATCTCGGCGATGCGGCATCTGCATGCGCAGGGCGTTGCGCTTCGCACGCTGGGGACCGACCTGGGCCTGATCGGAGCGGCATTTCACGGCCATTGGCGGCTTTGCGAATATCTGATCGAACAAGGTGCCGATCCGCGTAGCGCGCTGCCCGAGACGGGCGAAACGGCGCTGCATTCGGCATTATGCAAGTTCGAGAGCCTGGCGCACGAGCGTGTCGTCGAGGTTCTCCTTGCCGCCGGAGTCGACGTGAACGCGCGGACCAATCCGGGCGTGGAAACCGGTGCTTTCATGCGGGATACGCGGACGAGAGGCGAAACGGCGCTCCATCGGGCGGCGGCTTATGGCACCGCCAACGTCATCCGATTGCTGATCGATGCCGGCGCGGTGATCGACGCGAAGGACGTCAATGGCGACACGCCGCTGGGGTGGGGCAGCTGGGCCTTGCGCGAGGCGCCGGTGCTGCATCTGCTCTGTTTCGGGACGTATAGGGTCCACCCCGACCGCCCAACCATGGCCGCCAACCTGATCGGCGGCCCGCGAAAGGCGCAGTCGCGTCGCTGATCGGTAACAAAAACGTCATAGCGCGGACCATGCCCAACCGAGGAGGCATCTACGTCCGACGATCCGCCTCTGCCGCCCCTGATCGAGCCCGGCCTGGTCTGGAGCTGTTGGAAGGGAAGTGAGGGCGTCCGGCTGGCGGAGCGCCCGCCGCCGCCCGATGCCGCGTTCCGCTGGCTGCATCTCGATTTGTGGGACCAGCGCAGCGCGCGCTGGATCGCGGATCAGTCCGGCCTACCTGCCGACGTGCAGGCGCTGTTCCTATCGAACGAGGAGCATCCGCGCGTGCTGGGCAGCCGGCGCGCAATGGCGCTGGTCCTGCCCGATTTCCAGCGCGAATTCGACCGCGTCGAGACCGAGCGGGTCGGCGCGCTCCATATCGCGCTTCGCCCGGGCCTGATGCTGACCGGGCGGCATCACCCGCTCCACACGCCCGACATCTTCCGCCATCGCGCGGCGCAGGCGGAGGACCTGAGCGTCGACAGCGCATTGAGTCTGGTATTGGGGACGTTGGCGGATTCGCTCACCGCGCGCACCGCTAGCGCCATGTCCGAACTGCTTGCGCTGGAGGATCAAGTGCTGGCCGACGACCATGCGCCCGACACGCGCGCTTTGGTGACGCTGCGCCGATTGACCGCACGGCTGCACCGGATGACGAGCGGCATGCACATGGCCTTGTTCCGCGCGATGGAGGACCCGGCCATCGATCCGATTTATCGGTCCTGGTTCGAACCCGTGGTGCGACGCCTCCAGCCGATCGAGCGCGATGTGATCGCAGCCCAGACCCAGCTTCGTCTGCTGCGCGAGGAGCTGGACCTGCAGGCCGGCCAGCAGACCAACGAGAATGTCTATCTGCTGTCGGTGATCACGGCTTTATTCATGCCAGCGACGTTGGTCACAGGCTATTTCGGGATGAATACCGGTGGCCTGCCGCTGTCGGGTGGCGGGAGCGGGACCATCCTTGCGACGATTGTCGCCTGCCTGAGTTCGTTGGCTACGTGGTTGCTGTTGAGGCGATTGGGGCTGATCCGGCGGTAAGGGGGCAGGCTCACGGGATGATGGTGGTGGGTGAATTGCCTCCTCTCTCTTCCCCCTCATCCCGGCGCAGGCCGGGATCCACCCGGCGGCTTGGCCACAACCTCCCGG
>Ga0070660_100002642_pt1 | contig 12322 bp, 10 predicted proteins | sample KBSC33metaG_FD_64670 | JGI IMG/M metagenome (GOLD analysis project Ga0070660, IMG submission 64670) | Corn rhizosphere microbial communities from Kellogg Biological Station, Michigan, USA - KBS C3-3 metaG | ecosystem: Host-associated > Plants > Roots > Rhizosphere > Soil ... | reverse complement strand
CGGCAGCCGACAGCCTGCTCGCATCGATCGGCACCTGGACCGAGGTCATGGCCATCCCGCAGGATTTGCGCGCGTTCGGTGTATCGGAAGCCGATGTGCAGCCGCTGGCCGAAGCGGCACTCAAAGTGAAGCGGCTGCTCGGCAACAACCCCAAACCCCTCGATCTCGAAGACATCAAGGGGATTTACAAGCGGCTGCTGCCATGACTTCGTCCGCGCAACGGCAGGCGCCGAAACTCCTCGTCGTCGGCGACGATCTGTCCGGCACCGCCGACAGCGCCGTTGCCTGCGTCCGCTGCGCGATGCGTGCGCGCGTCGTGCTCGACACCCATGGCGCAACGAATTCAGCGTCATCGGCGTCTCCGTTTGCCGCGAACGAACACGTCGATGTGTTGGCGGTCGATACCGATTCGCGTCGATTGATCGCATCGGAAGCAATGGCCGTCACCGCCGAGGCATGGCAGGTATTCGGCGCCGGCCGGCGTCTTTTCAAAAAAATCGACTCGACGCTGCGCGGCAACATTGCCGCCGAGATCTGTGCGCTGACCGATCGTGCAGGCATGGCCATCGTCGCGCCTGCGTTCCCGCACGCCGGACGCATCACGCGTAACGCACGACAAATGGTGTTCGGTGTGCCGGTCGAAGAGTCGGAGCTTTGGCGCAACGAAGGCATCGTCGGCAAAGGCGATTTGCAAGCGATGCTGTCCGTTGCGGGCCTGCGCGTGGCGACCGTCGGCCTGTCCGGCATTCGCAACGGGCCGACCGAACTCGCTGCGACGCTGGCTTCGCATCGAACGAGCGGCGTGCAGGCCGTCGTCTGCGATGCCGAGACGGATGACGATCTGCGTTGTATCGCACAAGCTTCGATAGCGCTCGATCAAGTGTTCTGGGTCGGTTCCGCGGGGTTGGCCGCGCCGCTCTTCGAAGCGCTTTGCGAAGCGGCTGCCAGCACGGCACCTTCCGCACCGTCCGCACCTTCCGCCGAAACCCTGCCGAGCTCGGCTGCGCTGCGATCGGGACTGCATCGATCGCCGCGCGGGGTACTCGTCGTCGTAGGCAGCATGTCCAGTGTGTCCCATCGTCAAGTCGCCATGCTGCAGGCCAATGCAGCCGGCTCGATCGAACGCATCGACATCGACGCTACGGCACTGACCGAGCCGGCCCATCCCGACGCCCTCGCACTGGCCGATCGTGTCGGGCAGGCATTGGCGGCAGGACGCCATGTCGTCGTCTCGCTCGGGCAGGATCAGCGGCTCGATGCGGCCGACGGTGCGCGCTTCGTCAACCATCTGGCTGCCCATCTCGTGCCCGCCGCAGTTCACGCGGCAGCGCTCCTCGTCACCGGCGGCGAGACCGCGCGCGCCCTGCTTTCGGCAATGGGCGTGCGCTCGCTCGCCGTCGCCGAGGAACTCGAATCGGGCGTCGCGCTGCTCGTGGCGGACGAGGGCGAGTGCCGCGGTCTGGCCGTCGTCACGAAGGCCGGCGGCTTCGGCGAGCCCGACACACTTTACCGAGCCTGGCGCCGGCTCGTCGCCTTTCGAGAGGAGGGTGCCTTGGCATCGCCATCATTCACCGAAGAGGAAACCATGACATATCGTCCGGTAATCGGCATCACGATGGGCGATGCTGCCGGCGTGGGACCCGAGATCATCATGAAGAGCCTCGCGCATCGTTCCGTGTACGACGGCTGCCGGCCGCTCGTCATCGGCGATGCCAAGCGCCTCGTCGATGCGGGACAACGCGTCGGCGTCGAATTGCGCGTTCGCGCCATCGCCGAACCGAGCGAAGCGCGCTTTGCTTTCGGCGAGGTCGATTGCATCGATCTCGGCCTGATCCCACCCGATCTGCCCTACGGCAAGCTCTCGGCCATCGCCGGCGATGCGGCCTACCGCTATATCGCGCGCACGGTAGCGCTGACCTCGTCAGGTGCGCTCGACGCCATCTGCACGGCCCCGTTGAACAAGGAAGCCCTGCATGCCGGCGGCCATCTTTTCCCGGGCCATACCGAAATGCTCGCGTATCTGACCGGCATTCCCGAAGTGTCGATGATGCTCGTCGCGCCACGCCTGCGCGTCATTCACGTCACGACGCATATCGGGCTTCTCGACGCCATCGCGCGCATCGAGCCGGGCCTCGTTCAGCGCACCATCGAGCGGGCTCACGACACGCTGGTACGTGCGGGGATCGACGAGCCGCGCATCGGCGTGTGCGGAATCAATCCGCACGCGGGCGAGAACGGCCTGTTCGGCTACGGCGAAGAAGAGGAAAAGATCATGCCCGCGATCGAGGTGCTGCGCGAACGCGGATGGAATGTGGAAGGTCCGCTGCCGGCCGATACGCTTTTCTTCCGGGCGGGACGAGGCGATTTCGATGTCGTCGTCGCGATGTACCACGATCAGGGCCATGGCCCCGTCAAGGTGATGGGGCTCGAGGCGGGCGTCAACGTGACGGTCGGGCTGCCCGTCATTCGCACCTCCGTCGATCACGGCACCGCCTTCGACATCGCGGGTAAGGGTATCGCGGACGAACGCAGCATGCTGGAAGCGCTGAAACAGGCACAAGACCTGGCAACGCGACGCGCCGTTCAGGCGGCTTGAACGCAACGCAAAGGTTGGGCGCAGCTCGCCGCGTCTAACCTGCGCCGAATAAAGTCAACCGGCAGGAGACATTCATGAACCGATTCACCGTGTGGGATACGGCCGTCATCGTCGCGATGGTCGCCGTTTATATCGTCGTGACGACCTGGATCAGCCTGCGGCTGCGCAGCAAGACAAACGAGCAATTCATGGTGGCCGGTCGCTCGATGCCGACGATCGTCGTCGCCGTTCTTCTGATGTCCGAGTTCATCGGCGCGAAATCGACGGTCGGTACCTCGCAAGCGGCGTTCAGCCTGGGCCTCGCGGCGTCGTGGTCCGTCATCGCCGCGTCCATCGGCTTCCTGCTTTTTGGACTGTTCATGGCGAAGCGGCTTTATCGCTCGGGCGAGTTCACCATTTCGGGTTTCATCGCGCAGAAATACGGCAATGCGGCCAAGCTCGTCGTCTCCGCGATCATGATCTATGCGCTGTTCATCGTGAACGTCGGCAACTACGTCAGCGGCGCGGCCGCCATTGCAACGGTGATGCGTGTGAATCTGCCTACCGCCGCGCTGATCACGGCGGTCGTCAGTACGCTTTACTACGCCTATGGCGGATTGAAGAGCGTCGCCTATGTGACGATTCTGCATAGCGCGGTCAAGCTGCTCGGCATCGCCGTTCTCGTCTGGGTCGCATGGTCGATGACGGGCGGGATCGGCGCGATGAGTCATTCGATGCCGGCCCATTACTTCAGCTGGAACGGCACGCTGAGCGGCAGCAAAATCGGTGCGTGGGTCATCGGTACCGCGGGCGCGATCTTCTCGACGCAATTCATCATTCAGGCGATCTCCGGCGCGCGCTCCGCGAACGAAGCCCGGAATTCGACCTTGATCGCAGCGGCGCTCTGCGTGCCGATCGCGCTTGCGTTGGGATTCATCGGCGTCTCGGCGAAGTTCCTGTTCCCGAACATGAAGAGCCTTTACGCGCTGCCGATTTTTCTGCAGCATATGCACCCGCTGCTTGCCGGCCTCGTGACGATTTCGCTCGTGGCATCGATCTTCGTCAGCGTCAGTACCGTCGCGCTCGCGATTGCATCGCTGATCGTCAAGGATTTCTACGTGCCCCGTTATCGGCCCACGCCTGAGCGCGAGTTGCAGATGACACGGAATATCTCGTTCGTCGTCGGTTTCGTGCCGCTCATCTTCGTGCTGTTCGTCCCGCAAATTCTGGCGCTCTCGTTCTTCACGCGCGCGCTCAGGCTATCGGTCACCGTTGTTGCCCTGATCGGCATCTATCTGCCGTTCTTCAGCAGCAGCCGCGGTGCCATCGTCGGCATGGTGCTGGCCACCCTCGCGACGACGGTCTGGTATCTGCTCGGCAATCCGTTCGGTCTCGACAACATGTACATCGCGCTGGTCGTACCCGCGCTCGTCATGGTGGCGGAACGGCTCATCCCATCGTCGTCGCAGCGGCAAACCGCACTGCGCTGACGCGCGGCTCATTACACCGTTACACCGATATACCGATACCGCTTCACCGCTTACAGGACCTGCGATGACGAATCAATCGACGTTGCCCATCGAGGCGTCGTCCATGCCGGGCCGGCTGCATCCCGCACCGGGCGACACAGGGCGCATCGATGCCTATCTTCCCGCTGCGACCGTGCAAAGCCACGCGGCCAATCTACTCGCGCTGACGAATGGCGATTTGCTATGCGTCTGGTTCGGTGGCACGCAGGAAGGCGTACCCGATATCTCGATCTATTTGTCGAGGCTCGTTGCGGGAAGTTCGACATGGACCCATCCGGTCAAACTGTCTGACGACCCGACACGCTCCGAGCAAAACCCCGTCCTGTTCGCCGCGCCCGACGGCAAGCTCTGGTTGCTCTACACGGCGCAGTTGTCGGGCCATCAGAATACGTCGATCGTTCGGCGCCGCATCTCCGACGACAACGGCCACACGTGGGGACCCATCGATACGCTCTTCGACCGGCCCGGCACGTTCGTGCGTCAGCCGATCGTCGTCGCGCGCGATGGCGCATGGCTGTGCCCTGTCTTCATGTGCCGCGTGGCGCCGGGCGAACGATGGTCCGGCAACGACGATATCAGTGTCGTGATGCGCTCCGTGGACAACGGCCGCAGTTGGTCCGAGCATGAAGTGCCCGGCAGTGTCGGGTGCGTGCATATGAATATTCAGTCGCTGAACGACGGCACGATGATTGCGCTTTTTCGGAGCCGCTGGGCCGATCATATCCACCTGAGCCGTTCGTCGAACGGTACCGACTGGAGCGAACCGCGCGCGCTCGCCTTGCCGAACAACAATTCTTCGATCCAGTTCACAGCGCTTGCGAACGGTCATCTCGCGCTCGTGTTCAACAACAGCAGTGCAGCGAACAGCACGGCCCGGCGCGCATCGCTTTACGACGATATCGACGATGCGGAAGACAGCGGAACGCTGCGCACGCAGTCGGCGTCCACTCGCGGAACGGCATTCTGGGGGGCGCCGCGCGCACCGATGACGCTCGCCATTTCAATCGATGGCGGGCGCTCATGGCCTGCGATGCGCAACCTGGAAACGGGCGACGGTTATTGCATGACCAACAATTCGTCGGATCGGCTCAATCGCGAGTTCTCGTATCCCTCGATCGTTCAGTCGCGAGACGGGCGACTGAACATCGCCTTCACCTACTTCCGCCAGCGCATCAAATATGTCTGCGTGACCGAGGAGTGGGTCGCGGCAAAGACGGAGCAGGTATGATGCCGACGTCGCATCCTGTCTCGGCTCTGAGCACCCCATGAAAGTTGCGCGTCGTCGCGAAGCCATGTTGCAAGCCGTATTGAACGGCATGACCGAAGTCTCGGCCCTGTGCGAGCACTTCGGCATTTCCGAAGTCACCGTACGGCGCGATTTGCGCGCGCTGGCCGATAACCGGCTCATCCTGCGCACCTACGGCGGCGCAGCGTCCGTCAGCACCCACGCACCGGAAGAATCTCTCGACGAGCGCCGCCATAGCTTTCCGGCGGAAAAAGAAGCGATCGGCCGGGCCGCCGCCGCGCATGTCGCTGAAGGCGACACCATCTTTCTCGACAGCGGCACGACGACGGCGGCACTGGCGCGCGCACTCGCGAACCGCAAGGACATCCATGTCGTGACCAACAATCTGCTCGTCGTGCAGACATTGGCGACGACTGGCGTGCCGCTGACACTCGTGGGTGGCGAGGTCCGGGAGCCCAGCATGAGTACGCTTGGGCCGCTTGCCCAACTGACGCTGAGCCGTATTAGTGTCGACAAAGCGTTCATGGGCGCCGACGGCGTGGTACCCGGCCGCGGGCTGTGCGAGGCCACCGCGGACCAGGCGTGGCTCAAGGAATGTCTGATGCGGCAAGCGGCAAACATCTATGTGCTGGCGACATCCGACAAACTGAATCGCGACAGTCAGCAGCATTGGGCACCGATCGAAGGACCGTGGACGCTGATAACCGATGCCGATGCCTCACATGCGGGGACACGAGCATTTGCGGGCATGGTCGGACTCACGATCGAATCGGTTCGGGTGGCAGGCTCGGCCGCGGCGTAGCGGCACGACGCAATCTCGACCCGTCTCGACGCGGTCAAAAATTCATCGCCACAGACGCACGCCCGAGGGAATAGAACGACGGGCCTGCCGGTATTTCAGACGTGCCTGGATCAGAGCGGCACGAATTCCCGACACGCGGTGCACCGCACGGTGCAGTGTCGGTCCGTCATGAATACCGGTAGGAGAACGCCATGAAGATACTGATTGCAATTCCCGTTGCTGTTTTGGCGCTATGCGCCGCCGAGGCTTGGGCGGGCGACGATGCGGGTGCGAACGCGTCGGTCTCGGACAACACCGCGGCGATGACCACCGAATCCGTCGGCGGTACGACGGGCGGCATGAGCGGCAGCGGCGCGCTCGTTGGTAAAACTCGCGAGCAGGTGTACCAAGAATTACTGCGTGCCCAGCAAGACGGCACCATCGATCGCATGAATGCCTTCTATGGCGGAGGCAACTGAAGCAGTCCGTTCAGTCGGACGAGGCGGTTGATCCGATCAAACCAAACTTGCGCCGGTCGGCGATGCGCGCGCGCTACCGGCAGCGAAAGTCCTCTTGACGATCACGGCCGCATGCGCGGCACTCGCTCAGCGATATCGCGCGCGCGAGGCCGCGCGCGCGGGCACACTCCTTGCGCCTCTTCGCACGCCCAAGGAAACAGACGCGAGACGATCGTCCCCATACCGCCGAACGGACGCTTCGCACCCTGCTCCTTGTGTGTTTTGCACCACACATATGACATATCGTTCGTATCGCCCAGCCATCGGGTTGCCACCGATACGCGGCCGGATTAAATTGTCCCGTCGACTTTGAACATGAGGCTCAACTATCGGGGTCGGAGTAAGCGATGTACAAGACGACGCAAGAAGAATCCCGCAGTCTCGGCGCGGCGCCCGATTGGGCCGCGCCGAATGCGCACGCCGCCGCGGAATTCGATGAACAGATGAGCGCGCCGCGCGCAGGATTCGTGCGGCCTGCCCTATTGGCGGTTTCGGCCGCCTCGCTTGCGCTGGGCGTGGCGGGAACCGTGGCGTACGGCGTCTGGTTCAATCACGATCAGCGCATTTACGCGAATGCGATGGAAAGCGCGCGACGCGCGTTGCGGCTCAACGATCGACCGCCCCCGATCCAGGCAACCGCTGGCATCGTGCTGCCTCAGCCGACACTCACGCCGCAGTTGACCGAGCGTGCCGCGCCAGCGCAAGCTGCTGCGCCGGCACCCGCTCCGCCCGCGGTCGCAGCGGCGCAGCCCGAGCCGCCCCACCCCGCTCCGGCCCCGGCCAAACGCACGACGGTATCCACGCGCGCCGAGGCGCCGGCCCGCGCCAAGACGAGCCACAATCCCTTTAGGAAGATCGCTGCGTTTTTCCGTCCGTCCAACTATCGCCACCATGGCACACGACGTCAGCCAGACGCCTTCGGTCGCCCATAGCGCACCGCCACCATGGCGCCCCTGGGATGGGCACGCCCCCGCCCCGCGGTTGCGGGCCGGCCCTCGCGTCATGGCGATTGCCTCGCTGAGTTTTCTTCTGATCGGCTTTTTCTTTTTGGCACTGCAAATCAAGGCGATCTTTTCGGATCAGTTGAAACAGGAATACGTGGGGCTCGTGTTCGAAGCGATCGAACGTGCGGAAGCGGCCCGCACCACCGTCAGCGAAGCCACGCAAACGCGAGACATCGACGATATTTCCGCCGCTGCCTATCAAGCTGCACGCGCCAGTCTCGACAACCGTCTGAAAACGCTTGCCGCACTCGTGAATGCAAGCCCGTTCGAGACGTCGCGCATTCCCGAGTCCGCGATTTCGCCCAGCGCCACGCTGGACGATACGCGCACACTGCTCGATTTCACGGCAGCGTACTGGCGCGCCCAGCGCGATCGCACCACAGCGGATATGCGCACACGGCTCTCGCGCGTGGCGGATGCACTGATCGTGCTCTCCGCGGTGCTCTTCGGCGCGCTGATGACTGCGCTCGTCATGTACTCCGCGCGCAATCGGCAATTGGCCCATGAATCGCGGGAATTCAAGCAAGCCGCATTGCACGATGCTCTGACCGGCTTGCCGAATCGGCGCAGACTGCTCGATGCGATCGAAGTCGCCGCGGCAAAGTCGGCGCAGGCGGCCGAGAACGGCCGGCCCCGAAAGTTCGCCGTCCTCTACATCGATCTCGATGGATTCAAAGCCATCAACGATACGCGTGGGCATCGTGCCGGCGACGAGCTTCTCGTCGCCGTGGCCAACCAATTTCAGCACGTGCTGCGCGTGACCGATGTAGTGGCGCGCATCGGTGGAGACGAATTCGCCGTGCTCGTGCAGGAGTTCGTGAACGAAACGCAATTGGCCGCGATCGCGCAACGACTCATGAAAGCGGTGAGCGAGACGGCGGACCGTCTGGGCGTCGGCTTCGTGACCGCGAGCATCGGCATCGCCAGTTGTCCCGATCCGATCAGGGATCACGACCGTCTCATTGCCGCGGCCGACGAAGCCATGTATCAGGTCAAGCGCACAGGAAAGAGCCGCTATGCGTTCGCGGCTCCCGCATCGAGCGCCGCGTCCTGATGTCCGTTCGCCTCGAGTTCTTGCCGAGAGTGCGGTGCGCCTGAACTCTCCGCGCTATGCGATATGCGCCGCAAAACCCGACTGGCCCGGCGCGACCTCGTCACGCAGCGTCAACTCGGGTATAGCGTAATCGCCTCCATTTTGCGGGCGAAACGCAATCGGCTCGGCGGTCCACAGTTCGTCGAGGCGGCCACGCAGCGCGTCGCATATCGACGCATACTTTGCCTCGTCGATCTTGCCGGTCCGAAAGACTGTAAACGGCGGCAAAACATCGAAGCCGGGGTAGTACAGGATGCCGTGATGAATCGGGAACAGCAGGTCGTTTATCGGCCCGTTGACGCCGCGAGCGCTGTAGTGCGACTCCCAGCCGCCTGCCGTCACGAGCAGCATCGCGCGCTTGCCCACCATGACACCTTCGCCGAAGCGGTCGCCCCAACGTCGATCCGAGTGCTCGCCCACGCCATAGCCAAACCCGTACGCATAGACGCGTTCGACCCAGCCCTTCATGATCGCGGGCATCGAGTACCACCAGAGCGGGAATTGAAAAATGACCGCATCCGCCCAACGCAGTTTTTCTTGCTCACGCACGACGTCGTCCGGTTGGGTACCGCTTTCGAACGCATGCTTCGAAGCGAGCGAGGGGGTGAAGCGAGCGCCGGGCTCGAGATCGACGAAATCATCGGTATCCAGGGTCGCCTTCCACTTCATCGCATATAAATCGGAGACTTGCACCTCATGCCCTGTGTTGCGCAGGTGACGGACAGCGAAACGATTGAGCGAGCCATTCAGCGATTGGGGCTCCGGATGGGCATAGACGATCAGGACATTCATGACGGCACCTTTTTCGATTGGCGGAATGTCGGCAGGATAGTGGTCACCCGAGGCATAATGGAAATGAATTCCATTGATTTCAGGTATTGGCGTGGTTAATCTCCGCAAGCTCGATTTGAATCTACTGATGACGCTGGACGTGCTTCTTTCGGAATGCAACGTCACACGAACTGCTGAGCGTCTCCATCTTTCTCAGCCATCGGTCAGCGTCCATCTGGCCAAACTCAGGGAGATATTCGGAGATCCGCTGCTGCTGCCGGGCGCGCGCGGCATGCGCCCGACCGCTCGCGCACTGGCGTTGCGCGAGCCGCTGCGGCGTGCTCTTGAAGCGCTCGAACATGCCGTCTCGCCGGCGGCACCGTTCGACCCGGGTCTGGCCGACCATACGTGGCGCGTGGCCGCCACCGACTACAGCGAAATGACCGTTTTACTACCGGTGCTGAGCGGTCTGCGCGCAGCAGCACCGGGCACCCGGCTCGCGGTAGTGGAGATGGTGCCCGCGGACTTCGCGCGGCAGGCGGCCGAGGGGCTGATCGATCTCGCGTTCCATACGCGTGACAATGCACCGGCCGGCTTACGCAGCCGCCTGCTCTTTGCGGAGCGATACGTGCTCGTCGGCCGGCAGGGGCATCCGCGCCTCAAAAGACGGCTCACGCTCGCGCAGTTCTGCGCGCTCGAGCATGTGATCGTGTCGCCGGATGGCGGTGGTTTTCACGCGGCCACCGATAAAGCGCTGGCCGCGAAAGGCATGGCGCGCCGCGTCGCGCTTTCCGTGCCGCATTTCACGTTCGTGATGTCGGTGCTGGCCAATACCGATCTCGTTGCGATGCTGCCGGCGCGCCTCGTGCAAAACACGGACGTGTTGCGTATCGTCGAAGCTCCGCTGGAAGTACCTGGCTACGAGATGATGATGCTTTGGCACGAGCGCTCGCATCGGGATCCAGCGCATCGCTGGCTGCGTGAGTACATTGCGGGTTCGGTTTAGGTCGGCCGCGCCGTATCGCTCGCGGCATGCGTCACTGTCAACTTCGAGCGCTTACCGAACATGTAATGCCTGGCGCTCGGCGAAGAGACCGATAGGACAATCTAAATCGTCTGCGGCGCCCGACAATCCGCGATCAACCGTCCTTTACGCCGCGTCGATTCAGCAAAGTGAGAGAACGGCTCCGGTCGAACGAAGACCGGAACGCCCGCGTCATTCAGCATCGGAAGGCAGCAATGAGTTGCGGCAGTTAGCGCCCCGGTAACATCGGCGTCCCCGTGTCGGGGCGCGTCCGCTAACGTGTAGACGATTTCGACTCGATTGGAATAAATTTCCGCCTGGAGTTTGATCAAACCTACATCCTTGCCCACGGCTTGGATAAGTGCCCACACGTGAGTTTCGTTGAACGTGGCGTCGCCAAGCGTATGGACAAAAGGAAATTTGCGACCGAGTAAGCGGAAGCGTCTAGACGTCACATCTGGACCATCGATCCATTCGGCGTAGTCTCCGGTGTCGATGCGGATCGCGGGCGCAGCGACACGCAGCAGCGACGTGACCACACATTTCCCCTTCTCGGAGGTCATCCCGATCACGTCGTGCGTTTCTTCGTCAACGATCTCCACAATACCTGCGCCCGGAAGCGCTCGAAAGACGTCCGGCCCGTCGTCGAGCTCGCTGTATCCAATTACGCCACTTTCTGTCGTACCAAACATGAAGGATAGGAGTGCTGCGCGAGGAAACGCGCGCTCGATGATCTGCTGTTGTGCGCCGTACAACAATTCGCCACCAGCCAGAATTCGCTCGATCCGCTCATTTTTTTCTCCTCTGCTCAGCAGATCGATCGCCAAACCAAGAATCGTCGAATTGATGCCCGTCAGCACGTTCGATCCATATCGAACGACCATTTCGTTGAGTTGAGGATAAGAGCGATCGCAACCGATTGGAATCTCCGAGCAACGGCCAGGAAATCGTTCAAGCACGCTATGAACGATTCTGTACGAAATGTAAGGGGTCGCGCAAAGGTTTGAGACCCGGTCTCGGTCTCTGAGGAGTCCAGTACGCCATAACTGTGTGGAGAGAAGACGGGTCGATGCCTCCCACTCATCACGCCCGAATAGGGTAACTTTCGGTTTGCCGGTAGATGCAGACGATTCGAATACGATTCCGTGCATCGCACCTTCCCCAAAAACGAAATCCGGCTGGCGTGCATGGACTATTTCCATCAGCGTCTCGTTGGATAACACCGGCAAGTCGGTAAGTGTCGCTGTATGTCGAAGGTCCCGGTAGTGCTCCCGATAGATGGGGGAGCAGGATTTCGCTAGCGCCACCAATTGATCAATGGAGTAGATGTTCATATATGCAGTCTTTCCTTTGTCGAAGTGACGATGCTTGGGTTAATAACGTGTACTGACGGGTGGACGCGTTGCGGCGACTCTGGATTTGCTGCGGAGTCTCACCCGCCAATGAGCATGCGACGCGTTATTCCATCGGCCGTATTCAACGCCAGCGCAACGACCGTCAGCGTCGGATGGCAGTCGAGGGCTGTTGGGAAAAGCGACGCGTCCGCGATATAAAGACCGTCTATGCCGTGAACCCGTCCGTCAAGGTCCGTCACCGAGTCTCTGTCGGCTACGCCGATCGGACATGTTCCCGCTTCATGTGACGTGCCGGTACCACCCAACGTCAGCGTCTTGCGCACCTTCATGGCACGCCCACCTTTGCCGGCCAAAATAGTGGCTATAAGTTCGGCCTCTGATTCCATCTTCTGTGCGAGTATCAGGTCACTATCTTCCCACCCGATA
>Ga0070660_100002633_pt1 | contig 12339 bp, 9 predicted proteins | sample KBSC33metaG_FD_64670 | JGI IMG/M metagenome (GOLD analysis project Ga0070660, IMG submission 64670) | Corn rhizosphere microbial communities from Kellogg Biological Station, Michigan, USA - KBS C3-3 metaG | ecosystem: Host-associated > Plants > Roots > Rhizosphere > Soil ... | reverse complement strand
ACGCGGATGCCGATGCGCTCGCCGAGCGCGTGATCGTGGTGCGACGGCACGAGCGACAGCAGGCGGCCGCCGCTGTCGAGGCGCAGCGTGTAGAGAATCTGCGCGCCGCGAAACGCCTTGTGCAGCACGCGTGCGCGCACCGGGCTCGCGTCGTCGTGGATGATGTCGTCCGGCCGGATCAGCACGTCGACCGGAACGCGTTCGGCATCCGCGTCGCCCACATAGGGAAGTGTGCGGCGGCTTTCGAGCGTTCCGACCTCCACTTCGATGCTGCGCGGACCGTGCAACTCGCCCGGCAGGAGCACGCCTTCTCCGACGAAGTCGGCGACGAACGGCGTCGCCGGCCAGTGGTACAGGTTATAGGCCGAATCCCATTGCTCGATGCGGCCGTCGTGCATGATGCCGATCGCGTCGGCCATCGCGAACGCCTCGTGCTGGTTATGCGTGACCAGGATCGCGGTCGCGTTCTCGGCCTTCAGGATCGCGCGCACCTCCTGGCCCAGGCGCTCGCGCAAATCGACGTCGAGGTTCGAAAACGGCTCGTCGAGAAGCAGCAGCGCAGGCCGGGGCGCGAGCGCACGCGCGAGCGCGACGCGCTGCTGCTGGCCGCCGGACAACTCGTGGGGAAACCGCGACGCCGCGTCGTGCAGGCCCACCACCCGTAGAATCTCGGCCACCCGTGCCTCGCGCGCCGTGCGCGCCAGTGCCCGCAGGCCGAAACCCACGTTGCCCGCCACGTCGAGATGCGGAAAAAGCGCGTAATCCTGGAACACCATGCCGATGCGGCGCACCTCCGGCGCCCGTGTCATCCCGGGCCGCGAAGCGATCTCGCCGGTCAGCCGCACTTCGCCCTCGACGACGGGCTCGAAACCGGCAATCGTGCGCAGCAGCGACGTCTTGCCGCAGCCGCTCGGGCCCAGCAGGCAGCCGATGTCGCCGCGCCGAAGCTTGAGCGAGACGCCCTTGACCGCAACTCGCTTGCCGTAAGCCTGCGACACGCCGCGAAGCTCGAGCACGACGACCGGCATCGGTTGCGGCAGCGGCGGCGGATCGATCATCGTGATTAGGGGCAGGGAAGAAGCAGGCGTCATGGTACGCAATCGCCGGCATGGCTGACGCGACGACCGCGGCGCCGCGGGTGCTGCCCGCCGCGCCGAGACGCCCTTGGCGGCCGATGTCGCCGCTCGCCGCCGTCGCAGTCATCGTCGCGGTGCTCGTGCTCGTGCCCGTCGCCGCGGTGATCGCGCAGATGTTCGGGCCGGCGACGTCGACTTGGGCGCATCTCGTTTCGACCGTCCTCCCCGAGTACGTGCGGAACACCGTCCTGTTGCTGGTCGGCGTCGGCGCCGGCGTCGCGCTCGTCGGCATGCTGACCGCGTGGCTCGTGACCAATTTTCGCTTTGCCGGTTCCAGGATGCTCGAATGGGCGCTCGTGCTGCCGCTCGCGATGCCGGCGTACGTCGTCGCGTACGCGTACACCGACACGCTGCAGTTCGCGGGCCCGGTGCAGGGGTTCATCCGCGGGGTGACCGGATGGCACGCACGTGAATACTGGTTCCCCGACATCCGCTCGCTCGGCGGTGCGGTAGCGCTGTTCATCCTGACGCTCTACCCGTACGTTTATCTCGTCGCGCGCGCGGCGTTTCTCGAGCAGACAGCGGCGACGCTCGAGGCAGCCCGGCTCCTTGGCGCGTCGCGCGTCGCCACGTTCCTTCGCGTGGGATTGCCGCTCGCGCGTCCGGCGATCGTGGCCGGCATGGCACTCGCGATGATGGAGACGCTCGCCGACTTCGGCACCGTCGCCTATTTCGGCGTGCCGACGTTCTCGACCGGCATCTACCGCGCCTGGTTCTCGCTCGGCGATCCGCACGCGGCAGCGCAGCTCGCGCTCGTCATGCTGCTGTTCGTGCTCGCCATCCTGGGCGTCGAGCGCGCGTTGCGTGGCCGCGCGCGGCGGCACGAGCGTGGCGTCCGCCGTCACCCGGCGCACGAGCCGCTGCGGGGTGCAGCGGGCGCGCTCGCGGCCGCGGCGTGCGCCACGCCAGTGCTGCTCGGCTTTGCCGTTCCGGCCGCGATCTTGTTGCGCATGGCCATCCGCCACGGCGACGCGCAGTTCGGCCCGCGCTTCGTCGAGCTGACGATCAACAGCTTCTCGCTCGCCGGCATTGCATCGGCGGCGGCCGTCGCGCTCGCGCTGCTCGTCGCATACGCGTCGCGGATCTCGCGCGGACGTGCCGTCGCGCTCGCTGCCCGAGCGGCCGGCATCGGCTACGCGCTGCCCGGATCGATCATCGCAGTGGGCGTGCTCATTCCGCTCACGGCGCTCGACAATGCGCTCGCCGCATGGCTGCGCTCGCACTTCGGCGTCACGGCCGGCCTGCTGCTGACCGGCAGCATCGCCGCGCTGGTTTATGCGTATGTGGTGCGCTTCCTCGGCGTCGCGCTGCAGACGGTGACGGCGGGGCTCGCGAAGATCACGCCGGCGATGGACGACGCATCGCGCAGCCTCGGTCACGGCGCCGGCGCGACGCTTGCGCGCGTGCACCTGCCTCTATTGCGCGGCAGCGTCTTCACGGCGGCGCTGCTGGTGTTCGTCGACGTGATGAAGGAATTGCCGGCGACCTTCGTGATGCGGCCCTTCAATTTCGACACGCTGGCGGTGCAGGCCTACAACCTCGCGGCGGACGAGCGCCTCTCCGAGGCGGCCACGGCGTCGCTCGTCATCGTCGCGGCCGGCCTCGTGCCGATCATCGTGATCTCGCGCGCGATTCGGCGCCGCGGCGCGGCGTGATGCCGGCGCGCTACTTGAACTGCGCGCGATCGGCGATCCTCTGCGCCGTCGGCTGGTTGCGGCCCAGCTGCGCGACATTGATCGTGTCGGCCTTGAACGCACCGAGTGCCGCGAGCGCCGGATTGTCGACCTTGACGCCGGGCACCGTCGGCCACTCGTTGTTGCCGTCGGCGAAGTAGGCCTGCGCCTCGTCGCTCGCGAGATACTCGAGGAATTTGATCGCGGCTTCCTTGTGCGGCGCGTGCTTCAGCATGCCGCCGCCGGAGATGTTCATTTGCGTGCCGCGGCCATCCTGGTTCGGCCAGATCACGCCGAGCTTGTCGGCCACCGCCCGCTCGTCCGGCTTCGTCGAGCGCATGAGCCGTGCGATGTAATACGTGTTGCTGAGGGCGAGATCGCATTCGCCGGCGGCGACGGCGCGCAGCTGGTCGGTGTCGCCGCCCTTCGGATCACGCGCGAGATTGGCGACGACGCCGTGCGCCCACTTCTCGGTCGCCGCTTCGCCGTCGTGCGCGACGAGGCTCGCGATCAGCGACAGGTTGTAGACGTGCCCGCTCGAGCGCGTGCAGACCTTGCCCTTCCAGCGCGGGTCGGCCAGGTCCTCGTACGACTTGACGTCGCCCGGCTTGACGACGTCCTTGTTGTACGCGATCACGCGGGCCCGCGCCGAAAAGCCGAACCAGTGGCCTTCGGGATCGCGGTAACTGGCGGGAATGCGCTGCTCGAGCACGGCGGAATGCAGCGGAGCGAAGACGCCTGCCTGCTGGGCGCGCCACAGGCGGCCGACGTCCACGGTGATGAACACGTCGGCGGGGCTGTTCGCGCCCTCGTTTTTGATCCGCTCGAGCAGCGGATCCTCGGGCGCCTCGATGCGATTGATGCGGATGCCGGTCTTCTTCGTGAAGTTCGCGTAGAGCGCCTCGTCGGTCTGGTAGTGGCGCGCCGTGTAGAGGTTCAGCACCTTTTCCTGCGCCTCGACGTACGCGGGCAGGGCGATGGCGGCGGCGCAGGCAGCGAGGGCGAGCAGGCGGGGAGAGCGCATGGTCGGCGAGTCCCGAGTCGAAGCGGATAATGAGTGAATGATAATCATTACTATTCCAGCGCGCAAGCCACCGGCAAAGAAAGGACGAACCCGAGCCGATCGCGAACTCGAGCCTGCGCCAGCACGGCGCTGCCCCTACGCGATTCCGAGATACGCGCGCCGCAGATCCGGATTGGCGAACACTGCATCGGGCGCGCCCTGGGCGACGATGCGGCCTTCCTCGAGCAGATACGCGCGACGGGCGAGATCGAGCGCCATCGCGACGTTCTGCTCGACGAGCAGCACGGCCGTGCCGGTGGCATTCACGTCGCGAATCGCCCGGAACATCACCTGCACCATCATCGGCGAGAGTCCGAGCGACGGCTCGTCGAGCAGGAGCAACTTCGGCGCAGCCATCAGCGCGCGGCCGATCGCGACCATCTGCTGCTGGCCCCCGGAGAGTGCGCCCGCCGGCGCGTCTAGCTTGTCGCGCACGGCAGGGAACAGCGCGCAGACGCGCTCGAGCGAGCGTTCGCGCACCGCGCGGGCAGGGCGCAGGTAGCTGCCGATCTCCAGGTTCTCGCGGACAGTCAGCCGCGTGAACAGCCGCCGACCTTCCGGCACGATCGCGATCCCGGCGGCGCAGAAGCGATGGGGCGCGACCGCCGTCATCTCGCACCCGTCCATCGTGATGCTGCCCGAGCGTGCGCGGTTGAGTCCCGCCAGCGCGCCGATCAGCGTCGTCTTGCCGGCGCCGTTCGGCCCGATCACGCAGACGAGCTCGCCCTGCGCGATCGTCAGCGACACGCCCCACAGTGCCGGCGCGGCGCCGTAGTTGACGCGGAGGTCGAGGACGTCAAGCATGAGCGACGCCGAGATACGCTGCCGCGACGTCGTGGCGTGCCATGACGTCGGCGGCGCTGCCCTCCGCGAGCACGCGTCCCTGGTCGAGCACGACGATGCGGTCGGACAGCGCGGTGACGATGCGCATCACGTGCTCGACCAGCACGATCGTCGTTCCCTGCCTGCGAATGCGCAGGATCAGGTCGACGGCCTCGTCGATCTCGGCCGGCGTCAGGCCGGAGAGCACCTCATCGAGCAGCAGCAGCCGCGGCCCTGCCGAAAGGGCGCGCGCGAGCTCGAGGAATTTCGTCTGATGCAGGTTGAGATCACCGGGCAGCGCACCGCTGCGCGAGTCGAGCCCGGTGAAGCGCAGCCAGCGCGCAGCGGCGGCGTCGGCTCGCGGCCGGTCGAGCGCCGCGCCGCCGAACATCGCCGTAAGCGCGACGTTGTCGCGCACGCTCAAGTGCGAGAACGGTCGCGGGATCTGGTAGGTGCGCGCGACGCCGGCACGGGCGATCCGATGAGCGGGCAGGCCGCCGACTTCGGCACCTGCGAACCGCACGCTGCCCGCGTCGGCGCGGTAATGTCCGCTCACGACGTTGATCAGCGTGGATTTCCCCGACCCGTTCGGACCCAGCACGCCCAGGATCTCGCCTTCTCGGACGTCGACGTCGACGCCGTCGAGCGCGCGCACGCCCTTGAACGCCTTGGCGAGGCCGCGCACCTGCAGCAGCACATGACGTTCTCCATCGGCTCCTGGCGCCGCATCGACAGCGTGCGCAGCCGCGGTCGACGGCATCGGCTCGGCGGGCGGCGACGCCGGCACCGCGTGCGACGCCTGTGCGTCATGCGGCGCGGGCGATGCCTGCGCGTCATGCGGCGCGTGCGACGCCTGCGCGTCATTTGCTGTTTTGACTGCGCGTGGAGCGGTGCGCCTACGGCGCCACGCCCGCCACCCGCCGAGGATGCCCTCGGGCATGAACAGCACGGCCGCGACGAGGATCACGCCGGTCACCGCCTTGCCGGTGACCGCCTGGTCGGCCGCCGTCGATGCGTAGAGCAACAGCGTGATGGCGGTGGCGCCGAGCGCCGGGCCGGCCCAATGGCGCGTGCCGCCCAGCACGCTCATCAGCACGACGGTGAGCGGCACGGTGATGTTGAACGTGCCGTTCGCCGTGACATAGGAAATGAACAGCGCGTGAATGCCGCCGGCGACACCGGCCAGCGCGCACGAGATCCCGAACGCGACGAGCTTGTAGCGGTACGTCGGAACGCCCATCACTTCGGCAGCGTCCTCGTCGTCGTGGATCGCGAACAGCCCCAGCCCGAGCCTGCCCTGGGCGATTGCGCGCGCGACCAGCAGCGTCAGCGTTGCGAGCGCAAGCGACAGCATGTAGAACGCGCCCGACGGCGTCGGCGCGAGCACGGGCACGGGCACCGCCGACAGATAGACGCCGGGGCCGCCGTCGATCGGCGTGTTGAGCACGATCGTCGCGAGCACGAAGGTGACCGCGAGCGTCAACAGCGCGAACAGCTCGCCGCGCACGCTGCGCACGCGGAACACGACGGCGCCGAGCGCCACGCCGAGCACCGCGGCAAGCGCGGCCGCGGCCGGCAGCGTCCACAGGAACGGAACGTCGAACTTTCCGGCGAGCACGGCCGTCGTGTAGATGCCGGTGCCGTAGAACGCGCCGTGGCCGAACGAGAAATAGCCGGAGTAGCCCGACAGGATGTTCCACGACGTCGCGAGCACGATCCAGTGGAACACCAGGTAAAGGAGCGATTCGTAGAACGCCGGCAGGTGCAGGAACGGAACGGCCGCGAGTGCGCAGCCTGCGGCCGCGATCGCGCAAAGCGGGCGGTCGAGTCTCAGGTTCGCTCCGGCCGCAGCAGCAGGAGCAGGATCAGGATCGTGAACGACACGATGGGCGCCCACGACGGAGACGCGAACGCCATCGTCACCGCTTCGCTGACGCCGATGACGATGCCCGCGGCCAGCGGCCCGAGCGCCGACCCCAATCCGCCGAGCATCACCGCCGCGAACACGACGCCGACCCACGCGTAGATCTGCGCCGGCGTGAGCGTGAAGGAGAGCGCGAGGCACACGCCCGCGATGCCCGCGAGCGCGCCGCAAAGTCCGGAAAGGAGCAGCGCGTGGGCGCGCGCGTCGACGCCGAATGCCGACGCGATCGGCGCGTCCTCCGCGAGCGCGCGCAGCGCCCGACCCAGGCTCGTATAGCGCATCGCCGCCCAGATGCCGAACGAGAGTGCAAGCGCGACCACTAGCGTCAACAACTCGGGCACCGGCACGAACAGGCCGCCGATGCGGAACTTGAGGCCCGTGTACACGGACTCGAGCTTGCGGAAGTCGGCGGTCCAAACGCCCTGGATGCCCGCTTCGATGATCGCCGTGAGACCGAAGGTCGCGAGCAGCGAATTGAGCGGCGATACCGCGAAGCGCGCGAGCAGCCATTGCACGGCGATGCCGAGCACAGCGAACAGCGGCACGATGAGCACGAGCGTCAGCAGCGGATCCATGCCGCCGACGCTCGCGAGCTGGTAGCAAAGGTAAGCGGCGAGGAACGCGAAGCCGAAGTGGGCGAGGTTGATGACGTGCAGCAGCCCCCACGCCAGGCCGAGCCCGAGGCCCAGCAGGCCGTAGAGGCTGCCAATGAAGATGCCGGACAGCGCCGACTGCGCGAGCAGCGTACCGCTCGGGAACGTCATCTTGCCGGCCGCGCAGGTCGCGCTACGGCACCCTGAGCGTCGCGCCCGGTGCGGCGTACTCCTTCGGATACACGGTGACCCAGCGCCCGTCCTGCACCTGCTTGACGCGCATCAGGTCGTCGCCGTAGTTGCTCGGCCCGTCGAAGCGCAGCTTGCCCTGGATCGTGTCGATCCGGTGCGTCTTCAGGTAAGCCGCGATCGCCTTGTCGTCCAGGCTGCCCGCGCCTTTGACGCCCGCTTCGAGAATCTGCCACGCGGTGTAGGACGCAGCCGCCTGGACCTCGACGTTGGTGTCCGGGATGCCGGCTTTCCTCGCCCGCTCGTGATACAGGTCGATGAACTCCTTCACGCCGGGCGCGTTCGTAAACGGTGGATGCTCCTCGAACACCGTCATCGACAGCGCGTTGTTCGCGAGCGGCGACTTCGACATCGGGCCCGGCGCCGGATACATGTAGAAATGCTCCTGCGGCGTGTAGTCGATCTTCGAGAGCGCGTCGAGCAGCTGGTTGCCCTCGAGCCCGATCGCGCCCACCCAGATGAAGTCGGGCTTCGCGTCCTTGATTCGCGCGGCAATCGGACCGTAGTCGAGATTGCCGAAGTCCCATTCGAGGAACAGCACTTCGGTCAGGCCGCGCTTCTTCGCGACCTCGCGCGCGCCGAGCGACATGAAATGCACCGACGGAAACTTGCTGGTCACCACCGCGATCGTCTTCGGCGGCTTCGGCGATGCCGCGAGCGCATCGAACACCGTGTTGGGCACCGTCGTCCCGGGTTCGGGACCGAGCGACCACGCGGGGAATTGCATCTCGTATTTCGCCATCGACGGGATGCCGAACGTGTGATGGACGAGCACCTTGTTGTAGCGCTGCGCCACGCCCATCGCCGACAGGATCGCCCCGGTAGCGTACGGACCCATCAGCAGGTCGACCTTGTCCGCCGTGACGAGCTGCTCGTAGAGCGTCCGCGCGAGATCGGGTTTCGACTGGTCGTCCCGGACGATCCATTCGACCTGCCGGCCGAGGAGGCCGCCGCGCTTGTTGAGCTGCTCGACGTAGATCTCGCCGACGACCTTGTGCACGAGGCTCGTCGCGGCGAGGGGTCCGGTCAGCGCGAGCGTGCTGCCGATGCGGATCGGCGGTTGCGCGCCCTGCGCAAGTGCGCCTCCGGCCGCCAACATCCATGCGCACGCGGCGCCGATGCAGGCGATGCGTCCGATGCGAGTCATCGATGCTCCTCCCTTTCGTTGGTGAACGTCTCTAGCGCCGCTCGTCGACCACGCGGTTCTGCAGCACGCCGATGCCTTCGATCTCCACTTCGCAGACATCGCCGGCCTTCATCCAGATCGGCGGCTTGCGCGCGAAGCCCACGCCCGACGGCGTGCCGCTGATGATGATGTCGCCCGGCCGCAGCGTCATCGCCTCGGAGCACACCGCCACGAGCGTCGCCACGTCGAAGATCATGTCGCGCGTATTCGCGTTCTGCAGCACCTGCCCGTTGAGGCGCGTGCGCAGGCTGAGCCCGGTGGCGCCGGGCGGCAGCTCGTCGGCCGTCACGAACTCCGGACCGAAGGCGCCGGTGGCGTCGAAGTTCTTGCCCATCATCCACTGCGTGGACTTGAACTGGTAGTCGCGGATCGAGCCGTCGTTGAAGATCGAGTAGCCGGCGACGTGATCGAGCGCGCGCTCCTTCGCGACGTAGCGGCCGGCCTTGCCGATCACAACCACCATCTCCCCTTCGTAGTCGAACTGCTCGGACACGCGCGGCCGAACGAGCGCCTCGCCATGCGCCACCCACGACTGCGGAAAACGATGGAACAGCACCGGATATTTCGGCGCATCCTTGTACGGCGATTCGGCCGCGTGGTCGACGTAGTTGAGGCCGACGGCGATCGCCTTGCCGGGGTCAACGACGGGCGGCAGGTACGAAATGGCCGACAACGCCATGCGGGTCGGCGCCCGAGCGGCAGCGGCGCGGGCGGCGGCCAGGCCCTCCGCGCCCTGGAACAGCAGGCCCGTCAGCGTCGCCGGAAGTCCCAGTCCCGTGAGGTCCACGACCTCATGATCGATGCGCAGCCCGACCCCGGGCCGCCCGCCATCGCGTTTGAATGCAACCAATCGCATCGATCTCTGCTCCCGTCAGGTGTGCAGTGCCTGGCCCTGCGCCGGTCGTTCGTGATTGAAGATGAAGTCGTCAGGCACCGGAGGTCCCCAGACGTAGAACGAATCCTCCGGCGGATGATCGGCCGCGGGCCAATCGACGTCCGCGGGAACGAAGTCGATGCCGTACGAGTACTCGGCGAAGCTGCCCCACGGGTCCTGCACGTAGTGGAAATAGTTCGAGCCGAGCACGTGCCGGCCGACACCCCAGCCCTTGCCGTAACCCTTCGCCCGCATCAGCTCCGCGCCGAGGCCGACGTCGTCGAGACTGTCGACATCCCAGCTCGAATGATGAAGCCCGCGCGCATCCGATTTCGCGAACGCGAGCACGTGGTGATCGCTGGCATGCGGCGCGTGCAGAAACGCGATGACGTCACCCGAGCGATCCGACAGGCGCAAGCCCAGCGTCTCGGTGTAGAAGGCGAGCTGACGGGCTACGTCCGGCGTGAACAGCAGCACGTGCGACAGCCGCCGCGGCCGCACCGGAGGCGTCTTGCTTCGGGCGGGCGCCGCACCCTGGCCGGGTGGCACTTCCGCCACCCGAGCCGGCGGCGACTTGGCCGATGCCGAGACCTTCGGCCCGGCGTGGATGCGAACCGGCGTGCCGTCGGGATCGCGAATCCAGATCCCTTCGCCGTCGGCGAGCGCATGTGGCGCGCAGCGTCGATCGGCGATGCGGCGTGCGAGCTGCTCGAAGTCGTCGTCGTAAGCGCTGAAGCTCAGGTATTGCAGCTGCTTCGGTCTCCCGTCGGCGTGCACGACGCCCCAGCAGTGCGGGTTGCCCGTCGTCCGCAGTTCGAGCCGCGCACCGTCGCGGCGCACGTCAAGGCCGAAGGCCTCGTAGAAGCGCGCGGCCTCCGCGAGGTCGGGCACGCTGAATCCGAAGCGGTCGAGCGAATGAACGCCGAGCGCATTGCTGCGGCGCGGCAGAGCGGCTTGTGGCGCGGTGGAAGTGGTCATCGTATGGCGCCGGCGCATCGGGTGCCGGCAAGGCATGACGATAGCAAAATTATCGCGCCGGCAGGAGCCGTGCTGCATCGCGAGATTGCGCGGCCGGCGCAACCGGTCTATACGAGGCCGATGGCCGCCCGCTCGCGGCAGCTTGGGAGAAGTGATTGGATTTCTCGAATCTGACCGTCGTCGTGACCGGAGCCTCCGGCAATCTCGGTGATGCCGTCGCGCGTGCATTCGCGGCGCGCGAAGCGAACATCGTATTGGTCGCGCGGCACGTCAGCGCGCTGGCCGGCGTGCGCCCCGACCGGCAGCTCGCGCTTGCCGCCGATCTCACGCGCCAGCCGGACGCGGAGCGGGTCGCGGCGGAGACGCTGGCCCGGTTCGGCCGCATCGACGTGCTTTGCAATATCGCCGGCGGGTTCCGCATGGGATCGCCGGTGCACGAGACGACGGACGAGACCTGGAGCTTCCTGCTCGATCTCAACGTCATGACGATGCTGAACACGGTGCGCGCCGTGGTGCCGCGGATGCTCGCGCAGGGCGGCGGCCGCGTCGTCAATGTCGCTGCGAATGCGGCGCTGCGCGGGACGGCGGGCATGGGCGCTTACTGTGCGACCAAATCGGCCGTCATCCGCCTCACCGAATCGATGGCCGCGGAGTTGCGCGAGCGGAACGTCAACGTCAACTGCGTGTTGCCGACGACGCTCGATACGCCCGAGAACCGCGCGGCGATGCCGAAGGCGGATGCGTCGCGGTGGGTGCGGCCGGACGATCTCGCGCAGACGATCGTGTTCCTCGCGTCGTCGGACGCGCGCGCCATCCATGGGGCCGCGCTGCCGATCGGGTAAAGGTAATCGTACGCAGGAGGATCGATGCAACAACGCCAGGACATCCTGATTCTCGGCGCGTCGTACGGCTCGCTGCTCGCGGCGAAGCTGCTGCTTGCCGGCCACTCTGCGCACCTGGTGTGCCTGCCGGCCGAGGCCGAGCTCATCAACACCGACGGCTTCCGCGTGCGGCTGCCGGTCAAAGGACAGGACCGGCTCGTCGAGATCGACTCCCGGCGCCTGGCGGGCAAGGTCACGGCAAGCGGCGCCGGAGGGGCGGATCCGGCGCGCTACAACCTCGTTGCCCTGGCGATGCAGGAGCCGCAGTACGCGGCGGGGGACGTGCGCGAACTCCTCGGCGCCATCGCGAAGTCCGGCGTGCCATGCATGTCGATCATGAACATGCCGCCGTTGCCGTACCTCGCTCGGATTCCCGGACTTGCGGTTGCGAGGCTCCGCGACTGCTACACCGATCCGTCCGTCTGGGACGCGTTCGATCCTGCGCGCGTCACGCTGTGCAGCCCCGATCCGCAGGCGTTCCGGCCGCCCGGGGAAAACGTGAACGTGCTCGAGGTCAGCCTGCCGACGAACTTCAAGGCCGCGCGATTCGCGTCGGCCGCAGACACGGAGATGCTGCGCGCATTGGCGGCGGACATCGAGGCGATCCGCTTTCCCACCGCGTCAGGCAGCGTTGAGCTGCCGGTGAAGCTCAAGCTGCACGACTCGATCTTCGTGCCGCTTGCCAAGTGGAGCATGCTGATCACGGGGAACTACCGCTGCGTGGAGAAGGACAGCATGCGCGCCATTCGCGACGCCGTTCACGCCGACGTCGAAGCCTCGCGCGCCGTCTACCGCTTCGTCGGCGACGTGTGCAAGGCGCTGGGTGCGCGCGACGAGGATCTCGTGCCGTTCGAGAAGTACGCGAACGCCGCGCTCGGCCTCGCCAAGCCGTCGTCGGCCGCGCGCGCGCTTGCGGCCGGCGCGCGCAACATCGAGCGCGTCGACAAGCTCGTGCAGACG
>Ga0070660_100002632_pt1 | contig 12340 bp, 11 predicted proteins | sample KBSC33metaG_FD_64670 | JGI IMG/M metagenome (GOLD analysis project Ga0070660, IMG submission 64670) | Corn rhizosphere microbial communities from Kellogg Biological Station, Michigan, USA - KBS C3-3 metaG | ecosystem: Host-associated > Plants > Roots > Rhizosphere > Soil ... | reverse complement strand
GGGCTGCCGCCGTTGAACACCACCCTCGCCCGGCTGCTTATGGAGAGGACCAAGATTTTCACGGCGTTGGGTGGCGTGCGCGGACGTAAACCGGTTGACCTCGCCAAACTCGAGCAGCTCCTGGTGCGGTTCAGTTATCTGGTCATAGAACAACGTTGGATCAAGGAAGTCGAGATTAACCCACTGCTTGCGTTTTCGGAAGGGCTATGTGCGCTGGATGCCCGGGTGGTCCTGCATTCAAAAAGATGTCCTCGATCCGCCGGTCGCAGCGATACGCCCGTATCCTGTCCAATACGCTAAACCGTGGCGGTTTGAGGATGGAACCGAGGTGATGATTCGCCCCATTCGACCGGAAGATGAACACCTGATTGTCCGCTTCCACGCCAATCTTTCTGACCGCAGTATCTACCAGCGATATTTTCGTCATTTTGCGCTTGACGACCGAGTTTCTCACGACAGGCTGCTAAAGGTGGGCTTTGGTGACTATGACCGCGAGATTGCCCTGGTGGCGGTGTCCGCCGGATCTGAAAACCGGCAGTCCGAAATTTTGGCAGTGGGCCGTTTGAGCAAGGCGCATCTGCTGAACGAAGCCGAACTCGCGCTATTGATCGCGGACGATTACCAAGGCCGTGGCCTGGGCCGCGAACTGGCGCGGCGCCTGATTGAGATTGCGCGGGCCGAGAAGCTGGAGCGTGTGACTGTCGACGTTCTCGGAGGAAATTTTCAGATGCTTGAGGTGTGCGACGGGCTTGGATTTCATCTAACGCCTACGGAGGACGGCGTTGTTCAAGGAGTGCTGCTGCTTTGAAGGAGTCGCTTGATCCTCATACGCCGACACTTGGCCCTCAACTTGCTTAAAATCTCGCGAACTCTTGGTAAATACCAAAAAGTAACTTGGAGGGCGGGCAGATGAAAATGGCCGTTGCGGCTAAGGATTGCTGGATCGTCGGCCAACTTGCGGGAATCCTCATGCTCGAGTGCGAGTTGAGCGATGCGTTCAAAAGCACGCGCGAAAGTGCGAGGATAAGCTTCGATGGCAAGTCGACGAGTTGAATTTGTGGTTGAAACTTGTTGACTTCGCGCCGATTCGCCTTCACGCTTCCCTTCTCCGGTTTGCCGACTTCTCCGCCAAGTGGCTAACTTCCGGATTGCCGAGGAAGGAGTTCAACCATTAGTGGCGTGTGACACTACTTCCCCACTGGCATTTTGCGCTGCAGCTCGCCGAAGAAGTAATCGAACACTGCCTGTGGAGCCCTCTTCACCATCCGGCGCCATGCACATCATGAAACTTCAACCGGAGACCTCGGCCAGTGCATACCGGTGCGTTGTCGGGAGCATCGAAATGGACGCTTTCGAGCACTGCGTCCGGACCACCCAACCAAGACTCGCCATACCCGGTGAAATCCGCTGAGTCGCACGGATCTGGCCTTTGAGACCTCGCGAGGCTCCTACAGAATGGCTACCGAAATGCACTGACACGTCTGGGAGACGATATGAATAGATGGATCGGTTTCTTCATTGGAGCGTCGGCGCTGTGTCTACACGCCTCAGTCATCGATTATGGGAAGATTCAGATGCAACCTTTCGTGAGCGATGCCTCAAGGGTGGTCTTTAGCATTGGCTCGACTGCGGGGAATTACTCAATATCTAGTAGTGTGTCGCCCGTCTTGGGCGGTATTACCGCACCGGGGTGTCTAACTGATGTACCAGTCGGTTGCGCATTTGGTACGTACTCGTTCAGCGCCTTCTTTCCCGATTTCTCATCCTTCCCGGAGAACGGCACTGCCACGCTTGGCGGATCCACACAAGACGTTGTCTTCGGCTGCGCAGGGCCCACCTGCCCCAAGACCAATCTCACCTTCACTACCGCACCGGTCCTGATAGACTCGATCGGACTTTATAGCGTTTCATTCACAGTCTCGGGCGTTATACAGGCTTCCACTGGACCTGGAAACCCGCTGCTGATAAACGACCCCGTTTACGGCATCGGAACAATGATGTTTGTCGCTCAATCCGCTCCGAATAATCATTTCTTGATAACTGCGAATGGCCTTCCGGCGTGGACGCTGGAGCCTGTGCCGGAACCCTCAACTGCCGCCCTTAGCGGCTTCTCACTGGCTTTACTCGCGGCGCTCTTCTGCAAACGCATTCTCCGGCTCGGAACTAAGTGCCGCCAACTGAACTGACCCCCAGAGAACGGGCCTACAGTCTGCTTTCGCAAGAAAACTTGCTGAAACGCCTGCGCCATATCGCTCAGAGATGAGCCAACTGACACTGCTTAGCTTCCGCAGAGGCGGTCCAAGCGTGAAACAGAGAGCTGCAGGACGCTGGCGCTTCGACGACCCGGCTTTCGATTCAAGTAATCACCCTCGATTCTGCTTCGGCATTGTGTCTGTATAACGTTAACGCATTATTCAGGGAGTGTTGCTGCATTGAAAGGAACCGCTTGATCCGTGCGCCGGAACATGGTCCCGAACGTGCTTAGTATCTCCTCTCGCGAGATCGGGCAGATGAGGACGGACTGGACTGAACCCCAAAATTGAGACAATCGCATTTGGCACACTTTGCAGAGAAAGGGACTGCGAGTGGCAAAGCGAAGCGGAGGATTGGTCGATATCCCAAGGCATTCCGGAAGATGGCGGTCGAGCGGCTGAAGGAGTGCGATAACATCGTCGCGCTTTCGGCAGAACTGGGCGTGCATCGGCTGCTGTTGTACAAGTAGCGTGATCAGTGGGAGGCGATTGACGACGGACAAAGGTCCACCGGAGAACTCGAAAGAGCGCGAACTGCGACAGCAGGTTGCGCAACTGAAGCGGCTGGTGGCGGACAAAACGCTGGAAGCAGATTTTTTCAAAGGTGCCTTGCAAAAAGTCGGGGCTCGACGCCAGAGCAACAAACCAGCTGGCGAGACGGCATCCACGACCAAGTCCGAGAGTTGATGCCTATGCAAGGCAACCTGAGCATCGAGCGAATGTGTCAGTTGGCGGGCGTAAACCGCGCCGGTTTTGTCGCTGCAAGAGCGACAACCCATCGAGGAAGACATGGAAGTCCGGTCGACGATCCAGCTCGTTTTCGCCGAACACAAGCGCCGCTATGGATATCGGCGTGTTAGCAAAGAACTGCGCCGCCGCGGCATGCTGGTGAATCAAAAACGAGTTCAACGGCTGATGCGGGAACACAACCTGCTTGCCGTGCAGCCGAAGGCTTTCGTTATTACAACGGATTCCGATCACGACCTGGAGGTATATCTCAACATGGCTAGCCGGATGAAACTCACTGGCATCAACCAGCTTTGGGTGGCCGACATCACTTACATCCGGCTGCATCGTGAGTTAGTGTTTTTGGCGGTGATCCTGGATGCCTTCTCGCGCAAGGTGGTGGGTTGGTAACTGGATCGAACGCTGGCGGCGCGCCTGCCGATTGCGGCGCTAGAGAAGGCCATCGCGGAACGGAAGCCGCCACCTGGCGTGGTGCATCATTCCGACCGTGGCGTCCAGTACGCATCCGGTGTTTACGTTGCGGTGCTGCACAAACACGGCATGATCCCAAGCATGAGCCGGCCTGCGAATCCGTACGACAACGCCAGCTGCGAGAGTTTCATGAAGACTCTGAAGCGGGAGGAAATCTAGAGGAAATCTACGCGAATGAATACCGCGACCTGGATCATCTCCGCGCCAACATCGCGGAATTTTTCGACAGCTACTACAACCGTGTTCGGCTCCATTCGGCGCTAGGCTACAAAACGCCGGAGTTTGGTGTGCCAATAGCAGTTTGTCTCAACAGACGGGGTCACCCCACGAAACTGAGCCATAACTGTGCCAAAACCCCTCTCTACTGGACCACAACTGAGCCAAAACCCTTCCGCTGCTCGTTGGCGTGCCGGTTGATCTTTTCCAAAGCCTCGCGCTTCATCTGCAACTTCATCTGCGAGTACTTCTTGAAAACGTTCGCGTAGCCTTGCTACCGCTTGAACAACCGTGACAATTTGTGCCAGGGCTGGCAGTTCAAGACAGAGTTTTTGTCCAGTCCCGCCCGTCGTGCCTGGTTTAGACCGTAGATGACATTGTCGTATTCGCGCATACTATGCGCGTCGGTGGAGACCGCGATCTTTATGCCGGCCGCGTGCGCGAGCCGCGCGTTCTCTGCCGAAAGATCGAGGCGGTCGGGACTCGCATTGATCTCGAAAAAACAACCGTTCTTCCGGGCGTGGCCAATGGTCCGCTCTATTTCGATTTCATAGCCGGGGCGTTTCAGCAGAAGGCGTCCCGTCGCGTGTCCCAAAATAGTGAAATACCGGTTATCCATAGCCCGCATGATGCGCTCCGTCTGCTCGGTTTTCCCCAGCCCGAAACGGGAATGGATGGAACAGACCGTATAATCTAGCTCCTTCAGCAGGTCGTCCGGATAATCCAGAGCTCCATCCGCAAGGATATCCACTTCGGACGATTTCAGAACCCGGAACCCTTTGAGCTTTTCATTCAGCTTATCGATGTACCGGATCTGCTTCCAGAGATCCTCAACGGACACGCCTCGCGCAATCTTCAGGCCCTGGGAATGATCGGTGATACCGAGATACTCGTAGCCTTTCTCTTTCGCCGCAGCCGCCATTTGCTCGATGCTGTGGGAGCCGTCGCTTGAGGTCGAGTGGGCATGAAGCTCGCCCCTGATGTCCTTCACGGTGACAAGAACCGGGAGGGTGCCTTCGGTGGCTCTTTGCACCTCATCGTAGCCCTCGCGCAATTCCGGCTCGATGAACGCCAGGCCGTACTTGCCGTACAAAGCCTCCTCGGTGGGGAAGGGGCCTTTCGACTTTAGAGATTTCAGGCTCCCCGTGATGGCGGCCAGCTTGCGCAGGTGCGATTTGGAGCCCGTGAACTCAATCAGCGACAAGCCCCACTGTTTGGGGGAGGCAAGCTGGATTCGCAGCTGAATCCCTGATGACATGGTAAAGAGGGCTGTATCCTTCGAAGAGCTGACGAGCGGCGTCCGGCCACCATAGCGTTGCAGTCGGGCGACGACGCCAGGAAAGTCGTCGGTCTCGATGATATATTCCAATTCTTCGATGACTTCTGCGCGGCGACGATAGTCGCCCACCACTTCGGCGCGGCGCACGCGGCACTTCGAGACCAGGTACTCCTCCACCGCGTCGCGCAGATCGTCCGCCCGGTAAAGAAGCATCCCGTGGGTTTCCGTCAAGCCCTGGCGAACATGCTGGGCCATACGTTGGCCGAGCGCCTTTTCGATGGCACCGCTTTCCAGCTGTTCGCGCAGTTCTTCGACAGACGAGATATTGAGCTTCTTGTAAATACGCACGACTTGCTTGGGGTCCAAACGGGGATACGCGCTGATGCTCGCCAGTGAGGGGCTGGCCTCGGATCGCAGTTTTTCGAGCTTTCCAAGGCTGCCGGTCAACACGATCTCGCGAATGGCCCTGCTGATGGCTTCGCCGATGCCCTCGAAGCGGGTCAGGTCCGCCTCTTCGCGGACCAGCTCGTCAACGCTCTCGGAAAGGTTTCTGATCGAGGCGGCGGCGCGCCGGTATGCCTTCACCTTGTACGGGTTTTCCTTCTGGGTCGAAAGCAGCTGGGCAAGGCTTGCCAGCCGGTCCGCGATTTCGGCGTTGCTCAGGACGGGCAGGGCCGGTGAATCTGTCAGAGGGGCTTGCGTTTCCATGCTCTTTCTCCTGCCGGACAGACTATGCTTTCGGCAAGGATTGGCCCTTGGGGCGGGCAGGCGGGCCGCGTCGTTTGTTCTTAACGCGCGTCAGCACATCATTCATCGTGAACTGGCTGCCGGATTTCAAGCCCTTCAGTTCTTTCCAGTCAAGAGGCAGGGCTACCGGCGCTCCCGGTCGCGCGCGAACCGCATAGTCCGCAATGGCAGTGGCTGTATAGTTGTTGCGGAAGTAATCGATAAAGATTTTGCCGGTCCGCTTTGCCTTGCTCATGGTGGCGACATAAGCCTGCGGTGTCGCAGCGACCATCTCCTCCGCCAAAGATGCCGCAAAGGATTTTACAACCGGCCATTTATCCTTACCGGCGAGGGGCACGGTGACGTGCAGTCCCTTGCCGCCGGTGCATTTCAGGACGGATTCCAGTCCTTTGTGCTGCAGACGCTGGCGCAAATCCTCCGCGGCGAGCTTGAGCGCTTCGAAAGGCACGTCCGGGGCCGGGTCGAGATCGAAGATCATCCTGTCCGGGTAATCGATCGCATCGACCGGCGCACCCCAGGGGTGCAGTTCGATCGCGCCCATCTGGACCACTTCCAGCAGGCCTTTCTCATTCTCGATATAGAAATATTCGTATTTCTTGCCGTTGTGTTTGAAAGCAAAGGGCTTGATGTCCGCGCCGAGACCGCGGCCGGGATTGCGCTGGAAGAAACACTCGCCGCCGATGCCCGAAGGGCAACGCAGCAGACTGAGGGGCCGGTTTATGATCTGCGGCAGGATCAGGGCCGCCACGCCGGCGTAGTATTCGGCCAGTTCGCCCTTGGTAACGTGGCCCTCCTCGGAAATCACGCGATCCGGATGGGTGATCGTGACACCGCCCAAGACAAGGCGCTCGGCCTTCGTTTTGGCCGATGGGAGCTTCGCGGCGGCAGCAGTTTTCACGGGTGTCTCCTGTTTCACGTCCCGCGCCTCCTTGTCCTCTCGCAGTCCCTGGAAAGAGGGGTGGCGGATATGGCCATCCTGCGTCCATTCGGTAAAAGCGACCTCGCACAGCAGCGAAGGCTTGATCCAGTGAACGGACTTCCATTCGCCCGCGGCCAGCCCCTCCGTCTGGGCTCTGGAGAGCGTCGGTCTCTCCACAGACATCCCCTCGAAGCGCTCCGCAAGCTCACGCGCGCTTTTCATCGAAAAACCTGTCCCCACCTTGCCGGCATAACGCAGGGCGCCGTCCTGCTTATACCCGAGATAGAGCGCACCAAGCGCCCGGGCGCCCGTGCGGGCATCGCTGAAGCCGAGGATGATGAATTCCTGCCGCAGCGAACATTTGATTTTCAACCAGCTTTTCTGGCGTCCGGTTACATAAGGCGCGCTTGCGCGCTTGGCGATGATGCCTTCCAGTCCGGCTTCGCAGGCTTTAGCGAACATAGCCTCCCCCTCGCCGGAAATGTGCCCACTGTAACGCAGCCAGCGATCCTGTTTCGATGTCTTCAGGAGCTTATCTAACCCCTCCTTGCGCTCCGTCAGGGGTAGCCTGGTTAGATCCTTGCCATCGAGATGAAGCAGGTCGAAGACGTAAGCGACGATCTTTTCCGGCTTTCCGCCGTCGCCGAGCGCCGCCTGCAGCGCCTGAAAACTGCTTTTCCCTTTCTCATCAACGATGACGGCTTCCATGTCCAGCACCGCGTCCTCGGCCTTCAGCTTTTTCATGGCCGCGGCCAGAGACGGAAAACTCCCGGTCCAGTCCTTGCCGTTACGCGTGCGCAGCCGCGCCTCGCCGCCTGAAACAAAACCGAGCAGCCGGTAGCCGTCGAACTTAATTTCATGCAGCCAGTCCTCGCCCTGCGGCGGTTCATCGACGAGGGTGGCAAGCTGCACGTCGGGGTAAAGCTGCATCAGCCGCTTCAGACCGTTGCCGGATTGCGGGGCTTTCGTCTTGCTTGCCTGCATCGGCATGCTCTTGGCCGCAGCCTTGAGTTCCGTAGCGTCCCGGCCGGCGATTTCATCCATAGAACGCCCGCTCTTGACGCTTGAAGCGAGATCATTAAGAAATTTCTCGTTCGCTCCGTTCTTGCGCGCTTCCCCATCATTTTCCTTAACGAGCAGCCAGTTTTCGCGCTTGCCGTCGCCACGCATGCGGATGAGGCCCCAGCCGCCTTTGAGGCGCTTCCCGTGCAGAGCAAATGACAGATGGCCTTTCTCCAGGCCCACGCGGGGATCGCCTTTGGGCTCCCAGGTGCCCGCGTCCCACATCATGACCGTACCGCCGCCGTATTCGCCTCGCGGGATCGTGCCCTCGAATGTGCCGTAAGAGAGGGGATGATCTTCTGTCCGCACCGCCAGCCTCTTGTCGGCGGGATTGAGGCTCGGGCCTTTCGTGACCGCCCAGCTCAGCAGGACGCCATCGAGCTCCAGCCGGAAATCATAATGGAGGCGCGTCGCATCGTGTTTCTGGATGAGGTACGACAGTCCCTCCTTGCGGGTCTTGATCCGCCCGGGTGGCGGCTCGGGCGTCTTTTTAAAGTCTCGTTTACGGCTGTATTCTTCGAGCGCCATGTCACTCCTATAACGACGGCGGCAGTGCGCCGGTTGCCTTCTTCGAGCCAACTTTGATTTCCGTATTTCGGTTCCAGCCGTCACCCCCGGCTTGCTTGCAAATCAGTACGTGCGCACCCCATCACCAGTCTCCAAGCAATCGAGATGCCGTGAATAGCCGCTTTTCGTCTGGCATCGTAGCTGCATATCGAAGCGACGATGATGGTGGCCTCAGCTCCCGGTCAACTGAAGGGAGATTGGTGCCTTTGGAGCAACGGGTGGCCGTGCGGGACGCACGTTCTAGGTGGATACAGACGGCCTGATAGATAAAGGTGTGACGAAATCATGCTTCCCACGGTCGAAGAACGTCGGCTAAAGCGCGCCGCCCGCCGCGAGAGACAACGGCAGGCCAATATCGGCCGCGCCGCTAAAATGCACGCGGCCCGTATCGAGGGGAAAAAATCGGAGAAGGGTCCGCCCGGCGGACACGAAGATCACGACAGGCAGGTCTATATTGGCTGCTCAGGATGGTTTTACTGGCACTGGCGCGGCGCTTTCTACCCGTCTGAACTACCCACGAGCGGGTGGTTTAAACACTACGCGGACCGTTTCAACACCGTGGAACTGAACGCCCCTTTCTATTCCTGGCCGACAGTGGCAACCGTCAATTCCTGGATGCGACAGGCCGGGCGCCGCCGCTTCGTCTATACCGTGAAGGTGTGCGAGCTGATCACGCACTTAAAGCGCTTCTCCGGCACCAAGGAATTGGTCCGGGACTTCGGCCTGATTGCCGACCTGCTCGGGCCACGCATGGGCTGCTTCCTGTTTCAGCTTCCGCCAAGTTTCCACTACACAACCGCGCGGCTGAAAAAGATCCTCGGCCAGCTCGATCATAGCCGGCGCAACGTCGTCGAATTCCGCCACAAGAGCTGGTGGAATGAGGCGGTCTATAGCGCCTTTCGGGAGACAGGCACCATTTTTTGCTCCTGCAGCGGTCCCCGGCTGCCGGACGAACTAATTAAGACGGCGGACAATGTCTACATCCGTTTTCATGGCACGAAGCAATGGTACCGGCATGATTATAAGAAAGAGGAATTGAGTATCTGGGCCAAGCGCATCGAGGAAAGCGGGGCCACGACCATCTGGGCGTATTTCAACAATGATCGGGACTGTTACGCCATAAAGAACGCCCACGCTTTGTCCCGCCTGCTCCACAAACCCAAGATCTAACGGATTGTTTTCTGCTATAGCTGACGCCGATCTTTCAGAAGCTTCTCGGCAAACGCGATTCATTTCGGCTGCCCGAAAGTCTTTTCGATGGCGTCGCTCTCCAGCTGTTTGAGCAGCTCGGCCGCACAAGATCAGATTGGTGGCGCAGCTTCTCTGCGACGCAGAACACCGCAGAAATATTTTCCTCGGAAGGATTGGCTGCGCTCGAATCTTGGTACTGGCGGTTTCGGCTCATGATCGCTTTTCGGCTTTCGATTGGCACGCGGCTATTAGACCTGTTCAGATCCAACACCGGCGCACCGACAGACAGTGGTTCGAGCAGCGCGATGAGCATCTTCGCGAGGAAATCTTTCAGTTGACACGCTCTTGCCTTCGTACCGGGCGATTTTCGATACATCGCCTTACCGCTGAGTGCGGATTCCGAGGCGGCGTTCTAGATAACGAGCCGTTCGGCTTCTCGCAGGTAAAAAGGTGCGTCGTAAAGCGGCAGCGGGTGCAGGTTCGCCTCTGATCCGGGTTTCGGCTGATGCTGTTTGGGAAACGGGGGCGCCGCATAAGCCCGTGCACCGGCCTGCTTCGCCTCTTTGGCGCTTTTTTTGGGTGCGCCCGATCCACGCGGGAAACCTGTTTCTGGATCGAGCGCTGCCGACGCGCTGAAGTTTCTTTGCCATGAGTCTCCGTGGCGACCGGCGTCCGGGCGTCCGCTTGCATAGCTTTCCGGCCTACGTAATGCGGGATGCGATTAGGAGTTCGAAGGCATTCAACTAGCGCTCCAGGGAGGCGGTCGCTGCCAACTGACCCGTTATAGGTCGGCCGTTAAATCCACAGCGCTAATGAACTGCGGAACGCTTCCTAAGAAGCCACAGTGGCTTACGGCGTGCAAGCAGTTCCAGCATGTACCACCACATAAAGCAACTAATGTATACAGTTCGGATTGGGACCCCCGATCCGCGCTTCGGAAACATGTTACTGGAACAATTCGGCGGCGCCAACGGGGAACTCGCCGCCGCGATGCAGTATTCGATCCAGGGGCTGAATTGCGACGACCCGGAACGAAAAGACTTGTTGATGGATATCGGCACAGAAGAATTAAGCCACTTAGAGGTCGTGGGCACGCTCGCACGCCTGCATCTCAAGCCGCTTAAGAATGACCGGCGCGCTGCGCACGCGGACCCGCTAATCGCCATTGCCGGTGGCGGCGGAGTGGCTCTGTTAAATTCGATGGGCGACGCCTGGACTGCGGATTACCTAAAGATCACGGGGGAACTCGACGTCGACTTACGCAGCAATATTGCCGCGGAAGCGCGCGCGAAGATCGTTTACGAACGGTTGATTAACTTTACGGACGACCAAGGCACTATCGATGCCCTGCAATTCCTGATGACAAGAGAGATTACGCACATGAAGGCGTTTACGGCAGCCCTTGACAGCATGGGTAAACCCGTTTTCTCCATAGGGCGCATTCCACCGACCCCCGGCCTCGTCGACCAGTATTTTAACGATTCGACAGGCACGGGAGACCGTGGAGAGCCGGACGCCAGAGGTCCCTGGAACCAAGGGGGCGACTGGCAAATGGTTACGGCGCCCGCTTTTCAGGAGTTTGAATCTCCGGAAACCGGAACACGCCAGCCAGGCGAAAATGGCGTTGCTAGCAGGCCGCAATAGGTTCGAGAAATAGATAAACAGAGGATACAAAACATGACACAACTAAAAGAACTACTGGTTGAACAATTACAGGATCTCCTTCACGCCGAGACCCAGCTTATCGGCGCCCTTCCCAAGATGGAGGAGGCCGCCCATCATCCGAAACTCAAGGAGGCCTTTGCTAAGCATCTGACTCAAACGGAAGGTCATGTCGAACGCTTACGCAGCGCCTTTGGACTCCTCGGGGAAAAAGCGCAGTCCAAGCCGTGCAAAGCGATGATGGGGCTGGTCCAGGAGGGTGAGGAGACGATCGAGGAGGGACGCGAGAAGGAGCCCCTAGCGGCCGACCTGGCTCTGATCGCAGCCGCACAGCGGGTTGAACACTATGAGATATCGGCGTATGGAACCGCCAAATGCCTAGCTCGCCAGATCGGTGAGGTCGCTTGCGCGCGTCTGCTATCGCACACCCTCGGTGAGGAAGAATCGGCGGACTTCCTGTTGACGGCCATCTCGGAGCCGATTATCCAGCAGGTGTCTCTCGATGATGCAGGAGCGACGGTGAATCTTGACACGGTCGGCGAAACCGGGACTAGGAGATCTGCCGCGAATGGCAAGAAAGCACCGGCCAAAGCTGGAAAAGGTGCTGAGGAAGTTGGGGCACGCCGTTAAACAGGACTGTTGTCTCACTGCGGCACTAAACCGCGCCCGGATGTTGCGTTTTAGAGAAGTTGCGCATTATGACCGATAAAGCAGATCTCGCAGCGTAGCTACCCATGGCAAGAAAGAGGCATGTCGGTAATATGAAGGCGAATCGTGTGCTGTGTTTTTGGCTACTCTGCGGACTAGCGGCGGCCGCCCAGGCACAAGGGCGGAAGATGCAAGATCAGCCGGATGACGGTCAGTGGCCAATGCCGGCAAAGAACTATGCATCGACGCGCTTTAGCACCCTAACGGACATCAACACCCAGACGGTCAGGAATCTTAAACTAGCCTGGACGTTTTCGACCGGGCTAACTCGTGGCCACGAGGCGGCTCCCCTCGTGGTCAACAATACGATGTACATCGTCACGCCGTGGCCTAATATCCTTTACGCGCTCGACCTGACAAAGGCCGGCGCTCCAGTGAAGTGGTCCTACAAACCGAAGCCATCGCCGAGTTCCCAAGGCGTCGCGTGTTGCGATGTGGTCAATCGAGGCGCGGCCTACTTCAACGGACGGATTTACTACAACACCCTCGATCTGCATACAGTGGCAGTCGACGCCGCGA
>Ga0070660_100002622_pt1 | contig 12355 bp, 12 predicted proteins | sample KBSC33metaG_FD_64670 | JGI IMG/M metagenome (GOLD analysis project Ga0070660, IMG submission 64670) | Corn rhizosphere microbial communities from Kellogg Biological Station, Michigan, USA - KBS C3-3 metaG | ecosystem: Host-associated > Plants > Roots > Rhizosphere > Soil ... | reverse complement strand
CGAGGCTGCCGCCGACGAACACCGCCGTGGCGAGCTGATACAACTGCGCGAGCTCGCCGATCGTGTCGAGCACGATCACGTCGGCGCGAGGCTCGACGTCGATCGGCAGATCGGATCGGTTCACGGTGACGAAGCCGGCCTCGCGCGCCAGACGCTCGACCTCGCCGAAGCGCTCCGGCTGCCGCGGCGCGAGAATCGCCATCGCGCCGGGCGACTTCGCCTTGATGCGGCCGAACGCACGCAGCACGGCGGCTTCTTCTCCTCGCATCGTGCTGCCGGCGACGAGGACCGTGCGATGCGGCGAGAGCCGGAAGAAACGGAGCACGCGCTCGCGCGGCTTGCCGTGCGCCGTCGCAGCGGGCATTTCCAGCGAGTCGAATTTCAGGCTGCCCGTCACCGTCACGCGCGCCGCGTCGGCGCCGAGATCGATCAGCCGCCGCGCCGATTCTTCGCTCTGCATGCAGAAGCGATCGACGTCGGCGAGCACGCGCCGGAAGAAGGGACGCACGATCCGGTAGCGCGGATACGATCGCGACGAGATCCGGCCGTTGATCATCACGCTCTTGATCCCTCGGCGGCGGCACTCGTGGAGCAGGTTCGGCCAGATCTCGGTCTCCATCATGATGAAGAGACGCGGCTTCACCAGATTCAGCGTCCGCCGGACGATGAGGGTCCAGTCGAATGGAAAATAGAACACCGCATCGACGTGCTGCAGGCTTCGGCGCGCCACCTGCTGCCCGGCGATGGTCGTCGTCGACAGGAACAGGCGCAGCCGCGGATACCGCGCTTTCAACTCGGCGGCCAGGGCGCGCGCGGTCAGCGCCTCGCCGACGGACACGGCGTGGATCCAGATCGACTCCTCGCCGTCCATGTTGAACGAAATCGGCAGGTAGCCGAGGCGCTGGGACAGGCTGCCGATGTACTTGTTGTAGCGGATCGCCTGGTAGACGAAATACGGCGACACGACCACAAAGACCGCCAGCGTGAGGAGGCTGTAGGCGAGGTACATCGGGAGGGGCTATTGTAGAATGAAACGTTTGTCTTGGAGGTATCGATGCCTGTGAGGGTCGGCATAAACGGATTCGGCCGGATCGGCCGCAACATCATGCGGGCGGCACTCGGGGACAAGAACATCGATTTCGTGGCCGTGAACGACTTGACCAACGCGCACACGCTGGCGCACCTGCTCAAGTACGATTCGGTGCTCGGCAACCTCCACGCGCAGGTCGAGGCGAAGGGCAGCACGATCGCGGTCGACGGCGACGAGTTCCAGGTGCTGTCGATGCGCGACCCGGCTCAGCTCCCGTGGAAGGACCTCGGCGTCGATGTCGTGTTCGAATCGACCGGCCTCTTCACCGATCGCGACAGCGCCGCCAAGCATCTCGCCGCGGGCGCCAAGAAGGTCGTCATCACGGCGCCGGCGAAGAAGCCCGACATCACCATCGTCCTCGGCGTGAACGACGAGCGCTACGACCCCGCCGCGCATCAGATCATCTCCAACGCGTCCTGCACGACGAACTGCCTCGCGCCGCTGGCGAAGGTGTTGCATCAGACGTTCGGCATCCGCAAAGGCTGGATGACCACGATTCACTCGTACACGAATGATCAGCAGCTGCTCGATCTGCCGCACAAGGATCTGCGGCGGGCGCGCGCCGCGGCCCTCTCCATGATTCCAACGTCCACGGGCGCGGCGACCGCGGTCGGCGAAGTGCTCCCCGAGCTGAAGGGCCGGCTCGACGGCTTCGCGATGCGCGTGCCGACGCCGAACGTATCGGTCGTCGACCTCGCGGCCATCCTCGACAAGAAGACGAGCGCCGACGATGTGAACGCGGCGCTGAAAGCGGCGGCCGACGGTCCGCTGCGGAACATCCTCGAGTACTCCACGGCCGAGCTCGTGTCGGTCGACTTCAAGGGCGACCCGCATTCCTCGATCGTCGACGCGGCGTACACGAAAGTGATGGACGGCGATTTCGTCAAAGTGCTCTCGTGGTACGACAACGAGTGGGGCTACTCGAATCGGTGCGTCGATCTGCTGCGTCTGCTGGTGAAGAAAGGCCTGTAACACGGGCGGACACGCAGGTCCGGCTCTACGTGCCCGGGCGGACACACACGTCCGCCCCTTCATGAAGGACACCATGTCCAAACTGTCCGTCGTCGATCTCGATTTGATGGGCCAGCGCGTGTTCGTGCGCGTGGACTTCAACGTCCCGCTGAAGGAAGGCGAGATCAGCGACGATACGCGCATTCGCGCGTCGCTGCCGACGATCAAATACGCGCTCGAGCATGGCGCCACCGTCGTGGCGGCGAGCCACTTGGGGCGGCCGAAAGGGAAACCGAATCCGCAGTTCAGCCTGAAGCCAGTCGCGGTGCGGCTCGCGCAGCTTCTGGGCCGGGGCGTCACGTTCACGCACGACTGCATCGGCGCCGACGTCAACGCCTCGATCGCCAAAGTGCGCAGGACGGGAGGCATCGTCCTGCTCGAGAACCTGCGCTTTCATCCGGAAGAGGAACAGAACGATCCGCAGTTCTCGGCGTCATTGGCGTCGCTCGCGGATCAGTACGTGGACGATGCGTTCGGCGCGGCGCATCGGGCGCATGCGTCGGTCGAAGGCATCACGCATCATTTTCGGCGGGCCGCGGCGGGTCTCCTGATGGAGGAGGAGCTGCAGTATCTCGGACACGTGCTCACGGCGCCAGAGCGTCCGTTCGTCACGATTCTCGGCGGCGCGAAGGTGTCCGACAAGCTCGAGGTGATCGAGAATCTGCTCGGCAAAGTCGATCAGCTGCTGATCGGCGGCGCGATGGCGTACACCTTTCTGAAGGCGCGCGGCGTGGCGATTGGCCGATCGCTCGTGGAGGACGACAAGCTCGACGCTGCACGGACGATCGAGCGAGAGGCGGCGGAGCGCGGCACCCGTCTCGTGCTGCCCGTCGATCATCTCGTGACCGATCGCGTGGAGGAAGGCACGGCGAATGAAGTGATGGCGATCGGCGACCCCGCCATCGGCGATCGGCTCGGCGTCGACATCGGTCCGGACACGACGGCGGCGTACGCGGCGATCATCGCCGACGCGAAGACCGTGGTCTGGAACGGACCGATGGGTGTGTTCGAGATCGAAGCGTTCGCCGCGGGCACGAATGCGGTGGCGCGCGCCGTCGCGGCGGTGAATGGCACGACGATCGTCGGCGGTGGCGATTCGATTGCCGCGGTGAAAAAGGCGGGCGTCGCCGATCGCATCACGCATATTTCGACCGGCGGCGGCGCGTCGCTGGAATTTCTGGGCGGCCGGACGCTGCCGGGCGTGGCGGCGCTCACGGACGCCTAATTGGGCTGGACGGGCAGGTCGGGCGGGGCTGGCAGGCAGGGCCGGAGGTAAAACATGCGAATTCCGCTGATCGCCGGCAACTGGAAGATGTTCAAGACGGTGCACGAAGCCGTCGTGTTCACAAAAGAGCTGCGCAGCCTCGTCAAGGACGTCGTCGACGTCGAGATTGTCGTCGCGCCGCCGTTCACCGCCGTGCACGCAGTCGCCGAAGCGGCCCGCAACAGCAACGTTGGTGTCGCGGCGCAAAACCTTCACTGGGAGCGTGAGGGCGCGTTCACGGGTGAAGTATCGGCGGCGATGATCAAGGAAGCGGGCGCGGAGTACGTCATCGTCGGCCACTCCGAGCGGCGCCGTCTGTTCCGCGAGACCGACGCCATCGTGAACAGAAAGACGCTGGCGGCGATCGGCGCGGCGTTGACGACGATCGTCTGCGTTGGCGAGACGCTCGAGGAGCGCGAGCGCGAAGAGACGCTGGCGATTCTGGACCGGCAGATCAAGGTCGGCCTCGACGGCGTCACCGCGGAGCAGATTGCCGATCTCGTGGTCGCGTACGAGCCGGTGTGGGCGATCGGCACGGGACGGAATGCGACGGCGGCGCAGGCCGGTGAGGTCCATGCGCACATTCGCACGCGGCTGCGGCAGTGGTTTGGCGGCGACGCGGCCGATCGCTGCCACGTGATCTACGGCGGCAGCGTGAAGCCGGACAATATTCGCGACCTGATTGCGGAGCCCGACGTCGACGGCGCACTGGTCGGCGGCGCGAGCCTGGAGGTGAGGAGCTTCGGGGAGATCGTGACAAAGAGCCGGCCGGCTGCTGTATAATCCAAGTTTCCCGCTCGGCCAGAGTTTTCAGGTATGGCTTACTATCTCATCACAGCGGTTTATGTTGTCGTCTGTCTCGTGCTGCTGCTCGTCGTGCTGTTGCAGCAAGGCAAGGGCGACATGGCGGCGGCATTCGGCGGCGGCAGCAGCTCGTCGGCGTTCGGCGCGCGCGGCGGCGCGACGGTGTTGACGAAAGCCACGACGGTGCTGGCGGCGCTGTTCATGGTGCTGGCGCTCCTGTTGGCGGTCATGGGACAGCGCGGTCCGCGCTCGATCCTCGGCGGCACGCCTCCCCCGCCGGCCAGCAAACCGCTCGCACCGGCGCCCGCGCCGGCCACGCCGCCGAAGTAAGACCCGGCTTCGTCCGGTCGCACAATGCAGGGGCCGACGCGGCCCACGCCCTCTTCGCGGAAGTGGCGGAACGGCAGACGCACCAGCTTGAGGGGCTGGCGGGGGCAACCCCGTGGAGGTTCGAATCCTCTCTTCCGCACCAACTCTCACAGAGGCCCGGTTTCCCGGGTCTTCCCTCTGCAAACCCGCAAGAGAGCCAGCGGATCACTAACCGTAAAACCGTCTTGCGCTATGCTGCGGCTCTCGATAGGCGCCCATGGGAGAGCGATTGCACGAGCAACCGACCCCCGACACGATTCTGCAGACAGGTCTGGCCTTCTGGCCCGCGAAGACGCTCTTGAGCGCCATCGAAATCGGTGTCTTCACCGAGCTGTCGCACGGCCCTGAGCCTTTCGATGTGGTCAGCGGACGCCTCGGCCTCCATTCCCGCGCGGCGCGCGACTTTCTGGATACGCTCGTGGCGCTCGGGTTTCTCCAACGCGAGGGAGACCGCTACGGGAACACGCCTGCCACCGATCTGTTCCTCGATCGCAAGAAGCCGTCCTACATCGGCGGCATCCTCGAGATGGCGAACGCACGTCTGTATCCGTTCTGGGGCAACCTCACGGAAGCGCTGCGCACCGGACAGCCGCAAAACGAGATCAAGGCCGGCGGACCCGGTCTCTTCGAAGCGCTCTACGCCGATCCGGCGCGGCTCAAGGAATTCCTCGCCGCAATGACCGGCCTCAGTCGCGGCGCCAACATGACGATCGCGCGCATCTTTCCCTGGAAGAACTACCACACCTTTGTCGATGTCGGTACTGCGCAGGGAGATCTGGCCGTGCAAGTCGCACTCGCCAACCCACATCTTCGCGGCGTCGGGTTCGATCTTCCTCAGGTGGCGCCGGTCTTCGAGGAGTACACGAGGACCCTCGGCGTCGCGGACCGCGTGTCGTTCATCTCCGGCAGCTTCTTCGATGATGATTTCCCGAAAACCGACGTCGTCCTGATGGGTCATATCCTGCACGACTGGGATCTGCCCACGAAGAAGGCGCTGATCCGCAAGGCGTTCGAGGCGATCCCGGCGGGCGGTGCGCTGGTCGTATACGAGTCGATCATCGACGATGACCGATCGAAGAATGCGTTCGGCTTGATGATGAGCCTCAACATGCTCATCGAAACGCCTGGCGGCTTCGACTACACCGGTGCTGATTGTGCCGCGTGGATGAAGGGTGTCGGATTTTCTGCCACACGCGTCGAGCCACTCGTCGGACCGGATTCGATGGTGGTCGGGATCAAATAGAGTCGCGACACAGCCCCAATTCCCTCGTCCGCCGCTCGACGACATACGACACGACGCCGTACACCCCGCCCATCGCGAGCGCGAGCGCCAGCGCGCCGATCGCCGCGACTAACGCGAGGGCGAATGTCCGCTGCGATACGGACAGCGAAATGAACACTTGCAAGGAGGAATGGGGACGTTGACGGCCGTCTGAACAGCCGCCGCGTGCCCGCGTGTTAGCATTTATTCGTGGTGAGGCTTCGCCAACTGTTCGAGAACAACCGCTCGTGGGCGGCGAGAACCGTCGCCGACGATCCGCAGTTTTTCAAAAATCTCACGGCACAACAGTCGCCGCAGTATCTGTGGATTGGCTGCGCTGACAGCCGGGTGCCAGCGAACGAGATCGTTGGTCTGCGCCCGGGCGAGCTATTCGTGCACCGCAATGTCGCGAATCTCGTCATGCAGACCGATCTGAACTGCCTCTCCGTGCTGCAGTACGCCGTCGACGCGCTGCGCGTTCGCCACGTCATCGTGTGCGGACACTACGGATGCGGCGGTGTCCGGGCGGCACTCGACGCGTCACGGCTTGGATTGATCGACAACTGGCTGCGCACGGTCCGCGACACCCACGAGAGGCACCGGGCGATTGTCGATGGAATCGCCGACGCAGCGGATCGAGCCGATTGCCTGTGCGAGTTGAACGTGATCGAACAGGCGCGACACGTGGCCCACACGACGGTCGTGCAGGATGCATGGGCACGAGGGCACACGGTCGCGATCCACGGCTGGATCTACGCGCTGCAAGATGGACTCTTGCGCGACGTGGGCTTCTTTGCGGATTGTCCCGATGTGGTGGACAGCTCGTATCACGACGCGCTGAGCGCGATCGCCGCGCGAAAGATACGCTGCTGAGTGGCAGCGCGCTGAGCACAGCAGAAAGAACGTCCAGCGCCGCTGTAACCGCCATCGGAAGTTTGCGCTATACTCCTTTCCCCGCAGGCCCGCCGATCCAGTCATCGCGCGGCCGTTCATCGCATCCTACAGGGAGGGTTCCATGAAAAATCTCGCGCTGTTCAGTGGCATCCTGGTGAGCCTATTTGTCGGAGTCGGTCGTGTCGACGCCGCCACACGCTGTGTCAAACCTGGCGGCGGATCGGGCTGCTTCTCCTCGATCAACGCCGCCATCGCCGCAGCGTCGGCCGGCGACACGATTCAGGTCGCGCACGGGACGTACGCCGAAGATGTCGTGATCGACAAGGCGCTCGCCCTCATCGGCGACAACGACGACAACACCACCATCGACGCGAGCGGCAAGCTGAACGGCGTCAACGTGGACGGCCTCCACCATCCCGGCCTCGCACATGTCGTTGTCACCGGCTTCACCGTGGAAAACGCGGAGCTCGAGGGCATCATCGTGTCCAATGCGTCGGACGTGACCGTACGTGATAACCGCGTCCGCCGGAACAATCTGGGACTGGACACGACCTCCGGCACCTGCCCCGAGGTCGCGCCGCCGGATTCGCACGCCGGCGAGGACTTCGATTGCGGCGAGGGCATTCACCTGAGCGGCGTCGATCATTCGACCGTCGCCACGAACCTCGTCGAACACAACTCCGGCGGCATCCTGCTGACGGACGATTCAGGACCGACGCACGACAATCTGATCAGCGGCAACATCGTTCGCGACAACGTGTTCGACTGCGGCATCACGCTCGCGTCGCACGTGCCGTTGATGTTCGCGCCGAACGGCAACGGCGTCTTTCACAACACGATTGCCAACAACGAATCGTCGGGCAATGGGACCGCGATCGAGGGCGCCGGAGCGGGCGTCGGCATCTTCACGCCGGCTCCCGGCACCGCGGCGTACGCCAACGTCGTGATCGGCAATCGTCTCGTCAACAACGGGCTGCCGGGCGTCGCGCTCCACAGCCACGCGCCGGGTCAGAATCTGAACGACAACCAGATCATTGGGAACTTCATCGCCGGCAACGGCGCCGACACGGAGGACACCGCCACTCCGGGTCCGACGGGGATCAACATCGCATCCGGCCGCGGCCCCGGCGGCAACGTCGTCGGATCGGCGATCACCGGCACGGTCGTGTCGCACAACGTGATCGAGCGCGAAGCGGTCGCCGTGGCGGTGAGCGATCCCGCGGGAGTCGAAATCGACCTGCACCTGAACGATCTCGTGAACGATCACCACGTCGGCGTCGCGAATCTCGGCGCCGGCAGCGTGAACGCGATCGAGAATTACTGGGGATGCCCCGCGGGACCGGGTGGCGGCGGCTGCTCCACTGTGAGCGGCCCCAATGTCACGTTCACGCCGCCGCTGCGCCACCGCGTGCACGAACATCCGTAAGGCTCGCCGAGCGGCGAGTGGCCGCGATCTGTACGCCGGTAGCCGCAACGCGGCTGCCGGCGTCACACAACGACGTACGACTGCCCTCACACACTTCGCGCCAGGCGGAACCCATAGTCGTTGTAGCGGAACGACGGATCGAGCTTGCTGCGCAAGGTCACTCGGCACATCGTGTAGACGTGCCGCCACGATCCGCCGCGTGACGCGCGTCGCACGCCGCAATCGGGGCCGGCGGGATTGCGCTCCGGCGATCGACGGTAATACTCCTTATCGTGCCAATCGGCGCACCATTCGTGCACATTCGTCGAGATGCCGAACAGACCGAAGACCGTCGGCTCGCCGAGCGTGACGGGCCACGGCGCGGAAAGCGGACCGCGTCCGTCATTCGGAATCCACGCAGGCAGAACGTCACCCCACGGAAACAGCGCTTCCTGTCCTCCACGCGCCGCGAATTCCCACTCGGCTTCGGTCGGTAGACGGACCGGCCGTCCCTCTTCCTTTGATCGCCAGTCGCAGTACGCGATCGCATCGAGCCAGCTGACGCCGACCACGGGGAGATCCGGCTGCGCAAACAGCGCGTGCGACCAGTCGCGCGGCGGCTCGTGCTTCGTCGCGCTCACGAAGCGCTCGTACTCCGCGCGCGTCACCGGAAACACGCCAAGCTCGAAAGCGTCGACGAAAACGCGATGCGGCGGTCGTTCGTCGTCCTGACCGAGCTCCGTGCCCATGGTGAACCAGCCGCCCGGGATCGACGCGAACGCCGCGCGGCCAATGGAGCTGCGCGCATCACTCATCCCGCGATCATAGGACACGTCTTGCGATGCGGTCGCCTTCGTATCGCCGCGTAAGGGCACGCCTTGTGCAGGATCATCCCGTAACCGGGCCTTTGTTGCGTTTGTCGCAGGAACAGGGGGGCCGCCTGCAACCTGGAAAGCGGCTCGGCGATGCAGGTTCTCCGCGATATGATTCATCTCCACTAACGAGCCAGGAGCCGCAGATGCGCCGACACTTCGCCCCGTTCGTCCTGATCGCCGCGTTGGCCGGAACGGCTGGCTGCGGCGGCGTGCGGGTCTACGACACGCCGCACAGCGATTACCATCGATGGAATAGCCGCGAAGATCGCGCCTACCGCGCGTACCTCGCGGAGCGGCACCGCGAGTACCGCGAATTCCGTACGTTGAACCGCGCCCAGCAGGAAGAGTACTGGCGGTGGCGGCACGACCATCCCGATCGCGATCGCCGATGAACGGACGGCTCTGATCAGCGCGCTTCCTGACACGACAGACGTCGCGGTGGTCGGCGCCGGCGCCGCCGGCCTGGCTACCGCGATCTTCGCGCGGCGCGCGAACGCGTCCCGATCCGTCGTGCTGCTGGACGGCGCCCGCAAGCCGGGCGCGAAGATTCTCGTGAGCGGCGGCTCGCGCTGCAACGTCACCAACGCCAGCGTCACCGACGCCGACTTCTGGGGCGGCCGTCGATCGATCGTCCGCCGCATCCTTCGCGCGTTTCCCGTCGCCGACACGCGGGCGTTCTTCCGCGAGCTGGGCGTGACGCTCCACGAGGAAGCGAACGGCAAGCTGTTTCCCGACTCCAACCGCGCCCGCGACGTACTGGAGGCGCTGCTGCGCGAGGTGGCATCGACCGGCGCTGTTCTCTACGCCGGCCATCGCGTGGAAGATGTCGTCCCCACCGCAGACGGGTTCCGCATCGTCACAACCGCAGGGCAGCTGCACGCGACGCGCGTCGTGCTCGCCACGGGCGGAAAATCGCTGCCGAAGAGCGGGAGCGACGGCGCCGGTATCGAGATCGCACGGCGCCTCGGCCACACCATCGTGCCGTTGACGCCGGCGCTGACGCCGCTCCTCCTCGCCGAGCACGATCCGCTGCACCGCCGTTTGTCGGGTGTCGCGCACGACGTCGAGTTGTCGATCTGGATCGACGGGGTCCTCTCCGCGCGGCTGACCGGCGCGCTGCTCTGGACGCATCTCGGCGTCAGCGGACCGGCCGCCCTCAACGCATCGCGGCACTGGCTGCGCGCCGAACTCGAGGGCGCCGCGCCGGCCGTCACCGTGAATTTCCAGGGCGGCGCCACCTTCGACGCGGTCGACCGATCGTGGGGCGATCTCGCGCGCACGCGGCCAAGAGCGTCGGTACAACATCTGCTCGGCAGAGGTATGCCGGCCGCGGTCGCGAGCGCGTTGTTGGCCAGCCTCGAGGTGGACGGCGCCACGCCGGCCGCGCATTTTACCCGCGACGATCGGCGCCGCCTCTCGCACGCGCTGACGGCCTGGCCGCTGCCGGTGGTCGGCGCGCGCGACTACACGGTGGCCGAAGCGACGGCGGGCGGCGTCAACCTGACGGAGATCGATCCGGCGACGATGGAGTCGCGGGTGCGGCGGGGTCTGTTTCTCGCCGGCGAAATGCTCGACGTCGACGGACGTCTCGGCGGCTTCAACTTTCAGTGGGCGTGGTGTACGGGAAAAGTCGCAGGCGCCGCGGTCGCACGCTGAAGCGCGGCGGAACGCGATCGAAACCGCGCCAAGCCGGATCGGGCGTTCGCGGTTGACAGAGGTCATTGCCCTCATTAGGCTCGATGCAGATGGGCAGGCCGTTCCGCTTCTGGGGTTTCAGGTCGTCGAACGAGATTCTCGAAAACAGTCTCGGCGCGCTCGAGCGCGGGGTCATGGATCTGGTGTGGGCGCGAGGCGAGGTCAGCGTCCGCGATGCCTGCTGCCACTTCGGCCGGGACGTCGCCTACACCACCGTGATGACGACGATGGATCGGCTGTTCAAGAAGGGGCTGCTCACGCGGCGGAAGGTGGGCCGCGCGTTCGTGTATGCCGCGGCGGCGTCACGCGCCGCTGTTGAAGGTGCGGTGGCCACCGAGCTCGTGCACAGCCTCCTCCAGCGCGACGGCGAGCCGCTGCCGGTCCTTTCGTCCCTGGTCGACGCGGTGTCGGACCGGGATCGCGCTCTGCTCGAAGAGCTCGAGCGGCTGATTCGCGAAAAGCGCCGCGCGCTGGATCGCGAGCACACATCGTGATCTACCTCTTGTACGGCGCCACGCTCGCCTTCACCTGGTTTCTGATCGTGAACCTCGTGCTCTCGCTGCTCGTCGCCGCGGTTTCCCGCGGCGTCAGCGCGGCGATCGCGACGTCATCGCCGGCGCTGCGCGCGCGCGTGCTGCTGACCCTGCGTCTGCTGCCGGCCGCCGTCTCGATCGCGTTCGTGGCCGGCGTGTTCCTGCCGTCGTTCTGGCGGCTCGAGCCGCGCGACTTCGACGAAGCGTTCGGCGTCACGACGACGTCGTTCGCGCTGATCGCGTGCGTCGTGGTCGGCGGAGCGCTGTGGCGCGGCGTCTCGGCGCTGCGCGAATCGGCAGCCCGCTCGCGCGCGTGGCTGACGCACGCGCGGCCGATGACACTCGCCGGCGCGCCGGCGCCGGTCTATTGCCTCGATGCCACTGTTCCGGCGATGACGCTCGTGGGCGTGTTCCGCCCGAACCTGCTGGTAACCCGGCCGCTCATCGACGCGCTGACGCCAGAGGAGCTGCGCGCCGCGATCGAGCACGAAGTCGGCCATCTCGGATCGTGGGACAACTTGAAACGGCTCGCCATGCGCGCCACGCCGGATGCGCTGTCGCTGGTCGCCGCGAGCCGGCGGCTCGAGCAGGACTGGGCACTCGCGGCGGAGCACGCGGCCGATGCGGCCGCGGCGCACGATTCAGGAACGGGGCTCGCGCTCGCGTCGGCGCTGATCAAAGTGGCGCGGCTGACGCCGCCAACGCCGGGGCTCGGTCTCCTCGCGAGCCCGCTGGTGGGCGGCGAAGGGATCGTGTCGCGCGTCGAACGGCTGATGGATCGTCAGGCGCCGCGGCGGCCGTCCGTCATCGTGCGCACGCTGGGCTGGACGGCCAGCGCCATGATCTTCTGCGCGGCGATCGCCGGCTATGCTCCCCTGCTGCAGTCGGTCCATCGCGCGAGCGAAATCCTCGTTCACGCGTTGCCATAATAACGGCGGGATAGGCGAATAGGGTACGAGGGGCGCACGCTCGGGCGGCCTTTACACCATTCGCGGCAGGCGGACGCAGAACGTGCTGCCGCTCTCATCGCTGCGCTCGAGCGTCAGCGTCCCGCCGTGGGCTTCCGCAATCCATCGCGCGATCGGCAGACCGAGGCCGCTGCCGTGGCCGCGTCGAGCGGGATCGAGCTGCACGAAGCGATCGAACACGCGCGA
>Ga0070660_100002611_pt1 | contig 12372 bp, 10 predicted proteins | sample KBSC33metaG_FD_64670 | JGI IMG/M metagenome (GOLD analysis project Ga0070660, IMG submission 64670) | Corn rhizosphere microbial communities from Kellogg Biological Station, Michigan, USA - KBS C3-3 metaG | ecosystem: Host-associated > Plants > Roots > Rhizosphere > Soil ... | reverse complement strand
CGACGCGAGGAGCAATGCGCGCACCGCAATGACGGGCATCACCTGGACCTATCCGGAGGACGCCCTTCTCGCGCTCCGCGGCGTTCCCGCTATTGCAAGCGACACGGTGTCGGCGGCCGTTGCCGTCGATCGGCTCAATTTCGATTATCGGATAGAAGGCGACAATGTACCGTGGCGGCCGGTTCGCGCGTTCGATGACGGACGGCAGGTCTTCATCGAGTTTTCGCCGACATTCGCTGAAGGCGAAGCACCGCCCCTGTTCGTAACCGCCGAGAATGGCGCGGTGGCCTTGGTCAATTACCGGGTCCGCGGCCATTATTATGTAGTCGATCGGCTGTTCTCCGCCGCCGAGCTCCGGCTGGGCGAGAAGGATCAGAAGGTGGTGCGGATCCTCCGGGAAGTGCCCGGCAGCCGCGCCGGACGGAGGAGCCGATGAGCGATCCTTCCGCCGTCGGATTGCCGCAGGCCAAGGACGATCCCGAGCGCCTGGTCCTCCGCGGCCGCCCGCGACCTGCCGTGCGCTTCCGCAGAGGCCTTATCGTGGGCATGACCGGCTCGGTCGCGGCCGCGCTGATCATTGTTTCATGGTTCGCGCTCGAGCCGCCGACCTTCCGCAAAGCCGCAGCGCCCATCGAACGCGACGAGCCCGCGCGCGCCGGGTCGCCCGACGCGCTTGCCGGCGCTCCCCGCAATTATGGCGACGTGCCGCGCCTCGGTCCGCCGCTACCCGGCGATCTCGGGCGCCCGATCCTCGAGCAGCAGCGCGGCATGGAGTCGATGCAGCCTTCGGCAGACGGGGTGGCGCCGTCCGAGCTGGCGCAGGCAGCCGCGGAGGCCGAACGAGGGAGGCGCGCGGCGGCGCAGGAGGCCGCGCGCTTGGCTCCGGTCCTCGCCCAGCTCGGGGGGGACCGGAATACAGACGCTCCGGCGCCGCCGCAGTCCGTCGCGGATACGGCCGTTGCGGCGGGTGGTCCGCCGGCAGTCTTGGACGTGTCGGCTGGGGCCTCCCGCAAGGAGGTGTTCGCGCAATCGGCCGATTCCCAGGTGAACCCGCACGGATTGCGCTCGCCGCCATCGCCGTGGACGCTGAGCGCGGGGGCGGTCATTCCGGCCAGCCTGATCACCGGCCTCGATTCAGACCTGCCTGGGACAATCATCGCCCAGGTTACCGAAAATGTCCGCGACAGCGCGACCGGGCGCATGGTCCTCATCCCGCAGGGTGCTCGCCTGATCGGCAGCTATGAGAGCAAGCTTTCCTACGGGCAGCGCCGGGCCCAGCTCGTCTGGACCCGCATCGTCTTCCCCGACGGCTCCTCGGTCGGGCTGGACAACATGCCGGCGACGGATGCGGCCGGCTATTCGGGCGTTTCGGATCGGGTCGACTCGCATACATGGCAGCTGCTGAAGGGCATTGTCCTTTCGACGCTGCTCGGCGCTGGAACGCAGCTGAGCCTTGGCGGCGAGAGCGAGCTCGTCCGTGCGATCCGCGAGTCCACCCAGCAGACAGCGGCCAATGCCGGCGAGCGAATCACCGTGCGCAACCTCGACGTGCAACCCACGATCAAGGTGCGTCCCGGCTGGCCCGTGCGGGTCCTCGTCAACAAGGACCTCGTCCTTCAGCCGTGGAGAGGATGATGGCCGAGCTGAAACTCTCGAAGCTCCCCGACCGGATACCGGTCAAAGTGACGCTTAACGTCCCACCGGAGCTTCATCGGAAGCTCGGCGATTACGCCGAACTATACCGGGAGACCTATGGTGAGGACGAGCCTGTCGCGGATCTTATTCCCGCAATGCTCAGCGCCTTCCTCGAAAGCGACCGCGCCTTCGTCCTTCGCTGCCGGAAAGCAAAGTCGTCATGAGCGCGGCCAAAGCGGAGAATCCAGCTGCCGAGCCGATCAGCGTCAGGATCCCCGACGCGGTACGCATGACGGGTCTCAGCCGCTCGCGCATCTATGAACTGATGCGGAGCGGAGATATCGAGTTCGCCAAGGTCGGGGCCTCGACCCTGATCATCGTCGAGAGCCTGCGGCGCTTTGTCCTGGCTCGGCGCGCCTGCTCTCACTAGGGACCCGGAAGCTCCATGAGGAATTCCACTCGCCGGGGTTCACCCAGAACGGGCGAACCGTTTCGGATTGTCCAGCTGTGGGTCAATCTTACGCCGAAGGACAAGATGTCGCCGCTTCGTTACCAGCCGGCGACATCCCGTCGGTCGACCTGGACGGCGGCAAGGGTCGCGCGCGCGGATCATCGCCGGCCAGTATGACAAGGTCGCAGGTCCGGCGACGACCTTCACGCCGGTGAACCTGTGGGACGTCCGGCTGGACGCCGGGGTACAGATCGACTTGCCGCTCCTTCCTCCGCAGCCGGGCCCTGAGGGCCACAATGCAATGATTGCCATGCTGGCTGCGCATGTAACGATGGGCGGGCAGGCGTTGGCGAGGGCGAGATCGCCCGCTTCTCGAGCGACGGTGAAGGAGTGCGTATTCGCGCGCGGACGGCAATTTCATCCTGCTCGTCATGAGCGGCGAACCGGTCGTGGGCTATGGGCCGTTCGTGCTGACCAGCAAAGCGCGGATCCGCGCGGCGATCTAGGACTTCAACTCGGGCACGTTCTTGAAGGTCGCCGCCTGACGAACAAAAAGGGGCGTCCGCCACTCGGTGGGCAACCCTCAGAGGCCTTTCAGTGATGCGGCATTGACTCGGCGGTTGATCACCGTCGCGAGCCATTGCGCGGCTCAGATCACTTCCAGGCAAAGGGATCTTTAGACAAACCCAAGCAGCCGACGCTGCTGTTCCCAGTCGAGCGGCAACGGGCCCTTGAGGAGGTGCCAGCAGGTTAGATGCTCCGGCTGAGTTCCGTCGACGATCGCAGCCTGGATATCGGGCGCGAGATAATTCACTCTCAGCATTCGCGCGAATGTGCTTGGACCGATCCGCTTCTCGCGAGCGAGCTCCGAAATGCTCTTGCTTCGGTTGGCCAGCATGAAGCTTCGCAATTCCGCGGCTTGGTTGAGCATCTGCACTAGCCAAGGTTTTGGCGCGCTGCCCTGAGTTGCGCAGGGGTCGACCGGAAGCGCAAAGCGAGGATGGCCGCAAATGAGGCATGCGGGGGCATGAACTGCATGCACTCTGTCTGCTGATTGCCTTGGCCGGATTGCGCTTCTGTCAAACAGGCCGACACCATCCCAGGCGAGGAATCGGCTGAGTTCATGGCAGGAAATATAGAGGATGAGCTCGGAAGTATTCACTTCCGCTCTGGGCACCAGCGCGAGCAGAAGCGCCCGAAGCTGCTGCGGGTCCATCGCGACAAGCCGTTTGGCGGCCTTGCCGCCCATGCGCAGCAGGCCTCGAATTTGGTCTGAGTACAGTCCTTGTGAGAGTACTGCCTCCTTCAGCTGAAGCCGATTGACCAGAAACGCCCCGAGTGCGGCGACGACAAGCTGCTCTGTCCGGTCAGCATCGACCATCACTCTTCTCGTAACGCCGTCTCGCGACCAGCTCGTATATTCGGATTTGTAATAGCGATTGCCGCGAGAGCGGCCGCTTGCTCCGTGGATCCTCATCCGACGACCCTGCTCATCATGCAAAATTCCGAGCATGAAATTCCGCACTGGGTCCCGCTTCGCGGGGAAGCGCGTGCGTCGAACTTCCTGTACGAGTTCCCATTGAGCACGTGAGGTCAGCGGTTCGATATCCGCCTTTATCCACTCGCCTCGATGCACGATGAAGCCGACATAGATCGGGTTCATGAGAATCGCGAGAATGCGCGAGGTATAGATCGGCCAACCACCGCGTTCGCGCCCGCTTTTCGTGATGAATCGCCGGGTGTGGCAACCACGCGCACGAAACTCCCTTGAAAGCTGGTTCGCTGGCACGGCGGGAAACCTATCGAACATCTCCCGCACGAGCTGCGCGCGCTCGGGATCGATGACGAGCCGTCCGCCCGGCGCGAGCGTGTATCCGAACGGTGGGGTGCCGCCGACATAGAGGCCTCGGCGCATCAGGGCAGCCTTCTTGTCACGCGTCCTGTCGCTCGCGAGCTCGCGCTCGAACTGCGCGAACGTAAGTAGAATATTGAGCACCAGCCGACCCATGCTGTCTGACGTGTCAAATGTCTGCGTCACGCTGACGAAGCTCACGCCAAATTTATCGAGGGTGTCGATCAGCCGCACAAAGTCCGCGAGCGAACGACTGAGCCGGTCAATCTTGTAGACGACGACGATGTCGACCCGGCCAGCCTCGATATCGTCGATCAGTTTTCTGAGTGCCGGCCGCTCCAAACTGCCGCCGGAAAAGCCCCCATCATCATAGTGGCGGGAAAGCTCGATCCAGTTTCGGTGGGCCTGACATTTGATGTAAGCGCCGCAGACCTCCCGCTGAGTTTCGAGCGAGTTGAATTCCTGTTCTAATCCAGCTGCGGTGCTCTTTCGCGTGTAGATCGCGCAACGCTGCTCGACGCCGCCGGAGCAAGAGCCTTTGATTGCCATGGGACCACTCCATTCGCCCCCCCGCGCTCGTCAGTACGCCCTTTTTGGCAAGGAAAAGCGCCCCGCCAGAGAAGTTGACGGGGCGCTGCGGCTCTGGAATTCTATTGCCACCAAAGTTGCCGCGCTACAATTTTTTGAATTTGCCGGCTTCGCTGCTGCGAAGGCGTCCGAATGCAAGCACCGGTGAACGGATGGGCAGCAATACTCGCCTGCGGCGATCCACCTATTCAGCTCGTCCATTCGCGAGGGTCGCGTGATCGTGCCGGGAATGGCTCTCAAGGCCTGGATACCAGACCTTTGCGAAGCCGGAATTGGCCACTGCCGCAATGAATGCCCTGTTCCTCGGGGCGGAAGGCGACAAGTGGCTCCGGCGTGATATCACGGTTCATTACGGCCGCGACGAAGCGGCCATTTTGTGCCATATCGACCGGCGGCACGGAGGCACTATGCAAACGCAGGACCGGCTAAGAGAGATCGCGCTGGAGGTCGTGACGCAGGGCATTCACACCGCTCGCAGCAACCACCGGATCATCTCGACCATCGCGACAAGGTCGGACTCGCAAAAGCTTGCCCGCGCGGCGATGAGTGCCCTCGATGCCGTCGGCCTGGAGATCGTCGTTCGACAACGGTGAGGGGCCGCAAGCCCACTCACGGCGATTGGTGCTTGGGCTGAATTGGAAAGGGTCTTGACGGCGCCTTGAAGACGCCTTCTCGCTCTCGACCACCGATTTCCTTGGGAGGTGGAGGTTCGTCGGTGTCCCGTCGCGACTGGACTCTGGTGGTTCTGCTTGTGCTGACCGCGCTCGTTTCGGCGCTGGCCGGCCATTAGGAGGCGTGTTTGCACGTGCGTCGTGCCGACGCGCCGTTCTGATCAGCGCCCGGAGTGGCTCGCGATGAAGAGCGAGCGGGTCCCCTGCCTAGTTCATCCGAACGGTGAGCCCGAGGCGGGCAAGCACATAATGATAGCCGCGCGCGCCGCCGGTCAGCGAATTGTTGGAATATTGGACCTGGGCGAAGGCCTGGAGCTTGCGCGCTCGGGCCGGGCTTTCGATTCTTAAGTCTGCGAGGCGCGCCGCCTGCCAAGTAGCGCCGGTCGCCTTTTGGCCGCCGATGCCGAGCGCGAGCAGGTACATCCAGCCGGCGCGATCGAACCTCCGCATCTGCACAACCGGGACCAGCTGGAGGAAGTTTCTGGGCGAATAATAATCGAACTCCCCGGGCACGGTTGAATGGAAATATCGGCCCCGCAGCTGGAAACTGAGGCCGAGCTTCGGATCAATCACGTGAACATAGGTGCCGCGGACGTGGAGGCGGACGTTTCTGCCGGTGAATTGCTGGATTCCGGCCATCGCGTTGAACAGGTCGCGCTCGCCCGCGGGGAGGTCGAGGCTGGCGCCGCCGAAGCTGTAATAGAGTTTGCGATCGAGGCCCTGGGCCGTTTCGACGACGTCCCGCTCGAGGAAGAATTCCTTCGACCAGTCCGCGGTCCTGAGCGACGCGGAGCCGAGCACGCTATGGCCGTCGGTCCCGATCCTGGCGCGCCACTTCCATGTGTCGCCGATCCCGTCGGCAAGGTCGAGATAGGCGCGGGTGCGCTCGCGCGTGTGCTGGCCCATCGGCTTGAACCAGGCGCGCTCGACCGCAAGACCCTGGAACTTGTCCCGGCCGTCGAACGACCACAGCGCGCGGCCGAGCAGCTTGATGACGTCGGTCTTGTCGGAATCGGTGCTGGTCCACAGCTCGACGCCCGCGGCGGGATTCAGTCGATCCCCGCCGCCCGTGCCGGCATCGGCCGCGTGGACGGCCGAGGCAGCCGGCAGAAGGGCGCAAAAAATTGCGTGGCGCCAGGCGATACGCATCATTTGGTGCCCCATTTCTTGCGCTGGCCGGTTAGCTCGGAGACATAGCCCCACAGGCAGACCGGCTGCATGATGATCGCATAGACAAGCACGTAGAACAGCAGTCCGAAGACATTGCGGCGAATGCTGAGGCCCTTGCTCTGGAACATATTGCGCTGGATCCGGAAGATTACGCCGTTCCACACCAGGGCGAGCGGAAGCAGCAGCAGCGTCAGCGGGCCGGCGATCCAGAAATAGCCGAATGCCGCCGCGACCAGGCCGGGAATGAAGATGAAGGTGAAGGTGAAGTCGAGCGGGAGGAACAGGCAATTCCACCACACGAACAGAGTGGAGAGCCGTCGCTTGAACAATAAGGAACGGTGGCGCTGCAGGGCCTCGATCAGCCCGCGCGACCAGCGTTTGCGCTGCTGGTAGAATTGGCGGAACGAAGTTGGTGCGTCCGTGAAGACGATCGCGTCCTCGGCATAGCCGATGCGATAGCCGCGCTGGAGCATCGCCCAGGTCATGACGATGTCCTCGCCGACCGATTCGGGCCAGCCGCCGACGGTTCGGAGCGCGTCCTTGCGATAGAGAGAGAAGGCTCCCTGCGCGACCAGCGTACCGTGATACATGCTCTGCATGCGCTTCACCGCTGAGATTCCGTGGAAATAGTCCCACTCCTGCGCCGCCGTGATCCGGCTGGCGCGCGAGTTGCGGACGAGCACGGCGCCAGCGACGGCGGCCGTCCCCGGCGGGTCCGAGAGATAGCGCTCGACGATCTCGGTGAGACTGTCCGCGCGCAGGCGGCTGTCGCCGTCGATCGTGCAGACGAGATCGTATTTCGCTTCAGCAAGCCCGCTGTTGAGAGCGGCCGCCTTGCCGCGGTTCTGCTCGAAGTCGAGAAGCCGGATCGATATGTTGACGGGCAGTTCGAGCGCCGCCTGCGCCGCGCGGGCGTTGGCCATGGTTGCGTCGCGCGAGCCGTCATTGATGACGATCGCCTCGACCGGCCCGCGATAGGTCAGGCGCGCGATGCTCTCGAGCGTCGCCGCGATCCCGGATTCCTCATTATAGGCGGCAATGAGAATGCTGACCCCTGGATAGAAGAGGGGCACCCGTCGCGGCGGCCTTCGGTCGAGGAGCAGGGATGTCGCTAGAAAGGCATTCATGAAGCCCGGCACGAAGGCGATGAAGGTCAGTGCCCAAAGCGCGAACAGTGGGTCGGTGGCCTGGGCGAGATCGTGCATCCAGAAGCGGGCGAGATGGACGCTGAAAACGGTCCAGGCGATCGCAACGGCAAGAGCGATCGCAAACTTCGCGCGAACTGGCAGGTACCACCGCCGGAGAGGCTGCGCGGCCTGGAGCTCTTCCAGTCGCAGGGGCGCGTTCATCGGTGAAAAATCTTCCTTCGAAGGGTCGTCGACGAGGAAGGGCGAACCATAAAGACGAAAGGTAAATGGACTGTTTAGCTAAGCGCTCCGGAGCCGCGATAGGGCGCCAGTCCATACTCCGGCCGGCGCAGCCAAGAATGCGCGGTGTAAAGGCCAAAAAGGCCGAGAGCCGCGGCTCGTCGCGGTTGCGCGCTCGACCGACGGCGAGGTTATGCCGCCCGCGCGAACGTGGCGATCCATGCGCGCAGCGACATGGGCGGCAGGGTCACGACATCCGCTCGGCGATCGAGCCGGCCGCCGGTGGCGTCATCGACCCTCGCGAGCATTCCGAAGGCGCCCAAGCGCCTGCGCCAGGTTGCTGACCCCAAGCTTTCGGAAAATGCGCGCCCGGTGCATCTCCACGGTGCGCGGGCTCAGTCCCAGCTTGGCCGCCACCACTTTGTTAGGCGCTCCATCGCGGAACTCGGAAAGGATTTCGCGCTCGCGGGGCGTGAGGGACTGCAGCTCCGCATTCTCGAGCGCCGAATCCTCGACCCGCTCGAGCGCCTTGCGAACCGCCTCGACGAGCTGCTCCTTGCGAAACGGCTTCTGCAGGAAGTCGAGCGCTCCCGTCCTTACGGCACGGACCGCGGACGGAATATCGCCGAAGCCTGAGACCATGATTATTGGATTGGGAGGAAGGAGATCGGCGATCCGCTCCAGAAGCTGCATTCCGTCGAGTCCAGGGAGGCGAATGTCGAGCAGGACGCAGCCGACTGGGCGCTCTGAATAGCCATCCAGGAAGGATTCGGCGGTCGCGAATTCCTCGACTGAAATACCCTCGTCGCCCAGCATCCGCGCCATGGTTCTGCGAAGGGCGGCGTCGTCATCGACGATATAGGCGCGGCGGTGGACCATAGGAACGTTGCGAAGGCTCAGCTCTTGCGGCCCGGCGGCCGGTCCAGCGCCGAGCGGATGGCCCGGCCAAGGTCGGACTTGCTGTACGGCTTGCTGATCAGCGGTCCCTTGCGCGACCTGCGAAGGCCGTTCGCGGCAAGTTCCGTATAGCCGGACGTGAAGAGCACTTTGATACCGGGACGAAGGCCATCGGCCGCGGCCGCAAGCTCGTAGCCGCTCATCCCGCCAGGCATGACCACATCAGTCAGCAGCAGATCGAACGATTCGCCCGATCGGATCTTCTCCAGGGCGGACTCCGCCTGCTCCGCTTCGATCACCGAATAGCCGAGATCGGACAGCTGCCGCACGGCCGTGCGCCGGACGTGAGGATTGTCCTCGACGAGCAGGATCGTCTCGCTTCCGTGGCCGTCGACTTCCTCGCGCGCCGCCCGATCGTCGCGACGCCCGTCCTCCGATGCGCGCGGCAGGTAGAGCTTGACGGTCGTGCCGTGCCCGAGCTCGCTGTAGATCTTGATGTGGCCGCCCGATTGCTTGACCCATCCGAACACCTGACTGAGGCCGAGGCCCGTGCCCTCGCCTTCGCTTTTGGTGGTGAAGAAAGGCTCGAATGCCCGAGCGACGATTTCCGGCGGCATGCCGGTCCCCGTGTCGCTAACCGCCAGCATCACATATTCGCCAGGAACGACCTCGATGTGCTGCGCGGCATAATCCTCGTCGAGGATCACATTATCCGTTTCGACGGTGAGGGTTCCGCCATCTCGCATTGCATCACGGGCATTGATCGCGAGGTTCACAAGGGCATCGTCCACCTGCGTGGCATCGATGCGCGCGGGCCAGAGCTGCACGGCCGGCTTCACCTGGACGCGGATCTTCTCGCCGAGCGTACGTTCAAGCATCGGCACGATGCCGGGAAGGCGATCGTTCAGGTTGACCGTCGTCGGCTCGAGATGCTGCTTGCGCGCGAACGCCAGGAGGCGGCGCACCAGCTCTGCGCCGCGGCGGACCGCATCCAGTGCCTCGTCCGCGATCTCGCCGGTCTCGGACCCATTGGGCAAGCGGTCGCGGACGAGCTCGATATTGCCCATGATGACGGCGAGCAGATTGTTGAAGTCATGGGCGATGCCGCCGGTCAGGCGCCCGATGGAATCCAGCCGCTGCATTTCGCGAACCTGGCTCTGCAGCGATTTCTGTTCGGTGACGTCGCGCACGATCGCGAGGAGGAGCGCGGGTGAATCATGCTCCCGCGCGATCGGCACCATCCGCGTCTCGACAATCCGCACGCCATTGGGCGTGGTGAGCGTCCGCTCGGTGAAGGTGCGTGCCTGTCCGGAGGCTGTGATCGCCTGGTTCGATTCGAAGATCTCGGCGGCTTCGTCGGCGGGGAAGACCTCGCGTTCGGTCTTTCCCAATATCTCCTCTCTCTCGCGCCCGATCAGTCTTTCGCCCGCGCCGTTGATCAGGAGATAGCGGAAGGCGTCGCCGTCGCGCTCCTTGAGCAGGATCATGTCGGGCATGTTCTCTATCACCGCGTCGAGCAGGTCGCGAGCCTGCCGGACCTGTGCCGTCCGCTCCTGAACGCGGTTCTCGAGTTCGGTGTTGAGTTGCCTCAGTTCGATTTCGGCTTCGCGCCGGCGGTGAATTTCGTGCTTCAGGCGGCTGAAGAGCCAAACGAGCACGAGGAGACTTGAAGCCACTCCGGCAAACAGCGCGATGCTGACCATCACCGCCTGGCGCTGCAGCATCGGCGCGCGAGCGGCTTGTGCACGCTCCTCGATGGCAACCAGCGATGCGGCTTGCTCTCGGACTCGGTCCATCACCGAATTGCCGGCCGCGACGGCCGCGATCAACTGGCGCTGTCCATCACCGTTGCCGGCAAGCCGGATCAATTGGTCGGCCGCATTCAGACGCTGGTCCGCGGCCGCCTCCAGGCCGCCCAACCCGCGGGCGAGTTCGGTTCCGCTGCCGGCAAGGCCGTGGAGGCGCTTCAGCCGCTGTTCGAGACTGGCTTTGCCAAGCCTATAAGGCTGCAGAAACTGAGGTTCGCGCGTGAGCGCATAGCCGCGTGCGCCCGTTTCGACGTCCTTCAGGTCCGACAGGAAACCGTTGAGCTCCAGCACCGTCTGCTGGCTGCGCACCGACCCCGAATATTGCTCGACGAGGCGGCTGGTGCTGAGAACAGTTGCCGCGCTCACCGCCGCGAGAAGAGCGATTGCAATCCAGAAAACATGATTGGGCCGTAGAAAAGCTGCGCCGAAGCCAACCCGCATTCAATCCCCCGTTTCGGCAAGGCATGCCTAGCGTGGATCAACGTACTGGGACAGGGAATTCATCCACTTCGGAATCGATTGTGCCACCGCGGGATTCAGCATGAGGTCTTCCTGCACAGAGCCCGTCGGGCGTTCATCGCGGTGCGTCCACTGGAGCGGCCCGACCGGCTGCCGTCAACCGCGGGCGCGCGCGGTGCTCAGCGTCGAGCCGTTCGCACATGGCGTGGACGATCGTCGGGCTCACGGACGGCAACAGGTCGCCCCTGCTCGAATGAAAGGCTCTTTGCCAGGCAAGAAAATGGATCCGGCCTCCGGCGCTCCGCGACGCACGACTGTTCGAGCGCGCGGCAGTGTTCAGCGACGCGAAAATGGATTTCGCGCAGCTCGGCGCTATGCGCCTCGCGGCAGTTCTGCAGCGCCTGGCGGCGCCTGAGTGACCAATATTCGATCATTGGGATCTGTCACTGCTCAGGGCGCGCGCGTCGTCGCTGCATGGCGGGCCTTGCAATATCCGCTCATGGACGCCGAACCCGCGGGCGACAATTCGATGAACTTGCGTCGTTTGTCGGTGGCGTCATCGCGACGGGTCAGCAGACCAGCGCGGGTGAGCGCGGCGATCCAGCGGAGCGCGGTCGTGCTCGGCGCATCGACGAGCGCACACAGTCCGGTGACGGTGAGGCGCTGCTGCCTCGCCTCGGCAAGCGCAAGCGCAAGGAGGATGTCCCAGGCCGGATCCGAAAAGAGGCTTGCGGCAAAATGGGCCGAGCGCCGCTCCCGGTCGCTGATCAGTTGCTCGAGACATTGCTCCAGATGATCATCGTGCGCCTGGGTTGCGGCGGCTGCGGCGGGCGCGGATCCAGCCAATGAATCCCTGAAATCGCGTTGATATCCCATTGTCTTGAGCCCCCGCTCATCATCAATTCAGCGTGGGATCCTGTACCGGTGGCGAATCGAGGTGCGTAGATCGGAGTTCTACGGATGGTAGTTCTACCACAGCGCGAACCCGCATTCTGAATTCGGATCGCGCCCTTCAGTTTCCCGGGTGCGGTGCACTGCATGCCACTCGACCGTCGCGCGTCCGGGCGCGCGCCAGCGCGCCGAAGCCGGCCGCGTACGCTATCGCCTACCGTGAAAATACCGGCCGTAGTCTTCCGATATGGATGTGATCGCGAGACTTCGCGATTGAGGCTGCGCCGCCGCGAGCGGACAAAGCGATTCACAACGGGAAAGAGACGGCGCAATGCGTGTGCTGCTGATCGAGGACGAGCCGACGACGGCGAAGAGCATCGAGCTGATGCTCGGCACGGAAGGCTTCAATGTCTATACGACCGATCTCGGGGAAGAAGGCCTCGATCTCGGCAAGCTCTACGACTACGACATCATCCTTCTCGACCTCAATCTGCCCGACATGCACGGCTATGACGTGCTCAAGAAATTGCGCACGGCGAAAGTCTCGACGCCGGTCCTGATCCTGTCCGGCATCGGCGAAATG
>Ga0070660_100002609_pt1 | contig 12375 bp, 15 predicted proteins | sample KBSC33metaG_FD_64670 | JGI IMG/M metagenome (GOLD analysis project Ga0070660, IMG submission 64670) | Corn rhizosphere microbial communities from Kellogg Biological Station, Michigan, USA - KBS C3-3 metaG | ecosystem: Host-associated > Plants > Roots > Rhizosphere > Soil ... | reverse complement strand
GCGCGATACCCACCGAGTGGCAAGCGATTACCCACCAGCCCGTCAAAAGGAGCCTGCTGGCTCGAGCGCGTACGGCACGGACTCTGCTTTTCCGGAAGCGAATGGTGCGGTCGCGTGCGCGGCCGCCGGTTCTGGAGGACATGCATGCTGTATTACGCGCTGGTGTTTCTAATCGTCGCGCTGATCGCCGGAGCGCTTGGGATCTCGGGAGTGGCGTCCGTCGCGACCAATATCGCCTACGTGCTGTTCGTCGTGGCGGTCGTGCTGTTCCTCGTGCACCTGATCTCGGGACGGCGCCGGATCGTTCCGTGAGGTCCGGCGTCTTCCTGCGCTAAGACCGCGTCGCGGCGGCGGCAGGATGCCGCCGTCGCAGCATCAGCAGCGACGCGACGAGGGCGACGATCATCGCCGTCAGAACGACGAGCTCGATCATCGCGATCCGGAACGCGCTCTCTGACGGCGTTGTCGCGCCAGTGAACTCGGCCGTCAGGACCAGCACGCGCCGGGTGGCCGCGACCAGTCCCACGATGAGGAATGGTTCGGGCACGAGCGCGTGCTCGCGGAACGACAGCTGCACCGTGTAGAGCAGCTCGACGATCATCAACACCAGCAGCAGGCGGTCGAGCAGGCTGATGATCGTCGGTACCAGCGGCGCGTGCAGGAGGTCTCGCCCGAACGTCAGGGCTGTGTGTCCGAGCAGAATCAATGCGCTCGCCGCCAGCAGCACGCCAAGCCCGAGATACACCGCATCCTCTATCCACGTAAACGCGTGCGCCAGCAGACCGCGCGTCCCTTCGACGTCTCCATCGACCCGATGCTTGGCCCGATCCGCCATCACGCCCTCTCCACGGCGCAGGCGGCCAGCGCCGCCTGACCGAGGCTGACGCCGCCGTCATTCGGCGGAACGTTCCGGTTGGTCCAGAGCCGGAGCGGGCGTTCGAACAGCGCGTCGCGGAGTTCGGCGAGGAACAGGTCGTTCTGCATCACACCTCCCGACACGACGACGATACCGGTGTCGAAACGCTCGCACAGATCGGCTGCTGCATCAGCCGTCGCGCGGGCCAGCGCGCGATGGAAGGCGCGGGCGATTGTCTCAGGGCTCTCCCCGTGCCGTCGTGCTCGAACGATCGCACGCAGGGTCTCGCGCCAATCGACTTCGCCGTCCACGAACCAACAAGGTAGCGACAGCGAGCCGGCATCAGCGCGGCCTGCGAGGTGTTCGAGCCACATTGCCGCCTGTCCCTCGAAAGTGATTGGCCGTGTAAAACCGACGAGCGCCGCGGCGGTGTCGAACAATCGCCCGGCGGACGTCGTCGCAAATGCCGGTAGGTTCTGTTGCAGCAGCGCCCGGGCCTGACTGTACCGCTTGGGAAAGCTAAACGGCGGGGCGGCCAAATCGCCGACGTCATCGATCTGCCCCACGAATCCGGCGGCCGCTTGCACGGGATAGCGCGCGGCGGCGTCTCCGCCAGGAAGCAGCGCGGAGCGGAGATGTGCCACCCGATCGAAACCCTCTGCGACGCTGCCGACCAGGAACTCACCGCCCCAGATCGATCCATCGTCGCCGTATCCGGTGCCGTCGAAGGCGACGCCGACCACGCGCCGATCGAACGCGCCGCGCTCGGCCAGCACACTCGCAACGTGCGCGCGATGATGCTGCACGCCGATCGTGCGCACCGCCCCCATCTCCGCCGCATACGCGGTCGAGGCGTAGTCGGGATGCCGATCGTGGACCACCGTCGCCTCGCACGGAGGAATCGCGTACATCGCCAACAGATCGCGGATCGTCTCGTCGAACGCGCGGCGGGATTCGCCGTCGGACAGATTGCCGACGTGCTGGCTGACGTACGCTTGTCCTTCCACGACGAGCGTGACGGCATTCTTGAGATCGCCGCCGAGCGCGAGGATCGGCGTGTGGGTCGGCAGCATCGCCACGGCGGCCGGCGCCATCCCGCGCGATCGGCGCAGCACGATCGGACCAAGCGCACCCGGCCGGACCACCGAATCGTCCACGCGCCTGGCGATCGGCCGCTCGCCTTTGAGGAACGCGTCAGCCAGTCCCGCGAGTCGAACGACCGCGTCGTCGTCCGCGTACGCGATCGGCTCACTCGACCGATTACCACTCGTGACGACCAGACGCTCCGGGCATGCGGCGGCAAACAGAAGATGATGAAGCGGCGCGTACGGCAGCATCACGCCGAGATCGCGATTGTCAGGCGCGACGCCAGCCAGTGGCCGGCACGCCGGCGCGACCACGATCGGCCGGGCCGCCGACGTCAGCAGTGCCCGCGCGTCCGTGGTGAGCCGCACGGTCCGCTCGGCGACATCCATGTCGCGGGCCATGACCGCGAACGCCTGCTCTTTGCGGTACTTGCGATGGCGCAGCGACGCCACCGCTACGGCGTCGTCGGCATCGCACGCGAGGTGATATCCGCCGAGGCCTTTGATGGCGAGAATCCGACCCTCGCGCAGAAGCATCGCCGCTCTGCTCACGGACTCGTCGCCGCGCGCGACATCCGCTCCATCGATCGTCAGGCGGTATCCGGGTCCGCATGACGCGCACGCGACCGGCTGCGCATGAAAGCGGCGATCTTCAGGATCGTGATATTCAGCAGCACAGGCTGGACACAGCGGCCATGCCGCCATCGTCGTCTGCGCCCGGTCGTAGGGCAGGCCGCGCACGATCGAGTATCGCGGACCGCAGTTCGTGCAATTGATATATGGGTAGCGGAATCGTCGATTCGCCGGATCGAACATCTCGTCGAGACAAGCGCCGCAAATCGGCAGATCTGGCGCCACGCGCGTCGTCGGCGGCCGGCCGGACGCGCTCTCGCGAATCTCGAATCCGCTGAACGCGTGGACGTCGGCGGCGATGACGTCGATGGCGGCGATGGTCGCCGCTGGCGGCGGATCGGCTCGCAGATCGCGAACGAACGCGTCGAGCGCGTCCTCGCAACCTTCGACGTGAATCTGCACGCCGGTGCTGCCGTTCAGCACCCAGCCAGCGAGTCGGTGCGCGCGCGCCAGACGAAACACGTGGGGCCGGAATCCGACGCCCTGGACGACACCGCGCACGTGAATGCGTCGGGCGCCGCACGACGTGCGTGAGACGACGGCCATGGCGTCACGACCCCGCGCTGAAGGCGCAACTGCGACCGCGCCAGCCGATCTCCTTCAGCCGCCCATCCTCGACGAGGACCGGAACAGCCGCCCGGCCGCCTGTCAGCGACAGCAGACGGGCACGCGCATCCCCATCCGTCTCCACGTTGTGCTCGACGAAGTTCACGCGGTTCCACGTGAGGTACTCGCGCCATTCCGCCGTGTAAGGACAACCGGTCGAGCCGAAGAGCTCGACCCGTGCGGTCGCGTCGGCCATCGGCTCTCCCGTCACTGACGCCAGACCTCGGTCATCACGTGATAGACCGAGGCCTGCACCTCCTGAATCCGCGGAATGTAATCGCAGTGCACGACGATCGGCAGATCGACGAGTCCGCGCCGCACGATTTCGCCGCCGTCGTATCCGAGCAGCGCCATCGTCAGCATCCCGCGCTTGCGCGCCTCTGCCAGCGCCGCGATGACGTTGGCCGAGCCGCCGCTGGTCGAAATCGCCACGGCCACGTCGCCGCGGCGGCCGTGCGCAATCAGCTGGCGAAGAAAGATGGCCTCGCTGCCGATGTCGTTCGCAATCGCCGTGATGTTCGCCGGCTCCATCGAAAGCGAGAGCGCGCGAATCGCCCGCGCGCCCGGGGGCGGACTGATGCAATCGATGGCCCAGTCGTTCGCGTCGGTCGCCGATCCGCCGTTGCCGAAGATCAACAGCGCCGCGCCTGCGTCGAGCCGCTCTCGGACGGTATGAATCGCGCCGGCGATCGCCTCGCCCTGATCGCGCGCGACTTCCACGCGCAGCCGCTCGTCGTCTGCCGCCTTCGAACGGATGGAATTTGCCACGTCGTCGACGATGCCGGACGTATCCTGTTTTGCACCGCCGAGGAATGGGTACAAAAAGGCGCTGGCGCCGACGTCGTCGTGACCTCGTTCGCCGTGTTCGAAGAAGACGTGCACCGTTTCCCAGAGCGTGTGATAGAGAACTTCGATGATCTCCTGCGAGAGGAACGGATCGGTCGACGGCGGATCGACGGCGAAGTCGCCGCGGGGACCCGGCAGCGCAAATGTGTACGCCCCGCGCGCTTGCGCCTCTGCCAGCGCCCCAGCCACGGCGCGATCATGGGCGGATTCGGCGAAGCCCATCACCATGTCCACGTCGCGAACGATGGCCGGCACCCATCGATCGAACGCCGCCGACACATCCAGCGCCGGCAGGGCGCGCTTGCCGACGATCACCGGGTGGACGAATTCGACCGACACGTGCTGCGCGTCGGTCGAGGCGGCGTTGACGCCGAAGGCGAGCAGCCGTCCACCGCGCAGAAAACGCCCGGCCATGTTCTCGCAGGCGAGCGCCAGGCGGTCGGCTTCGCGATCGAAGAAGGCACGCGACACAGGGTTGCGCGCCATCAGACGGTCCGCGACAAACGTGCGCAGGTCGACGCCTGCAATGGTCACGTCAGCAAATCCTTGGCAGCGGATCGCCGACCAGCATGTCGACGACGCGCGTGCCGCCATAGGCCGCGACGGCAAGGACGGTCCGTGCCGGCGCCGCCTCGACGCGGCCGACGATCGCCGCCGATTCGCCGCCCGGCACACGGCGCAGCGACTCGAGCGCGCGATCGGCCGACCCGCCGGCCACCACGGCAATCAACTGCCCCTCGTTGGCGATGTGCAGCGGATCGAGACCGAGCAGCTCGCAGGCGCCGCGCACTTCGTCGCGAACCGGCACCCGCTCCTCGTCGAGCACCATTGACAGGCCGCAGTCGCGCGCGAGCTCGTTCAGGCTCGTCGCCAGCCCGCCGCGCGTCGGATCGCGCATCCACCGAAGATCGGCGGCCACCTCGTCGAGCAGCGCGGCCGCAAACGGGTACACCGATCGCGTGTCGGATCGCAGATCGGCGGCGAGGTCTATGTCGCCGCGCGCCAGCAGCACCGTGATGCCGTGGTCGCCGATCGGTCCGGTCACGATGATGCGATCGCCTGGCCGAACCGACGCCGGCGACAGCGCCGCGCGCGGATCGACGCGGCCGATGCCGCTCGTGGTGATGTAGAGCCCGTCAGCTTTTCCGTGCTCGACGACCTTCGTGTCGCCGCCGACGATCCGCACCCTGGCGCGATCCGCCGCCGCGCCCATCGCCTCCATCTCGGCGTTCAGGATGTCGGTCGGCGTGCCGGCCTCGACGATTACGCTGCAGAGGAGCGCGATCGGGACGGCGCCGCCGGCCGCGAGATCGTTGACCGTGCCGTTGACGGCGAGATCGCCGATCGATCCACCGGCGAATCTGAGCGGGCGCACGACGAAGCTGTCGGTCGTGAAGGCCAGCCGCGTGTCGCCGAGCGTGACGTATGCCGCGTCGCTCAGCGGATCGCCGACCGACGCCGCCATGAGCGCCGGCACGATCAGCCCTTCGACGAGGCGGCGGCTCGCCTTTCCGCCGGCGCCGTGCGCCATGTCGATCTGGCGATCGGCAAATCTCGTGGTCGGCGCGGCGGCCAGCAGCGTCATGGTCACACGCTCGCCGCAGCGGTCCGGCGATGAACGTAGTTGAAGTACGCGGCGCAGGCGCCCTCCGACGACACCATCAACGCGCCGACGGGCTGCTCCGGCGTGCACTCGCGCCCGAACAGCTTGCACTGGTGCGGCTTCAGCACGCCCTTCAGCACTTCGCCGCACTGCGCGGCCTTCGGATCGGTGATCTGAACGCCGGCCACGGCGAATCTCGCCTCCGCATCCCACGGCGCGTACTCGGGACGGAGCTTCAGGGCCGATTGCGAGATGAAGCCCAGCCCGCGCCACTCGAAGTACGGGCGCAGCTCGAACACATCGGCGAGCGCGCGCAGCGCCGGCAGACTGCCGTCCCACGGGACAGCGCGGCCGTACTGGTTTTCCACCACGGCCCGGCCCGCCCCGAGCTGCCGCAGAATCATCACGATTGATTGCAGCAGATCGAGCGGCTCGAACCCCGAGATCACGACCGGCTTGCCATAGTCGCGTGCGATGAAGGCGTACGGCCGCGCGCCGATCACCGTCGAGACATGGCCAGGTCCGATGAATCCATCGAGCCGCATATCGGGCGAATCGAGAATCGCGCGGATCGCCGGCACGATCGTGACGTGGTTCGAGAACACCGAAAAATTCGACACGCCCAGCTCGCGAGCGCGCCTCAGCGTCAGCGCCGTCGACGGCGCGGTCGTCTCGAATCCGATCGCGAAGAACACGACCTCGCGATCGGGATGATCCTGGGCGAGCCGCAGCGCGTCGAGCGGCGAGTACACCATCCGGATATCGGCGCCGCGCGCCTGATGTTCGAGCGGACTGCCGTGACGGCCCGGCACGCGCATGACATCGCCGAACGTCGCGAGGATCGCCCGCTCCTGCTCGACGAGCGACAGCCCTTCGTCTATCCGGCCCATCGGCAGGACACACACGGGACATCCGGGCCCATGCACCAGCTCGATGTTCGGGGGCAGCAGATCGGCGAGCGCAAACCGGTAGATGGCGTGCGTGTGTCCGCCGCAGACCTCCATGATCCGATAGTGCCGCGATGGATCCGTCAGACGGCGAATCTCTTCGCTCGCCTGCTTGATCAGCCGCGGGTCGCGAAACTCGTCGACGTACTTCACGAGGGACGACCTTTTTCCTTCACGAGGAACCTTTCTCCGCGGCGTCGCCGAATTGATAGCCATCGAGCTCGGCCATCGCCTGCGCGTCTTCACCGAGCATCGCGAGCAGCCGAAGCTGCTCGGCGGCTTCATCCGCGCTGATGCGGCTCATCGCGAAACCCACGTGGATCAACACCCATTCGCCGGCCGCCGGAGGCGGCTCGAGCAGATCGATGTTGATTGTGCGGCGCACCTTCGACACCTCGACGGTGGCCAGGTGTCCGCCGGCCGGAATATCGACAATGCGTCCGGGTATCGCTAAGCACACGGCACGGCTCCTGACATGTGCGCGACGATCTCGCGAACCATCCGGATCGCTTCGTCTACGGCCGCCGCGACCGGCGCCGACAATCCCATCGACTCCTCCGTCGCCGCCGGCTCGCATCCGAGGACGACGATGCGGGCGGGATGACGACCGACCTTGCCGATCCAGGCGAGCACGGCGGACGGCGTCAGGCTGTGCGCATCCGCGTCATGCGGGTCGAGACCGGCCTGATCCAGATCCGGCTCGATCGCGTAGAGCGTGCCAGGCTCGCCGCCGCGCGACACCGCATCCACGAGAATCGCCGCGTCGTAATAACCGTCGGCGAGCTCGTAGGCGAGATGCACGCCGCGGATGCCGAAGTCGGCAACGTCCACGCCTTCGATCGGTTGAGACGCGAGGCGCCGCGCCACCTCCACGCCGAACCCATCGTCGCCCAGGAAGATGTTGCCGATGCCGGCGACGAGAATGCGCATCACATCGCCATCATCCGCCGATAGCGAACGATCTCCGGCCACGAGCTCACGACGGCGTAGGCGACGACCGCACTGGCGGCCACGGCAATCCATTTCATACGCGCTCCCCTGTCAGGTCGATCGGCTCAACCTCCGCGGGATCGAAGTAGAAGAACCGTCCGAACGATTCGTGCAGCGACGCCGCGGGATCGACGTCGACGGTGACGGCGACGTACACGCGCTCGTCCACATCGCGATAGATGCCGGCCACTGTCGCTGATTGATCCTGGAGAAACATATCCATCGCGTCCGCGCGCCGATTCGGCCGCAGCCTGACGCGGGTGCCTTTGCCGATCCGGCGCTCGCCGATCGTCACGAACGCCTGGTCCGGCGGCGGCGTGCCGGGCGGATTGAAGAAATCGGCGCTGCGCATCGTGCCGTGCAGCGCGCCGAACGCGTCGGGGGTCAGCGACTCGACGCGATCGAGAATGGCTCGCGCGCGGGGATCGGTGGCGCGCGCCTCCCCCTTTTCCTCATCGGTCATCGTCAGAATTCGCAGCGAGAGGATCTCGTCGATCTCTGCCCCGTCGCAGAGATCGCCAGGGCTCTCCGCCGCGACCGCCGGAAAATCGTAGAGGATGATGGGCGACGAGAGCATGAGATCGCGGCGCGATCGGTCGCCGACCAGCACCGGCCACGTGTAGCGATTCTCGCAGCCCGCGACCGCCGCGGCTGCATGTTCCGGCGGCTCGAGCAGCGATACGAAGGCGCCGCCTTCAACGCCCAGCAGCACGTGCGCGCCAACGAGCGATCGCTCGAGCATGTCGTCGCGCTGCGATCCGAACTCCGGCCGCCACGCTTCCATGTTCTCGAGCCGCAGGTGCATCTTGATCAACCCGGCGATCGAGTGAACGCGAACGATGAGGCGCGCGTCAATGCCGGACTCCAACAGGCACACGATACGTTCGGGCGATTCGGTGTCGAGCGCCATCCGGTCGACGACGTGGAAGGCGTGCGGCATGCCCTCGAGCCAGCGGCGCGGCGCGGCGTCGGCTGCCGCGGCCGCGGCGCGGGGGCGCAGGGACCTGACGCACACCGAAAGTCGAGGCTTCGGATCGAGCGGCTCGATCAGGCATTCCGTCTGCGAAAAGCACGGTTCGCCGTCGCCCTGCGGCGCCCGCGGAGCGACGACACCGAACTGCCACCGACACTGGTTCTTCGCGGCCGAGGCGCGGTACGGATACAGAACGTAGCCTTCGTACAGGACTGCGTCGGCAACACGCGCGGCGGGGCTGAAGTCGAACATCAGACCGGCTCCCCGGATCGCTCGCACGCGAGCAGGCGATCGATCGCTTCGTCCCAGCTGACGACCGCCTGCCGTCCGCGAAAGGCCTGCAGGCGATCGATGGTGTCGCGCTGGAGCCGCAGCCATCCGCCGCCTGGAAAGAATTGATCCATGGCCGACTGCCAGACGCGAGCCGGCAGACGGTACGACGCGTCCAGATCCCACGACACCGGTTCCATGCACACGCCGCTCTCGGCCATGGTGAAGATCGTGCCGCTGAACACACAGAGGATCGGCACGTCTCCCTCGCGCACGGCGTGCAGGTATTTCGCCGACGCCACCTCGAGGTCGTAGCTGCACGCCACCGGCAGGTCGACCTCGATTTCACGGTCGAAGGACGGAACCACGATCGTCGAATGCGCCCAGGTCACGCCCCGGAGCGTGCGATCCCACTGAGAGACGTCGCCAAACAGCTCGTAGAGCCGCGACTGCTCTTGCTTTGTATATCGGCGGCCGCGCGGCTCGATTCGCGTCTGACATCTCAGCGCGATCGCGTGGACGCGGCCACCCGACGCGTTCTCGATCCGCAGCCGGAACGTGATCGCCGGCGAGGCCGTCTGGGGAGACGGCTGCGCGCCCACGATGGCGATCGCGATCGGCGTCATACGCCGGTCAGCCGCGCGCGTTCGATCGCGCGCGCGAAGAATTCGTCGACGGCGCGCCACAGCTCGTCGCCGCCCTGCAAGCCGCGCCAGGCGACGCGAATCACTCCCACGAGCTCGTAGCAGGTATCGATCGGCACGAGCAGCGCCTGGACATCGGCGTCGGTGCGCCGCACCAGCAGCGCTTCGACATCGGCCGCCAGGCTCGCCAGCGGCGGCACCGCGCTGACGAGCGCGTCCCACGCTTCCAGCGGCAGTTCCGATTCCGTGGCGCCGGCAGGGCTCGGATAGAACGCGGTCGTTCGGCCGGTCGCGCCGTTGCGGAAAAAGAACGCGAGGCCGATCGGAATGTCGAGCGCTTCCCAGCTGTCTCGAGCGGCGCCGAACGACGACAGCAGCGCATATCGCGTCGGCACCGCGCGAAAGCGCGCACCGCCCGCGCCCTCCTGCGTGAACAGCAGATAGCACGGACGGCAGACGCAGAGCAGCGCCCGCGTCCGCACATCCACCAGATGCCCGTGCTCGGGCGCGATATCGGCGCCGCAGAACTCGCACTGCTCGTCGGCGGATCGCCGCACGCGCGCTGCACCGTACTGTCGCAGCCGATCGACAACGGCCGGCCACTGCGCGGCTGGCGAGGACGAAGGCGTCTGCCCCGACAGAGACGAACCGTCGGGCGGCTTCCGCAGAATCTGGATGAGATCAGCCATCACTGCGCAAGATTCAAGAGCGTTGGCGAGTGCCGCGTTTCGATCGTCCTGCCGCCGCCGAGATACATGTGCACGCCGCATGGCAGACACGGATCGAAGCTGCGCACGGCGCGCATGATGTCAATTCCTTTGAAATTGTCGCGGCTGTTCTCCTCGAAGATCGGCATGTTCTGGATGGCATCCTCGTACGGACCGGGCGTGCCGTAGACGTCGCGCGGGCTTGCGTTCCAGGGCGTCGGCGGGTACGGGTGGTAGTTCGCGATCTTGCGATCGCGAATCACGAGGTGATGCGAGAGCACGCCGCGAACTGCTTCCGTGAAACCGCATCCGCTGCCGTCCTCCGGCACCTCGAACGTCTCCCACGTTTTGGTGTGGCCCAACCGGATCTGCTCGAGCGCCTTGTTCACGAAGTGCAGCGCGCACGCCGCCGCGTACGCCTGGAAATAGGTGCGGGCGCGATCGCGCTCGATCGCGTTGCTCCATTTCGGGATCTTCCACTCGAACGTCATCTCCGGCTTGAGCGCCGTCTTCGGCAGATTGATCAGCACGCTCTGCCCCGTCGCCTTGACGTAGCCGATGTCGACCAGCCCCGACAGCGCCGTCGACCAGAGCCGCGCGATCGGCCCGCCGCCGGTATCGAGCGGCAGATAGTCCTTGCCGTCGAACCAGCGCGGCGACATGACCCAGGTGTACTTGTTGTCGAAGTCGCGCTTCTGCGGCCGCGGAATCGTGTGCTGGTTCCACGGATGGCGAAAATCCACCGGATTCCCGAGCGGATCGTGCGTCACGTACATCTTCTGGTCGATCCAGTCGTCGTAGTACGAGCTGCCGAGCAGAATCCGGATACCGAGGTTGATCTGGACGAGGTCGTTCGTCACCAGCCGGCCATCGACGATGATGCCCGGCGTGACGAACATCTTGCGTCCCCAATCGGTCATGTCCTCGTAGCGGAAGTTGCAGGCCTCGGGATCCTGGAACGCGCCCCAGCAGCCGAGCAGCACGCGCCGCTCGCCGACCTTCTCGTACCCGGGCAGCGCCTCGTAGAAGAAGTTGAACAGGTCGTCGTGCATCGGCACGACCTTCTTCATGAACTCCACGTACTTCATCAGGCGTACGAGATAGTCCGTGAACGTCTGGATCGTCGCCATCGTACCGACGCCGCCGGGGTACAGCGTCGACGGATGCACGTGCCGCCCCTCCATCAGGCAGAACATCTCGCGCGTGAGGCGGCTCATCACGAGCGCTTCGCGATAGAACTCGCCCTCGAACGGATTCAGCGAGTGCATGATGTCCGCGATCGTGCGATAGCCGTGATGCTGCGCGCCGGGCGCCGCGGTCTCCTGCGCTTTCTCCCAGACGCCCGGGTTGGTCTCGCGCACCATCTTTTCGCAGAAGTCGACGCCGACCAGGTTCTCCTGGAAGATGTTGTGATCGAACATGTACTCGGCCGCTTCGCCGAGGTTCACGATCCACTCGCCCAACGCCGGCGGCCGGACCCCGTACGCCATCTGCTGCGTGTAGCACGAGCAGGTCGCGTGATTGTCGCCGCAGATGCCGCAGATGCGGCTCGTGATGAAGTGCGCGTCCCGCGGGTCCTTGCCTTTCATGAAGATGCTGTAGCCGCGAAAAATGGACGACGTGCTGAAACACTCGGCGACTTCCTTCTTCTCGAAGTCGATCCGCGTATACAGCCCGAGGCTGCCGACGATGCGGGTGATCGGATCCCAGACCATTTCCACCAGTCGTCCCCGATCGCTCGCGCTCTTTTGCTGCGTCGTCGTCGCGGTCGCCATGATCTCGTCCTCCGCTTCACCGCAGGTTCGGCATCTTCTTCGGCAGAATCGGCTGGGCGCTCTTCGCGCGCACGCCGGTGACGTCGCGAGCCGTGGACCTGCCGGCCCGCTTTTCGGGATGGCCATGTTTGCCGACGTCGTAGCGGCCCGGTTCCGCGCCGCGCGTCACGCGCATCCGTTCGCCGCGCATCGTGACGCTCTTCCCGGAGTAGTCAGGACGGCCCTTGCCGGAAACGGTGACGCTGTCGTCTTGCATCCGGTAAGACATCAGTGCCTCCAGGGTGGGTCGTAGCCGGTATCGAGACGATTGCCTGGATGCCGCCACTTGGGTTCCCGATCGACGGTGTGCTCCGTGAACCCGCGCAGCGTCCGCATCAGACCGCCGGTGAACGCCACCGTCGTGGTCGACAGCTTGCTGCCCGGCGGCTCGTCCATGAACG
>Ga0070660_100002608_pt1 | contig 12376 bp, 11 predicted proteins | sample KBSC33metaG_FD_64670 | JGI IMG/M metagenome (GOLD analysis project Ga0070660, IMG submission 64670) | Corn rhizosphere microbial communities from Kellogg Biological Station, Michigan, USA - KBS C3-3 metaG | ecosystem: Host-associated > Plants > Roots > Rhizosphere > Soil ... | reverse complement strand
TCGATGGCGCGCTGATCGTAGGCCGTCACAAAGACGATCTGCGCCACTCCCTCCTGGTCGAGCAGGCGGCGAGCGACCTCGAAGCCTGTCAGCCCGGGCATCTGCACGTCAAGAAACACCAGGTCAGGATGGTGCTCCTCGATCAGATCAACAGCTTCAATGCCGTTTGCGCCTTGACCCACAACATCCACCCCGCCTACTGAGCCCAGCAGGTACTTCAGCTCATCACGGGCCAGTTGTTCGTCATCGATGATGAGGGCGGTAAAGGACATGCAAAGCTTCGATTGTAGGGACGGGAGACTAGCAGGGTCAATGCCGTGCTGGATCCAAGGACCGCATGGTCACCCTGCCCGGCGATGCCTCCCAGAACATGCCGCTTCAAAACTGCGGGGCACCTCGTTTGAACGGGTGCTTTAGGCTAGTCCCGAAGCACTCGCAGGCGGACCGGCATTTCATCCTTCTCGAGTTCGTGGCCGCAGCGGGTGCAGTATTGGTCGCTGGCGCGCACCGTACGGAAGCAGTGGCCGCAATTTGCCGTAAGCCGATAATTGCACTGCGGACAGAAATGGAAGTCGCTCAATACATGCGTGCTGCACGCTGGGCATCGGGAAACCTCCGGCTGGCGCAATAGGAAATAGAGCACAGCGCCAATGCCTGCCGGCATCACGAAGCAGACCACCATCCAGAAGCGTGGGCTCATGCCCCTTCGCGGCGAATCCTTGCTGATATACCCCACCATAAGGAAGTACAGCGCCGAAACCACACCCCAGGAAACATTGAAATAGAGCCGCAGGCCAAGCGCGGGCGGCGCATGGTGCCGCTGTTCCGGAGCAATGACCCAGAAATAGTACTCCACCAGCAAAAAGGCAATGCCGGCGGCAACGATCGACCAGATAGGAAACAGCCGTTCGTCTTCACTTATTGAGATGGCTTGTGGGTCACGCATAGCAATTCCTGCCCAAATTCCGGGGCGCGACTAAATTCCAGATAGCTTAGCCCTTATTAGGTGGACGAGGGAAGAATGGAGGAAGTTGCGTGAGGAGCTTGCAGAACGCAATTAATCCGGGGAAGAAGCTATTTACGCCGCCAGCCTGCGATCAGGGCAGCCGCCAAAAGAGCCGCGCACAAACTGCAAACCAAGATGCTGGTTTGGGTGGGAATGTCATATAGAAACTCGCCCCCAACCAGGTCGTCAGCAACGTGCCAAACGAAGGGACCAAGAACCAAGACCACTAGCAGAACTGACGCTAAGGCTAACGCACGGCTACGTTTACGACCTAATTTCTGGCCCTGCATCACCCCCAGCGAGGCCTGCACCACGCGCCGCGTCTTCTGGGCTACGTCACGGTCGCGTCCAGCTTCGCCCCCACTCAGCGATGAGAGCAATTCGCGATCCTTGTCTTCACCCTTCGCTGCGCGGCTGGCCGAGTTCTCAACCAGCTCGCCAGATTTCACACAGCCTCCAAGAGTTGGGGCTGCGTCTGCTCTAATTTCGGCCTGATCATCGCCAGTCCTCGGTAAAGCCTAGATTTTACCGTGGAAAGGGGTGCTTTTGTCACCTTGGCGATCTCATCGAGGGAAAGTTCCTCGTGAAAGCGCAAAACCAGCACCTCTCGGTGCAGCGTATCTAACTCCAGCAGCGCGGCAGCAATGCGTTCCCGGTCTTCGAGATTGACGAAGCGCTCAAACGGCGTCGGCTCGCCATCCGTAATCTCAAACGCCATCGGCCGGTCGTCATCGCCACCGGTTTCAAACAGCTCATCCAGACTGTTCATGGTCCGTTTGCGCCGGTGATCGATCAGCAGGTTACGTGCAATTGTAAAGAGCCATGTCTCAAATCGCGCCTGGCCGTTGTATTGCGAACCCCGCACCATGACTCGCATCCAGACTTCCTGAAACAGGTCTTCTGCCAGCTCTCGATTGCCTGTCAAATAAAGAAGATAGCGCAGCAACCGATGCTGATAACGAACAATCAATTCATCAAGCAGGCCGGTTGCCTGGCGCTTCAATCCAGCTGAGATGGCAAGATTTTCTTTGCGAAGTTGTTCATCGGCAGATGTAGCAGTGCCCGGAAAGAAGATTGCAGATAAACCCGATATGGATTTGCCATTCATTTCTCCTTAATTAGACGACGAAAGCAACCCGCCAAAAACATCAATATCGTAAAGAATTGTAACGAAGATCCAAATGCCGCAAGGCCTTAAAACACGGCGGAAACTGCCGCAATCCCAGTCTGCAAACCAGCTGTTTGGAAGAGATACAGGTAGACTCCGCATTCTAACTGTTTAGAAATCAACTTCCCGTCGCGCCTGCTTCTTCCGGCTTCTTTCAAACGCCTGCAGTGCCATCTCAATTGCCTTCTGCGCCCGCCGTCCCCGTGCTTCCACCGTTTCGTAATAGAAGATGCCCAGTAACTGGTTGCGCCGCTGCGTTACAGTCAGCAGATTCCAACCTGCCTCCGCTTTCGGATCTTGCTGAAAAATCCGGCGGAGAATCGGGGGCGGCTGTTCTTCGCCTTCCATCGCCAGCAGCATGCGCTCCGCAATCTTGTCGGCGCGCTTCTGCCGCGCTTCACCGCTTTTTGCCTCATTCACCCATTTGCCGATCTCTCTTCGCATGGACGGGCTCAATTCATTGAACCACTTGCGCAACGCGCGGTCGGCTTTCAATATCGCTGCCAATTCCGCCGGAACGAGCGTCGGCCGCTCCTCCAAATCTGGCTCCATGCGTATGCGCACTTTGCTGCCCACGCGCGCTTTCGCGCCGGCCTGCATGTGCTTGTTCACCAGCAGGATCTGCCCATTGCCGCTCGGATCCGAAAATAGCGACGTCCGAAAAGCAAAGCCTTCGATCTCGCCGCGCACACGCCGCCCCCGCCGCTCCGGCCATACCTTCGCGATATCAAACGGAACGCGAGCGATAACCCAGCGCAGTTGTGTTCCATCCGCTTCTAGCAGAGCTGTGAACGTTTTTGCTGCAGGCTTGCTCATGGTTTCAACCACGCCAGTATGCATGTAGTGCCTGAGAGCATTCAATTGGAAAAGCGTCTGCCCGGTTTGTGCGCCTTTGCTTTCACCACATTCCAGCAATTTTCCACACCGGGGACCGAAGCGAACCTGGGATGGACCCCGAGCGGCGGCGAGGCAGAATCGTAGAAATCGTGCCAACTAGAACAGCCAGACCCCATAGCGGGGACGCGAATCCTCCCGCACCACGCCGCACACCCGCAATCTTCTACACTAACCTCATGGAAGTCTTGTATGGCCTGCATCCCGTTGAGGAGGCGCTGCGCGCCGGACGACGTCGCTTCGATCAGGTGCTGGTATCAAATGAGCGCCACGACGCGCGACTTGAAAAGCTGATAGCCCAGTGCCGCGAGGCCGGCGTTCGCGTTCGCAAAGAGAGCCGTGAACAACTCACCGCCATGGCCAAGTCGCCGACACATCAGGGCGTGGTCGCCTTCGTCCGGCCGCAAGAATTCCTCACTATTGAAGATCTCTTCGAGCCGCTGGGATCCTCACAACAAGGTCGCCTGCTGCTCGCACTGGACGGCGTCGAAGACCCGCAGAATCTCGGTGCGCTGCTGCGCGTTGCCGACGGTGCGGGGGTCGATGGCGTTGTATTGACCGAGCGCCGATCTGCACCGCTCAGCCCCGTGGCTGTTAAGGCAAGCGCGGGCGCGGCCGAACACCTTCGCATCGCGCGCGTTGTGAATCTTGTTCGCGCACTTGAAGAACTGAAAGAACGCAATCTCTGGATCATCGGCCTCGACGAACGCGGCGAAACGGACTACGACCGCTTCGATCTCACTGGCGATTGCGTTCTGGTCCTCGGCCGTGAAGGCGACGGACTGCACGACCTTGTTCGCCGCACCTGCGACCACCTGCTGCGCATCCCGATGGCCGGCGGTGTCAGTTCGCTCAATGTTTCGGCGGCGGGCGCGGTTGTGCTGTATGAAGCTTATCGCCAGCGTCGCCAGGCTGCCGCTCGCCTCTCCGAACCTGCAGCGTCTCAGAAAGGTACTCCGGCAAAAAAACAGAAAGGCCTTGGCTCATGAAGCTTTTCCCAGCGCGGACCTTTCTCCTCTCCATGTCGCTGGCCGTCATCGCGGCAACCTTCCTGAATGCACAGAACTCGAGTCCTCCGCAGCAACCCGCGCCCTCGCCCGATCAGCAGTCGCACGGCAAGGTCATCTTTTCGCGCTCGATCGATGAAAACGGGCAGACCAACACCGAAGCCGGTCCGGCGGCTCCGGAGATAGCAAAGCTCCCCGTGGCCCAGGATACCGAACGGCAAGCCATCACCTTCACTGCGTTCGACCTCGACGTGCATCTTCGTCTTGCAGCGCAAGCCATTGCGGTGCGCGCGCTCGTCACGGTCCGCAACGACGGCAAGACGCCGCTTGCACGTATTCCGCTCCAGCTCTCTTCATCGCTTAACTTTGAGCGCATTCGTGTCCTCGGGCGGGACGTATCCTTTCCGGTGGCGACTCTCAACTCTGATGCCGACCACACCGGTCGGTTGCACGAGGCGGCAGTGCCGCTGTCCTCACCGCTCGACCCCGGCCAGAGCTTGCAACTCGATGTCACGTATTCCGGCGCAATTCCGCAATCTGCTCAGCGACTCATTGCTATCGGAACTCCGCAGGACGCTGCACTGCATTCAGACTGGGACAGCATCAGTCTCCCTTTCACGGGCCTGCGCGGATTTGGAAACGTCGTATGGTACCCCGTGTCCAGTGTCCCGGTAATTCTCGGTGATGGCGCTCGCCTCTTCGATGAAATGGGCGAGCACAAGCTGCGCGTCTCCGGCGCGCAGTTCCGATTGCATCTAACAGCTGAATTTCCCCACGGCCAGGCCCCGAACATCGCGCTCATCAATGGTCATGCTGCCGCGCTTACCATCACCGACAGCTCGGACCCGGAAGTGGCCGGCGTGGCCACTGCAAGTGTCGACAATTCAACATTGGGATTTGAAGCACCGAGTTTGTTTGTTGCGAAGCGCACCGAGCACAACGCAGAGAACACGAGCCTTTGGACATTGCCCATCGACGAAGCCGCAGTCGAGTCGTGGACCGCATCGGCGCAAGTCGTTTCGCCTTTCCTGCAAGGCTGGCTGGGCCAACAGCCCCGCTCGCAGCTTGTGATTCTCGATCTTCCTGACCCCGAAGACGCGCCGTTTGAGACGGGCGCCATGGTGGCAACTTCAATCCATGAGGCCCCACCCGAGCAGTTGCAGAACGTTCTTGTCCACGGACTCGCACATGCATGGATGCAATCGCCCCGCGCTTGGCTCAGTGAAGGCGTAGCGCATTTCATGGGAACGCTCTGGGTGGAACGGCAGCGCGGTCGCACCCGCGCCCTTGAAGAACTCGAAGCGAATCGTCCGGCGCTTGCTCTTCTAGAACCCGCAAGCCCGGGAATCAGTCCCGGGCAACCTCTAGCGCTTGCCATCAGCCCCATTTACTACCGCACCAAGGCGACCTACGTCTTCTGGATGCTGCGCGACCTGGTAGGTGACGCGCCTCTCGCGGCCGCGCTGCGCGCATACGATCCCGCTGCGGACGCGAGCAAAGGCTATCTCCACGATCAAGGCCCCGGGACCTTTGAAAAGCTGTTGCAGCAGGCGAGCGTTCACCGCGATCTCTCCTGGTTTTTTGCCGATTGGGTCGACGCGGACAAAGGCCTCCCCGACATCTCTATCGATACCGTGTTCCCCGCCCCGGCCCAGGCAGGTAATTGGCTCGTGGCTGTGAACATTTCAAACGCAGGTTACGCCGCCGCTGAAGTTCCAGTAACAGTCAGATCCGACACCAACGCCGTAACTCAGCGCGTGCTCGTGCCGGCACACGGCAAAACCGTTCAGCGCATGCTCATTCTAGGCAAACCCACAGAGGCCCAGGTCAACGACGGCACAGTCCCAGAGACGCAAGCCAGCATCCATATCAAGAAGCTGGAAACCATCCCGTAATTCCCAAGTCAGGGATCAGAAAGTCAAGCCTGCCGTCGCACCACACACGGGTGCGCTAGAAGTGCACCTAACAGCCAAAGGCTGCTTCTAAAGCTTCTCCAGATTCGCAAACTTCTCAATCAGCTTCTTCAGCCCGTGTCGGGTAAACATCACCGTGAGCTTTGCATCGTCGCCGTCGCCCTCGCGCAGCAGCACCGCACCCTCGCCATACTTAGAGTGACGTACACGATCGCCTTTCTTGAAGCCGACGGCGCCTCGCGGCTCCGGAACGCTGATGTGTGGGCGGACGGCCCCAGTGAGCTTCCCAGAGCCCGGCTTTCCCCCAAAGAATCGCGCAATGTTGTCGATCGATTGCTCTGCCGGTTCAGCATTCTCTTTCGCAGCTCCGCCCCTCGGCGTTGGCTTTGAAGCATCTGCCTTCATCCACGAAGCCACAAACTGCTTGGAGCCTCTGCCCTTCGGAGCAGCAGGATCGTAAGCTTCCTGGCTCTCGTCTTCGTAGTTGTAATGCGTATCGAAATCGCCGCCCTGGTTCCGATTGCGAGTTTGCCGATATCCCGAGCCGTAGGCGGGCGTGGACCAGGCAGGGCTCCGCCCTCCCAGGTTTTCGATCAACTGGTTTGGAACCTCTTCAAGGAACCGCGAAGGAATGCTTTGCTCCGGCGCGTCGTTGCCGTATCTTCGTCTGTAATGTGCACGCGTCAGGATAAGCGTATTCATCGCGCGAGTCATTCCCACATAGCAAAGCCGTCGTTCTTCTTCAAGCTCCTCGGGATTCTGCAGCGTGCGCGAGTGCGGGAATAGCCCCTCCTCAAGCCCGGCCAGAAATACCAGCGGAAATTCCAGCCCTTTCGCCGCATGCAGCGTCATCATCGTAACGCGCGCATTTGGATCGTACTGGTCCGTGTCTGATGCGAGCGCGGCATGATCTAGGAACTCAGCCAAAGTTTCACCGCGAACCTCCGCATCATGCGCGGCGTTCGCAAGTTCCTTCAAGTTTTCAATCCGGCTGAACGCTTCTGGAGAACCCTCGGTTTCAAGCGCCTTGATGTACCCCGTCCGATCGATAATGAAGCGGATCAGCTCAGGCAAGGTTGCAGCGTCGCCCGGAGTTCTGAAGGCGGGCTTTTCTTCCGACTCCTCGCCTCCTTCTGCTGCTTCTGGTCCCTTTGCCTTCTTCGGCATCCTTAGAAACGGCCGAACAGGTTCCGCCAAGAACGGTGAAAAGCTCGATGCATCTAGCAGCGGAATCTGGTCCGGGCCACCGCCGAAATCGAACGCAGTATCCGCATCCGCATTCTCGTTGCCTCCATTGATTGCGCCCGTCTTCTGAGCGCCGGCAGTCGACGCTCCGAATTCAAAACCTGTGTCCGCGGCCTCGTCCTCGGCGACATCCCCGGAAAGGTTTCCGGCGAAGTCCGGATCCAACATGGCCTGCGCATCAAGAATCAATTGACGGAACTGCTCCAGGGCCGCCAGCGCACGCGCCGGAATCAAACGATTCGTGAGCGCCGCGGCAATCGCATCCCACGTTGATTGGCCTGTCTCCAGCGCCAGCCTCTCCAATGTTTCAAGAGTAGTCTTTCCAATACCGCGCGCAGGCGTATTGATCACCCGCTGCAGCGCCATGGAATCGTGCGGATTGCGAACAAGCCTCAGATAGCCAAGAAGATCCTTGATCTCAGCCCGTTCATAAAAGCTGAATCCACCCACCATCGTGTAGCTGATGTTGTATCTGCGAAGCGCTTCTTCAATCAATCTCGACTGAGCATTTGTCCGGTACAAAACGGCACAGTGAGGGCCACTGCCGGAGTCACTGTCGGGCGAAGTAGCTTCGCGCAAAAATGCCTGGACGCGATCGGCAATAAACAGCGCCTCATTTTCACCATCGGGCGCTTCGTAATAGCCGATAAGCGAGCCGCCCTGCCGGTCAGTCCACAGATGTTTTCCTTTGCGGCGAATGTTGTTAGCGACCACTGCCCCGGCTGCTTCAAGAATGATCTGGGTCGATCGATAATTCTGCTCGAGCCTGATGATGCGCGCGTTCGGAAAGTCTTTCTCGAACTCCAGGATGTTGCGAATATCCGCGCCGCGCCAGGAATAGATACTCTGATCCTCATCGCCCACTGCACACACATTCTTCGCTTCACCGGCGAGCAGTTTCATCAATTCATATTGGGGCCGGTTCGTGTCCTGATATTCGTCAACCAGCAAATAGCGATAACGGCGCTGATAGCGTTCTCTCACTTCACCGGAGACCTTGAGCAACCGCGCCGCCTCAAGCAGAAGATCGTCGAAATCCAATGCGTTGTTTTTGATCAGTTCCGCCTGGTAACTTTTGAAAATGTGCGCGATCCGTTCGCTGTTCGGATCTTTCGAGGAGAGGTAATACTCCTGCGGATCGATCATGTGGTTCTTGGCCCAGGAGATGCGCCCAAGCACAGTGCGTGGCGTCAACTGCTTTGTGTCTAGGCCCATACGCCGCATGATCTGCTTCACAATTCCCTGCTGATCATTCTCGTCAAAGATCGCAAAGGTTCGTGTCAGCCCGTCCTTGCCTACCTTCAGAGCTTCAATATCCCGACGCAGAATACGCACACAAAGTGAATGGAACGTAGCGATCAGAGGCTTGGCCAAGCTCCCGCTATGGAGCAGCCTCTCCACCCTTTCGCCCATTTCGCTGGCGGCTTTGTTCGTAAACGTAACTGCCAGAATGGAATCCGGCGCAACGCCCTTTTCCTGGATCAGCCACGCAATGCGGCTGGTGATCACGCGGGTTTTGCCCGAGCCTGCTCCAGCCAAAATGAGCAGTGGGCCGTCCGTGGTCTCAACGGCTGCGCGCTGTTCGGGATTCAAGTTTGAGAGGAGCGACTGCAAGATCAGGTCCGGCGGGAAGTATCCTTCCTTAGTTTACCGTTGATGACTCCGTCCTCACACTCGGGTTTCCAGGACCACGGGTCGGCGTTATCCTGAATCCACCATGACCATGTCAAATGGACACAAGAAACGCGTCGCCGTGTATTGCGGATCCGCACCCGGAAGTGATCCCGCCTTTCTGGCCGAGGCAACCGCTCTCGGAAATGCAATCGCCGCGGCAGGATTCGGACTGGTGTACGGCGGAGCAAGTGTTGGCCTGATGGGCGCCGTGGCGAATGCCGCATTGAGCGGCGGTGCCGAAGTGATCGGGGTCTTACCCAAAATCCTGGGCGGTAAAGAAATTGCTCACGCAACGCTGACGTCTCTGGAGTTGGTCCCCAGCATGCACGAACGCAAGGCGCGCATGGCCGAGCTTGCCGACGCTTTTCTAATCCTGCCTGGCGGTTACGGTACATTCGACGAGTTGATGGAAGCCGTGACCTGGGCTCAGCTTGGGCTCCATTCGAAGCCATGCGTCCTTATCAATACAGTGGGATATTGGAATGGGTTGCTGAGTTTCCTTGATACCACCGTCGTTGCCGGGTTCTTGAAGCCTGAAAACCGCAAACTGATGCTTGTTGCTCGGACCGCTGGTGAAGCCATCGGCATCGTCACTGCCCTGTAACTCCCGTCAATTTTTGGCTGTATTATTCTCCTATGTCAGCCAAGCTTCGCTGGGGAGTTCTCAGCACCGCCAACATCGGTCTAAAGAAAGTGATCCCTGCTATGCAGCAGGGCGAAACCATCACTGTCACGGCAATCGCATCTCGTGACATTGCAAAAGCAAAGCGAGCTGCAGAAGCGCTCGACATACCCACCGCTTACGGTTCGTATGAAGAGCTACTTGCCGACCCCAACATAGACGCGATCTACAATCCTTTGCCCAATCAGTTCCACGTTCCCTGGACGATTAAGGCCGCGGAGGCCGGCAAGCACGTACTTTGCGAAAAGCCCATCAGCCTTTCTGCGGCCGAAGCAAAGACGCTTGTTGAAGTGCGCACCCGCACGGGAGTGAAAATCGCCGAGGCATTCATGATCCGGAGCTTTCATCAATGGCTTCGCCTCCGCGAGTTGTTGGATTCAGGCCGCATTGGCCAGTTACGTTCAGTAACTGGCTTTTTCAGTTACAACAACACTGACCCGGCTAACATTCGGAACCAGGTAGAGAGCGGTGGAGGAGGAATTTACGACATCGGCTGCTATCTCATCCACGCTTCTCGCTATGCATTTGGACGGCAACCCAATCGCGTAGTCGCCTGTCTCGATCGCGATCCGCAATTTCAGACAGACCGGCTGGCTTCTGCCATTCTCGAATTCCCTGAAGGGCACTCAATCTTCACCTGCAGCACGCAACTTATTCCGTACCAGAGAATCCATTTCCTTGGCACCCGCGGGCGCATCGAGCTGGAAGTTCCGTTTAACGCTCCACCCGATCGTCCCACTCGTCTCTTCATCGACATCAGCGGCGATCTGAGCGGCAGCGGTATTTCCACTGAGATATTTCCCGTCGGTGATCAATACACGGCGCAGGGTGAAGCCTTTGCGAAAGCGGTACGTGAAGGGACCGATGTGCCGGTTTCAATTGAAGACGCCATTGGAAATATGGCGGTCATCGAAGCAGTGTTTGAATCGGCACGCACCGGACAGTGGGCTGTTCCGCAGAAGTAGCTTTTGGACGCGATTGCAAGCGCAAAATCAAAAGGGCGGCAAAGGTAACACACCCTTGCCGCCCTTTCGATTCCGTATTATTACAGCCTATTTTGAATTTTTTGATTTCCGCTGTGCTTCCCACCTGCGACGGACTGCATCGGCAATGCGCTTGCGTCCCTCTGGAGAAAGGCGTCTCTTCTTCTTGGCTACAACTTTTTTCGCCGGCTTTGCAGCTGCCTTTGAAGTCTTGGACCGCTTCTTGCTTGGAGTGGAATCTAATGCTCCAACCAGCAGCACGCGTACTTGCTTTAACAGCGCAATTTCACGATCAACTGACGCGAGAATCTCTGACATACTCATATCATCTCCACTTTGAAAAGTGACTCGACCTGTGTTGCCCATTAGTCACTTTGAAATGCGAGTCTAACCTCGCGCTACAAGGTACGATAGTCGCCTAAAAGTCATATTGCAAACGAAATCGCAGTCTCGCGCACTTACAATGCTCCTGTGAGAGCTGAAAGCATAATAAGTCTAAATATCCCGAGGGCAATTTGCCATTAACAAGCGAACGTGACATTACTCCAAAGTAATAGCGGTGCGCTCTTTTTCTCTCCCAGCTACACGCGAGCTGTTTCGGCCTGTTCGGCGCAGTCTCTCAAGTCGCGACAAAGTGCATCCACTCGCCCCAGATCCGTATCCCACGCAAACATGATGCGAGCGGCTCCGCCGATGAAGGTGTAGAACTTCCATCCGCGCGCGCGCACAAGATTCAATACTGGCTCACTCGCTTCGATGAACGCTGCGTTTGCCTCGACGGGGCCAGCCAGTCGCACGCCAGGAATTCTCGTAAGTTGGGCGGCAAAGTACTGTGCACATCGATTTGCGTGTTCAGCATTGCGCAGCCATGCACCACTTTGAAGCATGCCTACCCAGGGCGCCGATAAGAAGCGCATCTTTGACGCTAACTGCCCAGCCTGCTTGCAGCGGTAATCGAAATCTACGGCGAGTTTGCGATCGAAGAACAGCACTGCTTCCCCAACGGCCATACCGTTTTTTGTTCCTCCGAAACAGAGGACATCGACACCATTTCTCCACGTCATCTCGGAAGGTCTACATCCGACGCTTGCGCAAGCGTTTGCAAAACGTGCGCCATCCATATGCAAGGACAATCCATGCTCCTTGCACGCATCTGAAATGCTGCCTAACTCGGCCAATGAGTAAACCAACCCGGTCTCGGTCGATTGCGTGATTGTTACTGCACGAGGCTTGGGAAAATGAATGTCCTGACGTTTCGTTGCAAGTTCCCGAATTGCGGCAGGAATGAGTTTTCCATCGGCGCTTGGCGCGACGAGAATCTTGGAACCGTTGGAAAAAAACTCTGGCGCACCACACTCGTCTGTTTCAACATGTGATTGATCGCTGCATATAACGCCATGGTACGACTGGCACAATGATGCTAGCGCAAGAGAGTTAGCCGCAGTTCCGTTGAAAACGAAATACACTTCGCAATCCGATTCGAATAAATCACGGAAAGCGTCAGCTGCTCGAGCCGTCCAGGGATCATCTCCGTAGGACGTGACGTGCCCACAATTGGCCTCCTGCATGGCAGCCCAAGCCTCTGGGCAGATGCCGGCGTAATTATCACTCGCAAACTGCTGCGTCATTTCTTCACGTTCAGGCGCGCTCATTATTTCAATGATAATCCTCGCGAAACAAAACGACCCCGGCCGCAGCCAGGGTCTGTCTCAATCATCATGAGAACTTCTACTTAGAATCTTTCGTGCTTGTATACGAGATCGAAGATTCGGATCTCAGTAGCTTTTCGTTTGACAGAATGGAA
>Ga0070660_100002607_pt1 | contig 12377 bp, 15 predicted proteins | sample KBSC33metaG_FD_64670 | JGI IMG/M metagenome (GOLD analysis project Ga0070660, IMG submission 64670) | Corn rhizosphere microbial communities from Kellogg Biological Station, Michigan, USA - KBS C3-3 metaG | ecosystem: Host-associated > Plants > Roots > Rhizosphere > Soil ... | reverse complement strand
TTCGAGGCGGTGACTCGCGATGCGGTCGACGCCGTTCCAGGATTGCAGGTCATCACGATCCGCGATCGTGCGCTGAATGCCTGCTACACCTTGTTCGTCATCGAAGCCGGGAAACAGGTGCCGCCGCTCCCTCCGCTCGAGATGCGGAGTCCCGACGAAGCGGCGGCCGAGCGAGACGGCCGGCTGTCCCAGCTGATCGCCGCGCTCGAACAGTCTTCTTCTGTCGCCGTGCCGGGGACACTGGGTCCGAACATCCTGCAGTACGAGTGGGAGGCCCAGAAGGCTCAGAGCGAGTTCGAGCGAGCGCTTCGCGAGGCGGAGGTCGCTCGGCTCGAGGCACCGCTCAAGCGGATAGCCGACGCGCCACACTTTGCGGTGTCGGGGCCGGCACCGTGCGGAGGCGCATCTGCGTCACAGGAAAAGAAGCGATGAAACAACTGAACTGATCCTCTATGTGGGGGTATCAAGATGAGCGCGCAGACAACGGTCTTCGGGATTCCGTCGGCAGCGCCGGGCGTGTCGTGGTCGACGGCCAGCATCACGCAGTGGATCCGGATGGTTCGGGGGGCTTATCTGGAAATTCCCTCCTTGCACTTGACCCGGTGTCAGGTGCAGCGGCTCTGGGGTCTGGATACCGTTTCGTGCGACGAGGTCCTCAAGGCTCTCGTTGAGCTGCGGTTCCTCGAGCGAACATCGGATGGCGGCTTCGTTCGCGAACGCGGCGATGGACCTCGGCATCTTTGTGCGGTCGACCCAGCGCCTCCGGCTGTTCGGACTTGATCGACGTTCGGAGGTTTCATGCGAACCAGAACGCTCGGAGTCGTCGCCATGACGTGCGCGCTGGCTGTGTCGGGCTGCGATCGCACGACCGCCCTGACGAGTCCGGACGGCGTGTCGTTCGGACCGACCGTCGTCGCCTCGATCGGACCGGTGACCGCAGCGGGGGCGCCATTCGTCGTCTTTACGAACGGGACGACGGCGGTCCAATCCTGCCAGTTCGTCATATCAGCTTCGCAATCTGTCGACCTTCAGCAGATGACGATCCACATGATCGACGGGTCGAACCTGGGCGGACCGATGATCACCGTTCCCAGCACCGCGCTGACGAATCAGTTCGGAACGACCCGCGTGCTGGCAGGAACGTCACGGATATTCTCGATCGGGTTGCTCTCATCGCCGTTGCCGGCACGATCGCTCGGAGCGAGCGTCGACTTCGTCGACGGTCACGGCTTCAATCAGCGGGTCGCGGCGGCAGGCGCCTGCCCGTGACGATCAGCTCCCTCCGCGCCCCACACTGACTCAGAGAAACGACGTGGTCCGCCGTATCGGAGTTCCTCCGAGGCCTCGGAGGTCCGACGGGGGTGCGCTACGTCGGAGCGTCGCATTTTCCGGGACTCGTCTGGGATCGAGCTCAGTCGTTCGCCTGGCGCTCAATCTGCAACAGGGTCAGGCATCACCACAGAAAGGGGTATGCGATGCGCGCGCGGATCGGGCCGGCCTTTTGTGTCTTCGCGATTGTCGCCGTCGGTTGGCCGGTCAGCGGTGGGGGAAATGTCACCGGCCGGGTCCTGCCGACCACGGCCATGGCGCCCGCGGACGTCGTCGTCGAAGCCGTCATCGAGCCGAACGCCACCAACCGATCGGTCGTGTTCGCGATCGAATCGTCGGAGTTCTATACGAGTTCGACATTTACGTTGGACGGCGAACACGCGGCGCGCACGACGCGCGTGAAATTTCGAGGGTTGCCGGCGGGCTCGTACAAGGCCACGGTGACGCTGTTCGGCTCATCGGGTGCGTCCGGCTATTACGAATGCACGGTGGAGATCGCGTGAACGCGTCGAACCGCCTTCGGCGAATCGCCGGCGTCGTGATCTGCCTGTCCGTACTTCTGAGCGCGTCCGGCGAGTATCCGTTCACTCAAACGTTCGACGCCACCGCGAAGAGTGACACGGCGGCGGTGAGCTCCCGCGTGACGATTCACGTCGACCGCCTGATGGAGGAGACGCGCCGTAAGAAGGCGATGGACGCGTTGAAGTACACCGGCTACGCCGGGTTTCTCAACGTACTGCGCGCGCTTCCAGACATCGGCACGATCGAGCTCCGGTCGCGCAAGGTTTCGATTCGGTACGCACACGAGCAGCAGACGTCGACAGGCCGGCGGATGGTGCTCGTCGCCGATAAGCCGCTCTTTTTTCTCGGCGGCGATCGAGCCAAGGCGCAGGCGGGGTACGAGTTGACGATGGTGGAGCTGCTGTTCGACAGCGACGGCGCCGTCACCGGCCGGATGGCCGGCGCCGCGCGCGTGAAGCCGTCGCCGGACGGGATCGTGCTCGACGACTACGCCGAGGCGCCGGTGCGGCTCGCGGCACATGCCAATCCACCGTCCGATCGAGACGACCACGATCGATGATGCGACTGATCCGCGCCATGGACATGTGCGTTGTCGTCGAGGGCGGACCGGCGGCGCAGCTGCCGAAATTCTGCGTCAGCGTGACGGCGGACAAGCACGTCGATTTCGCGAAGTTCACGACCTACTCATGGACGCACGGGAAGCCTTCAGCCGACAAGGCGACCGATGCCTGCGTGATGGCGGCGGTCGAGCGCGAACTCGGTGCGCTCGGAATGATGCGGGCTGCGTCGGGTGGGGGCGAGGTTCTGGCGGCGTATTACTCGCTGAACCGAATGGCGGCGGACCTCAACGCGAACACCGCTGCCAGCGGGCTGCGGCCGACATGTCAGGTTGGTACGCTGGCTGTCGCACTGCTGGAGCCGAGGAGCCGGCGGCGGCTGCTGCGGCTCCGGGTCGACCAGCCGATCGGCACGGACCGAGTCAGGCTCGAGGAGTCGATCAACGCGGCCGTCGCCGCGCTCTTTGCGAAGTACCCGACGCACCGTCCCGTCGTACACCGTGTCGTACACGGTACTGCGTCGCGCCTTGATTTCGACCGCGCTTGGATGTCAGGAACGCGGAGAAGCTCGCCGGCGTGCCGACGCGACGTCGCACATGCGGCGCGCCTGCGCCACCGCTGAAAGTGAGCAGCACGATCTCGCGTTCACAACCGAGATGACAGCAAGAGGACGAGCCGATGAACACCCCGATCGAGTCGCGTCGGCGCGAGATCTCGCGGTTGAAGCGTCAGATTTCGTATTACTGCGGCGTTATCGCGCGATCGGCGTCGCGCGAGCGCATGAAGGATGCATGGGCCGCGATTCGCGAACGGGAGCGGCGGCTGCGTGAACAGGCCGCGCTGGCGTCGGCGAGGCGAAGTGGTGACGGGTAAAGTTGAGCGCGGAACCGGTCGACAGGGTGAGAGCCGCGAGGTGTCGTCGTGGACGATCTGATCACGCGCTTCTGGACCGATCTCCTTGGTCGGGTCGGCGGTCCTCTGACGTTCCGGTTCATTTTTCAGCCGGCGTTCGCGGTGCTGTGCGCCGTCCACGACGGCGTGGCGGACGCGCGTGCCGGCCGGCCGCCGTACGCGTGGTCGCTGGTCACGCATTCGGACACGCGGCGTACTCTCTTGCACGAAGCTTGTCGCTCGGTGGCCCGCCTGCTGGTGCTCGGCGTCGTCATGGACCTGCTGTATCAGATTGTGGTGCTTGGCGGACTGCGGCCTCTGCAGTTGGTGACCGTCGTGCTGCTTCTCGTGTTCATTCCCTATTTGATCGCGCGAGGTCCAGCAACCCGGCTTGCCAGAACGTGGTTCGCACGAAGAGCCCATACGCCGTGAAAACCCGAGGCTGGCATCCACTGAACACGCGAACCGCCCGTTCTCACGCGGAGAGTGACGAAGCCGACGGAGCACCGTGCGCGTGCGGAGACACTGGCACGCGCACGCCGATGCGCGTGCCGCCGCCCGGGAACGTGTGGATCGCCAGTTGGCCGCCCAGGAACGATACTCGCTCGCGCATGCTGATCAAACCCAGGCCGTCGTGTCGACCAGCGTCGCGCGGATCGAACCCACGACCGGGATCGGCGATGTGAAGGGTCAGCATCCCTCCGTCCGCCGCGAGGTGAAGCCGCGCTTCGCGCGCGTGGCTGTGCCGGGTGACGTTGTGCAGCGCCTCCTGCGCAATGCGATAGAGGCACAACGACACGTTGGGGTCGATGTCGCGCGGCACGGCCTCGTGCGTGAAGATGACGTTCAGGCCCGCCTGCCGCGACACGTCGCTGCACAAGGTCTGAAGCGCTGCCGCGAGCCCAATCAGCTGCAGCTTCGACGGATGGAGCTCGTGCGAGAGACTGTGCAGCTCTGATGCAATCGCTCCAGTGTGCATCGAGATCTCGTGCAGTCGCGCGCGGGCCTCATCTCCCGCGATCTGGTCCGCCATCTGATCGATCTCGATGTTCAGCAGGGCGATTTTCTGACTCAGATCGTCGTGGAGCTCGCGCGCGATCCGCTGCCGCTCGTTTTCCTGGCTGGCGATCAGCCTCCCGGCCAGATCGCGGTTCAGCTCCATGGAGCGCCGCATGTCGGTGACGTCGCGAACCATGCACAGGACACGGTCATCATCCGCACGCACCAGCCGCGCCTCGAAATGCCGGGGCTCGTCCATCGGCAGGTCGTATTGGAGGACGATCGGATCCTCGATCGCGCTCGCATGTTCGATCGCATTCATGAATAAATCGGAGAGCCCAGGAGGCAAAACGTCCGGCACCTTCCTGCCGAGAAACCTCTCAGGCGGCACGTACAGCAGCTTCGGATCCCTCGCGTGGTAGTCGATATACGTGCCATCGCGGCGCAGCACGAACACGAGGTCGGGGATCGCACGCAACATGGCGTTGACCCGCGCTTCGCTCTGCCCGAGCGCATCCTCGGCACGCTTTTGGTCAGTGATGTCGCGGCCGATCCCCTGCAGCTCGACGAGGCGTCCGCGCTCGTCGACGATCGCCTGATGGGTCCAGTGCTGCCACCCGATCGTCCCGTCAGGCAGCAGGACCGGATGCTCCAGCGATTCCGTGCCGCTGACGAGACCCCTTATGCGGTCGAGCACGTCGCCTCGGGCCGACGCCGGAATCAGCTCGATGAACTTCCGCCCGATCAGCTCGTCGTCGCGTTTGTTCCAGAACCGGCAGTAGGCGTGGTTCACGAACGTCAGGGTCGAATCCGGCAGGAAGCGGCAAATCATCTCGCTCTGCGTATCGACGACGCTCCGGTAGCGTGCCTGCTCGTTTCGCGCCTGCTGTTCGGCCCGCCGCCTCAGCGTCCGTTCAACGAGCAAGCCGGCGATCAAGGCGAACTGAGCCGCGAAGATCAGCAGCGCGCCCAGCACGAGTCGTCCGTGCTGCTGCACGAACGTTCCCTGATTGAACAGAGCAACCCCGCCGAGCGGCATGGCGGAACCGCCGGCGGCCGGCGGCGCAGACGCGTCCGTAAAGAGAGCCGCGAGCAGGATCCGGGTCGACAGCCAGGGCGCCATCGACGCGCGGCGGTGAAACCGCGGATGGAATTTGCGAACACCGGGCTGGGGCATCACGTCTCCTCGATCTGCCCCGCGGCGATTCCAGTAGAACTCGTCCCTTGTGAACGGACGTCGATCGCCATGTCGATCGCGATCGCGGCTTCAGATCAGGGGACGAGCACGCGGCATGCCACTGCGGCGCGACGCCGATTCGCTCAACCGGCCTTCTGGCGCGTTATTCCCAGTCTCGCCATCCGGCTCTCGAGCGTCGTCGGCTTGAGGCCCAGCCGTTGCGCCGCGCCGCCGGCCCCGCGGACGCGCCAGTTCGTGCTGGCGAGCACACTACGGATATGCTCGATCTCGAGGGCCGACAGGGTCATGTCTGTCTGCGGCGTCGGTCGCTGGCCGAGCTGCGGCGTCGGAACGATGAGGTGACGGTCGGTCGCGACGATGACGGCGCGCTCGATGATGTTGCGCAACTCGCGTACGTTGCCCGGCCACGGATAGCGCTGCAGCTCGCGAAGGTTCTCCTTCGAGATCGTTTCGATCGCCTTGCCGAACAAACTCGAAAATTCGTCGATGAAGCTCCATACGAGCGCCGGGATGTCCTCGACCCGCTCGCGAAGGGGAGGAATCACGACCGGAAAGACATTAAGGCGATAGAAGAGATCCTCCCTGAACGTCTTCTCGCGCACGGCATCCTCGAGGTTCCGGTTCGTGGCGGCGATGATGCGAACGTCGACCTTGATCGGCTGCGTGCTGCCAAGCCGTTCGATGACGCGCTCCTGAACCACGCGCAGCAGCTTGACCTGAACCTCCATCGGCAGGTCGCCGATCTCGTCGAGAAACAGCGTGGACTGGTTGGCGGCTTCGAATCGGCCGATCTGGCGGGAGAGCGCTCCCGTGTACGCGCCCCGCTCGCGTCCGAACAGCTCGCTCTCGATCAGCGCGGCCGGAATGGCGGCGCAGCTCACGCGGATCATCGGTCGCTGATGCCGCGGGCTCATGTCGTGAATCGCCTGCGCCATGAGCTCCTTCCCCGTGCCCGTTTCACCGAGGAGCAAAACCGTCGCGGGGGTGGGAGCGACCTGTTCGATTTGTCCGAGCACCTGTTGGATCGCGGCGCTTTCCGAGACAATCGGCTGAGACACGCGCAGCAGCTTCACCTCTCGGCGCCGCTCCACATCCGCGCAGGGAAGGCGGCCCCGCAGCCGATGAATTTCCGCGAGCGCTTTCTGCAGCGATCGATGGCTGTCCCGCCGGCCGAACGCCTGACCGATGATGCCGGCGACCAAGCGCAGGCGTTCGATGATCGTGGGTGCCCATTCCTGTTCGCGCGTCACCGAGCCGAACGCCATGGCTCTCAGCACCCCGTCTGTCCGCGGCAGCGGCACCACGGCCGCGCACCGGATGCCCAGCCGCCGGAGTGTTTCGCGATCGCCGGGATCGGGCACGTCCTGGAGCTTCTCAAAGCAGCACGCGTCACCGGATTCCACTGTTGACGCCACGAACGGAATCGGTGCGATCGAGATCGGTTCGGGCCGTGAGGCGCACGACGGCTGCAGCCAGTGATGGGTCGGAACGGCGGTCGCATCGCCGCTGTGGCTCTTCCACACGATCCCCCAGTCCAGTTGCAGCGCCTTTGCGATCTGGCCGAGGCTGTCCACGACGGCCCGGTCGACGCCGTCCGGATCGATGGCGCCAAATGTGGCCGCGACATCGGTGACGAGTCGCTGGAAGCCCAAATGCGCCGTCGTCGCGGCTGCCAGACGAGCCTCGAGGTTGAGCCGTTCGGTGATGTCCACGATCGACATGATGATGTGGTGTCTTGCCCCGTGGCCCAATAGGTTGAGCCCGATCTCCAGCGGCACCATCACGCCGTCTCTGCGAATGCCGGCGATGGTGCGGCCGGCAATCTGCGCGCGGCTTCTCTCGTCGGTCCAGAAGGCGCGCGACTGGTCGTCGTGCGCCGGAGGCTGCGACTCAGGCAGGAGTCGTGAAAGCGGCTGGCCGACGAGCTCCCCCGGCGCGTAGCCGAAAATCGCCGACGCGATCACATTCGCGAAGAGAATGGTGCCGTCTTCGCCGCCGACGATGACGCCGTGCGACGCCCCTTCGAACACCATCCGCAGCGCGCCGAGCGGATCGGATTGACGAAATTCCGACGGACCTGGTGAGTCGCGCCGACTCTTAAGGGCTACCGTCATAGTTGGCTATGCTTTGTATAGCAAACACACGCAGTCGAACAATACGGTGGATTGTGTATAGGGTGGACGACCGACGACCCTTTTCTATGCGTCCGACGCGGCAGCCGCTAGGGTTCGATGATCCCGTTGCGGATCGCATAGCGCACGAGCTCTGAAATCGAGTGAAGACCAAGCTTCGCCATGATTCGAGCCCGATGCGTCTCGGCCGTCTTCGTCGTAATCCCGAGCGACGCGGCGATGCTCTTGTTCGCCATCCCCTCTGCGAGCAATTGCAGCACTTCGCGTTCGCGCGACGTGAGCAGCGTCGATCGTTGGCGAACCTGCTGCACGGGCCCGCCAGCGGATGCCGCACCTGCCGCGACGCGAACCTGGTCTGAGATGAACTGGCCGCCCGACAGGATCGCGCGGGTCGCTTCAGCGAGCGTCCGGCCGGCTTCGGTCTTGAGCATGTAGCCGTTGGCACCGGCATCGAACGCCTCCTGCGCGACTTGATCCGACGCGTGCATGGTGACGATCAGGATTGGCACGCTCATACTGCGTCGAACCTGGCGTGTGACCTCGATGCCGTTCAGTTCCGGCAGTGCGATGTCGAGGATGAGGACGTCCGGCTTCAAGGCAAGGGTCTTGGAGAGCGCCTCCCGTCCAGTCGTCGCTTCTCCGCAGACAGTCCACTCAGGTTCACGAGTCAAGATCGCGCGCATCCCCTGCCGGACCAGCTCGTGATCGTCAGCGACGAGAATACGCAATGGATTGGCCACCGGTTCATTCAGCGAGCCGCGTCCTCCGCGGACGCGATGCCACCGCACTTACACGCCATGTGCGATTCTAGCGATGCCGCAATCACGATCGACGTCCTTTGACGATCATTCGCAAAAGTTCTGTGAAGCGTCCGCGCAGCCCGGCCGAACGACTCCGATATATTGGACCGTCGCTGATCCACATAGGCGCGGCAGCACGCCGGTCCATCCTCGAGAAACGCCGCCAAAACATCGTTTTCAATCAATCTGATCGATCGGCGAACGTTGGCACCTTCAGTGCTCAGTGGCAATGGTCGTCTGCTGATTCCGCACCATCATTCGTGTTGATGACGAGCAGACGGACGACCGACTTCAAGAGCAGCTTCGATCAGGACGAACGTCGTGCACGTCACGCTGGCGTTCGGCTGCTGATCGTGAGGAATGGCATGGCCGGGCACTGGCCGATTCTCGGGTGTCTCGCCGCGATGGTGATGACGAGCGCGGCGTGCTCGCCAGGGCCGATGTCGCCGCCGACGGTTGCCAAGCCGATGAACAAGCCGGTGCCGCTCGGATCCGAGTCGGGCAGCGGCGCCGTCGAATCCGAGCGGCGCAAGCTCCAGGGGACCTGGGATCTGATCGCGCTGGAGACGATGCCGGCGAATGAGACTCAGCGCGTGCCGGTGCAGGCGTCGGGCACGCTCGTCTACGACGAGTTCGGCAACCTGACGATCGACGCGCACACGACCGATCCGGCCGCGCCGGTGGCCGCCAGAGAGGTCACGATGCTGTCGTTCAAGGGCCGCGCGGTCATCGATGTCGACAAGCACGAACTGAAGTTGATGGATCTGACCGGAAACGTCGACCCTGACGAGGTCCTTTCCCCGGAACGGCGGCGCCGATTCGACTTCGTCGACGATACGCTGAGGCTTTCCTCGTTCGACGACGCCGGCACGGTGACGGCGATCGCCACCTGGCGGCGGCGGCCGCCAGGGTGAAGGAGCGTCATGAGGACCGATTGGCTTCGAGGACGTGCCATCCTGCTGGCCGCGGCCGTGGCAGGGTCATGGCTGGCGATCGCCGGACACGTCGACGCGAAGACCGACATCCGGGTCGACTACGACAAGACATTCTCGTTCGCCGGTCTTCATACCTGGATGTGGCACCCGGACGGCGCCGGAGACGTGAGGCTCGCCGTCAGCTCGCAGGACGACCCGAAGCGGGTGGCGGCCCGCGTCGATCCGGTCATCGTTCCCGCCATCGAGCGCGAGATGACCGCTCGAGGATTCGCCCGCGCCGACGACGCCGACGTCTACATCCATTATTACGTGCTCGCCACCGTTCAGCAGTCGGCGCAGTACCACGGACAGTTTCTCCCGGCGGTTCCCGACTGGGGCGTGCCGCCCTTTACGCCCTCCACTTCGGCGCTCAGCATCTACCCGGTCGGCACGCTGATCATCGACGTGACGTCGCCAGCCGCAGGGAAGATCGTGTGGCGCGGCGCGGCCGAGCGTGAGATCGACGTCGAGCGGCCTGACAACGAGCGCCGCAAGACCCTGGAGCAAGCCATTCGAGATCTCCTTCGGAAGTTTCCACCGAAGAAGTAGCGCCACGATCCCGGTCGCCAAACCCCCGATATTTTGGACCACCCCCAAGCGGTCGGACCAACGCTGGCGGCCTGCCCCCGAACGGCCGTTGCCATGTCGATCGATCCGCGGTTGAACGTCCCCGCGGCGCACGCCGCACATGCGGCACAGGACGTGCTCTTCCAGCACCACGACAATCACAATTCGACGAACGAGGCCGAGGGCGAGGAGGAGCGATGAACGCAATCACCACCTGCGGGGCGGCAATCGTGCTCGCGGCGACGGCCGCGACTGCTGGAGCGCAGGTCACGAAGACACTGAGCGGCGACGTTCATGTCGCGACGGCGACGGTGGAGGCCATCGAGCCTGCGAGTCGCGAAGTCACCGTGAAGAAATCGGATGGCACGTACGACGTGCTCTACTTTCCGGAGGCCATCAAGCGCTTCGATCAGCTGAAGGTCGGCGATACCATCAACGCACGGTACTACGAAACGATCGTGCTCCAGCTGAAGGAACCGGGTGAGAAGGACAACAACACCTCGGCGTCGGGGGTCACGCGCAGTGAGGTAGGAACGTCCGGCACCGCGGCGCATCAACAGACGATCACCGCCACGATTACAGCCATCGATCCAGCCGTTCCGTCGATTACGTTCACCGGGCCGCACGGCTGGACTTACATGAGTCGCGTCGAGGACACGAACGCGCTCTCGAAGGTGAAGGTCGGCGACAAGGTCGACATCACGTGGACCGCCGCGTTGGTTCTGAGCGCCGAGCCGGCGAAGTGAGCGAACCGGGAGACGGCGATACCCCGCGAGGCGTCTCGCCGTATTTCGAGCCTCACGAGTTTCCTCCGCCGTCCGCGACCACGCAGGTCGCGTTCGGCGCGCAGTCGTGCCGCGGGCTGTCGCGATCGATCAACGAAGACCACTACGTCGTCATTCAACTCGGCAGGAATCAGGAGACGCTTCTCACGAGCCTGCCCGACGCACTGATTGCCGAGCGCTTCGAAGAGTACGGCTACGCCATGGTCGTCGCCGACGGCGTCGGCTCTGGCGGGGAAGCCGCGAGCCACCTCGCCATCGCGATGCTCGTGTTTCTCGTCCAGCGTTTCGGGAAATGGAATCTGCGCATCGACGACGTGATCGCGCAGGAGATCCTGGCGCGGGCCGAGCGCTTCTATCGGGACGTCGACAGCGCCGTCGTGTACCAGCGCCGGAAACGCGAGCTTCCGACGAGCCAAACCACGCTGACGGCGACGTTCGGCGCCGGCCGCGACCTCTTCTTCGCGCACGTCGGCCATTCGCGAGCCTACTTGTGTCGTGGTGGCATTCTGATGCAACTGACGCGCGACAACACGACCGGGCAGGGAGAGCCAAGTGCGGCGGCCGGTCGACCGTTTGTGGACGTCAATACGACGGCGCGCGATTTTAAACACGTGCTCACCGCGACGATCGGTATGGCCGGTCCGATCGGTCCGCCGATCGACTTCGACCGCCTGCGACTCGAGGATCGAGACCGCGTCCTGGTCTGCACCAACGGCCTGACCGACATGGTCGACGATGCGGGCATTGAGGACATTCTCACGTCCGACCGATCGCCGAGCGAGCAATGTCAGGCGCTCGTCGACCGCGCGATCGCGTCCGGAGGCGACGATGATGCGACCGCTCTCGTCGCGCACTACCGAATTCCACATTGACGAGACGCGGTGAGTGGAGGCTATCTGCGCAGCGGGTGGCGGGGTGAATCGACCGCCTCCGCGACGAGCGCGGCACGGACGATGAACCGCCGCGGAGCGGAACCAACGAAATAGAAGGGATAGCAGGTGACGAGCGTCAGTGAACGGGCCGGCGTTGGATCGAGAACCGACACGTCACCCGGATCCACAATCCAGGTTCGTTCGACGCGGTAGGTCTGAGTTCTTCCGATCGTCTCGAGCGTGATCGCGTCGCCAGGCGCGATGTCTTTCAATCCCCGGAAAAACCCGTCGCGGTGACCCGCAATCCCGGAGTTACCATCCGTTCCCGGCTCCGACGTGCCGGCGATGTGACCAACCGCCCGGTTCAGCGAATCGTCGTCGGTCCCCTCGATGACCGGTACCTCGAGGCGAATGCGGGGGATTCGCAGCACGGCGAGCGGCGTCGCACCCTCGTCCTTCGATGCGTTCCGCCATGCCGCGACGCGTGCGGGCGACCACAGGTTCTGGTCGGGCGCATCGGCTCGCTGATGCGCCGCGGCCTGGAGCACGTCGAAGCGATCCATCAGGTGACGTTTGCCAGTGATGGCATCGATGTAAGACGCACTCCAGGCTGCGACCAGGAGGAGACCGATTCCCCAGGCGGCTCTCTCCGCGAACCGCCATCGCAGCGCCCGCTGACATTCGCTCATTTGCTCGCTCGCATGCTGCGACCTACCATCGTCCTCGGCTGTTCTTCAGCCGATGATCCCGC
>Ga0070660_100002606_pt1 | contig 12381 bp, 15 predicted proteins | sample KBSC33metaG_FD_64670 | JGI IMG/M metagenome (GOLD analysis project Ga0070660, IMG submission 64670) | Corn rhizosphere microbial communities from Kellogg Biological Station, Michigan, USA - KBS C3-3 metaG | ecosystem: Host-associated > Plants > Roots > Rhizosphere > Soil ... | reverse complement strand
GGGCGAATGTACGTCGGGTAATCGACCGACTCGGTCGAGTCGGTACCGAAATCCACGACGTCGTGGCCCCGATCACGAAGCATCGTGATCAGCATCTGCTTGTACGTAAACCCCGCATGGTCGGACCCGATGCCGATGCGCATGGAGACCTCGTCAGCTCGCGTTAGGAGTGAGACCACCGTCGAGCACCGCCGCGGGCTCCCGCGCTGCCCAGCGCCGCACGATCGCCGCCGCGGCAAAATCGCCGCTGACGTTCGTCACCGTGGCAAACAGGTCGGGAATGGCGTCGACCGCGATGAGCAGCGCCACCCCGGCCGCCGGAACGCCGACACTTGCCAACACCGGGGCAAGTAGCAGGAAGCCACCGTTCGGCACCCCGGGCGTCGCGAAGCTGAGCACGACCGACGACGCCACGACGGTGAGATACTCACTGACGCCTAACGGCACACCGTACAGGCGCGCCAGGAACATCGTGCCGGTGAGCCAGGCGACCGCGTTCGCGACCTTGAACGACGACACCGCGAGCGGCAAGACGAACCCCGCCTGCGATGGCGGGACACCGAGACGGCCGGCCGAGTCGATGAGTGCCGGGAGCGACGCCAGCGACGAGCTCGAGCTGAACGCCACCGCCTGCGCCGGCAGACCCGCCCGGAAGAACCTCGGCAGACCGACGCCGCCACCCAACGCACCGATGATGCAGGCGACGAGCGTCATCACCAGCAGGATCGCGACGTACGCGAACACGTAGTACCCGAACGCGCCGACGAGCGACGCCCCGAGCCGGGCAGACGTCGACGCCACGAGCGTGAAGACGCCGATCGGCGCGAGCGCGATCAGCCAGCGGACGATCTCGAGCATCGCCGCGCCCACGCCGTCGAACACCCGGAGGACGTGGTCGCGCCGGTCGGGCGTGATGCGGCGCAGGGCGAGCGCGAACAGGAGCGTGAACACGATCAGCGGTAACATCGCCCCGTCCGCCGCGGCACGAATGACGTTTGCCGGCGCCAGCCCGGCGAGCCACTGTCCGAAGCTCGGCAGCGTGCGCATCTGCTCGGCCGTCGTGGCGCTTGCCGCGGATGCCTCCGCCTGCATTCGCGCGACGCTCGCTGGATCCACCGGAACGCGCGTCATGACCGCCGGCACCACGACGAGCGCCACGACGGCCGCGACGACGTGAAGCGAGACGAACGTGCCGAACGCGATGCCGCCAAGCCGGCCGACACTATGCGACTCGCCCCCGCGAGCGACGGCGTTCAGCAGCAGGGCGACGACGAGCGGAACGATCGTCATCCGGATGGCGTTCACCCAGATCGAGCCCACCGGCTCGAGGAGCGCGACTGCTCGACTGAGCCACGGAACACCGGCCCGCGAGACGCTGATTCCGACGATGAGCCCTGCAATGAGAGCGATCGCGACACGCCCTACGCGTCGCGACCCGCCGTTCGCTGGTGCGGAGGGGGCTTTCGTCAACGCTCGTTCGGGCGAACCCACGCGAGCGTTGCCGCGAGATCGATGGTCCGCTCCACCCGATGATGGGCATGGAGCCGGCGCTCATGGGCCTCTTGGAGATCACTTCGAGACACGATGCCGATCACCCGACGCGGATTGGCGGTTCGGGGCCTCGTCTTCACGGGGAGCGAGAACCGCATCAAGCACCGGCTCGAGCGACGGTGCAACCGGTACCGGATCGCATATGACTCAGTCCGTCCGCGCGGCGACCGGTTTCGCCTTCGCCAGCAGATCGCGGAGCTCCGGCTCCGGAGCGGCCGCCCAATACAGCGGCAGCGGCGCCAGTCGGCGCCTGTCCTCTCCACTCTGAAACGCGAGCCACCCGCCATCCAGCGTCGGGCCGACCCACTGGCTGGGCACCACGTCCCACACTTCCCACTCGCGGCCGTTTGAATCCTTGAACGTTCGATGCGCCATGCCTAATGGTACTCGCAACGCGTTCGCGACCGAAACCCTCGCACCGGAGAGATCAATCAACGAGCTCTGGTCGGCCGCGGACCGCCATCATGGTGCCCTGCATCGCGGTCACCACTGACTCTGCGCCGCCAGCCACCGCGATCACCTCACCCGTGCAAACGAGTAGCGTTCGGCCGGGCTTGATCACCCGTCCGATCGCGCGCATCCGCTCACCAACCGCCGGCGCCAGCAGGTTCACCTTGTATTCAACGCTCAATACGGCGGACTCTCGATCCATGAGCGAGAGGGCAGCGTAGCCGCACGCGCTATCCACAAGGGCCGTGACGATGCCCGCATGGAGAAAGCCGTGCTGCTGGGTGAGGTCCTCCCGAAATGGCAGCTCGAGCTCGACCTCACCCGGCTCGACGCGGACGAGCCGAGCGCCTATCGTGTGCATTGCGCGCTGGCGCGCGAAGCTGCCGCGGACTCTCGACTCATACGACTCATCCCGCGGTTCGAACTGTTTGAGGGTCATCGTGAAAACCGTGATTATCGGGGCCCTGTTGGCTCTTACCGCCTCGGGCGCGACCGCGCAGAACGGCGCAGGCGCCGCGGCAACCGGACCGACCATGGCGAGCGCGGGCACGGATTCGCTCGCGGTCGCGCGCAAGTATACGGTGTGGTTCTACACAGGACAGGTCGACAGCCTGCGGGCCCACCAGTCGGCCGACGCGAAGAAGGACAGTACACCCGCTGAGCTCATGGCCACGCTCATTCAGTTGACCGGCGACATTGGCGTGGAGGAGAAAGTCATCGAGGAGCGCTTCGTGAAGCGCCTCGGGAAAACGCAGTACTGGAGGACCGCGCAATTCAGCGGCGGCGGCGAACCATTCATGGTTCGCCTCGCGCTCACGCCGCAGGGGGAGCTTGCAGGGTTCGGGTTCAACCCACGCAGCCAGGCGCCAGCAGTCGATCCGTGACGCCCACGCTCAGCCAGCGAGCCGGGTGACACTTGCCCGAGCTCCCCGACGTCACCGTCTACATCGAAACGCTGCGAACGCGGATTCTCGGACAGGCGATCCGCGGCGCTCGCGCGCTCAACCCGTTCGTGCTCAGAACCGTCGATCCTCCGCTCTCGGCTGTGGTGGGCAAGCAGGTGCGAACGATCAGCCGACTCGGTAAGCGCATCGTCATCGGTGTGGATGACGCCCTGTACATCGTCGTTCATCTCATGATCGCCGGCCGGCTGCGATGGCGAGAGGGCGGAAAGACGATCGGCGGCAAGCTCGCTCAGGCCGCATTCGAGTTCGAGCGAGGGACGCTCTACCTCACGGAAGCAGGGTCGAAGCGACGCGCCTCGATTCACGTCGTGCAGGGCGCCGACGCGCTGGCGCAGTTCGACCGCGGGGGTCTCGAGGTGCTGGACGCGGACCTCGCGGACTTCGCGTCGCGCCTGCGAAGCGAAAATCACACGCTCAAGCGGTCACTCACGGACCCTCGGCTCTTCAGCGGGATTGGGAACTCGTATTCCGATGAGATTCTCCATCGCGCCAAGCTGTCGCCGCTTCTACTGACGTCTCGTCTCACGGACGAGCAGATCGTGCTGCTGTTCGAGGCGACGAAAGCCACGTTGATCGACTGGACGAACCGCCTCCGTGAAGAGGTTGGCGATGGGTTTCCCGAGAAGGTGACCGCGTTTCGGGAGGGCATGGCGGTCCATGGGCGGTACAAGCTTCCCTGCCCTGTGTGTGGCTCGCCCGTGCAGCGGATTCGATATGCAGACAACGAGACGAACTATTGCGCGCGATGTCAGACGAACGGGCGACTGTTGGCGGACCGGGCGATGTCGAGGCTCCTCAAGCAAGATTGGCCGAAGTCTATCGACGAAGTTGAGTGACCGGGCCGGCTGCCATCAGCCATCAGCCATCAGCTAGTCGCCAGTCGCCAGTCGCCAGTCTACGGCTTCGTCGCCTCACCTACGATCAGCTCTATCGCGCCCGTCATCTTCGTCAGCAGCTGCTCGTGACCGGTGAGCTTGTGGCGTGCCGCGATCGATTTGATGGGGTCGTACGAGACGTGGGTCTTCCCATCCTCGCCCTGCCAGACGAGAAATCGCAGCGGAAGCTCGACCGCCATCGTCTGATCGGCGAGCATCAGCGGAGTGCCGGCGGCGGGGTTGCCGGCGATGATCAGGGTGGTCGGGCGCAGGGTCAGACCCGCCTTCCGTGCGGCGGCGGCGTGGTCGATCTTCGCGGCGACGGTCAAGCCATTGGCGACGGCGGCCCGCTCGAGGCGTGCGACGGTCGAGTCGAACGACGAAGCGCTCACCACCGTCCTGACTACGGAGGTATCCAGCAACGTTCGCTGACCATGCGCGGCGCCCGTGAGGGTCAAGAGCGCGGATGCGATTCCGAACGCCTTACGGACGCTCATCAAGACACGAGTCATCGAGACGTGGGGCCCGGGTCGTGCGGCACGTGGTTCGCGCTCCCGTCGTTGATACCGACGGGCGACGACTGGTTGCGGAGCTCCGCGAGAAAAGCGGCGGGTCCGGCCCCATTGGGCAGTGCCCGGAGGGCACGGAGCGCGTCTTCGGCGCGGCTCGTGAGGCCGGCCACCATCTGGTCGGGATCGACACCGACCCGTTCCAGCTCGACGACGAGCTGTCGAACAATGTCCGCGTGCGGCATCCGGCTCCTACCGGGGCTGGAAACAACGTTCTGCGGATAGCAACTGTTAGGCGGCGATCGTATGGGGACACATCGGCCTCTAAGCTGTTGCCTTGCGCGCCGTCGCACAACAGACGAGGCGAGCAAACTCCATGCGCGCCGCGGAGAGCGGGCTCGAGCAGTTGTGATGATTGGGTCAGCATCCATTCGCTCTGTGGCTGCGTCGGCAGCGCTCCTCGTGCTGCTCGTGACGCGCGCGGGTGCACAGTCAGGCCTTCAGCCCGAGGGAACACGGTTCTGGGTGACGGCAGGCGGAGCGATCGCCGCGGCGGCACTCCTCGACGAGAGCGCCCGAACCTTCTGGCTCGACCGCCACTCGAGCTTCGCGAGCTCGTTGGCCGACGCCGGGAATTTCGTTGGAACCGGCAGGAACATCATCGCCGGGCTTGCCGTCACCTACGTCGTCGCCCGGATCACCCACCACCGCCGGACTGCCAACGCCGTGCTCCGCATCTCCGCCGGATATGCTGTGTCCAACGTGATCGTCGGCGTACTGAAGCCGGTCGTCGGACGGCACCGTCCGGACAGCACGAACGACGCCTGGCGCTTCAAGCCCTTCTCGACGGAGGGTGAGTGGCATTCGTTCCCGTCGTCGCACGCGGTGCACGCATTTTCGATCGCCGCCGGTGCCGCGATCGCGACGAGACGATCATGGGTAGCAGCACTGGGATACTCCGCGGCGACGGTGGTCGCGTGGTCGCGTGTGTACGACGATCAGCACTGGACGAGCGACGTCACGACCTCGGCCGTCATTGGTATGAGCGCGGTCGCGACGACCATGGGCTGGCTCGATCGTCGGTGGCCAGAAAAACGGGAACCGGGAACCGGGAACCGGGAACCGAGGCTCCACGATGAATCACTGTTCCCGGTTCCCGGCGGCCGCGCCCCGCGACGCGCCGCCTCCCGGTTCCCTCTATTCCCGATTCCCTATTCCCTATTCCCGAGTCCTCGGTCCGCCTCCAGCCACTCCCGCGGATTCCAGTTGACCGGCATCGCGCCAACCCGCTCGAACTTGATGCGCGGGTCGTCGGACTGAACGAGCGTGAGCAACCGCCGCCCCGTCAGCAGCAGCCGGCGCGACGTCGTCTCGAGCGCGTCCAGCACTGACCAGGCGAGATGCGGCTCTGCCTTCGCGAAGCGATCGTACCGCTTCACCTGAACGGCTACCGCGCCGCCCGCGGGAATCTCCAGCTCCGCAAGCGCGTCCACGAGCGACGCCAGGTTGTTCGTGTAGTGGCTCGGGAACGCGAATACCCGCTTCACACCCTCGTGAAACGTGTGCGCGTCCTTCCAGGCGTATGCGTCGAGCTCTCGCAGCTGGTAGCCCTCGCGCACCAGCCAGGCCGTGTGCTCGGTCAGGATCTGGTGCTTGTGATAGAGCACGACGCCGCCGTTCTGGAACAGCACCCAATCGAGTCGCTCGCGATCGGCCGCGAGATCGCCGAACGCGGCTGGCGTCGCCACACCGCTGGCGGAACCGCCAGCGGACGCTTTGCGAAAGGCGCGGAGGATCATGCCGCGCGGAGCCCGGCCAAACGCTTCTCGACCAGCTCGATCAGCTCACCCATGGACTCGGCGTCGAACACCAGGCGTGCACCGGCCGCCTGGTAAATCTCCGGAAGACCCACGGTACCGCCTAACGCGAGCGCCTCGCGATAGTGCTTGACGGCGGTCGCCTGATCCGCCAGGCTGTGACGCCACACCTGCAATGCCCCCATCTGTGCGATCCCGTACTCGATGTAGTAAAACGGGTACTCGAAGATGTGCAGCTGTCGATACCAGCGCGCGACGCGCTCCTGCTCGAGCCCCGACCAGTCGATGCCGTGCTCGAATCGGCTTCGGATGTCGAGCCACGCACGATCCCGTGCTGCCGCGTCGTGACCCTCGCCACTCGTGTAGATCCAGCTCTGGAACGCGTCGACGCTCGCGATGTGCGGGAGGCTGAAAAGAATGTCCTCGAGGTGCTCGATCTGCGCCGATCGCGCCTCGTCGGCCGTGTAGTAGCCGTCGGGCTTCTGCATGTATGGCGACGCGAGGAGCTCCATGCTCATCGACGCGAGCTCCGCCGCTTCGTGTCCCGGAGAGCGCTGCCAGATGAGCGGCTGCTTGTGTGCCGCGAAGTCGTGGAACGAATGCCCCGCCTCGTGCACGAGCGTGTTCACGTCGTCGGCGACGCCAACGGCGTTCATGAAGATGAACGGCTTGCCCCGGAAGCTGAGCTTCGTGCAATACCCGCCAGGAGCTTTCCCCTTCCGGCTCTCCAGATCGAGCAGCCCATCCGCCGCCATCAGCGCGAACTCGCTGCCGAGCGTCGGGTCGACCCGGCGGAAGATCGACTTCGCTCGGTCGACGAACGCGCCAACGTCGTCGAACGGCTTGAGCGACTCGACGCGCTCGAGCTCCACCCCCAGGTCCCACGGTCTCACGCGATCGAGCCCAAGTCGCTCGCGGCGGTACTCGAGCTGGCGCGCCACGGCGGGAACGACCGTCTTCTCCACCGCGTCGTGGAAGCGGTCGCAGTCCGCGGGCGTGTAGTCGAAGCGGTGCTTGGACTTGAACGCGTACTCCTGATAGTTCGGGAAGCCGGCGTTGCCCGCCACCTTCGTCCGCGCGATGAACATCTTGTCGAACAGAGCCGCGAGCTCGTCGCGGCGCGCGAGATATGCTTCGTTGCCAAGTCGCCACGCGCGCTCGCGGATCTGGCGATCGCGTTCCTTGAGGTACGGCTGCAGTTGCGGGATCGTCTTGGTCTCACCCTCCCACTGTGCCGTCAGCCCACCCACGATCTTCTGGTACTGCGCGGAGAGCTCCTCGAGCTCGGCGAACAGGGCAACGTTTTCTTCGCGGAAGATCTCGGCGTCGGTGCGGAACCGCTGGACGGTCGTCTCGAGGCCGGGTCGGGTGTAGTCGAGGTCCAGTAATCGCTTCGACAGGCGAACGCCCTGCTCGTGCGCCTGCGGGAAAATCTCGGTCGAGAAGCGGAGATGCGCTTTCTCCTTCTCCGCGTCGGCGGTGTCGCCGGTATAGGCGATCATTGCCATCGTCCCTGCTTCGTCGATCAACTCCTCGAGCTGCGACCAGCTCTTGAGCCAGCCCTCCACGTTGTCTCGCGTCAGCGACGCCGTGGCCAGCTCTTCGTAGTAGGGGGCGATGTCGGACCAGCCGGCGTCGGCGAACGCAGCGGGGGAAGCAGGAAGCGTGATGGTTTGCACAGCAGCAGTGTGTCGTCGTTGAGGGACCGGAAAATTGACCGTTTGTGCGACCGCAAACCAGCCCACTCCCTCGTACGGAAGGCTCGTCCCGGCGTGGCCGGGCTTTATCCCAGGAGGCTTGCGTTCGAGGGGTCGGAGTGGTTGAAAGGTTCAACCACTTCGACCGAGCGGCTCATGCGGCTCTCGAGCATTCTCGCATTCGCGGCCCTTGCGGTCGTAGGCGTCCGCGCGCCTAACCAGGTTCGACCCGATGGCCAGACGCAGCATCGCTCGCGGCCCCAATGGGGCGCGCTGGAGCCCGGACGATACGGGGTCGGGTTCCGGCGCGTCGCCGAATATGACCATTCCCGGCGCGTCACGCCCGAAGTCGACTTCGAGGGTCGCCGCAATGCGGGCCCCCACGCAATGTCGCTGCCCGTGGCCGTGTGGTATCCGATAGCCCCGACGCCATCCGAGCAGCCGATGGAGTACGGCATGTTCGCGGGGCTGGGCATCAAGCGGACAAGCCTAACGCCCGTCACGCCGGAGGACCGAGTCGCGGCCATCGACGGGATGCGCGCATTCGCTGGATTCGCTTTCGGTCGTCAGATCCCGGCGTCCGTCATGCGAGCGGTCGATACGACTGCCACGGCGGCCGTTCGCGACGCGGCTCCGGCCGCGGGACAGTTCCCCGTCGTGCTCGCGGCGACCGACGGATCGATCGCCGCCGCGACGGTTCTGTTCGAGTACCTGGCCAGTCACGGCGTCGCGGTCATCGCCGTACCGTCGCGACTCGAGTACGCATCGCTGCAGGTATCGCGGCCGAACGTCGTAGTCGAAGCCCGCGTGCGGGATCTCGAGTACCTGCTCGACCATGCACGGCGGTACGCGTTCGTCGACACGTCCCGCATCGCCGCGCTTGGCGTGAACTTCGATGGGATGGCGGCGCTCGCATTCCAGATGAAGAACATGGCGGCGCGAGCGATCGTGAGCCTCGACGGATGGGAGGGCAAGGAGAACAGCATGCGCACCGTGACGAGCGGGCTGCACTACGATCCGCGACGATTGCGGGTCCCGTATCTCGTCGTGCTGCAGGATGAGCAACCCACACCGCCGGGGCTGCGACTCGATCGCACCGTCTTCGATGCAATGCGGTACTCGGAACGCCAGTGGCTCGTGCTGCGATCGATGTCACATGCGTACCTCATCGGGAATCCGCTCGTTTACCCTGACGTACCAAGCGACAAGCGGCGCTCGTACGAGTTGCTTGTGCGCGGTATTCACGAGTTTCTCGCGTCGGCGTTGGGCGATTCGGCGGGGTCCGGTCTGGCGACGCCCTTCGTCGCCGACCACCCCCGGAACGACGCAGCGCCCGACGTCGTGAAGGATCTCGTGCATGCGAACGCGCAGCCCGCCGTGCCTGACGACGCAGAGCTCGAGCGACTGATCATGGTCGATCGCGCGGCCGACAAGGTGGCGTCGATCCTTCGTCACGGTCGGCGTACGGATTCGACGTTCACCCTGTTCTCCCAGCAGACGATGGGCCTCTATGCGTTCCGCTTCGCTCGTCAGAACGACCTTTCCTACTCGATTCGATTACGGGAGCTCAACGCCGAGGCGTTTCCGCGATCGTGGAGTGCAGCGGATGCGCTGGGAGATGGGTACACGGACGCCGCCGACACTACTCGTGCGCTGGCGGCATTCACCCGGGCACTGGGTCTGTTGACCCTTGGCTCACCCGGCGACTCGTCGTCGTTAGGCGACCTCGCGAGCGCTCGTCAGGCGATCGAGCGGAAGATTGGGAAGCTCAGGTCGCGATCGTCGTCCCCAGGGCCCGGTCGACCAGCTCCATGAACTCACGCGGCTTCACCGGCAGCACGAAGCACATAGCGCCGTAGAGACTGGCGATATCGCGCGCTTCGCGCTCGGTGTGCGACGCGGAGAACATGAGCAGCCGAGCGCCCTCGAGCCGCGCCGCAGCGGCGATCTCGGCGCATGTCGAGATGCCAAGCGCGCAATCGAACAGCACGAGCTCGGCGGCGGCCCGCCGAACGGCTGAGTCGATTCCTTCGTTGTCCGATCGGAACGCAACGCGGCGCCCGGACAGCTCGATCAGAGCACCAAGCAACGCCGCGATGACGCGATCCTTGGCGACGACCAAAACGGACTGCGACATAACAACTTTGCCTCGACGGGTCCTCGTGCGGCCCTGTGAGGCAAGTCACAGACCATTTGTCGGGAATCGGGAATAGGGAAGCGGGAATAGTAGAACCCCCGGGATGTCACTCGCTGCACCGCGAGGCATCCCGGGGGTTTTCGATTCCCGATTCCCTATTCCCGATTCCCGACAAAGAGCAGGCTACTGAGGACCGACGGGACTTCGCTCACCGCGCCGCGCGCATTCACCGCCATGCGGTTGGCACGATACGTCACCCGCATCTCACCGCCGGCCCCCCGCGATCATCGGCCCTCGTCGGGCATTGGATTCCTGCGGCGTCGGCGCGTTCTCGTTGAACTACGGTCCTCAGACGGCACGCGGCAAAGGCCCATACATGCCGGATCCCTGCTATCGCGCGCCGTCCCCACGCCGCGCGACCTCCACCATTCCACCGTACGATACCCCGTTAAGCGATATCTGTGCCGCCGTGGTTGCAGACGATGGAGCCTGGGCCGCCGCGATTCGCGGTCTCATTGGGAGCGCGTAATGAAGCTCGGCCCTAACGCGCGCACGAGATGCCGAACCGGACCAGTCCTTTCACCATTGCGTCCTGCAACGGCGGGTGCGAATCGCGGGAGTCATCGAATATCGGGATCACGTTATTGCAGCGTGGTTCCGTTGTCGGGCGAGCCCTGCGAACCGTCGCGACGCCGCAACGAATCATTTCCCTTTGGTTGCCTCGTGTGACGCCACGCACACGTTGCCTGAACATGGGCTGCGTCATCCTTGGAATGAGTGGCTCAGAGGTTGTTTTTAATCCCAACATTTCGAGCGAGCGTCGTCATGTCTCGATATCGTTTCGCACTGGCCGCCGCAGCGGTGGCCGCGGCCTGTCTGTTGTGCCCCGAGCGTGCCGCCCTGGCCCAGGGGAAAGGTCATGGCAATCACGACGGCCGCGGCGAGCACGTGCCGCCCGGCCAGGCGAAGAAGAAGGTCGTGACCGCCGATCAGGCGATCGTCACCACACGCGAGGTCCTCGTGTCGCACGGCTTCGAGATCGTGCGCGTGGAACGGCTCCAGACGACCCGCGTCATCTACTACCGTCGCGGCAACATGGGTCGCGGCAAGGGGAAGGGCCCGATCGAGCGAATCGTGATCCGGCCGGAACCCGACCGCGTGGTATTCGTCTCGCCGCCGCCGCGCGGACTCATGGTTGACATCAACGTCCGACTCGGGATGTAAGTCGATCCAACCGGATCAAAGGGGTCAGAGTCGTTTGAATTTCGGAATGCTGAGTAACAGCGATCTGCCATTCAAGCGACTCTGACCCCTTTGAGCTGCGCGCGTTAGGCGCCGGCGGCAGCTGGGGGAAGCGCCTGGCGAGTGATTCTCGGTATGTCCGGCGGGCGCGCGGCATCGAATTCCGCTTCCAGGCGAGACAGGAAGGATCGTCCGGCGCGCGTCACGACCCCCGCCACCGCGCCGAGCACGCCGCTGAGCGTGTAGACCCACTCGTTAGGATCCCGCACCGGCTGATCGCCGAGGGAGCTCAGGATCCGCCGACGCAGGCGGAGCGCGATCGGCGCCGCGAAGACGATCGGGTTGAATCGCGGATCGTAGTGCACGCCTAACCCTTCGATCAATGCCGCCGCGCGGGCGAAGTACACCATCTCGCGCGGCAGCGTCACCGGCCAGTCGTAGAGCGTCCCCATCACCTGATCCGCGAGGAGCATCTCGATCCGCTCCGGTACCGTCGTGCGCGAGTGCGCAAGCTCGAGCAGCGTGCGCACCAGCTCGCGCACCAGTTCGGGATCCGCGTCGGGCTCGATCACGCCAAGCGCATCGAATCCCGCGACCACACCGTCCACATCCTTCCGGATCGACGCGAACACCGTCTGGATCAGATGCCACCGCGTCTCGCGCGGCACTGGAACCACCATGCCGAAGTCGAGGAGGATGATTCGCCCATCTGGTGCGACCAGCAGGTTGCCTGGATGCGGGTCGGCGTGAAAGAGCCCATCCACGAGCATCATCTGGATGTAGAGCTCCATCACCGTGGCGACGATCTCCGCGGAGCGAGCACGCCTCGCGGCGGCGCCGCGGGCCACGTCTACGGAATCCGCGCGGTCGATGCGGACACCCGGCATGTACTCCATCACGAGCACGCGCTGCCGCACCAGGTCGCGCTCGATGCGCGGAATCATCACGTGACGATTCCCGGCGAAATTCGCGCGAATGCGCTCCGCGTTGTCGGCTTCCTTGCGGAAGTCCATCTCGTCACCGATCCGGAGCGAGAACTCCTCGACGGCGACGCGCAGTCCACGGACGTGTGGGTTGGTGGCGAACCTGCGCTCGAGCAACGCGAGGATCCACTTCGCCGCGCGCACGTCGGAGGCGA
>Ga0070660_100002604_pt1 | contig 12387 bp, 10 predicted proteins | sample KBSC33metaG_FD_64670 | JGI IMG/M metagenome (GOLD analysis project Ga0070660, IMG submission 64670) | Corn rhizosphere microbial communities from Kellogg Biological Station, Michigan, USA - KBS C3-3 metaG | ecosystem: Host-associated > Plants > Roots > Rhizosphere > Soil ... | reverse complement strand
CCAGAACCAGCCGGCCGAGCTGCTGAAGAAGTTCCCGGACGCCAAGACTCCGCCGAACCTCCATTACAACCCGTATTTTGCGAACCTGAACATCGCGATGCCCCCGCCGCTGACGAGCGACGGCCAGGTGACGTATGAGGACGGGACCAAGCCGACCGTCGACCAGATGTCGACGGACGTGGCGGCGTTCCTGGTGTGGACCGCGCAACCCGACCTGGCGAAGCGCCACGCGGCCGGCATCGCGGTCGCCATCTTCCTCTTGTTCGCGACGATCCTTGCCTATCTCGCCTATCAGCAGATCTGGCATGACGCGAAGCGCGCGGTGCGTGTGACGGGCGCGCTCGATCCGAAGAACCAGGCGAAGGCCCGCCGTGCCAAGTCGAAAGCGGGCGTCGCGGGCTAAGTTCGCGAAGTTACTGTTGTTGAGCTTTTGCCGCCGGCGTGCTTCCTAGCCCGCCGGCGGTTCTTTTTGCGTCGAAAGGGGAGGGGCAACATGCGCTCATTGTCTTGGATTCTGCTGGCCTCGGCGGCGCTTGCCGCAAGCCCCGCGGCTGCGGTCACGGGAGACACGGCGCGGATCATCGACGAAGGCATGAACCGCAGCCAGGTGATGGTCACCGCCCATGAGCTGATGGACGACATCGGCCCGCGGCTCACCATCTCCACCAACATGCGCCGCGCCCAGGACTGGGCGCTGGCCAAGTTCACCAGCTATGGGCTCACCAACGCCCACCGCGAGCCGTTCGTGTTCGGGCGCGGGTGGGATATCATCGATTCGAACGTTCAGCTGGTTTCGCCGCGGCCGATCAAGCTGACCGCGATTCCGATCGCCTGGACGCCGCCGACAAACGGCACGATCAGCGCGCCGGTGATCATCGCGCCGATGAACCGGCCCGAGCATTTCGCCGCATACCGCGGCCAGCTTCGCGGCAAGATCGTGCTCGTCAGCCTGCCGGACGGCGGCAGCGAATCCACCGATCCCGTGTTCCGCCGCCTGACCGGCGACGAGATCGCGAAGGAGGACAAATACCAGGTCCCTCACTTCGACCCTGCCGAGCAGAACATGTTCTTGAAGCGGATCGACTTCATCCGGCAGATGGACAAGTTCTTGGCCGACGAGGGCGCGGTCGCCTGGGTCCGCGAAGCCTATCGTGACGGGAAGCTGGTTTCAGGCGAGGGATACCAGCATGCGGTCGGCGACAGCCCGAAGCTGCCCGGAATCCAGCTTGCCGCCGAGGACTATCGCCGCATCGCGCGAATGGCGAAGATGGGCGACAACCCGGTCCTCGAGATCAACAGCAACGTCCGCTACCTCGACGACGATCACAACGCCTACAACGTGATCGCAGATATCCCCGGAACCGATCCCAAGGCCGGTTACGTGATGGCCGGCGCCCATTTCGACAGCTGGGTCGCCGGCGACGGCGCCTCCGACAATGGCGCCGGAAGCGTCGTGGTGATCGAGGCCGCGAGGATCCTACGCCAGCTCGGCGTGCGGCCCAAGCGCACGATCCGTTTCGCCTTATGGTCCGGGGAAGAGCAGGGGCTCTACGGCTCAGCGAATTACGTCCAACAGCATCTGGCGATTCGGCCGGCCGCGACCGGCCCCGGCGGAGTGCTGTTGTGGGACGAGCTCATCCGCAAATATCCGGCGACCCCGCTGCCGGGCTATTCCGCGCTCAAGGCCTATTTCAATCTCGACAACGGGTCGGGGAAGATCCGGGGCATCTATGCCGAGGGCAATGCCGCCGCGGTGCCGATGCTGCGCGACTGGCTCGAGCCGTTCGACAGCATGGGTGCAAGCACGGTGGTTGCGGGCCCGACCACCGGGACCGACCATGAGACCTTCCAGGCCGCCGCGATCCCCGGCTTCCAGTTCATTCAGGACCCGCTCGATTACGAAAGCCGGGTGCACCATTCGAGCATCGACACGCTCGACCATATGAAGGCGGACGACCTCAGGCAGGCGGCGGTGATCATGGCCAGCATGCTCCTGTCGGCGGCCAACAGCGACAAGGAACTGCCGCGCCCGCCGATGCCGACCCAGCCGACGGCGAGCGATCCCTTCAAGTACGACTATCCCGAACCGAAATAAGTCGCGGATAAGCCCGGTTGCCGTGTCGCTGAGGTGAAAAGTCATTCATCTCAGTGACATGGAGGAACGCGCAGTCTTTCCATGCATTGGATGTTGTAACCTCACCTCATGGAGGGTGTTTATGCGTACGCGTATCTCCACTTTGATCCTTGCCGGTTCGGCGCTGGCGCTTGGCGGCTGCGCTTATGGCGACCTCGGGCTCGGCCTTGGAACCGGCTACGGTAGCTACGGCTACGGCAGCCCATATTACAGCGGCTACGGCTATGGCAGCCCCTACTATGGCGGCTACGGCTACGGCGGCTATCCGTACTACGGATCGTCCTACGGCTACGGATACGGAATGCCGTCCTATGGCTGGTACAATGACTATTATTACCCGGGCAGCGGCTATTACGTTTACGACACCAACCGGCGTCCGTACGTGATGACCACCTCTCAGCGCCAGTATTGGACCACACGTTCGCCGGCGCTTCGGACGAGCACCACGACCACGGTCCGGCCCAACTGGAGCTCGTTCAACAACCGCCAGCAGCGGCTTCAGGCGCGCTCGGACAAGCGGGCGGAACGCCAGGCCGCTCGCGAGGAGCGCAAGGCCAATAAGCCGCGCTGAAGGCGAGTCCGTTAGTCGGGCCGCCTCCGGATCAGAACGATCGAGGTGAAGCTCATCACCACGTCATCGTTCTGGTTGGTGACGGTCGTGCGCGTCCGGAACGAGCCCATCTCCGGCTTGCTGCGCGACGGGGTCTTCTCGAGGATCCTCCCGCGCACGTGAAGCGTGTCTCCGGCGAACACCGGTTTCTTCCAGCGCAGCTCGTCAATTCCCGGTGAGCCGAGCCCGGCCTGCTCGTGACCGACGACGTAACGCGCGATCACGGCCATAGTCATCGCCGCGGTGTGCCAGCCGCTCGCCGACAGTTTTCCGAAGTGGGTCTTGGCCGCCTCCTCGTCCGACAAATGGAAGGGCTGCGGATCGTATTTGCGCGCGAAATCGAGCATTTCCTCGCGCGTCACATCGTAGGAGCCGAAATCCGTTTCCGCGCCCACTTCCAAATCTTCGAAGTAGATCATGGCCGGGCCATAGCGGCGGCCCCCGCTTGGCGTAAGGGCGGCCAGCTCTTAGGCTGCGCCCCGTGGCCACCAATTCTCCGATCACCGGTCGTTACCACCCGCGCCTGATCGAGGCCGCGATGGCGCTGAACGAGAACCGGCTCGACATCGCCGAGCGGATCCTGAAGCCGTATCTCAAGGACGACCCGTTCGACGTGCAGGCGATCCGCATGCTGGCCGAGCTCGCCGCAAGGGTCGGAAGGCTCAGGGATTCCGAGACGCTCCTGCGTCGGGCGCTAGAGATCAATCCGAGCTTCACGCCCGCGCGCGCCAACCTCGCCATGGTTCTCGGCCGGCTCGGGCGTGCGGACGAAGCGCTCAAGCTCCTGGACGTCATCTTCGAAGAAGAGCCTGACCGCACCGGTCATCTCAACCTCAAGGCTGCGACCCTCGGGCGGCTGGGCGAATTCGAGCAAGCGCTGACACTCTACGAGCAGGTGCTTGCACGCGCGCCGAACCAGCCGCGGGTGCTGCTGACTTACGGTCACATGCTGAAGACTGTCGGGCGCCTCGACGACGCGGTCGCGGCCTATCGCAGCGCGATTGCGGTCAATCCTGCCTTGGGCGAGGTGTGGTGGAGCCTCGCCAATCTGAAGACGGTCCGGTTCGACGAGTCCGACATCGAGGCGATGCGCGCCGTGCTCGCCCGCAACGACCTAAAGGACGACGACCGCTTCCACGTCGACTTCGCGCTTGGCAAGGCGTTCCACGATTTGGGCCGGCCCGCCGAAGCCTTCGCGCATTATGCGGCGGGCAACGCACTTCGCCGGCAGTACCATCCGTTCGTGCCGGGACACCTCAGCGAGATGGTGGACCGGAGCATCGAGCTGTTTACGGCCGAGGTACTGACCCAACCGGGAGGGAACCCGGCACCCGACCCGATCTTCATCGTCGGCATGCCGCGCGCCGGATCAACGCTCGTCGAGCAGATCCTGTCGTCGCACAGCCTGGTCGAAGGGACCACCGAGCTTCCCGACTTGCCCGCCATTGCCCGGGGGCGCGGCAAATATCCGGCGTCGGTCGCCGGACTCAGTATCGAGGAGCGCTTTGCCGCGGGCGAGGAATATTTGAAGCGTAGCGCGGTCCAGCGGCGCACCGACCGTCCGTTCTTCATCGACAAGCTCCCCAACAACTGGATGTTCGTGCCGTTCATCCAGTTCGTTCTGCCAAACGCCAAGATCATCGACGCCCGACGCCATCCGCTCGCCTGCTGCTTCTCCAACTACCGGCAGCATTTCGCGCGCGGGCAGGACTTCACCTACGACCTCGCTGATCTGGGCCGCTATTACTCCGACTACGTCCGGTTGATGGGGCACGTGGACGCCGTGCTGCCCGGGCGGGTTCATCGGGTCATCTACGAGCGGATGGTCGACGACACCGAAGCCGAGATTCGCGCCTTGCTCGACTATTGCGGGCTGGAGTTCGAGCCCCAGGTGCTCGAATTCTACAAGACCGAGCGCGCGGTCAGGACGCCCAGCTCGGAGCAGGTTCGCCGACCGATCTATCGGGACGCGACGGAAGAGTGGCGAGCCTATGAGGACCACCTTGGTCCCCTCAAGGAAGCGCTGGGGCCGGTGCTGGATTCTTATCCGGACGCGCCCGCGACTTGAACGCAACGGTCACGAAATAATCGTTGAGCGGGGGTCTCTCCCCGTTGACATTCGATAACCTGTCTGTCGCAATGCAGACACACCAAAGAGGGGGCTCTTGGAAATGACTCACTGCGCACTCCGTGCACTCACACTCGGGTTCCTTGCGTCTACCGCACTTGCTTCGCCAGCCTTCGCCCAGAACGAGGCCCAGCCGCAGACCACTGGCCAATCGCCCGCGCCGGGGACGAATGCCACCGACGTGACCGCGCCGCCGCCGAAGGTGCAACAAGCGCAGGCCGCTGCGGGAATCCCGGACCAGACCGAGATCATCATCACCGCGACCAAGCGCGAGGAGAACCTCCAGAACGTGCCGATCAGCGTCCAGGCGATCGGCACCCGCCGCCTCGACCAGCTGAACATCACGAACTTCGAGGACTATACCAAGCAGCTTCCGTCGGTCAGCTATCAGACCGCGGCGCCAGGCTATACCGTCGTCTACATGCGCGGCGTCGCGACGGGCGGCGACGGCAACCATACCGGCTCGCTCCCCTCAGTCGGTTCCTATCTCGACGAGCAGCCGGTCACGACGATCGGTGGGACGCTCGACGTCCATATTTACGACATCGCCCGGATCGAGAGCCTCGCCGGTCCGCAAGGCACGCTTTACGGCGCATCCAGCGAAGCGGGCACGATCCGCATCATCACCAATAAGCCCGAGCTTGGGGTCACCACCGGCCGCGTTGACGCGGAGCTCAACACCGTCGCCCACGGCGGAGTCGGCGGCAATCTGGAAGGCATGATCAACCTGCCGATCGCCTCCAGGATCGCCTTCCGCGGAGTGGCCTTCTACCAGCGCGACGCCGGTTATATCGACAACGTCCACGGCGAACGGACCTATTGCGGCGACCCGATCACCGAACCCGATCCCGACAACCCCGGTGAGACGATCACCGTCGGTTGCGTTCACAACGGTTTCCACATCGACAATTCGGCGTTCGTCAAAAAGAATTTCAACGTCAACGACACCTACGGCGGTCGCGCCGCGCTGAAGATCGACCTCGACGACAATTGGACCGTCACTCCGACGATCATGCACCAGCACTCGAAGACGGAGGGTGTGTGGTATTTCGACGAGCGGCTGGGCGACCTGCAGACCCAGCGGTTCCGGAAGGAGCCCGGCGTCGATCAGTGGACCCAATATGCCCTGACGGTCGAAGGCAAGATCGGTGATTTCGACATCACCTATGCCGGCGCGTACATGCATCGGCCGAACCACTCGATCAACGACTACACCGATTACGCCGACGCCTATGACGCTTATTACGAAAGCTACGGCGGCCTGCGTAACTACCAGTATTATTTCGATGAAGCGGGAAATCCGATCCCGCCGCTGCAGTACATCACCGGCGGCAACAACTTCAAAAAGCTGAGCCAGGAGCTCCGCGTCGCGACTCCGATCGACAAGCCGTTCCGGGTCATCGCCGGTGGCTTCTACCAGCACCAGTCCAATGACATCCTCCAGGAATATCACGTCGATAATCTGGCCCCGCTGCTGTCGGTCAACGGCCGGCCGGGCCTGCTCTGGCTGACCAAGCAGGAGCGCATCGACCGCGACTATGCGCTGTTCGGCGAAGCGAGCTTCGACGTCACCCCGACGGTCACGCTGACCGGCGGCGGCCGCTGGTACAAGTTCGACAATACGGTGTTCGGCTTCGCCGGCTTCGGCCGCAACCCGGCCTTTTTCCAAGGCGCGGACGACAATCCGCCACCGAACGTCGTCGGGAGTACCAAGACCGGCGTTGCGCAGTGCTTCACCACCAGCGGCGATTCACTGCGCGACTCGCAATTGAACGGAACCGATACGACGTTTATCCTGGACGGCGTGCTTCCAGGCACGCCGTGCATCAACGTCGGCACCTTCTCCAACGGCAAGGTCAAGCCGAAGCAGAGCAAAGGCACTGGTTTCACATACCGTTTCAACGGGACCTGGAAACCGCAACAGAATTTGATGTTCTACGGGACCTGGTCGAAGGGCTTCCGCCCGGGCGGCATCAACCGCCAGCCGGGCCTTGCGCCGTACAGCCCGGACTTCCTGATCAACTATGAGCTCGGCTGGAAGACGACCCTGTTCGGCACCCGCCTGCGGTGGAACGGCGCGATCTACCACCAGCTGTGGAAGAAGATGCAGTTCAGCTTCCTCGGCGAAAACAGCCTGACGGTCGTCCAGAACGGCCGCGATGCGAAGATCAACGGCATTGAGACCGACATTAATTATCTCGTCGGCGGACTGTCGCTGACCGCCGCGGCTGCTTACACCGACGCCAAGACCAAGGAGAACATTTGCGCGGTCGCGGCCGACACGGCGCCTGACTGCGATGGCGTCCCGGGCGACGAGATCACGGCGCCCACCGGGACCCGGCTGCCGATCACCGCCAAGTTCAAGATCACCGGAACGGCGCGCTACACCTGGGACCTGGGCCCGGGCAAAGCGCATGGCCAGATCGGCGTGGTTCACAACGGTTCGGCCAGTTCGGCCCTGAGGCTTGCCGACGAGGACGTGACTGGAAGGCTTCCGGCCTACACGTTGGTCGATTTGTTCGCCGGCTACGACTGGAAGAATTACAGCATCGAGCTGTTCGGCACGAACATCTTCGACACCCGCAATCAGTTGTCGCGGACTGTGTCGTGCAGCATCTGCGATAACGTTCACATCGTACCCGGCCGCCCACGCACGCTCGGCCTGAGGCTCGGCGCGAAGTTCTAGCGACGCGCGCGAGCCAGCTTCGCTATATCGCCGCCATCCTCACACTGGCGGCGATATGGCTGGCGATGCTGCTGCTCGGCGGTGGCGGTGCACTAGACCGAAGCATTTACGAAGCCCTCTACGCCGGCGGCCGCCCTGCGCTGCTCGCCGCCGCCCGTTTATTCACCGCGCTTGGTGAGCCGACGGTGTTGATCGCCGCCGGAGCCGCGGTCTTGCTGTGGCTATGGTACGCGGGCCGTGCCCGGCTCGGTCTCGCCTTGCTCCTCATCGCCCTTATCGGCAGGGGTTTAAGCGAGCTCCAGAAATATTGGGTTGCTCGTGCCAGGCCCGACATCGAGCCGCACCTCGTGCTGGTGAAGACATCGTCTTTCCCGAGCGGCCATGCGGCGAGCTCGATGATCTTCTACATGACCATGGCTCTCGCCCTGACGGCGCATTCCCGCTGGCATCGTGTCGCCATTTGCGGCGCATTCCTGCTTTCCTTGCTGATCGGCACGAGCCGGGTGATGCTCGGCGTGCATTGGCCGAGCGACGTGATCGGCGGATGGGCGTTCGGGCTGTTGTGGGTGCTGCTTACGATCCGGCTCAGCGAGCGACTGTTCCGGGCGGATTCCGAACACGCGCCCAATCAGCTATAGGAGCATGGGGCAAAGACGGGAGAACCCGCATGGGGAATAGGCCTTTCACCACCATCGCCGCGGTCTTGTTCGCGATCGCGGCACTGCTTCATCTTTATCGGGTGGCGATGTCGCACTTCACGGTCGTCATCGGATCGCATGCGATCAGCGAGACCATGAGCATCGTTGCGATCGTAGTCGCAGCGATCCTGTCGTGGGGCCTGTTCCGGGAGAGCCGGCGCTAAGACAGTGTGTTGACCCCGGCTCGAAGTCCGGGGTTCCAACCGCTCCGCTCGCTACACGTTGAAGCGGAACAGCAGGACGTCGCCGTCCTGGACGACATAGTCCTTGCCTTCGGAACGCATTTTTCCGGCGTCCTTCGCGCCGGTCTCGCCGCCGAACTTGACGAAGTCGTCATAGGCGATGGTCTCGGCGCGGATGAACCCGCGCTCGAAGTCGGTGTGGATCTCGCCCGCCGCCTCGGGCGCCTTGGCGCCCCTGTGCGTGGTCCAGGCCCGCGCTTCCTTGGGGCCGGCGGTGAAGAAGGTGATGAGACCCAAAAGCTTGTAGCCGGCGTGGATCATCCGGTTGAGCCCGGTTTCATGCAGTCCGAGGTCGGACAGGAAGGCGTCGCGCTCGCCGGCGGGCAGGGTGGCGATCTCCGCCTCGATCGCGGCGGAAATGACCACCGCTTCGGCGCCCTCGGCCTTGGCACGGTCGAACACCCGGGCGCTGTGCTCGTTGCCGGTCGCGGCATCGGCTTCGTCGACGTTGCACACGTAGAGCACCGGCTTCGCAGTCAGCAGCTGGGCCCGGGCCAGCGCTTTCTCTTCCTCATGGTCTTTGGGCTTCACCAGCCGCGCCGGTTTTGACGCACGGAGCAGGTCGAGCGCCTGGCCCAGGACCGAAGCCTCGATCTTGGCTTCCTTGTCGCCCTGCTGCGCCTTCTTGACGAGGTTGGGCACCCGCCGCTCCAGGCTTTCGAGGTCGGCGAGCATCAGCTCGGTCTCGACCGTCTCGGCGTCGGCGATCGGGTCGACGCGGCCCTCGACGTGCGTCACGTCGCCGCCTTCGAAGCAGCGCAGCACATGGACGATCGCGTCGACTTCGCGGATGTTGGCGAGGAACTGATTGCCGAGACCCTCGCCCTTGGACGCGCCGCGGACCAGCCCGGCAATGTCGACGAACTCGATCTGCGTCTCGATTTCCTGCGCGGAGCCGGCGATTTCCTTGATCTTGTCGAGCCGCGGGTCGGGGACCGCGACGCGTCCGACGTTCGGCTCGATCGTGCAGAAGGGATAGTTCGCCGCCTGCGCCGCGGCGGTTTCAGTCAAAGCATTGAAAAGCGTCGATTTGCCGACGTTCGGCAGGCCGACGATGCCGCAGCGGAAGCCCATGATTGTCCTGAATATTAAGGAGGTTTGGCGCCCTTTAGGCGAAGTTGAAGCTAATGCTCAACCGCTCGCCGCGCCCGGCGCCCGGCAGCACTTCGTGGCGCAGCCAGCTCTCCCATATCAGCAACAGGCCGGGGCGGGGCTCCACGGTGGCGAAGGACTGGAGTTCCTCCGGCGCGTCCTTCTGCCGCTGCGGGGCGGACATCATCAGCGGCAGGCGTGGGTCCTCGAAGCGGATCGAGCCAGAACCCGCTGGCACTTCGACGTACAAAGTGCCCGAGATGATGCTGTTCGGATGCATGTGTCCACTGTGATGCCCACCGGATTTCAACAGATTCGCCCACAAGCTGTCGAGGCGGGGCTTTCGGTCCAGGTCGAACCCGCATTCATCGGCGAATTTGAGCGCGTGACGGTTCAGCAGCTTGGCGAGGTCGGCAAACGCAGGATCACGGCGCGGCAGGTCGTTCAGGGATGCGTAGCTGGTGTAGCCCGAATAGCGGTGCTCCTTCGACCAGCGGACTCCGGCCTCATCGTCCCTGGCCAGGCTGCGGATCGAATGAGCGAGATCGCGAAGCAGCGCCTCATCGCCAATCTCGGCTTCGTGCAGCTGGGTTACAAACAAACGGCGCGTCATGACTCCCCCGTAGAGTCCTGTTATCGGAGGCGGAAGGGGATGGCGGACGTCTTCGTCTCTTATGCGCGTCCCGACGAGGGGCAGGCCGTGCGCGTCGCCGATGCGCTGCGCGCCGCCGGCTATAACGTGTGGCGGGACGACGAGCTGCCCGCGCACCGCGCTTATTCCGATGTGATCGAGGAACGGCTGAAGGAAGCCGAAGCGGTGGTCGTCCTGTGGTCGCCTGAAGCAGCGAAGTCGCAATGGGTTCGCGCCGAAGCCGACGCGGCGCGATCGGCGGACAAGCTGGTGCAGGCGACCTTGGACGGAAGCCTCCCACCGATGCCCTTCAACCAGATTCAGTGCGCCGACCTCAACGGTTGGAATGGGTCCGCAGACTCGCCCGGGTGGCGAAAGCTGTCCGCGAGCGTTGCGGCTATTGCCGGCGCCCCCGACGCCAGCACGGAGGAAACTCGGCCCGCGCGGCAGAAAGTGTCGGTCTGCGTGCTCCCATTCCAGAACATGAGCGGTGATTCCGAGCAGGAATATTTCAGCGATGGGATCAGCGAGGACATCACGACCGACCTGTCGAAGGTCTCCGCGCTCGAGGTGATTGCGCGCAACACGGCCTTCCAGTTCAAGGACCAGTCGCTGGACGTGTGCGACGTCGCCAAGAAGCTGGGGGTTAGTCACGTCCTCGAAGGCAGCGTGCGCAAGGCCGGCGACCGGGTGCGTATCACCGCGCAGCTGATCGACGGCAAGACCGGCGGTCATGTCTGGGCCGACCGCTTCGACCGCGACCTCACCGACATCTTCGCGATCCAGGACGAGATTTCGAAGGCGATCGTCGAGGCGCTGAAGATCAAGCTGCTGCCGCAGGAAAAGAAGGCCATTCAGACGCGCGGCACATCGAGCGTGGAGGCTTACAACGTTTACCTGATGGCGCGGCAGCTGTGGATCAGCGGATTTTACGGCGACGTTCGTAACAACGAAGCGATTGCCCGGATTGCCCGGCAAGCCGTCACAATAGATCCGAATTATGCCGAGGCCTGGGCGCTGATGGCGCTCGCCCAGGCCGAGCTCCGGTTCTGGCTCGGTCTCGATCATGATGCGCTGCCGGCGGCCGAGCGGGCGCTCGAGCTCAATCCCGACCTGCCCGAAGCGCTGTGCGTCACGGCTCGCTACCTGGAAGGCGAAGGCCGTGACGAGGAGGCGGTCCAGCAGGTCGAGCGGGCGCTCGCTCTCGATCCGGACTCGTGGGAGGTAAACCGGGAAGCGGCTCGGCTGATGTACCGTGAGGGCCGCACTCACGACGCGATCCCGTTCTTCGAAAAAGCAATGAGCCTAATGTCCAGCGATTTTCACAGCGGGAGCATGCTCGTCGCCTGTTACACGCACGCCGGCGATCTCGAAGCGCGTCACCGGGTGGCCGAGCCGACGCTGCAGCGGGCGGAAGCGGCTCTGGTGAAGGATCCGACCAACGGCGCCGCCCTGGCCGCGGGCGTGACCGCGCTCCTGACCCTAAGAGAGAAGGACAGGGCGAAGGAATGGATCGATCGTGCCATCATGATCGATTCCGAAAATGTCTCGATGCTCTACAATATCGGATGCGCCTACGTCGTGCTGGCCGACGACGTGGACGGTGCCTTGGACATGTTCGAAAAATTCTTCGAAAAAGTGAAGGGCACAACGCTCTTCAAACACATGCAGGCAGACCCGGACCTCGATCGCTTGCGCGATCTTCCAAGATTCAAGGAAATGCTCGCAGCCGCCAAGGCGCGGATCGGCGTCGAGGAGTCGCCTAATCCGCCTGCTGGAGCCTCAGCGCCACTTCGCTCATGAACCGCGTGTCCTCGCCGTCGGCGAGCCATTCCGCCTCTGCGGAGATGGCGGCGAGCATGTCCGACAACGCCTCCATCTCGGATTTGGCGTAATTGCCGAGCACGTGGGGAGTGACGAGGTCCTTCCGCCCCGGCCCAGGATGACCGATGCCGATGCGAACGCGGCGGAAATCGGGACCAAGGCTGGCGTCGATCGATCGCAGCCCGTTGTGCCCGGCGAGGCCGCCGCCGACGCGGACCTTCACCTTGAACGGCGCGAGGTCGAGCTCGTCGTGGAAGACGGTCAGCGCATCGACGCCGAGCTTGTAGAATTTGAGCGCCTGCTGAACCGCATCGCCGCTGTCGTTCATGAAGGTCTGGGGCT
>Ga0070660_100002598_pt1 | contig 12395 bp, 11 predicted proteins | sample KBSC33metaG_FD_64670 | JGI IMG/M metagenome (GOLD analysis project Ga0070660, IMG submission 64670) | Corn rhizosphere microbial communities from Kellogg Biological Station, Michigan, USA - KBS C3-3 metaG | ecosystem: Host-associated > Plants > Roots > Rhizosphere > Soil ... | reverse complement strand
ACCGGTCATTGCCATCCGCATGTGGTGGAGGCAATCCAGAAGCAGGCTGCCGAACTGATTCACATGTCGGGCACCGACTTCTATTACGAGGGCATGGTGACGTTGGCCGAGCGCCTCACTAAGATCGCGCCGATGCCTGGGCCGCACAAGATCTATTACGGCAACTCGGGTACGGAAGCCGTTGAGTGCGCGCTGAAGCTGGCGCGCTATCACACCAAGCGGCAGAATATTATTGCTTTTTTCGGCGCATTCCATGGACGCACCATGGGCGCGCTCTCACTGACTGCTTCCAAGCCGCAGCAAAAGCGCCGCTTCGCTCCGCTGGTGCCGGGTGTGACCCACGTCCGCTACCCCGACGTTTATCGCGGATGCGAAGGCGGGGCACAGGATGCCGACGCATTCGCCCTTGGTTGCGCGCGCTTCATCGAAGACAAACTTTTCAAGACAACGCTTCCACCCGAGGAAGTGGCTGCGATTTTCGTTGAGCCTATTCAGGGTGAAGGTGGATACGTAATTGCCCCCACCGTCTTCATGCAAGAACTACGCAGAATTTGCGATCGTCACGGCATTCTGCTGGTGGTCGACGAAGTGCAGAGTGGAGTTGGGAGAACTGGCAAGTGGTGGTCGGTCGAGCACACAGGCGTGCAACCCGACATAGTCTGCAGCGCGAAAGGCATTGCGTCCGGAATGCCGCTAGGAGTCGTGATCAGCAAGGGGTCCGTTATGGATTGGGTACCCGGCTCGCATGCGTCCACCTTTGGTGGCAACCCGGTGTGTATCGCCGCAGCGCTGGCGACCCTTGACGTAATCGAGCGAGAGGGACTGTTGCGGAACTCCAGCGAAGTTGGCAATTACATGATGTCGCGCATGGCCGACTGGATTTCCAAACACAAACATGTTGGCGATGTGCGAGGCCGCGGCTTGATGATCGGCGTGGAGATGGTGAAGGACAAGAAGACTAAAGAGTACGCACCCGAAATTCGCGACCGCGTCGTTGAACTGGCATTCGAGCGCGGAGTTCTGTTCCTGGGTTGCGGGCCGAGCACGCTGCGTATTGCGCCGCCGCTCGTCGTCAGTAAGGAAGAAGCAGATGTCGCGATGGATGTTCTCGAAGAGTGCATCGCAATCGCAGGCAAGTAAGACAAAGAAGCCGCAGATTGCGCGGATGATTACGGATCATCTGGCTAACCGAACCGTCCATTCGCGCTGTTCTGTGGCTTGTAAATTTCGAACAGCTTTCTCGATTGATGTCACTTTGCATGACTCAGCGACCGAACGGAACCGTGTTAATCGCAAATGGTGGCTTTTATTTCGCTACGGCTTCCACTGCGGGCAACTGCTCCTGCTGCCAGGCGTCGAACCCCCCGATGACGTTGATGACGTTTGTAAAGCCAGCCCGCTGCAGAAGGCTACAAGCAATCGTGCTGCGGTAGCCACTTTTGCAGTGGACAGCAATAGCAACATTCTTATTGAGCGGCGGTAGAGAATCTTTGAGGCGATCTAGGGGCCAGAGCTCAGCTCGCTCGAGGTGGCCCCCCTGCCATTCCCCATCGCGGCGAACGTCGAGTACGTGCAAGTCCTTACGTTGAAACAAATCGCGAGCTGAGATTTGCGGCAGTGTCGCCATCTCGAATCCGGCCTTCTTCCAACCTGCGATTCCATCTTGCAAGTAACCCGTCAGGTCTTCAATCCCGACACGTGCCAGGCGAACTCGGGCTTCTTCGATCTGATCGGGCGTGTCCGCAATAAGAACCGGCTGAGCGGAAAGCCCCAGCAGCGATCCAGCCCACGAGGCGAACTGTCCGGAAAGTGCGATGCTGATGGAACCAGGAACGTGGCCAGCCGCGAAGGCCTCCGTGCTGCGGATGTCGAGTGCAGGAGTTCCGTGTTCTATCAACGTTTTCAGCTTGGTTGCAGGAAGCGGCGTAAGTTCTGGCAACTCATCCATCGCGGCCGCGCCGCCGCGGTTAATTTCGGCGTCCTTGGCAAAATATTCGGGCCGGGCTGGAAGATTGGTGGTCAGCTGTTTTACGAATTCCTCGCGCGTGCTGATCTGCAATGCGTAATTCGTGAAGCGCTCAGTGCCCATGGTAGAAGATTTTTCCGCGCGCATGTTCCGGCCGCACAGTGATCCTGCGCCATGAGCCGGATAGACCAGAACGTCGTCGGCCAACTTCATCAGCTTGCCATGGAGACTGTCGTAAAGCATGGCAGCGAGTTGCTGTGGCGTGAAGGCAGGCGAGAGATCGGGACGGCCGACATCGCCGATGAAGAGCGTGTCTCCGGTCAGAACAGCCCATGGGCTAGGCTGCTTCTCCGTGTCGGTGACCACCAGGCAGATACTCTCGGGCGTGTGCCCCGGCGTCTCCAGTACCGAGATCTTGCAGCTTCCAAAAGTCACCTCGGAACCGTCGCGGACAGCTGCGTGAGGAAACGTCGCGCCAGCTTTCTCCCCTATATAAATGCGCGCACCCGTGCGAGCGGCTAATTCCTTATGACCAGAGACAAAATCCGCGTGCAGATGGGTTTCGAATATGTGACGGATCTTGAGGCCGTTCTCTTCAGCAGCCTTGAGGTAAATTTCGACATCCCGCTGTGGATCGATAACGGCAGCTTCGCCGCCGGATCCCAGCATGTACGAAGCATGCGCCAGGCATCCGAGATAGAACTGTTCGAAATACATGGTCTGACCTCAATCTCGAAACTATGACCGGTGCGATCGGGCCTTCAGAATACTCCAGGTGCCATTCATTTCTTGAGCAATTGTTTGTAACGAAAACAAGTGACGGCGTGGTCGTTGACCAAGCCGACCGCTTGCATGAAGGCATAGCAGATCGTCGAGCCGACGAACGTGAAGCCCCGCCGCTTGAGGTCTCTGCTCATCGCATCGGATTCCTCGGTTCGGGCGGGAACCTGCTTCAGTTCCTTCCATTTGTTCACAATGGGCTTGCCGTTTACGAATTGCCAGATGTACCGATCAAAGGAGCCAAATTCCTTCTGGACAATAAGGAACGCCTTGGCGTTCTGGATGGTGCCTGCAATTTTAAGCCTGTTCCGGATGATGCCGTCGTTCTTGAGCAGCTGAGCTTGCCTCCGCCCGTCATAGCCGGCCACTTTAGCCACATTAAAGCGATCGAAGGCTGCACGATAATTTTCCCGCTTGCGAAGAATTGTGTCCCAACTCAGTCCCGCCTGTGCTCCCTCAAGGACAAGGAACTCAAAAAGCACACGATCGTCGTGCTGGGGAACAGCCCACTCAAAATCGTGGTAACGAACGGAAATATCACTCCGCGCCCAGCCACAACGGACGAGCTCTCGGCTTCCTACGCGCGCCATGCTGGCTACTGCAGCGACTTCGGATCAGAATGATTCTTGGGCGAGTACTTATTAAGTTCTGCGATCATGTCATGAGCCGCCGCCGGGGCGCTTGCCTTTCCATGGCGCAGGATATCTTTGACGCTGATGTCGCGACCATAGAGCTTTCGGGTGGCCCGGTTATCCGGTCGCAAAGTAGAGCCTTCGAGCGAGACGCCGGCAAACAGTCCGCGAGAACGGGAATAAGACAGCATTTCCGCGCGCATCACGACGTCGGTAGCGCCTTGCGCACTGCGGCCTTTCGGTCCAGCAGCCGCAGAGGCGTCGGCGCCTAATTTCACTTTGCTACCCATAAGCGATTCGGCGCCCCGCGGGTTCATGACCAAAATAACAAAGTCGGTCGCTTGGCCACCCAGTTGAAATCCGATATTGAAGCCTTCTAGGGCGTACATGGCAGGAGCACTCCAAGATCCTGTGTAATGCTCGCCGGAACGGCAGCTCATCACGCCGCGGCCATAGCTGCCGCCGATGCCGATCGCGCCCTTCTTCACAGACGGCAGCACGATGACGCATTCAGCCTTGTCGAAAAGATCCTTCGGAATGTTGTCGGGAATGTTGATGATCTCTTTTAAAGTTTGACCAGCCTCTTTGACGCGATCTTCCTCTTTTTCGTCCTTGGCAGCGGCGAAACTGAAAGTTGAAGCCATTGCGAGGAGAACAACCAAGGCGAGCGACTTGCGCATGAACACCTCCCGGTGAGGAGCATATTAACGCAAGTAGATGGGGAATTCGTCACGCTATGTACTTTCGAAACGTTGGGTGCAGCCGGGATAAGCGTCAGAGTTCAGGTAATTTAGACGAGCATGACCATCTGCGTGCTCCTTTTGTAACTTGGAACAATTCCGGTAGTCACCTACAGTCGGTCCGAGCAGTAAATCGGGAAACCACGTTGAGTTTTTCGGCCCTTCACGTGCATCTATATGAAGGGGCACGGCTAAACCTTGGACCGCACGACGTAAGACGCTGTAAAGAGTGAAAATATTGGACCTTTGGGGAATGAAGTACATAAGACAAATCGGTTGCCTGCTGACCTTCATTTTCGGCGCTGCCCTGCTCACAGTTCACGGACAGGCGGCTTTCTCGGGCACCAATGGCAGCCCCAAATCTCCGGAGTCTTACAGCGGTTCCGCTTTCGGGGGGTCGCCCTCAACCGCCACGGCCGGCCCGTACGACGATGATCAATCTGTCCTCACCATTAAAAGGCGAGTTAACGAGGTCAATGTTCTGTTCATTGCCACGGATAAGCACGGCAAGTTCGTGCGCAATTTGAACGAGCGCGACTTCAATATTTTGGACGATCACAAACCTCCGGAGTCGATTCTTGCCTTTCGTCGCGAGACGGACCTGCCCATCCAAATGGGACTGCTGGTGGATGTCAGCGGGTCGGTCAACAGCCGTTTTGAATTCGAACAGGAAGCCGCAACCGGATTCTTGCAGCACGTGATTCGCCCAGGGTTCGATAAGGCCTTCGTCCTTGGATTCAATGGGCACAGCGAGTACGCTCAAGACTATACCGACAAAGCCTCGCTGCTTTCGGTGGGCGTGAAACGCTTGCAGAACGGAGGCGGCACTGCCCTGTATGACGCCGTGTACCGTGCCTGCAAAGAAAAGCTGCTGGGTGAGAAGTCGGAGCATCCTGTGCGCAAGGCGCTCGTAGTCATCAGCGACGGAGAAGACAACCAGAGCGAGACAAGCAGAGCCCAAGCGATTGAGATGGCGCAGCGGGCAGAAGTGATTATCTATACTATTTCAACCGACGACAGCGGTCTGATCTTGCGTGGCGACAAGGTCTTGCAGCAACTCGCCGATGCCACAGGCGGCCGGGCTTTCTATCCGTACAAGATGAAAGATATTTCTCACTCGTTTTCGGCGATTGAAGATGAATTGCGCAGCCAGTATGTGGTGTCCTACAAACCGTCGGATTTCGACGCCGATGGCCGCTATCGCAGCATCGAGATCACCGCTCTCAAGAAGGATCTGCAAGTCCGTGCACGACGCGGTTATTTCGCTCCCAAGCAGTAAATCTCCTCCAAGCTCACTCACCAGGCTTCCGTCCTCAGTCATTGCACGTGCATGCGCCGTGTGATACCGTCGCCCTGAATCCCACTTCTGCTGTGGAGACGCGCCATGTTCGGCATCATTCTCCTAGTCCTGCTTGTCATCATCGCCTTTGTCCTAATCGCGATGTACAACAGCCTGGTACAACTGCGGGTGCGTACCGATTCCGCATGGTCCGATATCGATGTGCAGCTGAAGCGCCGTCACGACTTGATCCCGAACCTGGTGGAAACGGTCAAAGGGTATGCCGCGCACGAGAAAGGAACGTTCGAAAACATCGCGAAGTTCCGCTCCCAAGCCATGCAGGCGAGTACCCCGGCCGATAAAGCAGTAGCTGAGAATCAGCTGAGTGGCGCATTGAAGAGCTTGTTTGCGGTAGCGGAAAATTATCCGCAATTGAAGGCCTCTGAAGAGTTCACGCAGCTGCAAGGCTCTCTAAGCCAAACTGAGGATTCCATCCAGAACTCGCGGCGCTACTACAACGCCGTGGTACGCGACCTTAATACGAAGATCCAGTCTTTCCCCACCAACATTCTGGCCGGCATGTTCGGATTCCAGCAGCGGCAATTCTTCGAGGTGGAAGCCGCCGACCGCGAACCAGTCGCTGTGAAATTTTAGCGATGCGGGAGGCAGGTCTTGCGTTTCGGTACGGGTTATCCCTGCTTCTTCTTTGCGCGTCGGTATTTCCCTCCCCTCTTCATGCCAAAAGCTGGCGCGTCACCGAATTCCAGGACAGCATCGCCATCGATCACGCCGGAGGCGCTCGAGTCCGCGAACGGCTGACGATTCAGTTTGAGGGCGAGTGGCACGGCATTCATCGAACGATTCCTATCGAGTACCCGGGTCCTCATGGAACGAACTTCACACTCTTGTTGAAGGTGTTATCTGTCGCCGACGGTACCGGCAATGAGCTTAAGTACGAGTCAAATACTTCGAAGGGCTTTCGCGATCTGAAGATCTATATCCCGGGAGCGACCGACACGACCAAGGTCGTGCAGATCGACTACGCGGTCAAAAATGGTATCCGGTACTTCGACAGCTACGACGAATTTTACTGGAATGTCACGGGGAACGACTGGCCTGTGCCTATCGACCATGCCTCAGCATTCGTTCGCTTTCCGGACGGCGCTGCCGGTTCGCTGCGGGCACAATCGTTCACTGGAGCGTATGGCTCGGCGGGACACGAAGCAACCGCTGAGGTCAATGGAGCAGACGCTACGTTCGAGACGACCGCGCCGCTGCCCATGCGCGGCGGGTTGACCATAGATGTCTACATCCCGAAAGGAATACTGAAGGAACCTGGCGCGCTCACCCGATTGATATGGTTCTTGCGCAGCAACCCCATTATCTTTCTTCCCTTTATGACCTTGGCTGCCATGTTCCTGGTGTGGCGTCAATGGGGACGCGACCCGGATCCGGGGATGTCAGTCGCTCCCATGTACGAGCCACCGAGAAACATTTCACCGGCAGAAGCCGGGACGCTCATCGACGACACAATTCATCCGCGCGATATAACCTCGACGCTGGTTGACCTGGCTGTGCGTGGTTATCTAAGAATCGAAGAGAAAGATGAAAAGGGCCTGCTCTTTCATCACAAAGACTACGTTTTCCACCTGCTGAAGCCGCGGGAACAATGGAAGGACCTTGCCCCGCACGAGCAGGTCATGTTGGAGAACATATACGCTGGTGGGGGGACCGAGACTCGACTGTCCGCTCTAAAGAACCACTTCTATACCGCTTTGCCCATCATCCGGACCGACATCATGTCCTCGCTCCGGAAGAAAGGGATGTATCTGCTCGATCCCGAGTCGGCGAACGGTTACAGCATCGTCGCGGCCATTGTGATCCTCATACCGTTCGCACTCGCGCAGTTTACGGGACGTGCAAACTTTTTCAGCTCCATTAGCTCTCTGATCGTGGCGCTGCTGATTTCCGCCGTGATCTGGTGGTTGTTTGCGCGGCAAATGACCGCGAAGACGATTCAGGGCGGACGCACTCGCGTGGAAATACTCGGGTTTCAGGAGTTCATGAACCGTGTAGAAGCTGACCGTCTCAAGCGAATGCCACCGGACACGTTCGAGAAGTTTCTCCCCTACGCCATGGCATTGGGCGTGGAACACAGCTGGGCACAAAAGTTTGCCGGTATCATCCAGAATCCACCGAGCTGGTATGTATCGCCAACGCCTTACGTCATGGGCGGGTTCAATCCAATGCTCTTCACCAATTCCATGCACTCAATGTCGAGCGACATGCACCAGGTGTTCGTCTCGGCGCCACGATCTAGTTCCAGCGGTTCAGGATGGAGCGGAGGAGTCGGCGGTGGCGGGTTCTCCGGGGGCGGATTCGGAGGCGGAGGCGGAAGCGCTTTCTAACGCCAATTTGGAGGCTCATAACAAAACCAGCGTGATGCCCTTGTTGCCCCCGCCCAAGTCGCTGTCCAGCAATAGTTGCGGCGCCTCATGAATCAGATCTTTGCTCCGCTGGTCGAAACTGGAGAAACTTTCGCCAGTCACGAACAATCGGATATCTCCTCTTTCTTTTGCCTGCCGCAAAAAATTTCGCACAACCGGACGTAGTATCCCTCCAACTCCGCTGGAACCATACCCGTGTACGATTTTCATTACACTCACCTGCTTCTTGCGAGCTTCTGCCAGCGCACTCTCAAGCTTCCGGAGGGCTTGTATGCGATCCGGGAATCCCGCTTCCAGGTCGATGATTGTGAGCTTGGGGGACATGTACCTCGCCTAAATGTAAACGAGAAACCCTATCCCTTCTGGCAATCACGCCTTGTTAACTCACTCTGTACTCTCAAGAACAACCGTGGCGCCCTGCGCTTTTCGGGTAAACTGAGAGGCAACACCAGAGGGCCAGCCGGCGATCTAAATACCTGCCTCAGGTGTGTGTCGCAAAGGCACAAAGCAGTACTTCGACTCTCAATCCAAAACGGAAGCGTCGGAGAGGGTTTCATTATGGCTCAGCGTTTTTCCCTCGACCACCAGTCGTTCGAGCAGTTCTTGGCGGCAGCCTCGCTGCTGCAACAGTTTCAGAGACAAGCCACGCAATCTAGCGGACCACAGAATTTTGCTTATCACCTGCTGGAACTGCTCGACACTCAAAAAGCCATTGAAAGTGGCGCTCTCGATACCGATAGTGCGATCGAGCGGATAGTAGGACTCGCATTGCGGGTGTTGGGCGCCGAGGGAACCGCAGCTTGGCTCTTCTCCAACGATGAGTTTGTATACCGGGCGGGTTCCGGAAGAGCGGCTTCCAAGGACGAGCGCCTGCGTTTAACTGTGCTGGCACGGGTGGCGGCGATCTGTGAACCCAGCCGGGAATCTTTTCCAGGGCAGCGGGAGTGGGCCAAAGGAGCTGGTGATTCTGGATACTATCCCGGATGCGTTCGCTCACTAATCGTCGGACCGATTTACCGACACGACACGGTAGTAGGAGCGTTGGCCGGCTTTTCCACGGCATTTGACGCTTTCGATGAACGGGATGCAGCGAACATCCGGCTGCTGTCAGGTATGATCGGCACCGCGATGGAACGCGCGGTCGTACCCGATATCAGCGTGGCTGCGCTACCCCGCCAGACTTTGCTGCGAGTCATCGAACATATCGTCCCGGCGCTGGAACAACTCGTCCACGAACAGGATTCTGCGCGGCAGGGGACCGAGCAGGAACCGATAATCCACGAAGAATCAGTACCCAACTTTGTTTCGCTGCAATCCCCCCTCGAAGTATCTTCGTTCGGGGGCGAGACGCAGAACTTGTCGAGGGACGCGGGTGTGCCGGCCGTGGAGATAACGAACGTCGAAGCCGAAGCAGTGACCGAGCCTGGGCCGATGATCCCTGCGGCCGAGAGAATTGACGAAATCGAGGACGTCATGGCGGAGGCCGTAGCACTTCCGCCGGAGCCGAGCGTTGCTGTGAGAAGCGTGCAAGAGGAGCCCGCTGCGCTCATGCAATCCGCCGCGACAACTCCCGAAGAACAACATCCGGAAGTCGTCAAGGCCGCGGCTCTGCGTGACGAATTGGCGCAACTAAGTCGCAGCATTGCTGAGATGGTTGAGCGTCGAGAATTGCCGTCTGCAGACTTGGCAGCAGATAACGTGGTAGCGCCTGAGGTTCAAGATCCCACGCCAGTTCCTCTCGAGACAGACTCCGAGCAGGAAACATTCAGTTCCGCAACTTCGATTCACGAGAGTGAGACTGCGGAAGAGGCCGAGGTCCAACGGTTCACACCTATGGACGATACAGCGGTCCCAGGCATCGGCGTCCGAGCAGCTCTTTACGACGATGAAGAAGAGCAACCTTCGCAGCTGTGGGTCTCACTTCGAAACACGGCGGCACATGCGGCCCGCGCTGTGAGCAACCTGGCTGGTAGTACATTCCGCTTTATGCAACGGTCAGCTTCCTGGACTACAAGCAGTGGCCGACAGTTCGGAAGCCGGGTTCGCGAAAAGGCTCAGTTTCGCCTCAAAATGCCGAAACTTCCGACGGAGCGGCTCGACGAAGTCACGCGGAGAGCACGGGCCACGCTTTCGAATCAGGCGAGCAACGTACGTGTTCGGGTGCAGGGCCTGACCAGCCGCCGACTGGAATTACCGAAGATCTCGACAGCGAAAATGCGGAACGTCACAGACCAGACAAGCACATCCTTACGGAAGGCTGCTGCGTCGGTGGCGGATACGTGCAAAGCGCTCGTCAATTCGGTGCCCGATTTGCCCTCGTTTTCCCGGAACAGTTTGCACAGCGCGAGGCCAATCGCCGCTGTCGCAGAACAGCGCACCGAGTCCAGGATCAACCGCCTTCAAAACTTCCGTCTCCGCGTTCGCGTCAACGGAACGACACTACGCCGAAGTGCTTCAGCATTAGCAATCCTGCTGGTCATGAGTGCGTTTCTGCTGATGGAGAGTGGGCTATTCAGATCCGATTCAACGGCTGCCGCAAGCGCACGCAATGAAACGCAGACAGTCGGCGGAGCGAACCGGGCACCGACTGAACCGCCAGTTTCAACCAACGCTACGGTGCAAACCAGCAATGTCGCAACCCATAAGGCTTCCGCTGCCACAGGACCAACCAGCCACCTCTTGATCACTGATCCTTCAACTGAAGACATTGTGCAGAACCTGACTCGGTTTGAGATCTCCACTGTGCGGCGGCAAGCAGCAACTGGAGATGAGGAAGCCGCCTTCCAACTCGGCATGATGTATGAGGTCGGTTACGACGTGAAGCAGAATTGCAGTAAGGCTGCTGAGTGGGTCACCAAGGCCGCTGAAGCCGGCTACCCACCCGCGCAGTACAACCTGGGCCTTCGCTACAAGGACGGCGATGGCGTCACGGCGAGTACCGCTGAGGCGGAAAAATGGCTCAACAAGGCTGCGGCTGGCAAGTATCGTCCAGCAAGGGTGGCCTTGGCCAAATTGCTGCCCCAGGACAGGTAATCACCCAGGCATCATTGGCAAAGATCCTCCGTACACAAACCTGCAAACCTGAGGCTGGGCGGGAGTTTCGGAGTGAGGCGTTCTTTTACCCGTTCCGGGAGGAACCTCAGTTCTACCCTTAATTGATCGGTAATCTATCTTCCGCCTGGGGTGTCATCCATGATATAACCGCCCCTGAGCAGAGATAATCCACGCTCCGCCAGCTGATGTGGTAGGCCACTGGTTTCACAACTGAAGAAGCCAGGACGGAGGAAATATTGTGTCCGACGCACGTACCGGAAAGCGATTCCCGCTGGAATTACCGATCAAGATTCACAAGGGAGAGGCGAGTGGAGAATCCAGCGGAGTAACGGGCAATCTGAGTGCGGCTGGCGTATATATACGCGCCGATGCCGCCTTGGAAGTGGGCTCACCTGTTGAATTCGAAATAGCTTTGCCGCCTGAAATGACGGGCGCAAAGGAAAACGTAGTGATCCAGTGCCGTGGACGGGTGGTTCGTACAGACGAGCCGGCCGGGAGTAAACCCGCGGAGGGCCGGGGAGTGGCCTGCGTTATTGACTCCTATGAATTCGTTCGTAATTCGTAACGGCGGAGAGCGGAGAAAATGCTCAAACTGATTCTGGCCGACAATCAAGCGATTTTCCGGGCGGGTATCGCGAAGGTCCTGGCAGTCGAAGACGAGATGCGCATTGTGGCGCAGGCGCAAACCCCGGAACAGATGATGATGGCGCTCGACAAGTTTCGAGCCGGCGTCCTGATCGTAGCGGGAGGCTTTCACAACGACTTCAGCACGGTCGTGCAAGCCGCCGGCAAGGCGAAGACCCGGGTCGTAGTGCTCGCGGACACCGGAGAAAGCGCCCAGCGCTACATGAATGCGGGCGCTAATGGCGTGGTCTACCGTAACGTGACTAGCTCATCTCTGGTGGATTGCGTTCGGAAAGTCGCGCGTGGCGAAAATTGGGTACAGGACATCGCTGTTCCCAGTGAGCTCACTGAGAACGATATGGTGGGATTGCGAGTACGCGACCGGTTAACCGCTAAAGAACTGCGCATCGTGGCCTTGATCGTGCAGGGCTACAAAAACAAAGAAATCGCTTCGCAACTCGGCACCACCGAACAGGTCATCAAGAATTATCTAAGGAATGTGTACGACAAAATTGGGGTTTCAGACCGGCTGGAATTGGCGCTATTCACCATTCACCACCGGATACTGAACGAAGCTGCAGCGGCTACGACGGCTGGCATGAGTCCGGCGCCCCCGGCAGGTGCAGGAGTGTCACAAGCTTAAAGAAGTTCTATTGTGGGGAAGGCCGCCTATGAGGGCGGCCTTTTTTGTTATCCCAAATCAAGAGTAGTTCGCGCATGTGCTTCACGGCGGAGAGAAAACTAAAATTCATGAGGCCTTCGCTGGGGTTGTGCCGAGGATCTGACAACTGAATTGCGCAGCAACCATCGCACGCATCGCGGCGCGAACAAGAATGGCAGGCAAACGCGATTCTAAACGCACCCGGATGAATT
>Ga0070660_100002591_pt1 | contig 12403 bp, 10 predicted proteins | sample KBSC33metaG_FD_64670 | JGI IMG/M metagenome (GOLD analysis project Ga0070660, IMG submission 64670) | Corn rhizosphere microbial communities from Kellogg Biological Station, Michigan, USA - KBS C3-3 metaG | ecosystem: Host-associated > Plants > Roots > Rhizosphere > Soil ... | reverse complement strand
GCGGCCGCGGCAGCCGGATCATCCTTCGCGCCGGACGCGAGGCCGCGATCTACGTCCTCAATCGCAAGCGCGACGAGATCGGCGAGATCGAGGATCGCTACGGAGTCGTCGTCGAGGTGTTGATCGACGACGGTTTCGAGGGCGCCAAGATGGCGGTCGAGTCGCTCGGTCCGCCGCCGGTCGCCCGGGCCCGGCCGCAGCCTATTCTCCAGCCGGAGGTGGACGAGGAAGACCTTGCCGAGGAGTTCGACGAGGAAGAGGAGGACGAGCCCGAGGAGGCGGAGCCGGCGCGGTCCGAGGGCCGCCGCGAACCGCGCGAACCGCGCGAGCCGCGCGAGGCGCGAGGCGAGCGTGAGGCGCGCGAGGACGCGGAGGACAGCGAGCGCGGCCGCAAGCGCCGCCGCCGCCGGGGCCGCCGCGGCGGCCGCCGCAGGGGCGCCGAGGGCGAGGAGCTGAACGGCGCCGAGGGCGGCGAAGCGCCGGTCGAGGGCATGGAGGAAACCGTTTCGACGGAGGGTGCCGAGGCCGGCGCCGAAGTCGAGGCCGGTGCCGAAGTCGAGGCCGGAGCGGCCGCCGAGGCCCCTGCTCCGGAAGCGGCTCCTGAACCGGAAGCCGAGGAGAAGCCGAAGGGCCGCCGCCGTCCGCGCGCCCGTCGCCGGGACGAAACCGCCGAGGCTTCCCCGGCCGTGGCCGAGGCGCCGGCCGAGCCCGCCGCCGCAAGCGAGCCGATACCGAGCGAGCCCGCGGCTGCGACCGTAGAGGCCGCGGCCGAACCCGGCGAACCTCCGGCCAAGCCGAAGCGGACCCGCCGCAAGAAGGCCGCGCCCGAGCCCGAAGCTTCGGCCGAGCCCGAAGCCGCGGCCGAGCCCGAGGCGCCCGCGGCGCCGCGTGCGGCCAACGATCCCGACTCGGCTCCCGAAGGTGGGGCCGTCGCGAACGAGGCCGAGGCCCCGGCGGAAGAGGCCGATTCCGGGCCTCCCCGGCGCGGCTGGTGGCAGCGGACGTTCGGCGCCTGACATGATCCCTGCCGTGCATGGGCGCCGCGTCGGCGCGCGCTCATGCACGGTTCAGGGCCGCGGCCGCAGGGCTTTGGGCCATGGCTGATTCATCGAGGCCCGGGCGCGGCCGGGGCGTCTTCCTCGCGCGCTTCCTGATGCTTCTCGTGCTGTCGTTCGCGCTGTCGCTTCGGCCGGCCATGGCGCAGTCGATCCTGCGCGACGCCGAGACCGAGCAGCTGTTCCGCGACATGTCGCGGCCGATCCTCGTCGCTGCGGGCCTGCGCCCGGAGAACGTCCAGATCGTCCTTCTCCAGGACGAATCGATCAACGCCTTCGTCGCCGGGGGGCAGATCGTCTACATACATTCCGGGCTGATCGCGGCCGCCGACAACGTCAACCAGGTGCAGGGCGTGGTCGCCCACGAGGTCGGCCACATCACCGGCGGGCACGTCATCCGCATCCAGGAGGGCGCCAAGGTGGCGACCGGGATCATGCTCCTGTCGCTCCTCCTCGGAGCCGCGGCGATGGCGGCCGGCGCGGGCGACGCCGGAGCGGGCATCATGGCCGCCGGCCAGCAGGCGGCGATGGGCAAGTTCCTCGCTTATTCGCGAACCCAGGAATCCTCGGCCGACCAGGCCGGCGCGAGCTTCCTCGCCAAGGCCGGGATCAGCGGCAAGGGCTCGCTCGCCTTCTTCAAGAAGCTCCAGAACCAGGAGTTCCGCTACGCCATCCCGCAGGACGACGGCTATGCGCGCACCCACCCGCTGACCGGCGAGCGCATCCAGGCGCTGGAGCAGACCTACAAGGCGTCGCCGGCGTGGAGCGCGGCCACCGACCCGGCGCTCGAAGCGCGCTTCCAGCGCATCAAGGCGAAGCTGTACGGCTTCGTCAACGATCCCAAGCGAACGCTCCAGACCTTCCCGGAGACCAACAAGAGCGAGCCCGCCCGCTATGCCCGGGCCTATGCGTGGCACAAGAGCGCCTATCCGGACAAAGCTCTGGCCGAGGCCGACGGCCTGCTCGCCATCCGGCCTCACGACCCCTTCTACCTGGAGCTCAAGGGCCAGGTGCTGCTCGAATCCGGGCGGCCCGAGGAAGCGCTCCAGTCGCTTCGCGAAGCCGTCCAGGGCGCTCCGGACCAGCCGCTCATCTCGGCCCTTCTCGGTCACGCCCTGATCGCGACCGAGAAGCCGGAGAATTTCGCCGAGGCGAAGAGGGTGCTCAAGGCGGCGATCGGCCGCGACAACAGCAATCCCTTCGCCTGGTATCAGCTGGGCATCGTCTACGACCGCGAAGGCGACGAGGGCCGAGCCGCGCTGGCGACGGCCGAACGCTACAATCTGGAGGGCCAGGCGAAGCTCGCCATGGTGAATGCCGAGCAGGCGATGAAGGCGATCCCGAGCGGCTCGTCGGACTGGATCCGGGCCCAGGACATCGCGATGGTGTCGAGGACCGAATACGAGAAGGACAAGAAGAAGCATGGCCACTGATCGCCCGGACGGGGGCCGGCCTCCCCTCGGCGGTTGGAAGGTCGCCGTCGCTGCCGGGCTGCTCGGCGCGGCGGTCGGCGCCGGCGGGATGTTCGCCGCTTCCGGCCCGGTGGTTCGGGGCTATCTGCTCGAGCATCCCGAGGTTCTCCCGGAGGCGATGCAACGGCTGGAGGCGCGCCAGGCGGCGAAGTCGGTCGGGCAAAGCCGCTCCGCGCTCGAGACTCCGTTCGCCGGCGCCTGGGCCGGGGCGAGGGACGGCGACGTCGTGCTCGTCGAGTTCTTCGACTATGCCTGCGGTTTCTGCCGCAAGAGCAATGCCGACGTCGAGCGCCTGCTCGCCGAGGACCCGAAGTTGAAGGTGGTGTGGCGGGACTGGCCGGTGCTCGGCCCGGACAGCGAAGCCGCCGCGCGGACCAGCCTTGCCGCCGCCCGCCAGGGGCGGTTCAAGCCCTTTCACGATGCCCTGTTCGCCAAGGGCCGGCCGTCTCCGGAAGCGGTCGCCGAGGCGGCACAGTCGGCGGGCGTCGACCTCGCCGCCGCCGAGCCGGTGCGCGCCTCCCCCGCGGCGAGCCAGGAAATCGCGCGCAACTACCAGCTCGCCTCGCAGCTAAGGGCGAGCGGAACGCCCACCTTCGTCGTCGGCGACCGGATCCTCCAGGGGGCGGTGGGCTACGACGTCCTGAAGGACGCGATCGCCGCGGCGCGCCAGCCGGGCTGACCGCCTCGTCCTTTCCATCGGGACGGTCGACCCGGGAGAGTGGGATTTGCGCGCCTTGCCGAAACCCCCGGGCCGCTGTAACCAGAGGGCAAGTCACGGCGGCTTCGGCTTCCGGAACGAGAACATAAGAGATTTTTTGCCATGGCGCAGCAGGCCGCGACGGCTCCGCTCCCGCCGGTACCAGCGCCGGCGCAGGCGGCAGGACTTCCGCTTAGCGAGCGGCGCAATCCCCATCGTCATACCTACGGCGCGCTGGATCTCGGGACCAACAATTGCCGTCTGCTCGTCGCCCGGCCGAGCGACGACGGCTTCATCGTCATCGACGCCTTCTCCCGAGTCGTCCGGCTCGGCGAGGGCCTGGCGGCCAGCGGCAAGATCAGCGAGGCCGCTCAGGATCGCGCCGTCGCCGCGCTCGCCGTCTGCGCCGAGAAGCTTCGCCGTCGCCGGGTATCGCTGTCCCGTTCGGTCGCCACCGAAGCCTGCCGCCGCGCCGTCAACGGCCGCCATTTCGTCGAGCGGGTCAGGCGGGAGACCGGCATCGCGCTCGAGATCATCTCGCCCGAAGAGGAAGCGCGCCTCGCGATGCTCGGATGCCACCGGCTGCTCGAGCCGGGCGACGGACCGGCGCTGATCTTCGACATCGGCGGCGGCTCGACCGAGCTGGTCCTCATCGACACGGACGGCGGCGGCGTTCCGACCATAAAGTCGTGGTGGAGCGCGCCGTGGGGCGTGGTCTCCCTGACCGAGAGCGAGGGGCGCGATTTCGCCGACGAGGGGGAGCGCCTCGCCGCCTACGGCCGGATGAAGGCTCGGGTTCGCGACGCCTTTGGCCGCTTCGCCGAGATGCTTCCGCCGCGGTCGGACAATATCCGGCTTCTCGGCACCAGCGGCACGGTCACCACGCTCGCCAGCATTCACCTCGCCCTTCCGGCCTATGACCGACGCGCGGTCGACGGCCTGCTCATGCCCTCTAAATCGATGCGCGCGGTCAATGCCATGCTTTCGGGCATGAGCATCGCCGAGCGTTCGCAAGTGCCCTGCATCGGCCACGAGCGGGCCGATCTGGTCGTCGCTGGGAGCGCCATCCTCGAGGCGATCATGGACATCTGGCCGGCGCGAACCCTCGGAGTCGCCGACCGCGGCATACGCGAGGGGATATTGCGCTCCCTGATGGCCCGCGACGGGCACGATCTGTGACGGGGAGGAGAGGGGACAGTTACTTTTCCGCACCACGGCGCCCGGTTCACGAGGCGGCGGGGAAAAGTAACTGTCCCCATTCGGGAGAGAGGGAAGGGGACAGTCACTTGGGACAGTCACTAGTGACTGTCCAAAGTGACTGTCCCGGAGCCTTGCGATGAAGCGGGTCAAGACCGCCAAGGGGCGCAAGATCGGCTCGACCAAATGGCTCGAGCGCCAGCTCAACGATCCCTACGTCAAGCGGGCCAAGGCCGAGGGCTATCGCTCGCGCGCCGCCTACAAGCTGATCGAGCTCGACGAGCGCTTCCACTTCCTGAAAGGCGCCGAGCGGATCGTCGACCTGGGCGTGACGCCCGGCGGCTGGACCCAGGTGGTTCGCCAGCGCCTTCCCCGGGCGGTGGTGGTCGGGATCGACCTCCTTCCCACCGATCCGATCGAGGGCGCGATCCTCCTCCAGCTCGACTTCCTCGCCGACGAGGCGCCGGACCGGCTCCGCGAGGCGCTCGGCGGACCCGCCGACCTCGTCCTTTCCGACATGGCGGCGAACACCGTCGGCCACCCGCAGACCGACCATCTGCGCACCATGGGCCTGGTCGAGGCCGGCCTCGAATTCGCCACGGAAGTGCTCCGCCCCGGCGGGGCCTTCGTCGCCAAGGTGCTCGCCGGCGGGGCCGACAACCATCTCGTCGCCGAGCTCAAGCGCCGCTTCACCGCGGTCAAGCACGCCAAGCCGCCCGCCAGCCGCAAGGGCTCGTCCGAATGGTATGTCGTCGCCCAGGGCTTCAAGGGCGCCCAGGGCGTCGACGGCGGGGCGGAAGCGGGTTGACCGCCGCAAGGCCGGGTCCTATCTCGCCCCCGCACTGCCCGATCGTCTAAAGGTAAGACTACGGACTCTGACTCCGTCAATCGAGGTTCGAATCCTCGTCGGGCATCCAGCTTTTCTGGCGCAAAATAAACGTTAAGTTCGTGTCGCTTAGCGTCCTCGCTGGCGGAGGCACACTCACCAAGTTGGGGCTGAAAGCCAGGCATATGCCGCTTGAGATGCTGCCGCTGCCGACGCGCACGCAGCCGCGATGCGATTCCACCGTCCCTGCACGGCGAGAGTCCCGGCCAAATCGTCCTCGTTGATCGTTATCGACGCTGACACCCATCCGTCTGTTGATGCCTGCTTACTCGCCTGGTCAGCCTCTGCACGGCTCACCTTAGCTGTGGCCGCCCTTAGCCACGCTAAGGCGGCGCCGAGAGCGAATAGCGCAGAGCCGATCGAAAGAATTGCTAGAAGGCGCGGCGAGGTCATCACTTTTGCCTTCCAGCCCACTGCAGCCATCCACGATGCACAGCCAAGCTATCACCGGGCAAGCAGCTTCGCCTTCTGCTTCTCAAACTCCGCCTGAGTGATGATCCCCTGATCGCGAAGTTCCGCGAGCTTCCGAAGTTCGTCCGCAATGCCGGTAACCGGCCCCGCCGCCGTTGTCGGCGCTGACACGTTGACCAGTTCGGGATCGACCGGCGGGCCGCCGCCAAAGTCGCAGCTGGAGATCGTGGCCCCGGTCATCCCGTAGGAGACCATCCCATTCGGCACGGCCAGAATCCAGAAACCCTGAGCCCCCACGTAACCACCCATCCGGTTCTTCGCGTTCACGGCTCCACAGGCGATCCACCCCCACGTCCGGCCGCCGATAATCGGTTTGGCATAGCCCCACCTGAACCCGCTCGCCCATGTGATCTGAGCGCTCTGCGGGTCAAAAAGATTGCTGACCAGCAAGGTGCGGCCCTGAGCCGCCACATCAGCCCAGTCGGGGTGAGTTGAAGGCTCAAGCGGAGGGGGCGCCTTCTCCTTGGCTACGGCCGCACCAGGGACGAGCAGCGCCGCTGCTGCGAATAGTTTCCACAATTTCATACGTAGCCCCCTCTTGACGAAGCAACTTTTCTCCACGGTTGCAGTTGCGGTCAATCCCAAAAGCATGGACTATTCCGATTCAGTGCGCTTTTCCTCGAGGGCTACGGTCGACCTTAGTAGCTGGTGACTTCCGCCATCGGACTCGCCTAGAAGTTGCCGCTCCAGACTTGTTGGAGGGGTTGCGTTTCTCCAGCCGGATCCACAATGAAGGCCCCTTCCAGGCCGTTCGTCTCGTCCTTGACCATCGCGGCTCGGGCGACGGACAGATAGGCCGCCCAGCAGAAGGAAGGTCGAGGCCAGCAACAGGGCGGGCAAACCTCTTGCTGAAGGCGCGTCGGGATCGCCGAATTTTTAACTGGCGCGAAAGCCTGGGCAATGCCGGTGGTCGGCTCGCGCCGAGCGCGGCTATCTGCTGTAAGGGCAGCCACGGCAAGGCCGGGCCAGCCGGTTCAGGAGGATCGATGGACGCCGTCCAGACTTTCGAGATGGTTCTCGTTCTGCTCGCGACGGTGGTCGCCTTGCACTGGGCGGCGGCGCGGGTGGGGTTGCCGCCTTCCGCGGCTCTGCTCGTCGGGGGAGGGGCGCTCGCCTTTCTGCCGGGGGTTCCGGCGGTCTCGCTCGACCCGGGCCTTGCGCTCGTGCTCTTCCTTCCGCCCTTGCTGTTCGACGGCGCCTATTTCACGGCGTTCGGGCGGTTCCGCCGCTATCTGGCCGGGATCGTCTCGCTGGCCGTCGGGGCGGTGCTGTTCACCACCCTGGTCGTCGGCCTCGTCACCCACGTCCTGGTCCCCGGCCTGCCCTGGGCGGCGTGCTTCGCGCTCGGCGCCATCGTCTCGCCGCCCGACGCGGTCGCGGCGCGGGCGGTACTTCAGCGGGTGACTCTGCCGAGGCGGCTCCAGGCGCTGCTCGAAGGGGAGAGCCTGCTCAACGACGCGACCGGGCTCGTCCTCTTCCGCTTCGCCGTCGTCGCGACCTTGAGCGGCGCCTTCAGCGCCGGGAACGCGGTGGCCAGCTTCGCCTTCCTGGCGCTCGGCGGCCTGATAGCCGGAGTGGCGGTCGCGGCGGCCGCGATGCTGGTGATCAAGCGGCTTCGCGACGACACTCTGGTCGTCGCCGCGACGACCCTGGTCTGCTGGGGCGCCTATCTCTGCGGCGAGGCTCTCCACGTCTCCGGGGTGATCGCCACCGTCGCCGCCGGCCTCGTCATGGGCTGGTTCCAGCACGTCATCATGCCGGCGAGCGTCAGGCTTCAGGGCAACGCCTTCTGGCGGACCCTGGTCTTCGGCCTCGAAGCGCTGGTATTCATCCTGATCGGCTTCTCGCTTCGCGGCGCGCTCGAGCGCTCCGGCGGGATGAGCGCCGTGGGGGGCAGCCTGGCCGTGCCGATCCTGGGCGTCGTCGTCGCCGTCATCGCCGCCCGCTTCGCCTGGGTGTTCGGAAGCGACCTCCTGCTCGCCGCGGCGCGCCGGCTCGGCGTGAAGCGGGCGCGGCCGCTCGGCTGGCGGCAGTCGAGCGTGCTCGCCTGGACCGGGATGCGGGGCGTCGTGACCCTGGCGGTGGCGCTCACCCTGCCGGAGGCGATGCCCGGGCGCGACCTGATGCTCGTCGCCGCCTTCGCGGTCATTCTCACCACCGTCGTCATACAGGGCGCGAGCCTCGGCTGGCTGATCCGCCGGGTTCGCCTTGTGGACGAGGATCCGCCGGCGGCGATGGACCTTCCCGCCTCCGAAGCGGCGATCGCCCGGGCGAAGGTCGCCGAGGCCGAGCTTCGCGCCTACGATCCGGACGGGACCCTGATCCATCCCCAGCTGCTCGACATGTACCGCAAGCGCTCAGAGGCGACGGACCGCTATGCCGGCGATGCCGAAAGCTTCATGAGCGACATCCGCTCCCATTTCGACGTGATGCTGGCGGCGATCGCCGCCGGGCGCGCCGAGCTGATCCGGCTTCACCGCAAGGGGAAGATCGAGGACGAGGTTCTTCACGACCTTGAACGCGATCTCGACCTGGAGGAGATGACCGTCATCTTCCAGCGCGGCGATTGATACGAAAACGGCGGCCAGAAGCCGCCGGACCGAATTTGCGAATGTCGTGCGCCGCGCGACCGGGGCCGCGCGGCGCACCACGATTTTATTCCGGATCGCTGCCTTCGAGGCCGGCGAGCCGGGCGCCGATCGTCTTGGCGACGTCGGCGCGGACGGAATCGTTATGGGCCTTGACGGTCTTCACGACCTTGCCGTCCTTGTCGAGAAGCACCGCACCCCCTTGCGATCCTTCCGGCGCGAGACGGACGATCAGCGGCCTCGGATAGAGGCGGTTGCTGGCACCGTTGCTCCCGTCGACGATGGCGCCCACGCCGCCGCCGAGGATGATGTTGCCGAACGCGCTTCCGCCGAGCTTCGACTGGATGAGCACGTAGGTCGGCTTGAAGCCCGGCATGGTGAGGTCGGCGCGAAGGTCGTCCTTGCGGCGGAACTCGAGCTTGCACGGAGTCGTGCAGGTCGCGCCGTTGGTGAACTTCACCATGGCGCCCTGCGGCCGGCTTTCCGTCTCGTACGGAGTCTTGGTTCCGTTCATCACGGTCGCGCAGCCGGCGAGATTGGTCGCCAGCGCCGCCGTCAGAACCATCATTGTCTTCTTCATTTCTGCCCCCTCTGTGTGGTCGAGGCGCAAACGATTGCCCGGTAAAGATAAACCCGACAAGGGCCACGACGAGGCCGCGACCAACGGGGCGGCGGTTGTGACATTTACGGCACGCTTTAGGCTAGCCTGTCGCGAAAGTGCGACACCCCTCGGACGGGGGACTAGGGTATTTGGCGGCGACGGGCCGGTTCGACCGGTGGCACCCGCCTTCGGCAGGCTTCCAGCTCGGCCGCGGCGGCGGCGTCCGCCGCCTTGAGCCGCTCCAGAGCGGCGGCGCCGGACTCCCGCTGGTCCTGCTTGAAGCGGGCGGAGGGGAGCCGGGCCTTGCGGGCGGACTCGGAGGCGGCGAGGCCCCAGAAGACCGCCGCGTCGAAGCGCGGCGCTTCTTCGGCGGTCCCGGTCGCAAGCGTTGCGGCGGCCTCGGTCAGCGCGGCGCAGCGCAGCGCCTCGGGGTAAGGCGGGAGCGGGGGGCCTTCGGCGGCGGCGGGCGCGGAGGCCGCGCAGAACGCCGCGGCGATGAGGAGCGGAAGCTTCATCCGTTCAACGAATGCCGGTTCGGACGACGGCCGGCTCGGGACAGCCGCCCACCCGGCGGTCGACGGCGAGGTAATGGCTGGCGGCCGGCTCCTCGCCGAGCGTACGCGCCCGAGCGGCGGCCGGCCCGGCTCCGGCGAAGGCCACGCGCGGAGGCGCGCACCTCATTTGCGGCGGGGCCGCCGGCGGCGAAGGCGAGGAGAGGGGTGCCGCCGGCTCCTGTGCGGGCGCCGCAGCGACGGCGGCGAGAGGAATGATCAGAATGGCGGGGATGGAAACGCTGCGCATCGGCTTGCCTCCTTTGCTGGTCGGCCTTTTACCATGAGGCTCGGGCGCATCCAATCGCGCCTCGGCGGGTTGGGGAGGAATGACCCGTTACCTGCCGGGGGCTCTGGCTCTGTCGCTTCTCGCCGGCTGCGCCACGACCCAGCCGATCCGCGACTCCGACACGCGCACCTGGTGGAAGACCACCGCCGACCTCTCCAACGACTCGATGGAAGGCCGCGATACCGGCTCGCCGGGCTATGAGCGGGCCGCCGCCTATCTCGCCGGGCGCTTCCGAGCCGCCGGCCTCGTCCCGGCCGGCGACGGCGGCAGCTATTTCCAGCGGGTCGCGCTGACCGAGGTTCGGGCGGAGAAGGCGGGGACCCGCTTCGAGCTGGTTCGCGCCGGCGCCGCGCCCCGACCGCTCCGATTCCTCCACGACATCACGATCCGCCCGACCGACAAGCTGGCGCGAAGCCTCGACGCTCCGCTCGCCTTTCGCGGTTATTGCTCCAAGGAGGAGCTGACCGACGTCCGCGGCAAGATCGCGGTCTGCTTCAACACCCGCCGAACGGCGGGGATGCGGGGCCCCTTAGCGCTCGCCGCCGGTGCGGTGGGGCTGATCGCCGTCGACAATCCCTATTTCACCGTCGAGCCGCCGCGCTGGCCGGTCGCTTACGCGCGGACCGTCCGGCTCGAGGCGGCGGAGCCGCTCCCCGACGCCCGGCTCGCCTCGATGCGCCTCAACGCCGAGGCCTTTCCCGCTCTGCTGGAAGGCTCGGACCGGGACGCCGCGGCGATCCTTGCCGCCGGCGGGCGCGACGAGCCGCTGACCGGCTTTGACCTCCCGACCCGGCTTCGCGCCGACTTCGACCTTCGCTCCGCCCGCTACAGCGCGCCCAACGTGCTCGGCGTGCTGCCCGGAAGCGATCCGGTTCTGAAGGGGCGCTACGTCGTCCTCGGCGCCCATCTCGACGGCTACGGTTATGGCGAGCCGGTGGGCGGCGACGGGCTCTACAACGGCACCCTCGACGACGCCGCCTACGTCGCGCTTCTCGTCCGCCTGGCGGAGCGGCGACAGGGGCACCCGTTCCGCCGCTCGATCCTGTTCGCGGCCTTCACCGGCGAGGAGAAGGGGCTGCTCGGCTCGAACCATTACGTCCGGCATCCGACCGTCCCGCTCGCGGCGACCGACGCCATGCTCAACCTCGACCAGCTGCGCCCGCTCTTCCCGCTCGACATCCTCACCATGCTGGCGGTCGACGAGACCGGCCTCGGCGCGGCGGCGCGGGCGGTGGCGGCGCCGATGGGGATCCGGATACAGCCGGACCCGGAACCGGAGCGCGGACTGCTCCAGCGCGCCGATCACTGGCCGTTCCTTCAGGCCGGGATACCGGCGACCGGATTCATCTTCGGCTACGTTCCGGGAACCGAGGCGGAGCGCCGCTACCGTCTCTGGTACCGGACCCGCTACCACCATCCCGCCGACGACCTGACCCAGCCGATGGACTTCGCCGCGGCGGCCAAGTTCAATCGTTTCTTCTACGATCTCGTCGCGGCGGTGGCCGATTCCGAATCCGCTCCGGCCTGGAGCCCGGCGAGCCCGTATCGGCCCCGTTGACGGAGACGGTCACCATCTTCCCCGTTCGGCGGCGGAGCGACTACGAACGTGCGGGGAAAATGGTGACTGTCCCCATTCCTTCCCGCTAAAGCCGCGCCGACAAGCGCAAGGAGACTATGATGCGTCGATCGTTCCTGGCCGTGCTTCTCGCCGCCACCGCCGCCTGCGCGACCGCCCCCTCGGCGCCGCCGTCCGCTTCCGCGGCCGCCGCGTCGGACGGCTACAGCTTGGCCGCTCAGCGCGCCAAGATCGCTCGGATCGAGATGCGCCCCGACACCCGCTTCCTCAACGCCGAGGAGCGGGAGGTGGTGAATTACCTCATCCAGGCCGCCGACCTCTTGAACCCGGTCTTCCTTCGCCAGGTCAGCGCCGACAACCCGTCCGTCCGGGAGGCGATCGCCCGCTCGGATCGGCCCGACCGGGCCCTCGCCCTCGACTGGTTCGACTTCAACGCCGGACCCTGGGACACGCTCGCCGACAACCGTCCGTTCTGGGGCGAGAGGGCGCTGCCGCCCGGCGGCGGAGTCTATCCCGTCGACCTCACCAAGGAAGCCCTCGACTCCTACATCGCCGCCCACCCGGCGGAGAAGGCGGCGCTGGTCGATCCCTATACGGTGGTGAAGCGCGACGGCGACCGGCTGGTCGCGATACCCTACAGCGTCGAATACCGGCAGTGGCTGGAGCCCGCCGCCCGGCTTCTGGAGAAAGCCGCCGCGCGGACGAGCAACGCCAGCCTGAAGCGCTTCCTGACGCTTCGGGCCCAGGCCTTCCGCTCGAACGACTATTACGAATCGGAAATGGCCTGGATGGACGTCTCCGGAACTCCGATCGAGGTCGTGATCGGCCCCTACGAAGTCTATGTCGACAATCTCTACGCCCAGAAGACCGCGTTCGAATCCTACGTCACCGTCGCCGATCCGAGCCAGTCGGCGGCGCTCAATCGCTACAAGGCGCTGCTCCCCGACATGGAGCGAAACCTTCCGGTCGACGAGAAGTACAAGAACGCCAACCGGCCCTTCTCCTCGCCGATTCTCGTCA
>Ga0070660_100002581_pt1 | contig 12430 bp, 11 predicted proteins | sample KBSC33metaG_FD_64670 | JGI IMG/M metagenome (GOLD analysis project Ga0070660, IMG submission 64670) | Corn rhizosphere microbial communities from Kellogg Biological Station, Michigan, USA - KBS C3-3 metaG | ecosystem: Host-associated > Plants > Roots > Rhizosphere > Soil ... | reverse complement strand
CGGCCGGCCTCCAGATGTTCTCCGTTCCGGACAACTACCTGGGCGCGGCCCCGAACGTATTGCTGGCCGGATTGGGTACATCGAACATCGCCATCTGGGACCAGTCAGTGTCGTCCTACGTGCTGGCCCCGTCAGCGCCCGCGAACACGCTATCGCGAGGTCGCGGCTATTGGGTGCGCGCCACAAACGGCCTGGGCTTATACGGCGCTCACACCCCCGCCGATCCGTCCGTTCCGTTCACCATGACGCTGTTTGCGGGATGGAATATGATCGGCGATCCGTACAGCGAAAACATCAACATCACGGACCTGCGCTCGGGTTCGGCGGAGAATCCATTCCCCGCCACACAGTTGATCTCGCTGGCTATGTACGGTTATGACGCAACGTCGAATCGATACGTGCCGGTGAGTGATCAGCTCGTGCCGTACGCGGGATACTGGGTCTACGCGGTCAAGAACGGGACCCTGGTCTTCAACGCGCCTCATTAGTATGCGGTGTCGATAAACCTCGGCAGCGGGTTTCCATCAGGTCGCTAACGCTCCCTGCGGGAACACCCTACTGTTAGCGTGGTTGGTTTCATATGGCCCGTCCGCACCGAGTGCGGGCGGGCCACGATTTTGTGTACAGTCGGGTACTCTCAAGGCACTTTACCGCTCATGCCAATTATTCAGGTCGACAACCTTAAGAAGACGTTTACCTCCGTAAAGAAGGAACCGGGCATCGCCGGCGCGCTCAAGTCGCTGGTCAGCCGCGAGACCACGTCGGTGGAAGCCGTCAAGGGCGTCTCCTTCTCGATCGAGCAAGGAGAGCTGATCGGATTCCTCGGACCGAACGGCGCAGGCAAGACGACCACGCTGAAGATGCTCAGCGGCATTTTGCACCCGACGTCGGGTGACGCAAAGGTCCTCGGGTATACGCCGTGGAACCGCAAGGTCGAGTACCTGCGGCAGATCTCGCTCGTGATGGGCCAGAAGAACCAGCTCTGGTGGGACTTGCCCGCCATCGACTCCTTTGCCCTCCTGAAAGAGATCTACGAGATACCGGCCGCCGATTACAAAAGCCGCCTCGACGAACTCACCACCCTGCTCGATATCGGCAGCCTCCTGGACACCCAGGTCCGTAAGCTGTCGCTAGGAGAGCGGATGAAGTGCGAGCTTGTGGCGGCGCTGATCTACGCCCCGAAGGTCGTCTACCTCGACGAGCCGACCATCGGCCTCGACGTCGTCTCGCAGCGGCGTATCCGTGAGTTCTTGAAGATGTACCAGAAGCGCGAGGGCAGCACGATTGTGTTGACGTCGCACTACATGCAGGACATTCAGGAACTGTGCGAGCGGGTCGTCATTATCGACCACGGCGAGGTCATTTTCGACAATCCGCTGGACACGCTCGTCAGCCAGTACTCGAACTCCAAGCTCATACGGCTCGTGTTCGACAAGCCGGTCGACGCGGTCGACCTGGCGGCGTACGGCAAGGTGATGGAGCATGAGGACAACCGCGCCACCCTGGAAGTCGCCCGCGAGCAGACGACCCGCGCCGCCGCCGAAGTCCTCACGAAGCTGCCTGTCGTCGATATCGCCATCGACGACCCCGAGGCGGAAGAGATCATCGCCCAGATCTTCACGAAGACGGCAAAGTAGGAGAGGAGAGAAGGAGGGGTTATCCACAGAAGAGGACAGATTACAGTGATTTTCGGATTAGGGGATTTTGATCTTATATCTCTTTCAGAACATCACTGTAATCTGTCCCTCATCCGTGGATAATACCCCTCCTCCCTTGAAGCTCCGCAACTAACCGAGCCTGATCCGTGTCTCAGCTTGTAGGAGAGGTTCCATGGGACTGTTGATCGAAGCGCTCTTCTCGATTGCGTTGATCATTGCCATAATCTGGGCGGTATCGCTCTGGCGGAGCGGTACGCGCGATAAGTCGACCGCGGACGCTGAGGCGGAGGAAGCCAGACGCGCGGCGGAACTGGACGAGGCTCTTGCCAGACGCGGTCAGGCGCTGCACTGTTTGAATTGCGACACGCACTTCGAGGGGCCGTTGCCCGACACCGGGTGCCCGAACTGTCACCTGTCGACGCTCGTCGTTCCCGAGTCATCGGCAGACTCCCCTACCCAACCACAGAAGATAAAACGTTCGAGGAGATAGATCATATGGCACGATCGTCCAACAAACCAAACGGACCGCCCAAGGTGTCACCGCGAACACTCGGCATAGCCGTAATCGGCATTATCGCCTTCCTGATCATCGGGTCGATGATCTCGTCGCTGGGGGCCGGCGGCCACGCGATGGGGCCGACTCACATCAACCCGGGTAATGTCGGCCTGGTCATCGACAACTACCAGGGCATTGTCGAGCCCAACCTCATGTCGGCCGGCACGCACTGGCAGGGGCCGTGGGAGACGGTGATCGAGGTGCCGACTTCGCAGCGCACGATCACACTCGACGATAGCACCAACAATCCCGTGCAGGTCAACACGATCAGCAATATGCTGACGGTGGATGTGTCCGTTCAGTACCAGATCGACGGCGACCATGCCGACGACCTCTACCACAGCTATCAGGACCAGTTCGCCAATATCAACAACTTCGAGCATGTCAATCTCGACCCGGCCGTTAAGGGCGCCATCAACTATGCCATCGGCGATATGGACACGGCCACTGCCCTTACCACGGTCGGCAAGCTGCAGGCCGAGGCGGCGACCAAGAAGATGCTCAACGACGAATGGGAGCCGCGCGGCATCACATTTTCGAACGTGATGATCCGTGGCATCAACCAGGATCAGGAGAGCAAGGACCTGCTGTCGACCACGCTCCAGAAGATGCAGGACATTGAGAACGCCAAGCTTTCGCTTCAGCAGCAGCAGTACGACAACGCCACACTACTGCAGCAGGCCTCCAGCGAGGCGAAGATCAACCATCTCAAAAACAGCACCCTCACGGACCTCTACGTGCAGGACCAGTTGCTCGGCCGGGTGAAGAAAATCTACCTGCCGAGCGACGAGCTTATGGGGATCCTCAAATAATGAAACGCGCATTAGTTGTTCTAGTAATCCTTATCGCGGCGGGCGTGATCATTGCACGCAATACGAGCGGGTTCGTGGTAAAGACCGGGAATGTCGGTCTGGTCATCAACCACCTGAACGGCCGGATCGACCCGCACGTTCGGCACGCCGGCTTCAACGTCCAGCCGCCCTTCTCGATGAACGAGCTGATCGAGATACCGACCTATGAGCGCACCTACACAATGGTCGCCGACTCGACCGAGGGCCTGCATCAGGGCGACGACAGCGTACTGGTCAACACCCTGAGCTCCAACACGCTCAAGGTGGACACGAGCGTCACCTATCACATCACTTACGATGCCGCTCAGTCCAATAAGATTGTCGAGCTCTACCAGAAGTACCGCAATCAGTTTGCGAACTTCGACGCCTTTGAGGATGCCCAGCTCCGGCCCGCGTTTCGACAGGCCATTGTCGACGCATTCGGCGCGCAGACGACCTCGCAGAGCATGACCGGCGAAGGCAAGCTGGCGGCGGGCGACTACGCGATCAAGGAGCTGAACACGCGGTTCAACCCGGACTCGATCGTCATCGACGAGGTCCGCATCCGCGCTATCTACCCCGACGCGCCGACCATCTCCGCGCTGCGGTCGAGACTGCAAGCGCAGCAGAACTTGAAGCTGGCGCAGCTCAACCAGCAGCTTCAGCGCTTGATCAACCAGAAAGCCGTGCTCGCCGCCCAGGCCGAAGCCCAGGCCGCCCACATCCGCGCGGCGTCGCTCACGCCCAGGCTCGTCAAGTTCAAGCACATCCAGGACATCGACATCGTCGGCGTCCCCCGAGGCGCCATCGTCAATATGCCCAGTGACGACGCGGGCGACCAATCGGCGGCGGCGACGCAGTAGCCCGTCCTCCCCGAAAGGGGAAGGACGGTCCGTCGACGAGGCGTTTGCACATCCGGCAAGCACAGTGGGTTTGTGACGGTAGCCCATTCAGGGCTATGGCCATGGGAAAGCGAGACGTCCGTCCCGATCAGTCAGGGACGGACGTTGCCGTCTTTGCCTTTCCAACATCATCCGATGTATAATGCCGTACGCCATTTTCCCATGCTCCCGCGGCCTACGGTACAATCTTGACAACCACGAACACCCCTACTAAAGACAGCGTCGAGTCGCTCCCGAATCCGTCCCGTTCCCAACCCAGACTGGCTCACCTCGACGGTCTCCGCGGACTGGCAGCTCTCTTCGTGGTGCTCCACCATTGCTGGCTACAGACGTGGTCGATCTACACAGGCGGCCACTGGCCAAGTCCGGAGGTGCTGAGATGGACGGGGATCTTCTTCTATGGGCACGATGCCGTGGACGTCTTCATCGTGATCTCGGGTTACTCTCTCATGCTCCCAGTCTTGCGGAATATGGGAGCGTTTCCAGGGGGCGCCAAGCGATTTTACGTGAAGCGGTTTCGCCGGATCGTCCCGCCCTATCTGGCCGCCCTCGCACTAAGTCTGCTGCTGATATTCACCTGCATCGGTACGAAAACGGGCACGCACTGGGACATCTCCCTGCCGGTCACCTGGCGTGACATTGTTGCGCATGTGCTGCTTGTGCAAGACGTTTACCACCCCGGCAAGATAAATGGCGCCATGTGGTCGATCGCGGTCGAGTGGCACATCTATGCCTGGTTCCCCCTCCTGCTCTGGAGTTGGCGCAAATACTCGCCGTGGCTGACTGCGCTGGTCATGCTGGCGCTCGCATACGCAGGCCAGGCTGTCGTGGGTGGAACACCGTATTCGGTCATCTCACCGGCGTACTATTTCCTGTTTGTTCTGGGAATGATCGCGGCGTCGATCAATTTCGGCAATGAGACGATGTCGAACCTGTCGAAGGCGCCGTGGGGGATTATCACCGCGGCGCTCTTCGCCGGATTCGTGATTGCATGCCGGCTGCAATCCTTCGAGCAGATTGTGCAGCGGCAATTCGGAATGGACTTGTTGATGGGGGCGACAGCCGCGGCATTACTCGTAACTGCGGGGCTCGGCCAGAGTTCGCCGGTGACACGCGTACTCAGCACGCGTCGACTAGCGGCCGTGGGCACGTTTTCTTACAGCTTGTATCTCGTACACGCGCCCATAATTCAGCTCGTGAGCCAGGTCTTATGGCGTTTTGTGGGAAGGTCGGAATCGCTGGCCATGTACGTGCTCCAGGTGCTCTTTACGGTGCCGCTGTGCCTGCTGATCGCCCACCGCATGTACTTGTTGTTCGAGAAGCCGTTTCTACAAACATCGAAGCCATCGTAGATCCTCAGACGGTCAACCGGCAGGCTTTCGACCCGCGACGACCAGCGTCCCACCACGCGCGAATGGTAGTGCACACACGAGAAAGAGGCCACCGAGTAGATAGTTGACGCCAACCTTCGCCGATGTCGTACCGTGGGGCCGGCCCGTCAGGCAGTTGAAGAGGATGTTGGGAGGCGACAATATCGCATTGAGCGCACTTTGGGCCCAACCGAAGAGATCGTACTCAAACTCGCTGTGCCAGACGCGCTGAACCTGAATGCCGCTGGTTCCGAGGAGCTTTTCGATCGATTTCGAGCCGAAATGGTAGAGATGCCGGGGCACGTCCAGATGGAGCCAGTGCCGGCCGAATATCGTGGCTTGCGAGCCTTGCGCATTCGGCACCGCGAGGACGATCATTCCGTCGGCGGTGAGTAACTCCGTCAGCGAGTTGATCATTTCGACCGGGTTCGTGAGGTGTTCAAGGCTGTGCCAGAGCGTGATGCAGTCATACGGACCGCCCTCGGGTTCGGTGGTAACGCGCAAGCCTTTCGCACGTGCGCGATCGGGATTGATTTCCGTGCCGGCGACGTCCCATCCTGCCTTCTGTGCCGCGAGCATAAAGCTGCCCTCTCCGCAGCCAACGTCCAACAGTTTGGCGGGGGTTGGAATCATCTTTGCGAGAAAGCCTACGCGCCGGCGATCGCACATACGGGCGGTAATTCCATGGCGTGAGCCGTAGTATGCTTCTCCGTAGTAGCGGCCGAGATCGGAGGGACGCGGCCGCGTTTGTCCCAGACCGCAAGTGGGGCAAGCGTCGATGGCGAACGTTTCGGATGTTTGTGGGTCCGTGACCGCCCCGTAGCGAGTGATTACGGCAGTTGCGCAAAGTGGACAAAGAATTTCAGAGCCGGGGGACGGATTCTCGACTGGCAATGGGGCGATACCTCATGTATACTATAGCACGAGAAGTTCGGGGCTAACGGCTCCCACGCACCAGGGCGATTGTAAATTACCACGTGTTCGGTTCGCTACCTGGGCGTTTAGTCACTACCGTCAGCAAACGGGATTGCCCTTGAGGTCGCCACCGCTCCCTCTACGTGGTGGTCAGGTTGCGGGTGTCGTGACAACAGGATCCCCTGGTATAATAATTAGATATCAATTTCTGCGTAGAGCTATGCTTTACTCACATCACCGACCGTACTGGGAACTCCTATGATTCACGGCAAGCGTGTCATCGTTGTAATGCCTGCCTACAATGCGGCCGAAACGCTGGAGAGAACGCTTGCGGACATACCGCACGAATTCGTCGACGAGGTCATCCTGGTCGACGATGCCAGTCGCGACCGCACGGCTGAGATCGCGCGTACGCTCGGCATCACCACCATCGTCCATTTGAACAACCGGGGCTATGGAGGAAACCAAAAGACTTGCTACCGCGAGGCGCTGCGTCGCGGGGCGGATATTGTGGTCATGCTTCACCCCGACTATCAATACACCCCTAAGTTGGTTGTCGCGATGTCGTCGCTCATCGCACTGGGGCAGTTCGATGTCGTCTTCGGATCACGTATCCTCTGTGGCAGTGCACTAAAGGGCGGCATGCCTTTCTACAAGTACTTCGCTAATCGCGTTCTCACGCTGGCGCAGAACTTGCTCATTGGCCAAAAACTCTCCGAGTACCACACCGGCTACCGCGCCTTTTCGCGCGAATTGCTGGAGTCTCTCCCGCTTGAAGAAAACTCAGACGATTTCGTATTCGATAATCAGATGATCTCACAGGCCGTTTACTTTGGCTTCAATGTAGGAGAGATCTCCTGTCCGGCTTCCTATTTTGAAGGGGCGTCGTCTATTAATTTCCGGCGAAGCGTCACCTACGGCATGGGTGTTCTGGCCACATCGTGGGTCTTCTTTCTGCATAAACGAGGCTTATCTCGCAACAGGATCTTCGCCAAGGATGGCCGTCGATTGGAAACGGTGACGATCGACGCGAACCTGGCTGCGTAAATCACCATGTCAACCACGGAAGTAGACGCACGCTCTACAATTGTGCCACGTGATAACGTCTGGGCGACGGCCACTATCGCCGTATTCATTAGTCTCAGCTTGATCCTCGCTCTCATTGGATTGGGACATGCCGCTTTCTGGGACGACGAAGCCAGTGTGGCAATCGCCGGCAGAAACTTCGTAAATCTCGGCCACATGACTGGTTGGGACGGCCGAAATCTCTACGGCTACCACAACGGAATGCTGGTAGACCATACGCTCCGCCCGATCAACCCACCCCTCGACATTCTGATTGCGGCAACAGGCTTTCGCATTTTCGGCGAATCCAATTGGTCCGCGCGTTTCCTGTTCGTGCTTTTTGGAATTGGAGCGGAAGTTGTTTTCGCCGCTGTCATGCGCCAATTGTTTCGGCAGAACAGGTCCATTCAGCTCTTCGCCGTGGGCCTGCTTGCCTTCTCGACGCCCTTCCTGTTGGCGATACGCAACTGTCGATATTACGCGCCCGCCGTCTTCTTCGCCCTGCTCGCCCTTTACAGTTACTATCGGGCTAAAGAGCGAGAGAAGCCTGTCGATTTTGTATTCTTTGCGATCTCTTTGGCTTGTCTGTTTTACGCCCAGTACCTTGCGGCGGTTTGCTTTATCTGCGCCATAGCGGCGGCTCATATCCTGGTGTATCGCAAATCGTTCACGGGTTCGTATGCGGGCTTCGCCGGATCCGCGGCGCTTCTCGCCGGTTTGACCGTGCCCTACGCTCTCGCTTTCCACATCTGGCATCGGCCCGACCTGGCCGGGGGGGTCTATTCACTTAATCGTTTGACATTTCTCGGCTGGCATCTGGAGCGCCTCTTTAGCATGGGGGCTCTCTCTACGGTGATGCTGGGCGCGTTGATCCTCTTTATTGTCTTTAAGAAGTCGGATGGGGAGATCAACTTACACGCGGCCGCCTGGTCGACGATGATTGTTGCATACATCCTTGCGATTGATTTGTTGATGCCGAATCCGCTCAAGGAAGAACGCTATCTATGGCCTGTCGCCCCGCTCGCCTACGGACTCATGGCGCTGCCGTTGTCGATCATCGCGAAACGTTCCAACTCGCTTGCCATCGCCTTGACAGTACTGCTAACGTCCACGACGTTGCTTTCGGCCTTTCCATTTCGGATTGAGATGCCGCTGTTGTTGCCGGCCTACATCCAGGAAGTATCGCACCCCTATCCCACCGGCACGCAGGGCGTGGCGGAGTTCTTAGCGGTTACGGCGAAGCAGGATGATGTGGTTTTCGCCTGCCCCGAGTACATGAACTATCCGTTGCTTTACTACGTGGGGGATAAGGTGAGGATCGGGGACTTAATCGACTCGAGCTCGCCGCTGGCCGGCGAGATCGGTAAGATGCGAGCGCCATTTCTGAACAAGTCGACAACTTTCCCCACGTGGTTCATCGCATACGGCAATCAGCCGACCGATCTGCTTAATCCGAACGGCACACAGGGCTGGCTTGACTTCTTTTCGCGCAAACATCCGGAGGGTGGCCGTGCCGTGGAATATCGATACGAGCCGGTTGAGAAGCTGAATGTCTTCTGGGGACAAAGTCAACGGTCCGAATCTGGACTGCATTCATTCGGACCTGTGAATAACTTCGATCGCTCCCGCGAAGCCGTCACGATCTATCGACGGATCACGATTTCATCCGCGACAAAGACGGATTAGGGCTTTCACCACGGTGGCGACGTCGAGGCCGGCGATGTCGTCGGCGCAGCAGTGGGCGAAGCGGGGGACGGTTTCGCCGATGGCGAAGAGCGTGTGGGTCAACATCTGGCCCGCCCCACCCTGCGCGACGTGGTCCTCGACCACCATTAGGGCTTGGGACGTCCTCAGTTGACAGCGAAAACGTGTCGGCATGGTGCGCGGCTCGATGGGTAGTTCCGTCACCACCCAGAAGTTCGGACGCTCCCAGTCCGGCAGTTTGGCGAAGGCGTCGAGGTACAGGCCGGCGACGGGGCCGACCGCCATGACGACGGGGCCGTCGCCGCTGACGAGCTGTCGCCACGGGGCGTAGCGCGGCAGGGTGAAACCGGCGGGTTTCTCGCATCGACCCAGGCGCAGGTACGATGGGTGCGTCGACTCGTTCATCGCGGCGATGGCCTCGGGAACGTCGTCGTCGAAGGCGGGCACGTAAGCGCGAATGTTTTTGAAGCAGAGCAGCGCGCCGTAGTCCTGGGCGGCGTGGTGACGACTTGGCGAGTGCCCGTCGCCCACGAGTTTGACCGGCAGGTTCGGTTGACATACGTCGTTGCGGATCTGCTCGTACGGCCGCGCATGCATGTAGGGTCCAAGGGTATAGACCCAGGGATTGAGGCCGTCGCGGGCCAAGCCGGCCGCGGTGCCGACCATGTTCTGCTCGGCGACGCCCGCGTTAATGAACCGCTCCCCCAGCGCCTCCTGCAGCGGTTCCAGCACGCCATAGCCGCTATCGGCCGTCAGGAAGACGAACGAGGGATCCGTGCTCAGGGTCATCAGGGTCTTACAAGCGACCTGTCTCATGCGGCCTCCCGATATTCGGCATAAGGCATGGCGGCGTCGATCAGGCCACTCGCGACCACTTCATTCACCGCCTGCGTATATTGAGAATCGTTCATCGTGAGATGATGCCACTCCACGCGGTTCTCCATGAACGAGATGCCGTTCCCCTTGACCGTTTTCGCGACAACCAGGCGGAAGCCGATCGGATACGCACAGGCATCGACGATCGACTGGGGCGAGTGGCCGTCGCACAGATGCGGTTCGATGCCCATCGCCCGCAGGCGAAAGAGAAGATCCGACATGCCGGCGACTTCGGCAGTCGACCCGAGGCCCTGTAGACCGTTGGCGTCGACAATGGCGGTCACGGGGAGATTCTGATGGCTCGCGAAGATGAGCGCCTCCCATGTCGGCCCTTGCTGACACTCGCCGTCGGACAGCACGCAGTACACGCGGCCCCGTTCCCGACGTATCGACCGCGCCAGCGCCAGACCGTTCGCCATCGGCAGACCGTGCCCCGGCCCGCCGTTAGAGACGACGACGTCAGAGGGCATGCCCGCACAGGGCTGCCGATAACGCAGTTGGACACATGGCACCCGATTAGGGTCGTCATCAATGCGCAGGGACGAGAGGTCTTCGTCGGAGACGCTCCCTATCGAGTTCAGCGTGGCGTAGAGCGCCCCGGCGGCATGTCCCTTCGACAGCACGAAGCGGTCGCGATCGTCGAGGACGACGTGGAACAGGGTCATCAGGATGTCGAGGCAGGACAGGCCGCTGCCGATGTACGGAGCGTCGCTGTCGAAGTGCATCTTGAGCAGCCGCAGCTTCGCGTATCGGATCGCCTCGCTCAGGATCTCCAGACGCGTGGGCGTCATAGAGAGTTCACCAAGGTCTACGTCGATATGGGGGGATGGGAAGTTGGCCATGGGATACCAGGTTTGTGGAAGCGATGGTTTGCCGGCGAAACCGGCGGCTTCCGCTTACCTGGTATTATTGGCAAGTAGACTTTGGAAGGTTAGGTGGGCCGCGTCTAGGTGCGGCTTGCGTCCATGGGCTGAACCCCATGGCTACGCGATAAACCCGCTCCGCGGCTGAGGAAGGAATTCGGTCAGCTCCCACCCATAGGCGTAGCTGATCGACGGGGTGAGGGTCGGCTTACAGGTTGCACTGCAACATTTCAGTCGACCCGTACGTTCTGTGGTCATGGGCAAGACGGGCGAGGACATGCCCGCACAGGGCTGCCGGCATGGCACCCGGTCCAGTTAGGACATGCCTATCCATGCTGTAGGCATGGCACCCGGATCACGTTGCCCATTGGCTACTCGGTGGTGCGCAGTTGACGACGGAGTTCGAGTTGGGTCGATAGCTGATTGGCGAGGACGCGGAGGGTGTTGGTCTGCTTTTCGGTGAGTTCACGCGGGACGACGTCGACCACGCAGAGTGCGCCGATGTGGGCGTCGCCGGCGATGGTCAGCGGCATCCCGGCGTAGAACCGGACGTGCGGGGAGCCGGTGACGAATGGGTTCGTCACAAACCTGGAATCGTGCCGGGCATCCTCGACGATCATCATCTCGGGCCTCAGAATCGTCTGGGCGCAGAAGGAGTACTGACGAGGAACCTCTTTGACGTCGACACCGACAATCGCCTTGATCCACTCACGGTCATGGTCGATCAGTGAGATCGAGGCGATCGGGGCTTCGCAGATGCTCGCGGCTAAATGCACGATCTCGTAGTACGCCTGCTCCGGCAGAGTGTCCAGTATCCCGCAATCGTCGAGCGCTGCCTGGCGCTCCGCTTCATTCTCCGGCAGTAGATCCGACATTTCCTTACCTCAAGAATGATCTTTCCACATTTGTCGACCACGTCCCTCCCCTATCCCGCAATGCGTTACGTTCGACATTGGGTCGGGTAGGTTGATATTAGATGGCGAACCGACGAAGAGGAGACCTGACAACCTCACCCCAGCCCTCTCCTTGGAAAGGAGAGGGAGTCTGACCAGGCGACGCTCCTTGGAAAGGAGTCTGCCGTGCGAATGAGGGAAGACATTGCGGCCTTTGCCGACCGTGTCGATGCGGGCCGGCAACTCGCCGATGAGATAGCGTCCCGGAACTATCCCGATCCCATCGTCCTCGCGCTCCCGCGAGGTGGCGTGGCGGTTGGCTTTGAGATAGCCCATCGGCTGCGCGCGCCCCTCGACGTCATCCTCGCCCGCAAGCTCGGGGCTCCCCATCAGGCCGAACTGGCCATCGGCGCGGTTGCGCCAGGCGGCGTGGCGATTATCGACGAGTCCGCGTACCACTATCTGGACATCACCGAGGACGAGGTCGATGCGGCCATCGAACGCGAGACCCGTGAGATGTCTCGCCGTCAGTGCCTCTACCGCGGAGAAGATCCTCCGCTCGACGTTCGCGAAAGGGCCGTTATCCTCGCCGACGACGGACTCGCCACGGGCATGACCGCCGAGGCCGCGATCGTCTCCATTCGACAACAATCACCCGCCCGGCTCATCCTGGCGGTACCCGTGTGCGCTCCTGACACTGTCGACCGCGTGCGTCCCATGGTCGACGATATTATCTGCCTCTACGCTCCAACGCCTTTCCACGCCGTCGGCATCTGGTATCAGGATTTTGAACAGATG
>Ga0070660_100002575_pt1 | contig 12436 bp, 8 predicted proteins | sample KBSC33metaG_FD_64670 | JGI IMG/M metagenome (GOLD analysis project Ga0070660, IMG submission 64670) | Corn rhizosphere microbial communities from Kellogg Biological Station, Michigan, USA - KBS C3-3 metaG | ecosystem: Host-associated > Plants > Roots > Rhizosphere > Soil ... | reverse complement strand
CGTCGAGCTGTTCTCGGCGATGTCGGCCACGACGCATGAGCCGCATGACGAGGATGCCGATCCGTCCGCGGCGAGCACGAGTGTGACGGCCGCCGAAATATTGATCGGTTCGGATCTGCGGTGGCATTGCCAGACACTGCGGGCCAAGCTGGAAGCGACGCCGTTCCCACGTGACGCGGCGGATATCGATGCCGCCCGCCTGGCGGCGCCTTTCGCCGCATTGGAACAGTACGTGGAAGCGATGCTCGATCGGGAGGCGAACCTGCTCGACGCAGCGGATCGGGTGCGCAAGGCCGCCGTCGCGGCCGGGGCCGCGGCGCCCGCTTATGGTCGCGCCCTGGGCCCCACCCTTCGCCAATTCACGAGCGCGTGTGCCCGACAGCGAACGAGACTCCTCAACGGCGCCTTTCAGAAGGCTCACGCCGCGACCGTCGCGTTCACCATCGAAGAGTCCGCCGCAATGGGGCCGGCGCTGAAATGCATGTACGACCTTCGGCAATCGCTTCCGATCGTGCGGTTCGGCGCTTCCCCCGAAGACCGCGCCGCGGCGCGAGAAGAGGAAACCGCCAACGAAGCGCTGATCGCGACTACGCGCGAAGCCGTGCAACGCATCGAGGCGCATCTTGCGCAAATGCCTTCGCCACCGGCGGATGCACCCGAGATCATCGCGGACAACCACGCCAACCTGCAGTTGAACCTGAACGCCCTGACCGTGGCTATGCGCTCGGTCGCCGAGCTGGTCGAATGCTACGGCGAGGCCCGTCGTGCGATCCACGATGGCGCTACGGCGGATTGTACGGTGAAGCTCCGGTTGCTGGCCGAGACGGTGAGGCAGGTGCGCGAGCAGGCCGCCGCCGTGCCGTCCGCGGGCCGGAGCAAACGTCTGACTCGCGGTGTCGCCGGCGAACGTGCTCAACGTACGTTGCAATTCACGCGGCGTGTGGCCCGCACGGCCAAATCGGTTCAGTACACGCTGAGTGTGCTCGCCGACCTCTCGCACGGATACCGAAACGCGGCGCAGCTCAGCCGCGAGCCGACACTCGACCCGTTGCGCTTTCAACAAATAGCCGATCAACTGGCCGACGACGTGTCGCGTGCCGCGAAGGATATCGACGCGACTCGCACCCAACTGATCGAGGACGTCGGCACTCGGCACTCCAGCGTAGATGCCGCGACGACCGCCGAACGCGAAATCGATCAAATTCAATCGTTCACGATCCGTCTCGAATGGCGCTACGTCGCCGACTTCGATACAGCGAAGCGTCAATGGCTTCGAGCGACCGTGCGTGCGCTGGCCGAGCGGCTCGAGGATCCGGCCGGCACCGTTCCGTTCGGTGCGGCGCCGCTGCTCGATATGATCGACCAACACCTCGCGGCCGGCACGAAGATTCTCATGATCGCCGCCTCCCGCATGGAAGACGTGGAAAAACGTCAGATCACAGACGCGCTGCGGGACAACAATGAAATCAGAGGTGAAGTGAAAGCGTGCCGTGAGCAGTTGAAACGTCTGCCGGCCAGCGCACGGACCGCTCCGGAGCAGCGTTCGGTGCCGCCCTCGCGGCCCGCTTCCGGCACGGGAACCTCCCGGGCCGATAGCCGCAACAAGAAAGCGAGCGGTAAGGGGAAGCGTCGCTGAGGATTTGACGAACGTCTCTTCAGCGCGCCACCGGCGCCGGTTCCTTGAGCCGGTTCGCCACACGCGTGGCCTCGAAATAGGCGGGATTCGGGGGCCGCTTCAAATATCGGCCACGCCCCCGCTGCGCACGCAAATCGCCATCGGCCCACGCCAGCTCGCCGCGCGCGATCGTATACGTAGCCACACCTTCGACCGCGATCCCTTCGAATACGTTGAAATCGACGTTCTGATGATGGGTGGCCACTGAAATCGTTCGGCTCCCCTGCGGGTCCCAGACCACGAGATCGGCATCGGCGCCCTGCACTACCGCACCTTTGCGCGGATAAAGATTGAAAATCTGCGCGGCGTTCGTCGACGTCACACGCACGAACTCGTTCGGCGTGAGGCGCCCCATGTTGACGCCGTAATGCCAGAGCACCGACATGCGATCTTCCACGCCGCCGCATCCGTTCGGAATTTTCGTGAAATCGTCCCGCCCCATCGCCTTTTGCGACGCACAGAACACGCAATGATCGGTCGCAGTCGTCTGTAGATGACCGGCCTGCAACCCGTGCCAAAGCGCATCGCGATGCGCCTGCGTGCGAAACGGCGGACTCATGACGTGCGCGGCCGCACGTCCCCAGTCGGTATCCCGGTAGACCGATTCGTCGATGACGAGATGCCCCGCGAGCACTTCGCCGAATACACGCTGGCCTTCGCTGCGCGCGCGGATGATTGCATCGAGCGCATCCTTCGCCGACACGTGCACGATATAGACCGGCACACCCAGTACCTGCGCGATCCGTATCGCGCGGTTGGCTGCCTCGCCCTCGACCTCGGGCGGACGCGACAGCGGATGGGCCTCCGGTCCGGTGAAGCCGCGAGCGAGCAGTTCGCGCTGCAGCCGGAACACGAGTTCGCCGTTCTCCGCGTGCACCGTCGGCAGCGCCCCGAGCTCGAGCGCGCGCATGAAGCTGTTCACGAGCACTTCGTCGTCGGCCATGATCGCGTTCTTGTAGGCCATGAAGTGCTTGAAACTCGAGACGCCGTGCTCGTGCACGAGCGTGCCCATGTCCCGATGAACCGATTCGTCCCACCACGTCACCGCGACGTGAAAGCCGTAATCGGCCGCGGCCTTCTCGGCCCAGCCGCGCCAATCCTCGAACGCGCTCATGAGGGGCTGCTGCGGATTCGGAATCACGAAATCGATGATGCTCGTCGTGCCGCCCGCCAGACCGGCTGCCGTGCCCGTGAAGAAATCGTCGCTGGCCCGCGTGCCCATGAACGGCAACTCCATATGCGTGTGCGGATCGATGCCACCTGGCATCACATACTGCCCGCCCGCATCGATGACGGTCGCGTCAGCCGGCACATCGAGATCGAGCCCGATCTGCGCGATCGTGCCGCCCGCCGCACTGTCGTGACACAGCACATCGGCCCGATAAGTGTCGTTCGCGTCGACCACGGTGCCACCGCGAATCAGGATTGCCATTTCGATGTCTCCTGTTCCATGCCATGTCGTCAATGGAAGTTGACGCTGATGTCTTCGTGCCGCTATGCCCGGGCGATGCGCGGATTCGCCCGATCGCCGAGCCGCATCCACACGCCGTAGACGAGCGCGGCCAACACGAGCCCGACGAACCACGCATACGTATACAGTTCCTTGAACATATCGGGCACATTCGGAAATGCCGCGGGAAACGCGGTATTGAGAAAGCCAGGCAGGTTCGGCAGCACGCCGATCAGCAGTGCCGCGACAGCCGCGGGGTTCCATCCGCCCGTGTACGAATATTCGCCATGCTCGTCGAACAGCTCGCCGTGATCGAGCCGGGTGCGTCGCACGAGAAAGTAGTCGACCATCATGATGCCCGCCACCGGACCGAGCAGCGCCGAGTATCCGACCAGCCACGTGAAAATGTAGCCCTGCGTGGTCGCGAGAATCTTCCAAGGCATCATGACGATTGCAATCGTCGCGGTGATAAGACCACCGGTCTTATATGACACTGCTCGCGGCCAAAGACTCGAGAAATCGTATGCCGGACCGACGAGGTTGGCGGCGAGATTGCAGCACATCGTATCGAGCGTGAGGATGATCAGCGCGAGCCCGACGCCGATACCGGTCATGCGGCTCGTCAGATCGATCGGATCCCAGATCGCCTTGCCGTAGATGACGACCGTGGCCGAGGTCACCACCACGGAGATGACGGAGAGCAAAGCCATCGGTAACGGCAGGCCAATTGCCTGCCCCACCATTTGATCGCGCTGGGTGCGTGCGAAGCGCGTGAAATCGGGAATGTTCAGCGCCAGCGTGGCCCAGAACCCGACCATCGCCGTCAGGCTCGGCCAGAACGTCGCCCAGAATTGCCCGGCCTTCTTGCCGCCCGCCACGAACTGGGATGGCGTCGACAGCATCGAGCCGACACCGCCCGCTTTGGACGTCGCCCACCAGACGAGCGCCACGCACATCACAACCTTGATCGGCGCGGACCAACTTTCGAGCCAGCGGATCGAATCGGTGCCGTTGACGATGAAATAGATCTGGATGCCCCAGAAAAACAGAAAGCAGGCCGCCTGCCCGGCCGAAATGCCGAGCACCGCGATCGGCGCGCCTTGCAAGCCGTTGCCGGTCAGGATGTTGAGCAGCGTATAGATCGCGCTGCCGCCGAGCCAGGTCTGAATCCCGTACCAGCCGCAGGCGACGATCGCACGCAATAACGCGGGCAGTTTGGCGCCTTGTGTACCGAACGAGGCGCGCACCAGCACGGCGTAGGGAATCCCGTGCTTCGCACCCGCATGGCCGATCAGCAGCATCGGCACGAGGACGATCACGTTGCCGAGCAGTACGGTCAGCACGGCTTGCCACGGCGACATGCCCTGATCGGTCAACCCGGCCGCCAGCATGTACGAGGCGATGTTCATCACCATGCCAACCCATAGCGCCGCGAAGTGATACCACTTCCAGGTTCGGCGAGCCGGGTCGGTCGGCGCAAGGTCGTCGTTGTAGAGCGGGCTCGCAGCCAAGCCCGGCTGCATGACGGCATCGCTGCTTCCTACGGACTGATTCATTGGGTTCTCCCGTCGTCGCCTGCGTGCCATGCGCACGTATCGACTATCAAATGGCCGGCGCGCCGTCTCACGCGGCGCGTCCGGGCTCGCGTCAGGCCGCTTGCGCAGGAACGCCGGCCTCGTCCTGCGTGCGCGCCGGGTTGTTCGGATGCGTGGTCCAATTGGAATAGGCGCCACTGTCGACGCGCTCCATCGTGATGCATTGATCGACCGGGCAGACGTGCATGCAAAGATTGCACCCGACGCACTGGTCGTCGATCACTTCGAAATGGCGCACGCCGTCCTTTTCTCGTGTAATGGCCTGATGCGAGGTGTCTTCACAGGCGATATGGCAGAGCCCGCATTGGATGCAGCGCGACTGATCGATGCGCGCCTTGATGTCGTAGCTCATGTTCAGGTACTTCCAATCCGTCACGTTCGGCACCGCACGGCCGCGGATGTCGTCGAGCGTCGCGTAGCCCTTTTCATCCATCCAGTTCGAGAGCCCATCGGCAAGATCCGAAACGATCCGAAAGCCGTAATGCATCGCGGCGGTGCAGACTTGCACACTGCCGGCGCCCAGCACGATGAACTCGGCCGCGTCGCGCCATGTCGTGATACCGCCGATGCCAGAAATCGGCAAACCCGGCGTCTCGCTGTCGCGCGCGATTTCGGCCACCATGTTGAGCGCGATCGGCTTCACAGCCGGGCCGCAATAGCCGCCGTGCGTGCCTTTGCCGTCGACGGTCGGCATGGGTGCCATCTGATCGAGATCGACGGCGACAATCGAATTGATCGTGTTGATCAGCGATACGCCATCGGCACCGCCCTTGAATGCGGCGCGCGAGCCGAGGCGGATGTCGGTGATGTTGGGCGTGAGCTTCACGAGGCACGGCAGCCGCGTACCCTCCTTGACCCAGCGCGTGACCATTTCGATGTATTCGGGCACCTGACCGACGGCGGAGCCCATGCCGCGTTCGCTCATGCCATGCGGGCACCCGAAATTGAGTTCCACGGCATCGGCGCCGGTATCTTCGACACGCGGCAGAATCCATTTCCAGTCCTGCTCGTTGCAAGGCACCATCAACGAGACGATCAGCGCGCGATCGGGCCAATCGCGCTTGACCTGCTCGATTTCGCGCAGATTGACCTCGAGCGGGCGATCGGTGATCAACTCGATATTGTTGAGCCCCGCGATGCGCTGCCCGTTCCATTGCACAGCGCCGTAGCGCGAACTGACGTTGACGACATGCGGATCGAGACCGAGCGTCTTCCAGACTACACCGCCCCAGCCCGCCTCGAAGGCGCGGTTGACGTTGTAGGCTTTGTCGGTTGGCGGAGCCGAAGCAAGCCAGAACGGATTCGGCGATGAAATGCCGGCAACGGTACAGCGAAGATCGGCCATGGTCGGCTCCGTGGGGCGAAGGCTGGGAAAAAATCGGGCTGAGCGCGTCAGGCCGCGTGCTTGGCCGTGCGGGCGAAATGCCGGTCCATCGATTCGGCCGCGAGCTTGCCGTCCTGCACGGCCTGGACCGTCAGATCGAGGCCTTCACGCGCGGCGCAGTCGCCACCGGCCCAGACCTGCGCAAGCGAGGTACGGCGTTCGTCGTCGACGACGATGCGCCCGCCATCGAGCGTGAGAACCTCGCGATCGATGCCGTCAGCGACAAGCTTCTGTCCGATCGCCTTCAGTACCATGTCGGCCTCGATGGCGAAACGCTCGCCCGTGTCGATGAGGCGGTGCGATTCGTCTTCGCGGGTGCGCTCGAATTCCACGCCGGTCACATGGCGTCCGTCGCCGTCCGCAATGAGGCGCAGCGGCCGCGCGCACAGCACGATCGTGACGCCTTGCTTTTGCGCGAATTCGCGCTCGGCCCACGTCGCACTCATCGCCTCCACCCCACGCCGGTAGACCATCGTCACGCTCTCGGCACCGAGCTTGCGGCTTTGCACCGCGGCATCGACAGCCGTATTGCCGCCGCCGATGACGACCACGCGACGGCCGACGGGTAAGGTCGATTTGTCCTTTGCCTGACGCAGCCGCGCGATGAACGCGATGGCGTCTTCGACGCCGACCAGCCCTTCGTCCTCGATACCGACCGCCTTGACACCCGCGAGCCCCACTGCGAGAAAGACCGCGTCATGCTGCTGACGCAACTCCGCCAGGTCGATGTCACGCCCCAGCGCTGCACCGGAGCGCCATTCGATGCCGCCGACCGACAGCAGCCATTGCACCTCGCGCTGCGCGAAGTCGTCGACGGTCTTATAGGCGGCAATGCCGTATTCATTGAGGCCGCCTGGCAACGCATGCGCATCGAAAATCGTTACGCGATGGCCCGACAGCGCAAGACGATGCGCACAGGCGAGCCCGGCCGGTCCCGCACCGACCACGGCGATGCGGCGCCCCGTCTCGGGCGCGCGCGCAAAGAGCGGCTCGCCTCGGGCCATGGCCCAGTCCGTCGCATGCCGCTGCAACGCGCCGATCCGTACCGGTTCGTTGTCCTGATCGTTTCGAACGCACGCGCCTTCGCACAGAATCTCGGTCGGGCAGACCCGCGCGCACATGCCGCCGAGCGGATTGGCCGACAGAATATCGCGCGCCGCGCCCTTCAGGTTCCCATTGCCGATCTTGCGAATGAAGCCGGGGATGTCGATTTGCGTCGGACAGGCATGCACGCAGGGCGCGTCGTAGCAATAGTGGCAGCGGCTGGCCGCAACCGCTGCCTCCGTGGCGTTCATGAGCGGCGCGATATCGGCAAACTCGCAAGCCGACTGAGCCGCGTCGAGCCGGCCGGCGGCAATATCGCCGGTTTTCTTGATGGTCATGCGTGCTCCTTCGCAAGAGGGACGACAGGACTGGACGACGTAAAGCAGCAGCCGATCAAACCGCGTGCGTCAGACGGCCTCGCATGCGCGCTCGAGCATCGCGTGCAACAGCACGTTCGCGCCCGCCTCGATCCATTCGGGTGTGGCATCCTCGATTTCGTTATGGCTGATGCCGTCGACGCAGGGGACGAACACCATCGATGTCGGGGCCACCTGCGCGAGATAGCAGGCGTCGTGTCCGGCGCCCGACACCATGTCGCGATGCGAATAGCCGAAGCGCTGTGCGGCACGCCTGACCGATTCGACGCAGGCACGATCGAACGCAACGGGTGCGTAATAAAAGATCTGGTCGAGCGCGGTTTCCAGACCGATGCCGTTGGCGATGTCGGCTACGCCCTGGCGCAGCTCGGCGTCCATTTGCGCGAGTACGGCATCGTCGGGATGGCGAAAGTCGACAGTGAAAAAGACGCGCCCGGGAATGACGTTGCGCGAGTTCGGATAAACCTGCATCATGCCGACCGTTGCGCAGGCAAGCGGTGCATGAGCCAGCCCGATCCGGTTGACCAGATCGACGACGCGTGCGGCCCCGAGCAGCGCATCGCGGCGGCGCGGCATCGGCGTAGGGCCCGCATGTGCCTCCTGCCCGGTCAGCACGATTTCGTACCACCGCTGCCCTTGCGCATCGGTGACGACACCGATCGTCTTGTCCTCGGCCTCCAGAATCGGGCCCTGCTCGATATGCAGTTCGAACGCCGCGTGGATCGGCCTGCCGCCGCAGGGCACGTCGCCCGCATAGCCGATCCGCTGCAGTTCCTCGCCAATCGTTTTGCCCTCGATATCTTTGCGCGAGAGCCCGTACTCGAGCGTAAAAACGCCGGCGAATACGCCTGAGGCCACCATCGCCGGGGCAAAGCGCGAGCCTTCCTCATTGGTCCAGATGACGGCCTCGACCGGATGCTCCGTTTCGATGCGATGATCGTTGAGCGTGCGAATCACCTCGAGCCCGCCGAGCACGCCGTAAATGCCGTCGAACCGGCCGCCGGTGGGCTGCGAATCGGCATGCGAGCCCGTCATGACCGGAGCCGCGTCGGGATGACGACCCGCGCGCCGCATGAAGACATTGCCCATCTGATCGACGCTGACCGTACAGCCGGCTTCCTTCGCCCAACTGACGATCAGATCGCGCCCTTGCCGATCGAGATCGGTCAACGCAAGGCGGCATACACCGCCTTTCGCTGTCGCGCCGATCTTCGCCATCGTCATCAGGCTGTCCCACAGGCGCTGGCCGTTGACCTTCATCGACGTATCGATGCCGCGCTCTGTCATTGCACTCGTGCTCATCGGACGCGCTCCTTATCGAAATCGGACGATTGGCATGCCTGACCATCGCATCGGAATCGCGCATTGCATTGAAGTACGTGCTTCATCGATTTCATCGTTTCAATGCGGATCGAATCCTGTCCGATTGGACAGGTTTTAGAACATTGGCCTCGACTTTGCAATCTTTTCTTTATTCGGGCGATGACGAGACCGTTGACGTTCGTGTCCGTAGGCGTGGTACCGCCGCTTGCCGTAATGTTGCGACTACAATGGGACCGGACGCGGCATAGGATCGAACAAGGCGCTTACATGAAGATCGACGACCGACGAGCGGCGATGGCCGAACACTCCGACGCGCAATCGGACCCACCGATATTGCGACGCCGCAAGGCACATATCCGGCTGTCCAACGAAGCGCATTTGCTCGCTTGCGCCGAGGCCGTGTTTGCCGAGCGAGGCCTCGAGGGGGCGAGCACGGCCATGATCGCCGAGCGTGCCGGCGTGCCGAAAGCCAACGTGCACTACTACTTTCCGACGAAACTAGCGCTCTATCGCCGCGTGCTGGACGACGTATTCGAGGAATGGCATTGCGCGGCCAATACGTTCGATTCGAGCGACAACCCTGTCGAAGCGATAGAAGGATATGTGCGAGCGAAGATGGCGCTCTCGCAACGCCGCCCACTCGGATCGAAGGTCTGGGCCAGCGAGATCATTCAAGGCGCCACGCATATGCAGGATATTCTTTCGGAACGCGTCAAGCCGTGGATGGAAACGCGCGTCGTCGTCATCAACGATTGGATTGCGCGCGGGCTGCTCGCACCGATCGATGCGCGTGCACTGCTTTATTTGATCTGGGCTGTCACGCAGCACTACGCTGATTTCGATGCGCAGATCAAGGCGCTTTCAGGCAAACGTGCGCTGTCGAAAAAAGCGTTTGCAGCGCTGACTGACGATGTCGTGGCCCTGGTGATCCGTGCATGTGGGGCGAGAGCGCCATAGGTCAGACCTTAAGACACCACAAAGCCAGGAATGGATTGTCGTCCGAGCGCGCAGCGTGAATCGCGCCGGGGACATTGTGGATGCCGCAACCAATCCCTGGCGAAAGCCATGGCCCCCGATCCTTGCGAAATTGCCCGGCGGTCATCAGCACATACGCTTCTTCAGGCGGATGACTGTGATCGGGGTAGCGGACGTCAGGCTTCATGATCGTAAAGCCAAGCTGAAGATCGGACCGTTCCTCGGTGCCGCCTGGGCCGCAAATCGTGCCGTTCGCATGGCCCTCCAAAAAATTCGTATCTGACTTATTCGATCACCGTACGAGCGTCAGCACCGCTTTAATCGCCCATAAGCACAGCTGATCAGCGACGGGCGTTACGCGCAGCCTCCAAGTGCAGCGCCAGAAAATCGACAAATGCGCGAATCCTCGTAGACATCTGAAACCGCTGCGCATAGACAGCGTAGATGTCAGCGCTCGGCGTGTCATACCCCGGCAAAACGGCGACGAGCCGTCCATCGGCCAGATACTCGTCGATGTCCCACTCGGCGCGCATGAGGATGCCGTGACCGTCGAGCGCCCACTTCACGGCAATCTCGCCATCGTTTGTCGTCAGGTTGCCGTTGATTCTCACCGTTTCCGTCTTGCGCGCAGCCCCTCTCCCCGACGTGAGCCGCCATACACCGTAAGCTTCGTCGCCCTGGCGAATGCCGATACAGTTGTGCTTCGCCAGATCGCGCGCGCTCGCCGGCATACCGTGCGAGGCGATATAAGACGGCGCTGCGCATAGAAGCCTGCGATTCAGCGCGAGCCTGCGGGCCACCACGCGTGTATCGGGCGGCTCACCGAAGCGGATGCAAACATCGAAAGTGTCCTCTGTCAGCGGCGGCGGCGTTACCGAGAGCTGAAGCTGCACCGATACCTGCGGGTACTGCGTGACGAAGCGCGATATCGCCGGCCCGATGTGGCTTCGCCCAAAACCGAGCGTCGCATTGACGCGCAGCAATCCCTTCGGCGTCTTCTTGACGCTACCGAGCAATTCCGAGAGCTCGCCTATCTCGTCGAGAATGCGGCGCGCATGCGCGAGATAGAGTTCGCCTTCCGGCGTCAGCATCATGCGCCGGGTCGTGCGATTGACGAGCGCGACACCGGCGCGCCGCTCCATCTGAGTGAGCCGCTTGCTGACGGCAGCCGCTGTCAGTCCGAGCTCACGCGCAGCGGCACTGAGGCTCCCCGAAGCCGCGAGCGTCGAAAAGAAGCTGAGATCGGACGGAAGAACGGTTTCCGACATGGCACGACTTGTGAATTCAAGTTAAGAATGCTTTGAGTTTAGCATCGGCTACTGCACCGGAGGTTGGGTTAAGTTTGGCGTCCTGAACACAACGTTTCGAGGATGCAACATGAAGACGTACCGTATCGCGGCGATTCCCGGCGACGGCATAGGCAAGGAAGTGATTCCCGCCGGCAAACAAGTGCTCGAAGCACTCGCGAAGACCGCCGAGCGGTTCGCATTCGAATTCGAGGACTTCGATTGGGGCGCCGACTACTATCGCAAGCACGGCGTCATGATGCCGCCCGACGGTCTTGACGCGCTGCGCGGCAAGGATGCCATCCTGTTCGGCTCCGCGGGAGATCCCGACGTTCCCGATCACATCACGCTGTGGGGGCTACGCCTGAAAATCTGCCAGGGGCTCGATCAATACGCGAACGTACGGCCCACGCGCATTTTGCCCGGCATCGATGCGCCGCTCAAACGATGCAGGCCGGAAGACCTCGATTGGGTCATCGTGCGGGAGAACTCCGAAGGCGAGTACTCCGGCATCGGTGGACGCGTGCATCAAGGTCATCCGATCGAGACGGCGACGGATGTATCGATTCTCACGCGCGCCGGCGTCGAGCGCATCATGCGGTTCGCTTTTCGGCTCGCCCAGTCGCGCCCGCGCAAGCAACTCACCGTCATTACCAAAAGCAACGCGCAGCGACACGCGATGGTCATGTGGGACGAGGTGGCGCTTCAGATTTCGACAGAGTTTCCCGACGTCAAGTGGGACAAGGAACTCGTCGACGCTTCGACGGCACGCATGATCAATCGTCCCGCCTCGCTCGATACGATCGTCGCGACGAATCTGCACGCGGATATTCTCAGCGATCTCGCTGCCGCGCTGGCCGGCAGCCTCGGTATCGCGCCGACAGGCAACATCGATCCCGAGCGCCGCTACCCGTCGATGTTCGAGCCGATCCACGGCTCGGCATTCGACATCATGGGCAAAGGCCTGGCCAATCCCATCGGCACTTTTTGGTCCGCCGTCATGATGCTCGAGCATCTCGGCGAGTTCGATGCTGCGAAGCGCTTGATGCACGCAATCGAAGCCGTCACACCAAACCCGAAGCTTCACACCGGGGACCTCGGAGGCACTGCGACGACCGCGGAAGTCACTGACGCAGTCTGCGAAATCATCGCGGCCAGCGAGGCGACAGCCTAGGGCGGGAGCCCAACCGCAGATGCAGGACAGAGCGTGCCGTTTGCAGCGGTGCGCCATTAAAAGTTGTACCTCTTAAGGAGGAGACATGAGCATCGACCTCGAGCATCGGGTCACGCGGAAACTGATGTTGCGCATCATCCCGTTCGTGATGCT
>Ga0070660_100002573_pt1 | contig 12438 bp, 12 predicted proteins | sample KBSC33metaG_FD_64670 | JGI IMG/M metagenome (GOLD analysis project Ga0070660, IMG submission 64670) | Corn rhizosphere microbial communities from Kellogg Biological Station, Michigan, USA - KBS C3-3 metaG | ecosystem: Host-associated > Plants > Roots > Rhizosphere > Soil ... | reverse complement strand
GCCTGCTCCTCACGCTCGGCCTGCTCCCGAGCCTCCTGCTCGAGCCGCTCCGCCTCCAGCCGCGCGGCCTCCTCGCGCTCGAGCCGCTCGTGCTCCAGGCGAGCGGCCTCGTCACGCTCTGCCTGCTCACGCTCCGCCTGCTCAAGCTCTGTCTGCTCACGCTCTGCCTGCTCACGGGCCGCCTGCTCGAGCCGCTCCCGCTCGGCCAGGTCGCGCGCCTGGCGCTCCAGGTTCTCGCGGGCTTCCTGGGCGGCGCGCTTGCGAGCCTCGTCGGCTTCGCGTCGGCGGAGCTCCTCGGCCTCCTGCTCGGCGCGCTCCCGGGCGTCCTGCTCCTCGCGCTGACGCAGCTCCTCGGCCTGACGCTCGGCGCGCTCGTGCTCCACCTCCTCCGCAACGCGCTGCTTGGCCTCGGCTTCGACGATCGCGGCCTCGACATCGACAGCGACCTCGAGAGCCTCACGCTCGTCCTGTCCGTCGACGACGTGACCAGCCTCGGTGAGCGACAGCCAGAGCGCGGCGCCGGCGTCGCCGACCGCGGAGGCGTCCGACGACCGGCCGGGCCTCGCGACCGCCTCGTCCGTCGGGACCTCGACAGCGACCTCGACCTCGGCGGGCTCGACGAGTGCCACCGGCTCCACCACAGGGACGTGCTTCTTCGCGCCGCGCCGCAGGCCGAAGCGGTGCCGCTTGGTCGTCTCGTCGGTCGGCGAGACAGTGGTGGTCGACGCCGACGACCCGCCCATCAGGTGCTCGAGGCTCTCGATCCGCGCCGCGTCCACAGCGCGATCCGCTTCGGCCCTCGCGGGCTGGGTCGACTCAACCGACCGTGCCGCCACCAGCTCGTCGAGCGTCGGTCCGGGGTTCGGCTGTGACCGCACCGGGGTGGCCTCGACTGCGCGCACCTGGGGGCGGGCGCCTTCTCGGAACGCCGCCGACAAGCTGCGCGAAGCGCGGGCCACCGCCGCGGGGTCCAGGATCTCGGGCTGGCTGGTGAGCAGGTCCAGGATGTTCTCGCTGGCACACAGGGCCACATCACCGGCAACCCCGGTCACCGACTCGAGCCGCTCGAAGCAGAGCAGGGGGGCGACGGGTATGGCGCCCAGGAGGCGGCGTACCAGATCGGCAGCTGCCGCGGCGTCCGTGAGCGCGTCGCTCCGGTTCGTCCCACCCACGGTCAGCACGCCGCCCTGCACCGAGATCGGCCCTGACCAGCCGACGGTGTTGACGACGTAGACACCCGACGGACCCGCCAGCACGTGATCGATGGACCCGTCCGGCTCGTCAGGAACCGATGCGTCGTGCAGGACGAGCCAACCGAGCACCCGTAGCAGGTCGAGCCCCGCGGCCGTGGCCTGCTGGGCCTCGCCCTTGCGTTGCGCCGACCGCGAGCCCTTGCCGCGCCCGCCGGCGCCGCGTCCACGCACCATGGGGGCGTGCGCCGACAGCTCCGCCATCTGTCCTCCCCGCGCTCATCCGAATTGCGATCGTATCCGACAAAACGGACATGCGTCGATAGTTCGTCTGAACTACCAGCCGGGCGAGGAGAGTCGCGGAATCCGGGCTATCGCCGGTGCTGGGCGCCCTGCCCGTCGGAGTCGACGTCGACGTCCGGATCGACGTCGTCGGCCTCGGCGAGGACCTCGTCGCGTCGCTGCACGTGCTCGTTCACGGTGGACCGCTTGTCCTGGAGGTCCGCCTCGAGTCGCTTGGCCTCGGCCTGCTTGCGATCGGCCTCCGCCTTCATCTCGCGGGCACGCGCCTCGGTGGCGTCCGCCTCGGCCTGGTGCTTGCGGATGCGTTGCTGGGTGGCCGCGGCCTGCTCGCGCAGCTCACCAGCGCGCTCGCGGTGGTGCTCCTCCTTGCGGGCCGAAGCGCGCTTCGACAGCGCCACGGCCGCAGCGATCACGACGAGTGCGACGACAACGGCGACGATCACCCAGATCACGGTTGACGAATCCATGTTCCCCTCCTGCTTTCGGTAACGAGAGCCGGTACCCCGCCACGACAGACGCAATCTCCCGGGTCGTGGCACGCTGGGACCGTGGAGCTCAACTGGCCCCTTCCGGACCGGGCAGATCTGCGCGACCGGCTGATGTCGGCGTACTCCACCGGCCGCGGCTACCACGACCTGCGCCACCTCGCAGACATCCTGGGCCGCCTCGACGAGCTCGGCGTCGGCGACGACCGCGAGGTCGTGCTCGCAGCCTGGTTCCACGACGCGGTGTACGACGGGGCTGCGGCTGCCGAGGACCGCTCAGCCGTGCTCGCCGCGGCCGAGCTCGACGCGGCCGAGGTGGACGTCGACGAGGTGGTCCGCCTCGTCCGGCTGACCGAGCACCACGACCCGGAGCCCGGCGACCATCGGGGCGAGGCGCTCTGCGACGCCGACCTGGCGATCCTCGCGGCGCCTGCCGATCGGTACGCCGACTACGTGGCGGGCGTGAGGCAGGAGTACGCCGAGCACTCCGACACCGACTTCCGGGCCGCCAGGTTGACCCTCCTGCACGACCTCGCGGCGAGAGACGCGCTCTTCCGGACGGCCTATGCGCGCGAGCACTGGGAACCCCGCGCCCGCGAGAACCTCCGGGCCGAGATCATCGCCCTGGGTGGCTGAGGCGCCGGGACGTCACCGGCGTGGTGCGGGCCGCTTGCGACGTCGCAAGCCGGACCGGACCAGGCTCTCGACGAGATCGCGGCTTCGCACCGGCACGGCGCCGGCCGCGACCAGCGCGTCGTACAGCTCGGCCGGTACGTCGTAGTGGTCGGCGTCGAACCCCCGCCGCGGAAGACCTGCCCGGGCCGCGAACTCGTGGAGCTCCTCGAGGGACGAGTCCGAGACCAGGTGCGACCACATCCGGCCGTGCGCCGACACCAGCGGCCGGTCGATCAGGATGCTCACCCGTGGGGCTCAGCGTCTCGTCGGTCGTCGACGTGGCGGTTGCCGTAGGTGGCCATGGCCAGGTAGGTCCCCCCGCCGATCAGGCCGAACACCGCCGCGGTCGTCGCGACGAACCAGATGAGTGCATGCACCGCTGACACGGAAAACCTCCTCAACCGATCGCCTCCGTGATCGGCACGTCGCCGTTGTTGAAATCGATCGTGCGCCCGATCGTCGCCGGTGTCACCAGCGCCGCTGCTGCGACGGCCGCCACGTCGTCTCGGCTGACCGAGCTCGCGGTCACCCCGTCGCCGGTCTCGATCCGACCCGTGCCCGGGTCGTCGGTGAGCCGGCTGGGTCCGAGGATCGTCCAGTCGAGCCGGGTCGAACGGAGGTACGCGTCAGCGGAGGCCTTCGCCTCGGCGTACGGGAAGAACGAGCTGTCCGGCGCGACGCCATGATCGGGGTGGTCGTAGAAGTAGGACACACGTCGGCGATCACCGACGTGGCCCCGGCAGCGCGCACGTCCTCGGTGTGGGCGGCGTTGCGGATCCACGAGCTCACCTGGTCGCCGCGGTCACCGAGGAGCCGTGCCAGACGCAGCGCCACCTTGCCGTGCCCGCCGATGATCGTGACCCGTGCCATGTCCTCGACGGTAGCGACCCCTCAGAAGGGCCTACCTACGGACGGTTGCGACCGAGGTCGTCGTGCGCCTGCACCCACTCCTCGGCGACGACGGCGGCGCCGAGGGAGAACTCGCCCGCGAGCACGGTCGCCGCCACGATCTCGGCGAGCTTGTGCACCTTGCCGGCGCCGTAGCAGCCGAGCATCTCGAGGCACTCCCGCTGGGTCGCGAGCCCGGTGCCACCGCCGTACGTCGCGACGATCAGCGCCGGGATCGTCACCGCCGCGTAGTAGTCACCGTTGGGCAGCAGTTCGGAGTACCCGTACGCCGCGGAGCTCTCCGCGACGTTGGCGACGTCCTGGCCCGTCGCGATGAACAATGCGGTGATGCCGTTCGCCGAGTGCAGACCGTTGTTGTTCACGCCCGCCATGAAGCCGCCGAGGTTGCCCATCAGCCGTGCCTTGAAGAGCTTGTCGGTGCTGACGTTGAGGTGCTGCTCGACGAGTGCCGCGGGCAGGGTGATCTCGGCGACGACGCGCTTGCCGCGGGTGTGCAGCATGTTGACGACCGACGACTTCTTGTCGGTGGCGAACTGTCCCTCGAGGTAGAAGTGCAGCTCTCCCGGATAGTGCTGCTTGATCCAGGCGCAGGCCGCGAACGTCGCCTTGCCGGTCATGTTCTGCCCGGCGGCGTCGCCGGTGGAGTAGTTGAACCGCGTGTAGAGCATCCGCGCCGCCGTGAACTTCTCGATGTCGAGCAGCTTGCCGGACCTCGTGGTCTCCTCCGCAGCGGCCGCGATCTCCTCGAGGTGCTCGTCGAGCCACGCGCTGAACTCCTTGACCCCGCGAGCGCTCGCGAAGTGGAACACCGGCGCGCGCTGCATCCGGTCGTCGAGCACGGTGGCGGTGATCCCGCCCGCCTCGCGCATCAGCTTCATGCCGCGGTTGTACGACGCGACCAGGGTCCCCTCGGTCGTGGCCAGCGGCACGAAGAACTCGCCCTGCGCGTGCTCGCCGTCGACCAGCAGCGGCCCGGCCAGCCCGATCGGCACCTGGGCGACGCCGAAGAAGTTCTCGATGTTCCCGGGCAGCGTCGCCGGGTCCAGGGAGTACGACGCCACGTGCTCGAGCGTGGTGCCGGTCTGCTCGCGCACGAAGTGCTGACGCGCGTCGACGGCTTCGGGGGCGTAGTCGTTCTCACGATCCCGCGGGATCCTCGGCGAAGTCATGGCATGGAGGATCCCACCTGTCCCGATCGACCTGTCCAGCGGCGCAGGCTGCTGCCGCGCCCTCACTCGTAGCCGCTCGGCAGCCGCGGCGTGTACGGCGCCTCGAGGGCCGCGACCTCGTCGTCGGTGAGGTGCACGTCGAGCGCGGCGACCGCGTCGGCCAGGTGGTGCTCCTTGGTCGGGCCGACGATCGGGGCCGACACCGACGGGTGCTTGAGCACCCAGGCGAGCGCGACCTGCGCCATCGGGACCCCGCGCCCCGCGGCCACCTGCTGGACCGCGTCCACGATCGGCTCGTTCTCCGCGCCGACGTACCGCCTGCCCATCGCGTCGGTCTCGGTGCGCTTGGTCTCCGTGCCCCACGGGCGGGCCAGCCGACCCTTCGCGAGAGGGCTCCACGGGATGCTCCCCACGCCCTGGTCGGCGAGCAGTCCGAACATCTCGCGCTCCTCCTCGCGCTGGAGCAGGCTGTACTGGTTCTGCATCGAGACGAACGGCGTCCACCCGTGTACGTCGGCCGCGTGCTGCATCTTCGCGAACTGCCACGCCCACATCGAGGACGCTCCGAGGTAGCGGGCCTTGCCGGCCTTCACCACGTCGTGCAGCGCCTCCATCGTCTCCTCGACCGGCGTGGTCGGGTCGAAGCGGTGGATCTGGTAGAGATCGACGTGGTCGGTGCCGAGTCGGGTCAGAGAGGCGTCGATCTGCTCCATGATCGCCTTGCGTGACAGGCCCGAGCCACCCGGTCCCTCGTGCATGCCGAAGTAGACCTTGGTGGCCAGGACGACGTCCTCGCGCCGGGTGTACTCCCCGATCGCGCGCCCGACGATCTCCTCGGAGCTGCCGAGCGAGTAGATGTTCGCGGTGTCCCAGAAGGTGATGCCGAGCTCGACGGCCTGCCGGAAGATCGGCCTCGCCGCGTCGTCATCGAGGACCCACTGCGTGCCGCGCGACGCGTCCCCGAAGCTCATGCAGCCGAGGGCGATCCGGCTCACTCGCAGGCCCGAGCTGCCCAGTCGTGTGTACTCCATAACTCGAACCTACTCAGTCCCGCTGATCGCCGAAGTCCACCTCGATCTGCTCGAACCCCTTGTGCCGCTGCGCCTGCGCATACTCGCGGTACACCCGCTCGTCGGCCTCGGTGAGCCGGACCGCGTCGGTGAACGGAGTCAGGAGGGCACGGGGGTAGAGCCTCTTGACGAGCACCACGTTGACCTCGATGCCGAGCATGGCCAGGACGGTCGCGATGTACACCAGTGCGACGAGTCCGAGGACCAACGCGAAGATGGCGTTCATCTCGCTTGCCTTCTTGATCACGTGCTCGACGTAGAGGCCGCCGACCAGCTGCAGCAGCTGCCAGAGCACAGCGACGAGAGCCGCCCCGGGCAGGACGTTGCGCAGGGTCTCGTCGCGAGGCGTGGACAGGCGCATCATCAGAGCCAGGACGAGCGCGTTGACCACGACACTCAGCACGACGGCCACCCCGTGCACCTCGCTGCTGAAGTCGCGACCCAGCAGCTCGAGGTGGCTGCCCACGCTCGTGATCACCGCGATGAAGACCAGGGCGAGGCCGGCACCGACGATCCAGACCAGGCTGCGCAGCCGGCTGATGATCGGGTTCAGCCGGACGTTGCGCGGGACCGCCCAGCAGACGTTGATCGCGTTGTGCGCGGCCTGGCCGAGCCCGATGACGCCGTACAGGGCCGTGATCGCGCCGATGATCACCGCCGAGGTGCTCCCCTGGATGCCCTCGGGCCGGCCGAGCTGGTCCCCCACGATCGGGAACTGCGCCAGCGCCGAGGTCAGGATCTCCCGCTGGAGATCGGGATGGCCCTGCAGCACGAACCCGAGGACGCTGGTCCCGATCAGCATCAGCGGGAAGATCGCGATGAAGGCGTAGTAGGTGATCACCGCAGCCAGGTAGCCACCCTGGTCGTCGAAGAACTTGTAGACGACCGCGATCGGGATGCCAGCGACCCGATGCCGGCGCTGCCAGGCGTCGAAGCGGTCCACCAGCTCGGGCACGAGGTGAACGCTACGGGAGCGAGGGTGCCCGCGCTTTCGTGAGCGACTGGCTCTGGCGTGCTGGGCCCTACAGCCGCCGCATCGCCGTGGTCATGAGCACCAGCTCACCCAGCTCGTCGGAGGCGTCCACGTCGACCTCGGCCTCGATCACCCAGTCGTGGTGGCCGGCGGGGTCGTGGAGTGTCTGCCGCACCGGCCAGCGTCGACCGGCGCGCTCGACGACGAAAAGATCAGGTCCGCGAGCGTCCCCGGAGGTGTCCAGGGAGTCGTGCTCGGCGTAGTACTCCTCGATCGCGGCGTCCCAGGCTTCCCGGGTCATCATCACCTCGCGCGGCGGGTCGAACCGAGCGGCATCGACCTCCTCCACGGTCGCGAGCCCGGGTACGTCGTCGCGGGCGACCAGCTCGACGCGGCGCCACATCGCGTTGCGGATCATCACCCGGAACGCCCGATCCTGCTGCGACAGCGGACGCGGTGGCGGAGCGGTCGCCTCGGTCAGTGTGCGAGGCACGTGGTCGGGGTCGCTCAACGCCTCCCACTCGTCCAGCAGCGAGGAGTCGGTCTGTCGCACGGTCTCCCCCAGCCACTCGATCAGCTCCTCGAGCTCGGGAGGCCGGTGCACCTCGGGCACGGTCTGGCGCAGCGTCCGGTACGCGTCGGAGAGGTAGCGCAGCAACAGCCCTTCCGACCGCGCGATCTTGTAGCGCCCGACGAAGTCGGTGAAGCCCATCCCCTGCTCGTACATGTCCCGCACGACCGACTTCGGGTCCAGCGCGTCCAGCGGCAGCCACGGGTGCGTCTGCCGGTAGGTCTCGAACACCGGCTCCAGCAGGTCGGCCAGCGGCTTGGGCCAGGACACCTCGTCGAGCAGCGCCATCCGCTCGTCGTACTCCAGGCCGTCGGCCTTCATCTCCGCGATCGCCTCGCCACGCGCCTCGTGCTGCTGCGCGAACAGGATCTGCCGCGGCGGGTCCAGCACCGACTCGACCACCGAGACGATGTCGAGGGCGTACGTCGGCGCCTCCGGGTCGAGCAGGTCGAGCGCCGCGATCGCGAACAGGGCCAGCGGCTGGTTGAGCGCGAAGTCCTCGGGCAGCTCGACGGTGAGCACATAGCGGCGGCCGAACTCGTCGAGCTCGTCGAGCCGCTCGAGCACGCCGTTGTGCACCAGGCTGCGCGCCAGCCGCAGCGCTCGGCGCGCTTGTTTGAGCTGCGTACGGCGGTCCTCGTGGTTGTCCATCAGCAGGCGCCGCAGCACCGGGAACGCGTCCTCCTCGCGGGCGGCGACGTTGACCAGCATCGCGTTGTCGACCAACATCTGTGACCGCATCGGCTCGGGTTCTCCAGACACGAGCTTGTCGAAGGTCTTCTCGGTCCACACGACCGTGCCCGGCGGCGGCTTCGTCAGCTGCGCCTTGGACCTCCGCTTGGCCAGCTTCGCCTCGCTCATCGCCGCGTTCTTCGCCGCCGCCTTGGCCTTGGCCTTCTCGTTCTCGATGACGTGCTCCGGAGCCTGGACGACGACGTACCCCGACGTGTCGAACCCGGGCCGCCCGGCCCGCCCGGCGATCTGCAGGAACTCCCGGGTCCGCAGCACCCGCTGCCGGTGCCCGTCGTACTTCGCCAGTCCGGTGAACAGCACCGTGCGGATCGGCACGTTGATGCCGACGCCGAGGGTGTCGGTGCCGCAGATCACCGTCAGCAGCCCCTCCTGGGCGAGCTGCTCCACCAGCCGCCGGTAGCGCGGCAGCATCCCGGCGTGGTGTACGCCGATCCCGCGCCGCAACAACTTCGACAGCGTCTTGCCGAACCCGGCCCCGAACCGCACCCCGGCCAGCAGGTCCTTGAGCCGCTCCCGGTTGTCGAGCTTGTCGAGATCCCTGAACCCCTTGAGCAGCCCTTCCGCGTGCGCCACCGCCGCCGCCTGGGTGAAGTGCACGACGTACACCGGCGCCTGTCCGGTCTCGACGACCTCCTTCAACGCCTCGTCCAGCGGCTCAAGCGACCAGCTGAAGTGCAAGGGCACCGGCCGCTCGGCCTTGTCGACGACCGCGGTCTCACGATCGTTGCGCCGGGTCAGGTCGGCCGCGATCTCGCTGACGTCGCCCAGAGTCGCCGACATCAGCACGAACTGGGTGTCGGTCAGCTCGAGCAGCGGCACCTGCCACGCCCACCCGCGCTGCGGGTCGCCGTAGTAGTGGAACTCGTCCATGATGACCAGGCCGATGTCGGCTCGTGCGCCCTCACGCAACGCGATGTTGGCCAGGACCTCGGCGGTGCAGCAGATGATCGGCGCACCCACGTTGACGGACGCGTCCCCGGTGAGCAGCCCGACGTCCTTGGCCCCGAAGACCTCGCACAGGGCGAAGAACTTCTCACTCACCAACGCCTTGATCGGCGCGGAGTAGAACGACACCCGACCCTCGGCCATCGCGGCCATGTGCGCGGCCGTCGCGACCAGCGACTTCCCCGAGCCGGTCGGCGTGGCCAGCACGACGTTGCTGCCCGCGAGCACCTCCAGGATCGCCTCTTCCTGGTGCGGGTAGAGCTCCAGCCCCTGTGCGTCGGCGTAGCCCAGGATCCGGTCGTACGCCGCGTCGCTCACCGGGCCATTGTGCCGGGCGGGTCAGCCGACTCTCGCTCCCGTGCGGAGGGCCAGGTCGTCGGCGTCACCGATCTCCACCTGCGTGCGGAAATTCGGAAAGCCGTGCTTCACGTCGGGCGCCTCCCAGCCGAGGTGGCGGGAAGGTGCGAGGTCACCGGCACCGTCGGGCGGGGAGGCAACCGGCGAGTGGTGATCGGAGGGGAACTCCCCACCACTCGCCTGGCTGCCCGTCGGCCGGCATCCGGCATGCTGCCCGCCGACCCGGGGCCCACCCCCGTTTCCCCCGGTGCGATCAACCTAGGAAGGAGGCCCGACACAAGCCCTGACCATGTCCCCAGGTCAGCCGGTTTGACGAAGTCCGTGCACTCCCCACCCCGAGGCGCCAGACTGGCGCGGTGTCGAAGGCTCCGGGACGAGATGCACGCGAGGCGATGGAACGCCTCGTCCGCCTGGCCAGCATGCTCCACCACGCAGGCGAGCGCGGCGTACCGGCGACGAACCTGCTCGAGGTCGCCGGCTGGGCGGACGCCGCCGACGGCGTCAGTGCACTCAAGCGCGACTTCCGCCACCTCGGCGCCCTCGGCTGGCAGATCGACAACATCGCCGATCAGGGCCTCACCGCGATCTACCGGATGACCTCGGTCGACAACCGGCTGCGCGTGAAGCTGAGCCCCGAGCAGCAGGCCGCGCTGCGCCGTGCCGTGCTCCTGGTCGACCGCACCGACCTCGCCGACCGCCTCGGCCTCACCGGCGCCGACAAGCCGGCCGAGGTGACCGCCAGCCTCCAGGCCGGTGACCACGACGCGCTCGACACCGTCATCCGGGCGGTGCGGCAGCGCTCGCTGCTCCGCTTCCGCTACAAGGGCACCGAGCGCGTGGTGCACCCGGAGTCCGTGCGCACCTACACGACGCAGTGGTACCTCCGTGGTCGCGAGGAGGGCAGCGACACGACCAAGACGTACGCCGTCGGCCGGATGCGCGAGGTCACCACCGATCCGCCGGGCACCGCGGACCGTCCCGAGGTCACCCGGCACACCGGCCTGCACCCGATGAGCTGGGAGATCGACCCGCCGGTCGAGGTCACCTTGCGCACGGCGTCGGAGTACGTCGACGACGTCCGCCGCTGGCTCGGCGAGCCCGTGAGCGAACAGGTCGACGGACAGCAGGTCGACCTCACCTACCGCGTCACCAACCGCGGCGCCTTCCGGGCCCGCGTCTACCAGCTCGGCACCCGCGTCCGGGTGGTCGGTCCCGACGACGTCCGCGCCGAGATCCTCGACGAGCTCGCGGCGATGGCGGGCGAGTGATGTCGGCGCCGAAGTACGTCCAGCGGATCGCCCGGCTGCCGGAGGTGTTCGCCCTGCTCATGGTCCACCCGGGTGGCCTGCCCCTGACCGAGCTGGCCGGCCAGGTCGGCGTACCCGTCGACGAGCTGCGCGAGGACCTGCTCGCCTTCTACACCGCCGACCTCAACCCGATGCTCTTCGGACTGTCCCGCCCCACCGTGCTGGAGTTCCTCGGTCCGGACGGCGACGACGACGTGGACCCGAACGACGCCGAGGTGGTCCGGGTGGTCGACGAGCGACCCGGCGACGAGCTCGGTGTCGAGCACCTCGACGCGGCCGAGCTGGGCCTGATCTACAGCGCGGCGAAGGCGCTCCTCGACCTCGACCCGGACGACGACGATCTGCGCAGCGCGGTCGACGTGATCGTCGAGACCATGTGGGGTTCGGTTGCCGAGGAGCGACCGACCAGCCTCGAAACCCCGGAAGCGCGCCCCTGGAACGAGCCCCTCGAGGCCCTCGAGGACGCCGCCGAGACCCACCGCAGGACGCGGATCGTCTACTCCCCCGCCTGGTCCGCAGGCGTCCGCGACCGCGTCATCGAGCCGTACCGCCTGGTCAAGACCCGCCGCGGCTGGGAGGTCGATGCCGGGCCACCGGACGGGGAGGGTCGGATCCGCACGTACCTGGTCCCGCACATCCGCGCGTGCGAGGTCCTCGACGCGACCTTCGTGCCGCCGCCCGACCTCGACAACCTGCTCACTGCGCAGCGCAGCACCACGCGCATCCGCGTCCGCATCCCGCACGCCGCCCGCTGGGCCGCCGACTTCTACGCCGAGCACGCTGCCGTGGTCGAGGACGACGAGCTCACCGTCACGCTCGACCTCCACCTGCTGCCGCCGGTGGAGCGTCGGATCGGGCTGCTCCTGCTCATTGCCGGCGAGGACGCCCAGGTGCTCCAGCCGCCCGCTCTGGTCGCCGCCGGCCCGAAGCTGGCGGCCGAGCTGCTCGCCCACCACCGCCGACCCGCCTCCGGTTGAGCCCGTTCAACCCTCCGCGCCGGCCTTGCCGCAACCCGCTCCCCGTGCAGGGTGGAGACCTGGTCCTAACCCTTTCCGAACCCCGCCTCGCGCGCCTTGACGATCGCCTCCGCGCGCCCGTTGGCGTGCAGCTTGGCGTAGATGCCGGACACGGTGTTGCGCACGGTCTTGTTGGACACGAACAGCGTGCGCGCGATCGCGTCGTTGCTGGCGCCGCTCGCGAGCAGGTCGAGGGTCTCGCGCTCGCGCTCGGTCAGGTCGGCCAGCGCAGGAAGAGCCGTCGGACTCGGCGCCTGGAACAGCGACGCCACGCGACTCGCGAGGCGCGCACCGAAGACCATCCCGCCCTCGTGCGCGGCGCGGACCGCGCCCAGCACCTCCGTGGCACCGGAGCCCTTGAGCAGGTAGCCGGAGGCCCCGGCCCGGATCGCGCTGACCACGGTGTCGTCGTCCTCGTTCATGGTGAGCATGACCACGCGGACGCCCGGGTGCTCGGCGGTGATCCGGCGGGTCGCCTCGATGCCGTCGAGCTCGCCGGGCATCTGGATGTCCATCACGACCACGTCGGGCTTCTGGGCCGCGACGAGCTCGAGCGCCTCGGCGGCGTCGGCCGCCTGGCCGATCACGTGGGTGCCCTCCATCGCCGACAGCAGCGCCACCAGCCCGTCGCGCACGATCGCGTGGTCGTCGACCACGACCACGCCGATGCTGTCCCCCTCGCCCATCTCAGTCCCTCCCTGTCGTTCCCAGCGGC
>Ga0070660_100002567_pt1 | contig 12451 bp, 9 predicted proteins | sample KBSC33metaG_FD_64670 | JGI IMG/M metagenome (GOLD analysis project Ga0070660, IMG submission 64670) | Corn rhizosphere microbial communities from Kellogg Biological Station, Michigan, USA - KBS C3-3 metaG | ecosystem: Host-associated > Plants > Roots > Rhizosphere > Soil ... | reverse complement strand
GACCAATTGGCGCGCCAGAGGCTCTCGCCGCCCGACATGGTCTGCTCCTGCTCGATATGGGCCGGCGGCAGCTCGGCGACGAACCGCGAAGGGATGGAGCTCGTCCACTGCCCGTAAATGCGGCGGTTGGCGGCGTGGAATATGAAGCACTTGCGCCGCGCTCTTGTGATCGCGACGTAGGCGAGCCGGCGTTCCTCCTCGAGACTGGCCTGGCCGCCCTCGTCCAAGGCGCGCTGCGAGGGGAACACGCCTTCCTCCCAGCCGGCGAGGAAGACGGTGTCGAACTCGAGCCCCTTGGCGGCGTGGATGGTCATGATCGTGACCTTGGCGGTCTCCTGGGTCTCGTCATTCTCCATGACGAGGCTGACATGCTCGAGGAACGCGCCGAGATTCTCGTAATCCTCCATCGCCCGGGTCAGCTCGGCGAGGTTCTCGAGCCGGCCGGCGCTCTCGGCCGAGCGGTCGGCCTGAAGCATCGCGGTGTAGCCGCTCTCGTCGAGGATGAGCCGGGCGAGCTCGGGGTGGGGAAGCTCGGAAAGGCGCATCCGCCAGCGGGCGATGTCGCCGACGAGGTTGCCGAGCGATCGGCGGGCCTGCGGGGTGAGCTCGTCCGTGTCGAGAATCTGAGCGGCCGCGGCGAGCAGCGGGATGTCGGCGCGCGCGGAGAGCTGATGGATCTTCGCCACCGCCTTGTCGCCGAGCCCGCGCTTGGGCGTGTTGATGATCCGCTCGAACGCGAGCCCGTCCGCCGGTTGCGAGATGATCCGCAGATAAGCGAGGGCATCACGGATCTCGGCGCGCTCATAGAATCGGAACCCTCCGACGATCCGGTAGGGCAGGCCGATGGCGATGAAGCGGTCCTCGAACTCGCGGGTCTGGAACTGGGCGCGGACGAGGATCGCGCAATCGTCGGCACGGCCGCCGCGATGCTGGTGGCTCTCTATCTCCTCGCCGATCCGCCGCGCTTCCTCCGGCCCGTCCCACACGCCCACGACGCGGACCTTCTCGCCGCCCTGATGCTCGGTCCACAAGGTCTTGCCGAGGCGGCCGCCATTGTGGGCGATGAGTCCGGAAGCGGCGGCGAGGATCTCGGGCGTGGAGCGGTAATTCTGCTCGAGCCGGACGATCTTGGCGCCCGGGAAATCTTTCTCGAAGCGAAGGATGTTGGCGACCTCCGCGCCGCGCCAGGAGTAGATGGACTGGTCGTCGTCGCCGACGCAGCAGATGTTCTTGCGCTCCTGGGCAAGCAGCCGAAGCCAGAGATATTGGCTCTGGTTGGTGTCCTGATATTCGTCGACGAGGATATATTTGAAGCGCTGCTGATAATGTTCGAGCACGTCGCGGTGGGTCTGGAGGATCACCAGCATGTGGAGGAGGAGGTCGCCGAAATCGCAGGCGTTGAGCGCCTTCAGCCGCTCCTGGTAGCGGGCATAGAGCTCGGCGCCGCGGCCGGCGGCATAGCCCTCGCTTTCGCCGGCATCGACCTGCGAGGGGGTCCAGCCGCGGTTCTTCCAGCGGTCGATCAGACCAGCGAGGAGCCGGGCCGGCCAGCGTTTCTCGTCGAGGTCGGCGGCGGCGATGAGCTGCTTGAGGAGCCGGAGCTGGTCGTCGGTGTCGAGGATCGTGAAATTGGACTGGAGCCCGACCAGCTCGGCGTGGCGGCGAAGCATTTTCGCCGCCACCGAATGGAAGGTGCCGAGCCAGGGCATGCCCTCCACCTGCTCGCCGACCAGGCGCCCGACCCGCTCCTTCATCTCCCGTGCCGCCTTGTTGGTGAAGGTGACTGCGAGCAGCTCGGAGGGCCAGGCGCGGCGGGTGTAGACGAGGTGGCCGAGCCGGGCGGTCAGCGCCGCCGTCTTGCCGGTGCCGGCGCCGGCGAGGACCAGCACCGGCCCGTCCGTGGTGAGGACGGCGTCGCGCTGCGGCGGATTGAGGGCGCGCAGGTACGGAGGCTCGGGGGCGGCGGCGACGGGCTGGGACACGCTTGAACAGCTAGGGAACGCGAGGCCCGGGGGCAAGTCGCCTGGCGGTCATGACCGCGGCTTACGGCAGTGGAGATTGTACATGCCCTGGAACAGGAAGGGGTCCCGCTTCTCCAGCGCGGACCAGGCTTCGACGTCGCGGAAGCCGGGATCGTCCGGATGCTCGCCCCGGTAGCGGGCGCGATGGAAGGGCGTCGGGAGGTGGAAGGCGAGCAGCTCGAGGCCGAGCCGGTCGAGCGCCCGGACGATCCTCGGCACGTCGAACGGGTCCTCATGCCGGTGGAGCAGCAGGTCGTGCACTCCCGCCAGGGTGTAGAAGTCCGTCCAGGAGGAGAGCAGGCCGGGCGCCTGCTCGATCAGCCGCCGCCGCGCCTCGCGCAGCAGGTCCGCATCGACCAGCCGGTCGAGGAGGTCGGCGAGGCGGTGGCGGGCCGCCTGGACCTTGAGCCTGGCGACCTTGGAATAGAGCATGACCCGCATCGCTCCGCCAGGCTTGAGGATCGCGGCGAGCGCGGCCCACCCGCCTTCCGGGTCGGGGAGATGGTGGAGAACGCCCGAGCTGGCGATGAAATCGAATTGCCGGCCGAGGCCCGCGACGTCGTGGATGTCGAGGCGCCTGAAGTCGATCCGGTCGAGGCCGAGCGCCCGGCAGCGTTCGCGCGCGTAAGCGAGCGAAGTCTCGCTAAGGTCGATGGCGGTGATCCGGGCGTCGGGAAAGCGCAGCGCCCAAAGCGCCGCCTCGCGGCCGGTGCCGCAGCCGGCGACGAGCAGGTCGGCCGCGGCGGGGAGACCCGAGGGGTGGCCGAAGTCGAGCGCTTCGATCCAGTCGGGCACGGTCGTAGGCTCGGGCGGCGTGACCCGCGACCAGGCCGGGTAGGGCCAGTGCCGATACTGGTCGGCGACCGAATCCGTCACCGGATCCGCGAACGGAGACTTGGCCGGCGCCGGCGGAGGCGGCGGGAAATAGGCCGCGGCGATCGCGGCATCGGGCTTGGAACCGAGCCTCTCCCGCTCGTCCGGCGAGATCAGCCAGGCGCCGCCGTTCCAGCGCGCCTGCGCGGCGAGGGCGGCGGTGAGGCGGGGGAAGCCGGCCCATCTCCCGGACATGAGCAGCCAGGCTCGCACGCGGGTCAGCGCCCGCTCCGCCTCGAGAACCGTCACCGGGCTTTCCTCGAGCAGGCGGGCCGCGATCGGCGCGTTCTCGGCCCAGTCGGCCAACGCCTCGAAGTCGGCGGCCCGCTCGCCCAGCGGTTGTCCCTGCCTCGACAGCAGGTGCCATGCCGCGCGGGCGATCACGGAGGGTTCGACATTCGGATCGACGAGCAGGCGGCCGAGGCCGTCGAGCCGCTCGACCGGAGCGGAGGCGGGAGCGTGGCGAAGGATGTCGGCGATCAGCGATTTGGCGTGCCGATCCTCCGGAGCGAGATCGAGCATCGCCCAGGCCTCGACGAGAGCCTCGGCGGCGGCGCCGGCCTCCGCCTGGGCGCGCGCGGCTTCGAGCCGTGAGCGGCGTTCGTCCGGGTTCACGGCATCCGCCGTTTGCGGCACCAGAATTTGTGCATGGAGCGAAACAGCAGAGGGTCGTCCCGCTCGAATGCCGCCCAGGCCTCGACGTTCCGCATGTCCGGATCCTCCGGATGCTCCCAGCGATAGCGGGCGCGATGGGCGGGCGACGGCAGATCGAAGGCGAGTAGCTCCAGTCCAAGCCGGTCGAGCGCCCGCGCGATCCGCGGGACGTCGAAGCTATCTTCTTGAGGATGGAAGAGGAGGTCGTGAATCCCGGCGAGGGTGTAGAAATCGAGCGAAGCCTCGACCAGGCCCGCCGGGCCTTGGAGGAGCCGCCGGCGCGCCTCGCGCAGAACGTCGTCGTCGATCCCGGCCTCGGCGAGATCGGCAAGGCTCTCCCGGGCGGCGTGGAAATCCTGGCGGGCCGCCTTGCTGTACAGCATCACCCGCATCACTCCGCCCGGTTCGAGCACTTCGGCGAGAGCGGCCCAGCCCGCCTCCGGGTCGGGAAGATGATGAAGCACGCCGCTGCAGGCGATGAAGTGGAACCGCTCGCCCAGCTCGGCGACCCGGTGGAGGTCCATGGCGCGGAAGTCGATGTCGGCCGGCGGGCCGTTCCGGCAGCGCTCCGCGGCATAGGCGATAGAGGTTTCGCTCAGGTCGATCGCGGTGATCCGGGCGTCGGGGAAGCGGTGGGCGGCGAGCGCCGCCTCGCGGCCGGTGCCGCAGCCGGCGACGAGCAGCCTGGCGCTCACCGGCAGGCCGGACGGGCGCCCGCCGTCGACCGCCGCCACTTCCGCCGGCACCGTGCTCGCGCGCGGCACGGTGACCCGGGTCCAGGCCGGATAGGGCCAGTGGCGGTACATATCGGCCACGGCGTCGGAAATCGCATCGTCCAGCGGAGCGCCCGCGGCCGGAGCACGGTGCGGACGGTAAGCCGGGGCGATCGCCGACTCCGGACGGGCGTCGATCAGCGCCCGTTCCTCCTCGTCGAACAGCCATGCGCCGCCATTATGCGCCGACTGCGCGACAAGAGCGGCGACGAGACGCGGAAAGTCCGGCCAAGCGCCCGAAAGGAGCAGCCACCGCCGCAGGCCGGTGAGCCTTTCCTCCACGTCCAGCCGGGTGACATAGGTCTGCTCGAGGAGTGTGAGGATGAAAGGATCCTCTTCGATCGAGCGGGCCAGTGCCGCGCCGTCCCCGGTGTCCCGGAGCGCGCCACCGGGGGCGAAAGCGAGATTCCAGCCGGCAGGGGAGACGGCCATCGGATCGATGGCGGGATCGACGAGCAGACGGGCGATGGCCTCGCGCCAGCCCGGTCCGGCAAGGCTCGGATGCCGCGCCAGTAGTCGGGCCGCCAGCCGCTTCGAATCGGCGTCCTCCGGCCGCTGCCCCAGCGCCTTCCACGCCGCTTCCAGCGCTTCGGAATGGCGTCCGGCGCCGTTCAGCCGGCGAGCCGACTGGAGAAGCTCGCCGCCGTCGGTCACGGCAGGCGCCGGAGCAGGGTGATCCTCGCCTTGCCATGGACCCTGGTCGAATCCTCCTCGAACCCGTCGATCGCAACCGCCTCGTCCCGCGCCGTCTCGACGCTTGCGAAGGCACCCGGAGCGAGCGGAAGAAGCGGTAGGACGGCCGCGGCATGGCCGCTCCGGTAGGGCGGGTCTAGGAAGGCGAGGTCGAGCGGGCCGGGCAATCGGGCATGGAATGCGGAGCCGGCGAGGATATCGCCCTCGGCGCCGAGCGCGGCAACGTTGCGGCGGATGGCGTCGAGGGCGGCCCGGTCGGTCTCCACGAAACTGCAGTGTGCCGCGCCTCGCGACAGGGCTTCGAGGCCGAGCGCTCCGGAGCCGGCGAACAGGTCGGCCACCCGAAGGCCCTCGAAGGTGCCGAGCCGGCTTGCCAGCATCGAGAACAAGGCTTCGCGGACCCGGTCGGAAGTCGGACGGGTCGATTCTCCCGGCGGTGCGACGAGCGGCCGGCCCCGCCAGCGCCCGGCGATGATGCGCATGCCTTCAATTCCTCCCCGGCTTCGGCCGGGGAGGGGGACCGCCCGCAGGGTGGTGGAGGGGTCTCTGCCGGCGAGCTTGCGGTTTAGCGCGAGAACCACTCGACGGCGGCGCACTTACCCCTCCACCACCCGTCGGGGGTTCCCCCTCCCCACGTGTCCGTGGGGAGGAACCAAGTCCCTTGCGGAACGCGACCAGGTCGTGCTGCCTCACTTCGTCGACCGCGCCCGCCGGCAGGTCGGCGAGGGGAAAGGGTCCGTAAGCGATGCGGATCAGCCGCGAGACCTGGAGGCCGAGATGCTCGAGCACCCGCCGGACTTCGCGATTTTTGCCCTCGGTCAGGCGCATCTCGATCCAGACGTTGCGGCCGGTGCGGCGCTCCATGTTGGCGTCGATCGGCCCGTAGCGCATTCCGTCTATCTCGATCCCCTCGATCAGGCTCTCGAGCCGGTCCTGGGTGATGTCGCCGAAGGCTCGTGCGCGATAGGTGCGCTCGACCTTGGAGGAGGGCAATTCGAGATGGCGCTTGAGCTCGCCGTCGGTGGTGAGGAGTAGCAGGCCCTCGGTATTGAGGTCGAGCCGGCCGACCGGCATCACCCGGGGAAGGCCCGGAGGCAGCCGGTCGTAGATAGTCGAGCGGCCCCTCGGGTCGCGCTCGGTGGTCAGGAGCCCCGCCGGCTTGTGGTAGCGGAACAGGCGCGCCGGAGCCGGCGCCGCGACCGGATTGCCGTCGACGGTCACTCCGTGGAGCGAGGCGAGAAGGGTCGCCGGAGTCTCGACGACCGCTCCGCCGATGGCGATTCGTCCCTCCTCGATCATCCGCTCGATCTCTCGGCGCGAGGCGATGCCCGCGCGGGCGAGCAGCTTGGCGATGCGCTGGCCTTCCCTCGGCGGCACGCCGGCTTGCCTTGGACCGGCTTTCCGTGGAGGATTTTTGGGCGGGGGCACTCTTATCTCCAGGGCTGAAGCCGGACGGGCGGAAATTTGCGCCCAGCCGATGGGCGGCGGTCGGCACCGTCGCCCCCGTCGCTCGTTACGCCAGCACAAGGATCGAGAGGGGGCGACAAGCGCATATATGCTGTTCGGGAAACGCGAAAGGGCGATACGCCGAATCGTCATCGTCGAGGACGAGCCGCTCGTCGCGTTCGACAACGAGCATCTGCTTCGGGACTGCGGCTATGACGTGGTCGCGACCGTCGACAACCTCGCCGACGCGGTTCGCGTGCTCGGCGAGGAGGGACCGATCGACCTCGTCCTCTCCGACATCAAGCTAAGCGGCGATGGCGACGGAATGGACGTCGCCCGGGCCGCGACGGCGAGAGGGGTGCCGGTGCTGTTCTGCACCGCCAATTGCCCGATCGAGGCGCGCAACGTCGGCATCGGCTGCCTCGCCAAGCCTTATTCGGGCAAGATGCTCAAGAACGCCCTCGAGACGCTGGACCGCAAGCTTCAGGGCGAGAAGGTGAAGCGCCTTCCCGCCGGGCTGAGCCTCTACGAGGAGGCCTGAAATCCTCCCCCCGAGGGGGAGGGGGACCGTGCGAAGCATGGTGAAGGGGTATCAGCCTCTTCGGATACGCCGACACCTCTCCGTCAGCCCTCCGGGCTGCCACCTCCCCTCAAGGGGAGGATTATGAGGCCAGCGCCCGCTCGACCTGGTCGTGGAAATAGCGGATCCCGCTTTCCAGAGTGCCGAGCGTCAGTTCCTCCAGCGCGCCCGCCTCGAGCCCTTCCTGCCCCAGAGCGGCGGCCCGATAATCCTCGCCGCCGAACACGCCCTCGTCGAGCAGCGCCCAGCTCCGCGCCCAATGGTCCTCTTCCTCGGCGGTCGAGGGCGGTTCGGGGATCAGCATGAAATCCTCCACCAGGGTCCGCCCGACCGCCTGCGGCATCAGCACCATGATGTTCACATAGTCCGGGCTCATGATCATGATCGTGCCCGGAAAGAGCTGGTAGGCGAAGGTGATCACCGAGCGCAGCGCCGTCCAGTCGCCATGGTCGATGCCGGCCATGTGGTCGGTCCGCCCGACCGCGGAGCGCTGGTGGATCCCGACCGTGTCGACGGCGGAGACTCCGTCGGCGAAGAAGCGCGCGATGGTCGGCGCGTGGAGCCGCTGGACATGGTAGCTCTCCTGGAAGGCGTCCATGATCAGCTTCCAGTTGGCGGGGACGTCGTGGACCCGCCGCCGGTAGAGATGGTGGCCGGCCAGGCCGAAGGCGTCGAACTCCGGAGCGAGCGACGAGGCGTCGGCGAAACCGGCGGCGGGATCGCGCGCGAACCAGATCAGGCCGCCTGTCTCCAGGGAGGGAAGCTCGGCAAGGCCGTGCGCGCCCTTGTCGAGGCCGGGAAAGGTGTCGGGCCTCGGAAGGCCGGCCAGCCGTCCGTCGAGCGCGTAGGACCAGGCGTGGTAGGGGCAGACGATGCGCGGGGCGCAAAGCGCCTCCCCGCCCTCTACCAGCCGGGTGCCCCGGTGCCGGCAGACGTTGAAGAAGACGTGCGCCTTGCCGGCCTTGTCGCGGGAAAGGAGCAGGGGAATCCCGAACCCGTCGTGAGGCACCGCCATGTTCGGCCGCGGAAGCAGCGCAGAAGGCGCGATCACCTGCGGGCCGGAGCGGAAGATCCGAGCCTGCTCCGCCTCGAACCGCGCGCTGTCGGTGTAGACGGAGGCGGGAACCGTCGCGATCCCCTCGCCGAGGCTGCTCTCGCCGCGGGCGATCCGTCCGGCCAGAGCGAGTTGGCCCTCGGTCGGGCGCTGGCGGGTCGGCATGTCCATTGCGCGAAGGTGCGTCGGGTGAGCCGAGAAGGCAAGACATCGCCCTTTCGCCGGCCGTTGCCGGTGTCGAGCACGGCCCCTAGAAGGATCGGATGAACGATGCCGTCCACGCCGCGCGCCGTCCCCGGCGCACTTTCGTCGAAACCGTTTCCCCCTATCTTCGGCCGAGGCCGATGGCGGCCCTGCTGCTCGGCATATCGAGCGGCTTTCCGCTCTCCCTCCTGCTCGGCACGATGGCCTTCTGGCTGACCAAGGTCGGGATCGACAAGAAGACGATCGGCTTCGCCGTCGGCCTCACCACGCCTTACACCCTGAAGTTCCTCTGGGCGCCGTTCATCGACCGGGTGAAGCTCCCGGTTCTGACCGGACTGTTCGGCCAGAGGCGGGCGTGGCTGTTCTTCATCCAGGCGCTGCTGTTCGGCTCGGTTTGGATGCTCGGCGCGAGCGATCCCGCCCATCATCTCGGCGCCTTCGCCTTCTGGGCGATCGCCACCGCCTTCCTCGGAGCGACCCAGGACATCGTCATCGACGCCTACCGGATCGAGATCCTCCCCGACGAGGAGCTTCCGCACGGCACGGCAAGCAACCAGTTCGGCTACAAGATCGGCTATCTCGCGGCCGGTGTGGGCACGATCTTCCTGGCCTCGCCGGAGGGAATGGGCTTGGGATGGGCGCAGGGCTACGGCCTGACCGGCCTTTGCGTCATTCCCGGCGCGCTCGCCGCCTTGTGGGCGGGGCGAGGGCTTCACGACAAGGTGCTTGCGAAGGAGCATGTGCACGGCTTCGGCGAGTATCTGAAGGTGACGGTGATCGGGCCGTTCCGCGAGTTCCTGCGCCGCCGCGGCGCCCTTCTCATCCTGCTGTTCGTGCTGATCTACAAGCTCGGCGACGCGATGGGCCAGATCATGCTCAACCCGATGATCGTCGATCTGGGTTTCAGCGATACCGAGTTCATCGTCATCAACAAGGGCGTCGGATTCTGGGGCCTGCTGATCGGCGTGGCGCTCGCTCCGCCCTTCATGGCGTGGCTCGGAATGGGCCGCGCCCTGTTCGCCTCGGGCGTCCTCATGATGGTGAGCAACCTCATGTTCGCGATCCTCGCCCTGAAGGGCCATTCGAACCTGTGGCTCACCCTCGCGGTCTCGACCGAGCAGGTGACCAGCGGCATGGGCCTCACCGTCTTCGTCACCTATCTCTCGGGCCTGTCGAACCTCGCCTACACCGCGACCCAATTCGCGCTCCTCTCCTCGGCGGCGGCCGTGGGTCGGACCTGGCTGTCCTCGCCGGCCGGGATTGCGGCCGAGAAGCTCGGCTGGTTCGGCTTCTGGATCATGACCATGCTCGTCGCCCTGCCGGGCCTGCTGCTTTTGTGGCTGCTGTGGCGAAAGGGCTTCGTCGTCGAGACGGCGAGACAGCCCAAGAGCGAGGACGACGAGACCGAGATCGCCGAAGGCGAGCCGGCGCCGGCGCGCTGATGCCCATCCTCGGCCTCTCGATTCTGATCCAGATCCTGTGCGCTGTTCATTGCGTCCGGCAGGGGCGCAACAGCCTTTGGCTGATGGTGATCATCTTCCTCTCCCTGCCCGGATGCCTCGCCTACGCCTTCTTCGAGATCCTGCCGCAATATTCCGGCCGGCGGGAGGTGAGGGCGGTGAAGGCGGCGGCGGTGCGGCGGCTCGATCCGGAGCGGGAGCTGCGCCTGGCGCGCGAAGCGCTGGACTTGGCCGACACCGCCGCGAACCGGATCGCCCTGGCCGACGCGCTCGCCGACTCAGAAAGGTGGCGCGAAGCGGCGCAGGCCTATGGCGAAGCGCTCGGTAAGACACCGGGCTCGGACCGGGCCACCCGGATGAAGCTTGCCCGTGCCCTGTTCGAGAGCGGCGATGCGGCCGGGGCGAGACGCGAATTGGAGGCGCTGGAGCCTTCCGGCTCGCAGACCGACAACGACCGCGCCGCTCTTCTTCTCGCCCGGAGTCTCGAGGAGTGCGGGGAAACGGACCGCGCCCTGGCGCTCTACGCCGACGTCGGGAGCCGCCTTGCCGGAGCGGAGGCGCAATGCCGGCAGGCGGCGCTGCTCATCGCCCGCGGCCGCCGGCGCGAGGCTTTGCCTTTGCTCGTCGAAGTCGAGGCGCGGGCGAAGCGGCTCGACCGTTTCGAGCGCGCCCGCGATCCGGAAATGTACGATTGGGCGGCGCGCACCCTCGCGGAGCTTCGAAGCGGCTAAGCCGGCGGCTGCCCGTTGGCGCGCAAGACTTCGCCGGCGAGGTATAGCGAGCCCAGGATCAGCACGATCGGCGGCTGCCCGCCTTGGGAATGAACGCCGATATCGAGCAGCGCCGACTGCGGATCGCCGGCGGCGGACGCGCTCATCCCGAGCCGGCGGGCGAGGGCGACGAGATCGTCCGGAGCGTGATGGGGGTGGGTGGGCACCGGCACGGCGTGCAGGCTCGCCGTCCGCCCCGCGAACGGCTCCAGAACCCCGGCGGAATCCTTGTTGGCGAGGAGTCCGAAGACGAGGTGGAAGGGCCGTTCGGCACGCCCATCGGCGCTGAAATGGTCTGCGACGGCGCGCGCGGCCGCGGGGTTGTGGCCGCCGTCCAGCCACAGCTCGGAGCCGGGCGGGAGCAGGCGGTGGAGCGGACCGTCGGAGAGGCGCTGGAGCCGCGCCGGCCAGTCCGCCCGTTCCATTGCCGCGCCGAGCGCCGCTTGGGGGACGATTACGGCAGTCTGGTGGCGGAGCATGGCCACCGCGAGCGCCGCGTTCATCGCCTGATGGGCGCCGGGCAGGCGGGGGAGGGGGAGGTCGAGCTCGCCCGCGTCGTCCCGGTAATGGAGCCGGCCGTCATGGGCCGAGGCATCCCAGCGGTCGCCGCGCGGAAGCCAGTCGGCACCCGCGGCGGCGGCGGCCTCCGCGATCCGCCCGGCGAGGCCCTCCGGGTAATTTTGGGTGACGAGCGGAACGCCGCTCTTGGCGATTCCGGCTTTCTCGGCGGCGATGTCCTCGATCCGGTCCCCAAGGAATTGCTGGTGGTCGAGGCCGAGCTGGGCGATTCCGCAGGCGACGGGCGCGGGGACCGCGTTGGTCGCGTCGAGCCGCCCGCCCAGGCCGACCTCGACGACGCAGGCGTCGGCGGGTACCCGGGCGAAGGCGAGGAAGGCCGCGGCGGTCGTCACCTCGAAGAAGCTCGCCCCGACATCCTCTCCGCGGTCGAGCACTTCGGCGAGAAGCTCCGCCAGAAGCTCGTCTTCGATCAGTGAGCCGGCGATCCGGATGCGCTCGTTGAAGCGGACGAGGTGCGGGCTGGTATAAACGTGGACCTTCAGCCCCGCCGCCTCGATCGCGGCGCGAAGGAAGGCGCAGGTCGAGCCCTTGCCGTTGGTTCCGGCGACGTGGAAGACCGGCGGAAGCCGGCGCTCGGGATGGCCGAGGCGCTCGAGCAAGGCGACGATCCGCTCCAGGCCGAGTATGTCGGCGCCCGGCGACAGGGTAGAGAGACGGTCGAGCTGGCGCTGGACGGCGGGATCGGAAGAGACGGCGTGGTCAGCCACTTAGTGCCTCCCCATCGCCAGATGGGGAGGGGGACCACCAGAATGGTGGTGGAGGGGTAAAGGTCGAGGTCTAGTCAGTTACCCCTCCACCACCCTTCGGGTGGTCCCCCTCCCCATGCGGGGCATGGGAAGGCACGTCCGGTTCACGCCGCCGCCTTCTCGTCGGGAAGCAGATAGTCGATCAGCTGGGCGAGCCGCTCCTTCAGATCCTTGCGGTGGACGACCATGTCGATCATTCCGTGGGCGAGGAGATATTCGGCGCGCTGGAAGCCTTCCGGAAGCTTCTCGCGGATCGTCGATTCGATGACCCGCTGGCCCGCGAAGCCGATCAGCGCGCCGGGCTCGGCGATCTGGAGGTCGCCGAGCATCGCGTAGGAGGCGGTGACACCGCCGGTCGTCGGGTCGGTGAGGACGACGATGTAGGGCAGGCCGGCTTCCTTGAGCTCCGAGATCGCCACCGTTGTCTTGGGCATCTGCATCAGCGAGAGGATTCCCTCCTGCATCCGGGCTCCGCCGGCGGCGGTGAAGATGACGTAGGGGCAGCGTTCGCCAATGGCCGCGCGCGCTCCGTCGACGAAGGCGGCGCCCACCGCCATGCCCATTGATCCGCCCATGAAGGCGAAATCCTGGACTCCGA
>Ga0070660_100002565_pt1 | contig 12452 bp, 9 predicted proteins | sample KBSC33metaG_FD_64670 | JGI IMG/M metagenome (GOLD analysis project Ga0070660, IMG submission 64670) | Corn rhizosphere microbial communities from Kellogg Biological Station, Michigan, USA - KBS C3-3 metaG | ecosystem: Host-associated > Plants > Roots > Rhizosphere > Soil ... | reverse complement strand
ATCAATACTTGCTCTGTCACTGAAAATGCTGATAAGGAATGCCGGCAATTAGTTCGCAGGATACAACGAAAAAAACCGGAAGCGCTGGTAGTAATTACCGGTTGTTACGCACAGCTTAAACCAAAAGAAATAGCAGCAATTCCCGGAGTTGATTTGGTACTTGGAGCTGCTGAAAAATTTAACATTACTGAACATTTAAAAGAACTCACTCATTGTGACAGCGCCAAAATATGCAGTTGCGAAATAGAAACGGTAGAAGGTTTTCATTCTTCCTTTTCATTGAACGACAGAACCCGTACTTTTTTGAAAGTGCAGGATGGTTGTGATTATAACTGTTCCTTTTGTACCATCCCAATGGCCCGTGGCAGAAGCAGAAGCAATTCTGTTGAGAATATATTATCAGAAATAAAAAAAATCAAGGATGCCGGGGTCAAAGAAATTGTATTAACAGGAATTAACCTGGGTGATTTTGGGAAAGATGGATCCGGTGAAAAAACCGGTGAGAGTTTTTATTCTTTATTACAAACCATTGAAAAAAACGATGGAGTAGAGCGTTACCGGATTTCATCTATTGAACCCAATCTGCTAACAGAAGACATTATACAGTTGGTAGCGAAAAGCAAAAAGATTATGCCCCATTTTCATATTCCGTTACAAAGCGGAAGCAATAAAATATTGGGCATGATGCGTAGAAGATATAAAAGGGAATTGTATGCAGAAAGAATAGCGATGATAAAAAATAAAATTCCCGATTGTTGCATAGGTGTAGATGTTATTACAGGTTTCCCAGGAGAAAGCGATACTGATTTTAAAGACACCGTTGACTTTTTAGTTTCTCTTGACGTTTCTTATTTACATGTGTTTACTTATTCTGAGAGAGCCAATACACATGCATTAAACATAGCTTCTATAGTACCGGTAAACGTGCGGCACGAGCGTACTAAAATCCTTCGATCACTATCTTATAAAAAGATGCAACAGTTTACAGCGTCTCATTCAGGCCAGACCAGGAAAGTATTGTTCGAAGGAAAAAATAAAAACGCTATGATGGAAGGATATACTGATAACTATATCAAAATCACGACACCATTCAGAGAAGAATGGACGAATAAAATCATAGAATGGAAACTATAATTTTTTGATTGATTATTATTAATTTACATTTTTAATTTCTTTTAAAACTGATACAAGAATATGAATAAACTTTTCAGAGGTCTGATAGCAGCCTACGGAGCTAAAAAATTAGGTGGCGGATGTATCAGCACCGTTATTGTTTTTATCATCATTTACGTGGCCCTGGGGCATGTTCATTGCTAATGTTGTGCAGGAACGCAGTTAAGAGAAACAATATTTTTTAGTTTTTTAAGAAAACAGTAAACAAACTTTTTCTACCATTTTTCATTTGTTCATCTGCCACGTCCATGTTTCACGTACGAAGGTTTTTCGTCGCCTTGTTCCCAGTTATCAAATAAGTCCTGCCGCTGTCTTCTTACTTTTTCGTGTTCATGATTATCTTTCCATGGTTTAACATCATCCGGTCTAACTTTCATAGTTGAAACAGCAGGCTTTAGATTAATTTGTTGACCGGTTTGCTTTAAAATGTCTGTCGCATTATTGTGGAAAATATTTTTTTTCATGGCAATTTCTTTTCGATTTATAGTTAAAGTTCCAAAATTAAAATATCAAATAATGTGCCTTTTTGCATCAATCTATTAAGTGTTAGCCAAAAATAAAAAGGTTATTTTTTCTTTCTCCAACTTTCCTACAGAATCTCACAATACCTTTGCGCCTCTTTAAATCACTGAATTGTGAAGAAAATATTTTTACCTGCCGTTTTTTGTATTTTAAGTTTATCCCTTTTAGCCCAGCAATCTACAAATACACGTTTTAAGATTAAAGGAAAATTGATAGATTCAGTTTCACATCAGCCTGTGGAATATGCAACAATTTCTATTTTTTCTGCAGACTCAAAAAAACCCATAAATGGTGCCGTTTCTGACGATAAAGGAAATTTTGTAGTTAATAATGTTGCCGCCGGCACTTATAAAGTGGTTGGAGATTTTATCGGATATAAGGCGCATACTTTATACAATATCACAGTCAACAAAAGCCATCCTGTTGCCGATGTACACAATATCATTTTGCAATCGAAAGCAACCACACTACAAAACATTACTATTTCAGGGCGACCAAAGATTGTTGAAAATAAAATAGATAAATTGATTTTTAATGCCGACCAGGATGTAACTTCTCAAGTGGGCGTGGCTACGGATGTGTTGAAAAAAGTGCCAGAGGTTTCTGTAGATGTAGATGGCAATGTAGAACTGGCGGGTAGTTCGAGCATCCGGTTTTTAATTAACGGTAAACCTTCGGCAGCTTTCGGAAGTGATATCGCAGATGTGTTGCAATCTATTCCCGCCAGCCAGATAAAAAGTATAGAAGTGATCACCACTCCGGGCGCTAAATACGATGCACAAGGGCTTGGAGGAATTATCAATATCATTTTAAAGAAAAATAATTCGCAGGGTGTTAATGGAAACTTGTCTCTCACAGGAGGAACAAGAACTGAAAATGGTTCGTTTAATTTCAATGCGCGTAAAGGAAGTTTTGGAGTAAATGCCTACGTAAGTGGAAATGCCACTTTGAAAGCCCGTTCATTGTCCACATCTGAAAGGACAACGAATGACACTGCAGCTAATAATAAAGTGCTTCTAAACCAGGTGGCTTCTTCTGACGATAAAAGAAGCGGATACCAGACAGGGCTTGGGTTTGACTGGGATCTCAATAAATACAACGGCATTTCAGGTTCTATCGGGTATCAGAATTTTAGCCATACAAGCACCACACTGACCAATCAGTTGCAACAAACCCAAAGCGTGAATAGCACTCTTTTATCCGAGATTGAAAATTCTATTAATTCTGATCACAATTTTCGTTTTCAGAATGTAGATGCCAGCATTAATTATAAAAAAACATTTAAAAAAGAGGACCAGGAATTAGACCTGGCAGTTAATACAAGCCTCGGCGACAGAAATGTCGGAGACAACATTTATCAATACATGCTGCCACAGGATTCACTTTTTTACAGTACCAAAGGAAAAAATCCCGGTACGGAAAAAGAAACCGAAATAAGAGCCGATTATACCCAACCTTTAAAGAAAAATATTCTTCTTGGCGTTGGAAGTAAATTGAGTTTTTATGATATCACGAGCAATTCCTCCGTAACAAAATTGGATGGTTCGGGAAATTACATTATCAATAATTATTTATCAGACAACCTTGGCTACCACCAAAAGGTTTATGCCTTTTACAGCGAACTTACCTTTCCTGTTTTTAAGTTATTCGATGCCAAAATTGGCGGACGCTATGAGCGCACAGAGATTAATTCTTATTATTCCAACGCGCAGCAACAGCAACAGGTGCCGGGATATAATACTTTTGTGCCTTCCATTTTTTTCTCCAAAAAAATAAGCGATAATTCACAAATAAAGCTGAGCTATACAAAAAGAATCGAACGTCCCGATTACAGAGACTTAAATCCGTTTATCAACACAAGCGATCCTAAAAATCTATCTACGGGAAATGTCCATCTTTCGCCTGAAATCGGCAACCGGTATGAGTTGGGATATAATATTGATGTTGACAAAATCGGTTCTTTTATGGTCAATCTTTTCTACCGGATTAATGACCATGATATCCAGGATTACATCGTTTATTATCCTTCTTACCAGGTTGGCGATACCGCCTACCAAGATGTGGCGGTGAGTACCCGGCAGAATATCGGGCGTGAAAATAATTTCGGACTCAATCTTTTTGCTGCTGCAAAATTCTTTTCCAAACTTGATCTGAGAATGAACGCTTTTTTCTATGAAAGGCACACTATCAATACGATTGACAAAGGGTATAATTACAATAGTTTTAATTACCACATTAATCTCAATGCCGATTACCAGTTTTCTAAAACACTGGTGGCCGAATTTTTCGGAAACTTCAGGTCTGCCAGGCACGAGGCCCAGGGTAGTTATCCTTCCTTCACTACTTACAGCTTTGCCTTCCGAAAACAATTTTGGAATAAAAAAGGAAGCCTCGCGATTACCGCTTCAAATCTTTTTCAGAGGGATCTTGTGCAGAAAACAAAAGTCTTTGGCCCTGAGTTTACCATTGACCAAATACGCACGATACCCTTTCGTTCCATCGGACTTAATTTTACCTGGAAGTTCGGAAAATTAGAATTTAAAAAAGATAAAGTGCAGAATGATGACAACTCGAATTCGCCTTCGGATAATGGGTAATTAATCAATTTTAAATATTTCTTCAAATTAAATTTAAGGCCGGTCATTTAAAGGCCGGCCTTAAATTCATTTTTACATTTGGATGGAAGTATCAGATTTCTTTTTCAGCTATCTGATCATTTCATACGTTTTGTATGCACTTTCCCATTCATGCCTACCCATTGATCCTCTTTAAGAGTTTCTGTCTTTCCGTCCTTCCATGTTATTTTTCCATCGGTAGTGATAGTAGCTCCGTTGCTCAAGGTTACGTCCTGGCTTACGTCAGATTTAGTGCCATTTTTGTCCATCATCAATTTACCATCTTTCAAAAAATACATTTCATGAATTTTTTGAGAATATTCATGATGAGTTTTTGAATGTGATGTGTCTGATTTCGTTTGTGCTGATGCGCCAATGCTTAATGCAAATGCCATCAATAATAAACATAAATTTTTCATGTTGAAAAGTTTTTAGTGTAATAAATAGGTTTTACAATTTTAAAAACTCAATCATTATACCAGAAAGTGAAGCGCCTGTTCATTGCTTAAAAATTTCACACTATACAAACAAAGCTTTGGCTTATTTTTCCTTTCACGAATTATTTTTAACTGATTAAAAACGGTTTCGTTTTAACAGAATAATCTCATGTGATCCGTTATGAGGAAATGTGGAGGAAAATAAACACATTTGACATTTCGCGGATACTTATTTTGGATTTATAAAAAGATAAAAAAGAGCTACTAAAGCGAGAATTTAAAATTCATCCTTACGTAATAAATAATATTTTGAAGTACATTTCGTTCTATTTTTTATAGATAAGGTCTTTAACAGTGTTGATATTTAAGAGACTGAAAATCTGAAGTTTTAATATTAAACCAATTAAAATTCGTGATAATCAGACAATTTATTCAACTTGTAGACCTTGAATTTTTTTATTTATTTAAGAACAACCAAAATTAATGCTGCCAAATAATTTCAGAACCTTCAGTGTTTTTATTATCGTTCTATTCTTTTCCAATATTTCTATAGCCCAAAATAAAACGCTTTATTCTTACCAGGATCTTTCTAAATTTTATTTTAAGAGTCAAAAAGATTCTTTGAAAAAGAGCTGGGTTTGCCCACAGGTTTTTACCAATAAAACCACTCAAAAAAAATATAAAGAAATATGGGATTCAAGAACAGATTTTATTACTGAGGCTATAGATAATAATGATTTTATCTACGATGTTGACTTGTACAATTATATCAACGGAATAATTACTGATCTTAAAAAATCCAATGCCACATTGCTCACGCAATCTCCATTTTTAATTCTCGATAGAAGCGCCGCAGTAAATGCTTACGCTTTGGGAGGAAACGTGATTGCGGTGAATCTCGGCCTTATCACTTTTACACAAAGCAGGGAAGAAATAGCATTAGTCATTGCTCATGAACTGTCGCATAATATTTTAAAACACCCTGAAAATTCCATGAAAGAAAGAGCTGCATGGCTCACATCAGACGAATACAAAAATTCTTTAAACGCCGTATTGGATTCAAAATATGAAAGATTTACAAGGCTGAAAAAAGTATTGGAGACCTATACCTTCAGCAGAAATAAACACAGCAGGTATCATGAAAGTGATGCGGACTCGCTGGCAATAGTAATGCTTCGAAACAGTAATATTTCTTTTGATCCCCGCTTTTTTTTGAGGTTGGATAGTACGGACAATGCTTATCAACTACCGCTCAAAAGCCCGGTAAAAAATTATTTCGCTTCTTATAATATGCAGTTAGATGATGCCTGGTTTACCAAACGTTCCAAAGGATTGTCATCAAGGAATTATAATTTTAAAGACACTACTTCGCTGAACGATTCTTTAAAAACACATCCCGACTGTGTTGAAAGATTTGAAAAAACAAAAAATCAGGCAAGTGCGAAAATCAGTTTAACAGCCATACCTTCTTCTATAAAAGACAGAGCCAATAAAATGCTTCTCTGGAATATGTATGATAACCTGAGCCTTACGCCTTGCTTGTATCGCATTTTTTTAGAAAAAGACAAAGGGAATACAGATCCGTGGTTCGACTTTATGACGTATAATATCATCGCAGGATTATATTATTCCAATTTGCAACTCAACCGCTTCAATGCTATCGGTATTATTCCGAAAGAATACATCTCAAAGAATTATTACGAATTACAAAATATGCTGGAACAGATACCGTCTGACAAATTGGAAGATCTTTACAAATCTGCTGCCGGAGCTGCTTTCTGGAGCGGGATGCCGTCCGATGCAAAAGGAATGAAAACATTATTTGCAACCTTAAATAATGATGATAAAAACGCTAAAGGCCCGGCTGCAGCAAAAGATTATATTAATTCCAATCCTTCCAGCATGTATTGCGAATTTGCAGAACATTTTAAAAAATAAACAATAATAAAAACCAAACTTTTATGAGAAAACAATTACTGACACTTTTATTAAGCGTTTCCATTTTTGCTGCAAATGCGCAGACAAAAGTATTTAAAGAGGTAAGTGATGAAATTGCTACACAAACACGGCCCATCATTCAGGATAATTCTTTGGTAGGCTATGTGGTATTTACACGGCTTGAAAAAGCGAGCGAAGATTCTTTCAATTATAAGATAACATTGATGGATGAAAACCTGAATGATATCGGTACAGTAAATTTTAGAGAGATAGGATTAGACCTCGGCGGTGTAGCTTTTGACCAGGATGTACTTTGTCTTGCCTATTTAAAAAGTGCCACACAAGGAAAAACCTTTAAAAATAAAAGAGAAGCAAAGAAGATCGAACTCAAAGATGATGTGCTGACGCAGTTTTTGACGCTTGACGGAAAGATTTTAAAATCCAATTCTATCTCTGTTAATTTAAACTCATCCCTTGATCAGAGTGGTTCCGGATGGGAACGTAAAAGCTTTCAATACAATGGAAGCCTGCGCCATAGAATACAGCTAAAAAATGTTTCAGGAAAAGGATTTGCTTGTTTTTATGGCGATGGAGATGGATGCAATCTAATTACTTATGATTTCAAAGGAAACCAATTATGGAAAAAATCAATTGATAATAAACAGGATTTCGCTTTGTTAACTTCCAAATCAGATATTTACCTTCTTGAAAAAGAAAAAGGAAAATACATTGAAGGAGGCGGTTCCTTAACCGGATTCAATTTTGATGACGGGAAAAGCTATCCAAGAATAACAATGGAAGATAAAGAAGGGCGTTCGTTATCCTTAGTGTCTTTTGGCAACGACCCGGTTACAGGCAATCCTTACATCTGTGGCAATATTATCAACTCAAAAAACGGGAATAAAATAACAACAGCAAAAAATTTTACAAAGGGCCCTTATGATGGCGTTTACACAATGGATATAAACGGCCATACCAAAAAAGATATGAAACAAACGTTTGTATATTGGAAAGATGGTTCTCAAAAACCGGGTATTTCTACCAACGGGTATATTCAGGATGCCAAATCATATACTTTAATATCTAATGCCTTCAGAGACTATAATGGCAATACTTATTTTGTAGGATCACAGTTGATTAAGAAATTAAAAATTGGCTGTATAATTTCGTCTGTAATAACATTACCAACTATTATAGCCCCTATTTTTATACTCTCTACAGGAACCACAAAATGCAAATTGCTGGATGCGAATGTTCTAAAGCTTTCATCAAATGGAGCGCTCAGCCTTGATAATACTATTTCATGTGCAGATTCAAAGTTTATACAAGGAGCTGTTGAAATTAATTATATCAATGACAGCAGGAATTATTATAGCCTCGATAATCCCGATTCAAAAAACAGTTATATAGTTGCCGATGATTCAAAAAACATAATGATTTATAATGTAAACCAACAAAAAGTAACCCGTACTATTCCTCACAAAGCCGGCAACCTTCGTACCACCGTTGTACCGGCTAAAGACGGGCATTTTATGGTAATTGAATACAATAGAAAAGAAAAATATACCAGCTTATCTATTGAGGCGCTGAATTAAAAAGTGAAATATTATTTATAAAAAATCCCCTTAACAACTAAGGGGATTTTTTGCGGATAAAATTTTATGAATGCATTGAAACTTTAAAAATCAGATGCAAAACTGAGCAAAATAAATTCTGAATTTTGTGAAATTATGTTGCAATAAAAAAATAGAAATTCACTTTTTTTCTTTGTTTACGGTAGGATCTTCTTCAAGTCCAATATAAATATGATCAATGAATTTTTATGGATAATACTTATACGTACGTACTTCCCTCCTCAAATAATTGCCTTATCACAGTTTCATTCTCACTAACCGGCTTTAGTTGGTAATGAGGATAATCTTTGAAGTCAATCCAGTTGCCGCCCCATTCTATTGTGGTCATCGTTGGTAATACAATAGCCGAAAATGATATATAGCCTGCATCATTCGAAATATAATTTCCATTATTATCGAATAATCCAATATCCCAGGCAATACCAAAATTGTGGTTACTCTGGCCGCCTTTTGCATTCGTAACGATAGGATTAGTGTTGCCATTTCTACCGTGGCTATATAATTCGTCCTGCTGGGCATAAGTACGTGTGCCTGATAATATTCTGACATCAGTGGTACTATTGTTCTTTGCTATATTTAAAAACTTTCTCGCTTCTACCTGGGCTTCAGGTATTAATGTTATTATATTGGATTCACTCGCTGCATCGAATGATCCATTCTGCGTTTTGATTACATTGCTTTGTGCAACAAAATTGGTATCCGCGGTATTGGTTAACGGCCCCCATTGCCCATCTAATAAACCAGTATAGAAACCTGCTGATTTTAAAAATCGCTGATAGAATAAAACATCTTGTTTTAATAATTGGTAACTCATATTAACAGATTTACAATTGAAATTTATCTCCACGATTGTCAGATCGATCATCTGATTTTCAAAAAGTATTACACCCCTTCTTAATTACCACCGTTCACCGCAGGCTTTGCCCCTGTTCCTCTCAGATTCGATACTTTATTTAAAATATCAAACCAAAAAGGGGCTCCCATCATAATCGCCAGAATAGTGGCCAATAAACCGGTAATCTTTGAAAAAATTAAGTAACCGGAAAATCTGCCATTTGCATCTTTAAGTTCTACATCGTTCCAGGTCAGCGGCATTGCAACATGAAGCCCCTGTTTTGCACTATTGATATCTTTTATTTTTTGAATCATTTCATTTTTAAACTCAGTAGCATTAAGCGGCCCGGTTGAGGAATCAAATTTGATTGAATTCATCTTTTGAATTTGTTCGATCAATCCTGTATCCTTTGTCGAATTATATGCCTGCATTGCTAATTGTGTGCGGGCTTGCGGGTTGCTGTATAGATATTGTGCCAAAGAAATACTGTCGGCATTTAAAAACACAGTTACTATTATGGCCACGAAAAGAGTAAGGGGTCTTGAATATTTTTTTTTGAGCGCTCCTGTAATTCGATCCATTGAAGAATTAAACCAGTTTTCAATTTTTGATCTGAACAGATCAATTTCACTTTGTGTTTTTTCGGTTATCGCTTTGTAACTTTCTTTTGCATCATTTGCGTACATGAGAAGCACCCGTTGAAATTCTGTTGGCAGCGCATCGGTCTTGCTAATTGCAGTTATGAAATCATCAATATTTTGTGGAGAGTAAGTAGGATTTGATGGGTCAAATGTTACTCTTTCAAGAAGAGCAGCAGCAAAATTTTTGGCACTAAGGTAATCGTTTGATTTGTTATCACCAGAGAGTGCTGTAACGGAATCGTGATCCATGATAGCCTTGCCCAACATAACTTTTGTTCCATCAGGCTGTGTTACATTTTTATCAAAGATTGTTAACAGCCATTCTTCAAGTAACCTGGCTCTTGCTCTCAATCCTGTTAATAACATTTCTACAGCAGAACTGCTAATAATGCTCAATAGGAAATAAATAAAAATGATTCCTACAACAAGGTCGAGGATTGGAAAGCCACTCATTGTGATGAAGTTTATTACTTTAAAAAATGTGAAAACAAAGGCAGGAGATACATCACCAAAACTTCCATCGAAATCATTTTAATGAAAAATAATTCCTTGAAAAATTCAATAGCTTGCTTTCTTAGTTCTCACTAAGTCAAAACAATGTGTATGATAATTATAAAACCAGGAGTGATAAAAAATACAAATCAAAACAATTCGATATTCTGGAGATTTTCTTTTGGTTTTAATAAGATTGGCTCATAAAGATAGTATTCGGAATTGGTTAGAAAATCACTCTTTAACACGCGCAATAAAAGATTACATAGATGTGACATCAAACTATTACGTAACACAGCAAACCGGTAAATAACTCGTATTTCTATTTTTGATGAAACTTACATTTGATCGCCGCGAAAGTGAGGATGATTATTCGGATCGTTCTAATTCAATCTTCTCAATTTCAGATGATGAAATATTTTCTTCTTCATTTAAAACAAGAATAGAACTGTTCAGCACCTTTCGTTTTCTCAAAACTTTGCCATCCGACAAAAAGATTTTTACCAATTGATATCCCATTCCCGACTCGGGAAGCTTCATGAGTTGATGAACAAATTTTTCGGGTATTTTAAATTGAGATGTCATGGATAAAAAATGCCATAATCGGTTTGTTTCTTAAAAGTACCAAAAGATGTTCCATTTCCGAAAAAACATTCTTCTCCCCCGCCCCTCTTACCAAACTCCGGCTTAACTATTCCAAACTTATAGCCGTCCTTCGCCTGCGGAAGAACATGGAAAGCCCAATCAATTTTTTGTTCGTTGGGCAGTGCATAGCGTTCAACAGGATCGTCTTTTGAATTGGCACAATCCTCATAATCTTTTTTGGTAGTAGTGAACGAACCGGGTAATAAGCAATTATTTTTTTTATCAATTCTTATGTCATCATCGTAAGCGGATAAACGCACAAAATACATTTGTCCGCCGGGATAAATAACCGGATTTTCTTTCGCTGAAGAAAGTAGCGCTCCTACTTCTGCAGATGCACTAAAGGATGTGGTTCCACTTATCAATTTGATGTCTTCCAATTCCTGGTACGCTGAGTTTCTAACAGAAGATCTAAATCCTTCTGAAAATATTGCTTTTAAATTATCTTTCTTTTGGGTGTCATTGTCCACAATCAGCACTGCATTTAAAACAATCAATTCCCTTGGCGTATATTCTTCCTTAAATTTTGCCTGGATGAATTGGTATCCCATTCCCGTTTCCGGCATTGATTTTAATTCTTCCTGCTGACCTGGAATTACTTTGAAAATCATTTTTTATTTTATGCTAAATATAAGTAGTTTTTAAGGTTAACACTTTATGCAGGAAAAATCAATTCGCATTTGTAAAACAAAAATATAGGATTAAGTATTTAGTTCGCAAATGTAGTATTAGCAGTGCTTCATCAACAAGCCCCATCGGGGCGATATGTTAGTAGTAGCGTTAATTTCTTCTGGCAGCTCCGAAGGAGCGGCACGTTACATGTCGCTCCTGTAAGCTACCAGCATAGATGTCAAACAAATTGCTACTAACATATCGCCTCTTCGAGGCTACTGCCCTGTATTTGAACTTTTATTAGTCTTGCATTTGCGAACCAAATACTTAATCCGACAAAAATAATAAGCAGGTACAGAGAAATAAATCGCAAAGAAATTAAAATTTGATAAATAGAAATTTTATTTAATTTTATATTGTCTTAGATTAAAAGATTGATCGTCTCAAAAAAATATTCAGGGAATTTTACTAAGCCATTGTGGCTGATAACTGTTTGAAGAACACTCTTGTTGCTGATAAATATTACCACACCTGTTGCAAAGATTTGCCGTATTAACATCTGGATTTTATTAGGTTTTTGATTCCAAAACGTTCTTAACCCCTTAATGAAGTTATGGCCAATAACATCAATGGACAGGTATCTATTAAATTTAGAAAAGACTTTTCTTATTGCAAACAAGCGCCAACTTTTGTCACTATCAACGTGGGTGGCTCTGACGAGATAGCAAGATGGGTGCTGGATCTCAACGACATTTTGTATAAAGACGAACCTCATGCTCCCATATTGTCGTCAGCGATCATGTCTAAATTAACGGGTGAACCGGGAATTAATAATAACCCGGTTTTGATAAAAACGGATGCATTAATTTATAGCACCGATAGCATCGTAAAATATTTTGATCAAAGAA
>Ga0070660_100002560_pt1 | contig 12461 bp, 2 predicted proteins | sample KBSC33metaG_FD_64670 | JGI IMG/M metagenome (GOLD analysis project Ga0070660, IMG submission 64670) | Corn rhizosphere microbial communities from Kellogg Biological Station, Michigan, USA - KBS C3-3 metaG | ecosystem: Host-associated > Plants > Roots > Rhizosphere > Soil ... | reverse complement strand
CTGCCGCCGGTAGTTATTTCAGCTCCGTTGACCTGCTCGATGCCGGGGGGGAGCGTCTGTTACCGATCACGCAGCCCGGTTTCGAGCTATTACGCGGTAATGATGTGAAAGCACGTAACGGTGGCCAGTGGGGTTTGTCGGCTCGTTATCGTGCCACATCGCTCGACACCGAGTTCGGCGTGTATTACTTGCGCTTCAACGATAAATTGCCGCAGCTCTACCTGCAGCCTGGGACGGGAAGTTACGCGCTTGTTTATCCGGAAGATATCCGTGCGTTCGGTACAAGTTTTTCCACCGTGGCTGGTGCCAGCAATATCGCAGGAGAAATCCATGTGCGCCGCAATACGCCCTTGGCCAGTACGCCCTTGATTGCAGCGCCCGGTACGTCGGCGGATAACCGGGATCATCCCCTGTATGCGATCGGTAATACGGTACATGCCCAGCTTTCCATCATTTATCCATTGCCGTCTCACACGTTGTGGGACGGTGGCATCGCATTGGCGGAAGTCGGCGCGTTGTATCGCACTGGTGTTACCACGAATGCGGAAAACCTCGATTCGGACAAAAGCCGCAGCGCGTGGGGCTGGTCCCTCACATTCACGCCATCTTATTTTCAAGTGCTGCCGGATCTGGATCTGAACGTGCCGATCTAGTTGAGCTATAACCCCAAGGGAAAATCGCCTGTTACCGGGGCATTCAGCGGCGACAAGGCGGGGGTATTCAGCATTGGCTTGAGCGGCGAGTATCAAAGAACATGGACTGCCAATCTCCAGTACACCAACTATTTTGGTGGGACGGCTGCGCAGCCCCTGGCGGACCGGGATTTTATTTCTTTCTCCATCCAACGCACATTCTGATGAGGGAATCGGGAGGCAAAAATGTCATTCCAGCGCACGTTCATGACAATGTTGTTGCTTGCCTTTGCCAATTTATGCGCAGATGCCGCAGTTACGCCTGAAGAAGCGGCCAGACTAAAGGCAGAGCTTACTCCGCTCGGTGCTGAAAAAGCAGGTAACAAGGACGGGACGATTCCGGCTTGGGATGGCGGTTACACCACGGTGTGGCCCGGTTATCGCTCTGGAGATCCCAGGCCCGATCCGTTCGAAGCTGAAAGGCCGCGCCTGACGATCACGGCGCAGAACATGCAGCAATACGCCGACCAGCTTTCTGAGGGGGTGAAAGCGTTGCTCCAGCGGTTTCCCACTTACCGGCTCGATGTCTATCCTACTCATCGCACCGCAGCCGCACCGCAATGGCTCTACGACAATACTTTCAAGAACGCCACCCGCGCCAAACTCGCACCTAATGCAACCACCGGTTCACAAGTGGAAGGCGTCTATGGGGGTATCCCGTTCCCGATTCCCAAGGAGGGGATGGAAGCGATATGGAATCATCTGCTTGCTTGGCAAGGTGAAGCTTACATCTACAACTCCGGCTCGTATGTCGTGCCAGCCAATGGCAAGCCCGTGCTGGCGACAGCGGCGATCTTTGAGACGCAATATCCGTACTATTATCGGGACGGTGGACTCGACAGTTTTGGCGGAAATTATTGGACTAGCAAAATCACCACCACTGGTCCGCCTTTCAGGGCTGGAGAAAAAACATTAGCGATTTATCCGGTCGGGAAAAGTCTTCAGGCATGGCAATACCTGGTGGGACAGCGTCGGGTTCGGCGTGCACCTAACCTTGAATATGACACGCCTAGCATTCTCACTTCCGGATTCAGCTTTAGTGATGAGACTCGTCTATTCATCGGCAATCTGGATCGATACGATTGGAAGCTGGTGGGCAAGAAAGAAATGTTCGTACCCTATAACACCCAACGCTTTCACACAAAGAAGGTGAATCAGGTGCTCGAGCCACCGCATCTCAATCCGGATAGTCTGCGTTGGGAGTTGCATCGGGTGTGGGTGGTGGAGGCCACCTTGGCGCAAGGCAAGCGCCATGTGATACCGAAGCGGCGTTTTTATCTGGATGAAGATACTTGGCAGGCACTCTTGTCCGATGGCTGGGATGCCAAGGGCCAGCTTTGGCATGTCGGGCACGTCATGCCTGTGCTGGTTCCCGAATTGCCAGGGGTAATTGCTTTACCGTACGTTATCTACGATCTTTTGAAGGACGGATACGCGGCTTCCAGTCTGTTCAACGAACAACGACGACCATACCAGGTCGTCGTGCGCTGGCCGGAAAATTATTTTTCCCCGGCCGCGCTCTCAGCCGAAGGGATTCGTTAATCAGGCATTGCTTTTGCTGAACTGAAGTATGGACAGCCAGTCTAAATTTGCTAATGAGCCTAGATGCAACAAGCTTCTTCAAAATGGAAACGGCATTTGCTCCTTGCCTACCGGATAACCTTTAAATAGCTTGCTTTTTACGGCAGCTTGTTTGGATCAATTTGTCAGTCGGACCTGAACCAACTACATTGCATCCATGATTGCAGGTTATCAATTGCTGGATTGTTTTGGCACGACCACAGGCTCTCATCTGTCCCGTGCCCGGCATCTGGACACGGGCAAGCTGGCTATCCTGAAGTTGTTCGATCCGGCCAATGACAGTGGCATTTCCCGCACCCATTTCAGACACGAATACACGCTGCTCCAATCGCTCGATCTTCCCGGCATCGTCAAACCAAACTCTCTGATCGATGAGGGGGAAGATCTGGCGATGGTGCTGGACGATTTCGACGGCGAATCGTTGGAAGTGCTTCTGCAGCGAAATCCGCGCCTGGAATGGCCAGTTTGCGTAGGCATCGCCCGTCAGTTATCGCAGGCATTGGCGGGCGTCCATGCAGCTCGCATCATTCACCGGGATATTCGCCCCGCCAACATTTTGGTGGAGCAAGAGAGTTATCGCGTCCTGCTGACCGATTTCAGCATTGCCACTTGCCAGGAGCAGGCTTGCTCATCCGAGGGCGTTGCTGCAGGTCTGGCCGACTGGGCTTATATGTCGCCTGAACAAACCGGGCGCATGACATGGGTCGTCGATTACCGCACCGATTTCTATTCCTTGGGCATCACGCTCTACCGCATGCTGACCGGCCGTTTGCCCTTTGCCGCAAACGACCCGCTGGAATGGACGCATTGCCATATCGCCCGCATTCCGCAACCGCCATGCGAGATTTGTCCCGATATACCGCAGCTGGTATCGGACATCGTGATGAAGCTCTTGGCCAAGCTGCCGGAAGACCGCTATCAAAGCATGCGCGGCCTATTGGCCGATCTCGAACGTTGTCTGGCGCAGTGGCACTCATCCGGGCATGTCGCGCCTTTCCCGTTGGGGGCGGAGGATGTATCGGAGCGTTTTCAAATCCCGCACAAACTCTATGGGCGGGAGCAGGAAAGGACGATGCTGCTGGCGGCATTCGACCGCATGGCGGAAAGCGGTCAACCGGCACTGGTTACTGTTTCAGGCTACTCAGGCATCGGCAAGTCGGCATTAGTGGGGGAATTGCATCAACCCATCGTGGCCAAGCGGGGCTACTTCATTGCCGGCAAATTCGACCAGTATCAACGCGATATTCCCTACGCCACCCTCACCCAGGCATTGCGCGACCTGGTGCAGCAATTGCTGACCGAGAGCGAAGAGCGCATTGCCGGCTGGCGGCAGCAGATTCAGGCAGTCGTCGGCGTCAATGGCCAGTTGATCGTCGATGTCTTGCCACAAGTCGAGCTCATCATTGGCAAACAGGCACCGGTAGCGACGCTGCCCCCGGCCGAGGCGCAAAACCGGTTCCGCGTGGTATTCCAGCAATTTCTGGCCGTGTTCACCAGCCAGGATCACCCGCTGACGCTTTTTCTCGACGACATGCAGTGGGCCGATATAGCCAGTCTGCAATTCATCGAACACCTGCTTCTTCATCCAGATACTCATTACCTGTTGTTGATTGCCGCCTATCGTGACAACGAGGTAAGCACAGCGCATCCGCTCATGAGCATGCTGGAATCGATTCGCAGCAACAATGCCGCAGTCATTGGCCTTCGGCTCGCGCCCTTGTCGCACATGCACTTGAATCAACTGGTCGCCGACGCGCTGCATGCGCCCTCGTCGTCCTGCGAACCACTCGCACGCATGATCTTCGAGCGCACCGAGGGCAACCCGTTCTTCTTTATCCAATTCCTCGACGCGTTGCACAAGGAGGGGGTGCTGCGAAATGATTTGAAGGAGCATGTCTGGCGCTGGGACCTGGCGCAAATCAAGAGCAGGGATTTTGCCGACAATGTGGCCGACCTGATGGTCGGCAAGCTGCGGCGGTTACCCAAGCCCACGCAAGAAGCGCTGCAACTGGCCGCCTGCCTGGGCAACAAGTTCGAGCTGCGCCATTTCATGCTGGTTACCGGGCTTTCCGAGAACGAAACCAGGCAGCGCCTGGTGACAGCGGTCCAAGAAGATTTGATCCTGCTTGCCAACGATCATGGCAAATTCCTGCACGACCGGATCCAGCAAGCAGCTTACGCGCTGATTCCTGAAGCACAGCAGGCCCAAGTCCATCTGCACATCGGCCGTACGCTCGCCGCGTGCCTGAGCGCAGACGAGATCGACCACCATCTGTTCGAACTCGCCACGCAATTCAATCGGGGAGCGGCGTTGCTGACCGATCCGGATGAGAAGGCGCAGGTGGCCGAGATCAATCTGCGCACCGCGCGCAAGGCCAAGGCGTCGGTGGCTTATGCATCGGCATGTGGGCACTTGGCGGCCGGCATGTCTTTGTTCCGCGAGGAGGATTGGAAAAGCCGGTATGTACTGCTGTTTGGCCTGTGGCTCGATCGTGCGGAATGCGAACTCTTAAGAGGCAACTTCGACACGGCCGAGCAACTCATCGCCACGCTGTTGCGCACGGCTGCATCGAAGCTCGACCAGGCGGCCGTCTATCGTTTGAAAGTTGAGCTGCACAAGCTCAAAGCGGAAAACACGCAGGCTATCGAAAGCGCACTAGCGTGCTTGCGACAGTTCGGCATCGATATGCCCATGCATCCGTCCCCGGATCAAGTCTCAAATGAGTATGAGCAGGTGTGGCAAGCTATCGGCAACCGGCCGCTCGAGAACATCATCGACTTGCCATTGGCAACCGATCCGGAAATGCGAGCCGCCATGGATGTCCTTGCGGCCCTGGGCGCAGTGGCAGTCTTCACCGACCTCAATTTGTATTTCTTGCATGTCTGCCGGCTGATGAGGCTGAGTCTGCAGCATGGCATCACCGGTCCATCCGCGTGGGCCTGCGGCTGCTTCGGACTAATGCTTTGCCAGTCCTTCCGCCGTTACGCCGATGGCTATCGTTTCAGCAAGCTCGGCTGTGAACTTGTCGATAAGCATGGATTCGCGACCTACAAGGCAAGGGCCTACCTCGTTGCGTCGGTCACTAGCGCGTGGACCCAACCATTCAATGTGACGATCGATCTGCGCCGAGGGGTTTTCCAGGCAGGGGTCGAGACAGGTGATCTTTCTCAGGCTTGCAATGCCTTCGTCGGCTTTGTCACAACTCATCTCTTGCAAGGCGTTTCTCTCGACACCGTATGGCGTGAGTCCGAAAAGGGCCTGGAATTTTCGCGAAAGACGAAATACCAGGACGCCGTGGACGTCATCATCAGCCAGGAACGCTTCATCGCCAACATGCAGGGCAGAACTGCATGTTTTTCTTCTTTCGACGACGTACGGTCAGGACAGGACACCGCAGACGAGAACACGTTCAACGAAACGGCCTTCGAGACGGAACTGGGCAAGGGCAGGACTCCCATGATGGTTTGCCGGTATTGGCTCCTCAAGATGCAGGCGCGGTTCCTGTCGGGAGACTATGCGGATGCCCTCGCGGCGGCCCGAAAGGCAAAGGCGCTATTGTGGGCTGCGGTCGGCATACCTGAGTTGTTGCTGAACTACCATTACTACGCTGCGCTGGTCATGGCCGCTCTACATGAGGACGTGCCTGCCGACGAGCAGTGCGAATGGCGCGAACTGTTGTTGGAGCATCAGGCGCAATTGCGCGAATGGGCGCAGGTCTATCCCCCCAAGTTCCGCGACAAGTTCGTGCTGGTCTCGGCCGAGATCGAGCGCCTGCAGGGAACTCCTTTTGAGGCGATGCGCTTGTATGAAGAAGCCATTCAATCGGCCCGCGAGAATGGCTTCGTCCAGCACGAGGCCATTGCCAATGAACTTGCAGCGCGGTTTTATTTCGCACACGGATTCGCCCCCTCCGGCAATGCCTATCTGGAACAGGCTCGTGACTGTTATGCGCGCTGGGGTGCCGCAGGCAAGGTGCGGCAGCTCGAAGAACGTTATCCACAATTGCGTGCACGCACCATGCGCGCTCCTGCCATGTCCATGGAGAGCGAGGCCCAGTTGGATATGCTGTCGGTCACTAAAGCCTCGCAAGCCATTTCCGGCCGCCTCGTGCTCGATGAAGTAATCGATACGTTGATGCGCATCACGGTTGAAAGCGCCGGAGCACAGTCCGGCTGCCTGCTGCTTGCCCACAGCGAGGACTTGACGCTTGCCGCCGATGCCAACGTCGAGCAGCAGAACGTGCAAGTGCGCTTGTATTCCGGGCAAACAACGCCACCAGCGCAATTGCCCACGGCGATCCTCAATTATGTCCGGCGCAGCCGGGAACAAGTGTTACTGATGGATGCCTCTGCTTCGCATCCATTTGCGGCAGACCCTTACTTTGCGCAACACCATCCCAAATCCATCTTGTGCCTGCCTATTCTTCAACAATCGACGCTGATCGGCGTGCTCTATCTGGAGCACAAGCTGGCCACGCACGCCTTCACCCAGAACCGGAGCAAAGTGCTGGAGGTCCTGGCGTCGCAAGCCGCCATCTCGCTGGAAAACGCCCAGCTCTTCGCCGCCGTGCAGGAACGGAATGCCCGCATCCGGCACCTGGTCGAATCCAATATCATCGGCATCTTCTTCTGGGATGCGAACGGCAGCATCATTGAAGCCAACGATGCCTTCCTTGAGATGGTCGGTTATTCGCGACAAGACTTGTTGTCCGGCGAAGTGCAGTGGGAACGCATGACCCCGCAGGAATACCGCGAGCTGGATCAACGAAAAGTAATGGAATTGCGCGAAGGGTTGAGATTCACGCCCTATGAGAAAGAATATCTGCGCAAGGACGGCAGCCGCATTCCGGTGCTGATCGGCGCGACCTTGTTCGAAGGCTCGCAAGATCAAGGCGTCGCCTTCGTGCTGGACCTGACCGAGCGCAAACAGGCCGAGGCGGAACGGGAAGCGCGGCGCGCGGCCGAAGCGTCCAACCGGGCCAAGAGCGCCTTCCTGGCCAATATGAGTCACGAACTGCGTACCCCACTTAACGGCATTCTTGGCTATGCCCAAATCCTGCAGCGCGACAAGACCCTGGGCGAACAGCAACTGTCGGGCGTGAACGTGATCCGGCAAAGCGGCGAGCATCTGCTGGCGCTGATTAATGACATCCTCGATCTGGCCAAGATCGAAGCCGGCAAGATGGAGCTCTATTCCAGCGACATCCAGCTTGCCCGCTTCGTGCAGACCATCGTCGAGATTATCGGTGTAAGGGTGGCGCAGAAGGGCCTGGACTTCATCTGCGACATGGCGCCGGACCTGCCGCGAGGTATCCGGACCGACGAAAAGCGGTTGCGCCAGGTGTTGCTCAATTTGTTGTCCAATGCCGTCAAGTTCACCGACCGCGGTCAGGTGACGCTACGGGTACGCTTTACGCCACCATCGCGGCTGCGCTTTGAAGTGCGAGACACCGGGGTCGGCATCAGCGCGGATCAATTGAAGGCCATCTTCCAGCCTTTCGAGCAAGTGGGCGACATGCGGCGCCGGCTGGGCGGCACTGGGCTGGGCCTGTCCATCAGCCGGCAATATGTGCGCCTGATGGGGGGCGAGATCCAGGTCGAAAGCAGTCCCGGCCAAGGCAGCACCTTCTGGTTCGAACTGGAAGTGCCGGTGGTGGATGCCGAAATCGCCACGACACCGAACAGGATCGTGACCGGCTACAGCGGACCGCGCAAGATGGTCCTGGTGGTGGACGATGAGGTCAGGAACCGGATGGTGGCGGCCCATATATTGCGCCCGCTCGGGTTCGAGGTGGTCGAGGCGGAAAACGGCCGTGAGGGGCTGGAAATGGCCCAACGCTTGCGACCGCACCTGATTCTGATGGACATCGCGATGCCGGAGATGGACGGCTTGGAAGCCGTGCACCGCTTGCGCCAACAGGCGGCATTCAAGGACGTGCCCGTCATTGCGGCCTCGGCCAGTGTCTCGGCGGCTGACAGCAAGAAAAGCCTGGAAGCCGGGATGAGTGCTTTTCTCTCGAAACCGCTGGACGTGGACAAGCTCCTGGAGCAGATGGGGAGGTTATTGCAACTGGAGTGGATCTACGCTGCGGAAGAGCAACCCTCTGCGGAACTCGAAACGATTGGGCCCATCGTGGCGCCGCCGGCAGAGGAGATGGAAGTGTTGCATCATCTGGCCAGGCTGGGAAACATGCAGCGCATTGTGGAGCAAGCAAACCATCTGGTGCAGCTTGACGAACGCTATCGTCCATTCGCCAATCAACTACGTTCACTGGCCAAGAATTACGCATCCAAGGCACTCCTGAATCTGGTGGAGCAGCACCTGCATGGCGATAGTTTGCTCAATCGGCAGGAGTAACAAAAATAAGACTTATTTCACCTCCTACCGTTTCAAGGGGTTGTGCATAAAAAGCGAAGGCAGCATGCTTGCCACCCTTGGTTCTTGACCAGGTTGATTTGCCGGAGCGGCATTCGATATCGAGGCCGGGAGCGGTGAAGTGTGTTTCTCCATGCTCGGCGCCTTTCTTTCCCCCATGCGTTGCGCTGTTCTGATCGTCCTGAAATCCAGAGCTTGCATGGAGGGCGGCTGTTGCGTGAGAGACGGCTTGGCGCGAAGGACAGAGGCATTGCGATCAGGGTGGGACGCTTGTGCGCCCAGGACGCCGGCCTTGTCCACCGTCAGCAGGACTTTATGCCGCCTGGCCGGCTCGGTCATGCCGTTCCATGACACCGTCTCCTTGCGTCCTTTCGCATTGATGATGACTTCCCCATCGATGCTCGTGACAGGCGTGACAATCCCCTTCTCGTGCAAGGCCGAAGCAAACCGTCCGGCCAAGGAGTCGGCTGCCGTGTCGAGTGCATCGGTTGGCGGTGCCGTATAACACACCCCGGTCAAGCTGATCTTGCGCGGCGCTGTCACCTTCAGCTCCTGGAGCAGCTGGACCAGGGCTGTTGCCAGCGCTTCCGGCGATTGAGCCGCCATTGTTCGATCCTCGCGAAAGTGTCCGACCATGACGAGCTTGGCGTGCGCATCGAGTTGCAGCGAGCGGGGATCGAGCGGCTGCCCATCGGGGTGGGTCACGGCGCGCCACTGGGTGTCTTCCGGATTCCATTCGACACACAAGGTGTCGCCGGCGTGTTTCTCGCACAGCTTGCGGGCCGCCTCTTTGGATTTCCGGTCGTTTTCCATGACCACTATGACTGTCGAGAGGCGCGACAGGGTGGCCACGCGCGCTTTGTGCGAAGACGCAGGGAACAAGAATTTCTGGCGCGGCTGGTGGTCGGCTTGGCCGATCGTTTTAGGAAATGGCATGTCCCTCAGCTTGCGCCGGGGAGCAGGCTCGCCAAGGGCAATCTTTAGCTGAAGATCGACGACCAGGGCAGGGAATTGGTTGCCGGCCCCTCCCAAAGCACCGGCAATCTTGTCCGGCGAGATGTCGTTGCTCAATATCTGGAAGGCCGTCAGCCCGTCGGCGACGGGCAGGGTGACAAATTGCACGAGGTCTTGCACAAGCTTGTCGAAGGTGCCGCCTGCACCATCGAGGATATGAGCGACTTGATTGGCGCTCAGGCCTGCGCCGGTAATTTGATGAAAAGTGGACACAGCGCCGACCGCTTGCGGTGTCACAAATTGAAGGATGCGAGGCACGAGTTTGTCGAAATTCCCGCCTGCGCCGTGCAGGATGCTGGCGATGTTGTTTGGGCTCAGTCCGGCATTCGTGATCACCTCGAGCGGCGGCAATCCTTCTGGGGGCAGCGGGGTGACCAGATCAAGGAGTCCGTTGACGACGGGCAGGAAATTCCCGCCTGCGCGGTTCAGGATGTTGGCGAGGTTGTTTGGGCTTAGTCCGGCTTGGGTGAGCACATCGAGCGGCGACAATCCTTCTGGGGTCATCGGGGTGACCAGATTGAGGAGTCCGGTGACGACAGGCAGGAAATTCCCGCCTGCGCCGCTCAAGATGCTGGCGATGTTGTTCTGGCTTAGCCCGGCTTCGGTGAGCACGGTGAGTGGCGACAATCCTTCTGGGGTCATCGGGGTGACCAGATCGAGAAGTCCAATGATGATAGGCAGGAAATTCCCGCCAGCACCGTTCAGGATGCTGGCGATATTATTTGGGCGCAGTCCGGCATCGGTGAGCACTGTGAGCGGCGACACTCCTTCCTGGGCCATCGGGGTGACCAGATTGATGAGTCCATTGACGATGGGCAGGAAATTCCCGCCTGCGCCGTGCAGGATGCTGGCGATGTTGTTCCGGCTCATTCCGGCGTCGGCAAGCACATTGAACGGCGACAATCCTTCTGGGGGCATTGGAGTGACCAGATTGATGAGTCCATTGACGATAGGCAGGAAATTTCCGCCTGCGCCGTTCAGAATGCTGGCGATGTTGTTCTTGCTCATTCCGGCGTTAGTGAGCACCGCGAGCGGCGACCCTCCTTCTGGGGTCATCGGGGTGAGGAGATTAATGAGTCCCTTGACGATGGGCAGAAAATTCCCGCCTGCGCCGTTCAGGATGCTGGCGATATTGTCTGGACGCAGTCCGGCGTCGGTGAGCACTTTAAGTGCCGACATTCCTTCTTGGGGCATCGGGGTAACCAGATCAATGATCCCGTTGACGACAGGCAGGAAATTCCCGCCCGCGCCGTGCAGGATGCTGGCGAGGTTGGTTGGGCGCAGTCCGGTGTCGGTGATCACGTTGAGTGGCGACACTCCTTCCTCGGCCATCGGGGTGACCAGATTGATGAGTCCATTGACGATGGGCAGAAAATTCCCGCCTGCGCCGTTCAGAATGCTTGCAATGTTGTTCGTGCTTAGTCCGGCGTTGGTGAGCACGGTGAGCGGCGATACTCCTCCTTGGGCCATCGGGGTGACCAGATCTCTGATCCCCTTGACGATGTCCGAGAAATTCCCGCGCGCGCTACTCAGGATGCTGGCGACGTTATTCGTGCTCAGTCCGGCGTTGGTAAGCACCGCGAGCGGCGATACTCCTTCCTGGGCCATTGGGGTGACCAGATCTCTGATCCCCTTGACAATGTCCGAAAAATTTCCGCCCGCGTTGTGCAAGATGCTGGCGATGTTGCTCGGGCTTAGTCCGATATTGGTGAGCACATTGAGCGGCGACCCTCCTTCTGGGGTCAGCGGGGTGACCAAATCAATGAGTCCGGTGACGACAGGCAGGAAATTCCCGCCAGCACCGTCCAGAATGCTGGCGATATTGTTTGGGCTCAGTCCGGCGTTGGTGAGCACGGTGAGCGGTGACAATCCTTCTGGGGGCATCGGGGTGACGAGATCGATGAGTCCGATGACGACGGGCAGGAAATTCCCGCCTGCGCTGTGCAGGATGCTGGCGACGTTGCTCGGGCTCAGTCCGGCGGTGGTGAGCACTGCGAGCGGCGACGGCCCTCCTTCGGCCATCGGGGTGACCAGATCTATGATCCCCTTGACAATATTCGGGAAATTCCCGCCCGCACCACTCAGGATGCTGGCAACGTTGTTCGTGCTCAGTTCGGCGTTGGTAAGCACGGTGAGCGGCGACACCCCTCCCTGGGTCATCGGGGTAACCAGATCCTTAATCCCCTTGACGAGATCTGAGAAATTCCCGCCTGCGCTGTGCAGGATACTGGCGATGTTGTTTGGGCGCAGTCCGGCGTTGGTGAGCACCTTGAGCGGTGATAATCCTCCTTGGGCCATCGGAGTGACCAGATCCTTGATCCCCTCGACGACGTTCGAGAAATTCCCGCCTGCGCCGTGCAGGATACTGGCGATGTTCTTCGGGCTTAGTCCGGCCTGGGTGAGCACATTGAGCGGCGACAATCCCCCTTGGGCCATCGGGGTGACCAGATCCCTGATCCCATTGACAATGTTCGAGAAATTCCCGCGTGCGCCGTTCAGGATGCTGGCGACGTTGTTCGGGCTTAGTTCGGCCTGGGTGAGCACTGCGAGCGGCGACGGCCCTCCTGCTGGTGGCGGGGTGAGCAGACCAATGATCCCGTCGACGATAGGAACGAATTGCGTGCCAGCTTTGTTTAGCATGCTCGAAACGTTGCTATCCGAAAACCGGGGCGCGCCTCTGTTCAGGCCATTCATCACGTTGACGAGACGTTCCAATGCCGCCAATCGTTCACTGAGTTTGTTTCCAGAGCTGAACAATACGGTAGTGGCCCTCTTCTCGTTGAAAAAGGCCTGCAATT
>Ga0070660_100002559_pt1 | contig 12465 bp, 10 predicted proteins | sample KBSC33metaG_FD_64670 | JGI IMG/M metagenome (GOLD analysis project Ga0070660, IMG submission 64670) | Corn rhizosphere microbial communities from Kellogg Biological Station, Michigan, USA - KBS C3-3 metaG | ecosystem: Host-associated > Plants > Roots > Rhizosphere > Soil ... | reverse complement strand
CGTAGAGCAGCACGCGCCGCTGCAACGCATCGGCAGCCAGCGCCCTGGTGATGAGCTTCTCGCCGCGACCCTCGGCTAATTTTGCGGCGACATCCAGCGCGTTCAGAGCGTTGCGCGCATCGCCGCTCGCGTAGGCTGCAATCGTAGCCAGTGCCTCTTCGTCGGCCTCGACGCCCGAACCTCCAAGCCCGCGCTCTTTATCCGTCAGCGCGCGCTTGAGCAGCGAGACAATCTGCCCTTCCGTCAACGGCAGCAAGGTATAGACACGACACCGCGAGAGCAGAGCGGCGATGATCTCAAACGAAGGGTTCTCCGTCGTCGCGCCAATCAGCCGGATCGTGCCCCGCTCCACATAGGGCAGAAACGCATCCTGCTGCGCTTTGTTGAAGCGGTGAATCTCATCGACGAACAAAATGGTGCGCGAGCCGAACTGCGCTGCCTTCTCGGCCTCGGCCATTACCTGCTTGATCTCCTTGATGCCCGAAAGCACGGCGGAGAACTCGATGAAGCTGGCCTGCGTCATGTGCGCGATAATCTTCGCCAGGGTGGTCTTGCCGGTTCCCGGAGGCCCCCAGAAGATCATCGAGGTGGCATCATCACCCTCAATCGCAAGACGCAGCGGCTTGCTGGGATCAAGCAGATGCTCCTGTCCTACATATTCATCGAGCGTGCGCGGACGCATTCGCTCGGCGAGCGGTGTCTGCCGCGCGTGGACCGCAGGACGAGCTATTGGAGAGGCATCAAATAAACTCATCGCTTCACCTCTGCAGGATTTGTCGTGCGCTGCCGTGAAGCTTCGTACAACAGCAGTGATCCCGCGATGGCGGCATTGAGGCTTTCCACGGGGCCGGGGCAGGGAATTGTCACGCGCTCATCCGCCGAATTGAGCCACTCAGCACCGAGCCCCGCGCCTTCGTTGCCGATCATCACCGCGCAGGCCCGGCGAAAATCCACATCCTGCGCGCGCTTCGTCTGCGAATCAGCCGCTCCGACAGCAGCCAGCAGCCGCACTCCGCGCTTCTTCAACTCAGCCACATTGTCCAGAGTCGCTGCAAGCACAGGCACGCGAAACACCGAACCGACGCTGGCCCGTACAGCCTTCTGGTTCCACGCGCTCACCGTTCCCGGAGTTGTGAATACGCCTGTTGCGCCGAAGGCCTCCGCCGAGCGAATCAGCGTCCCCAGATTGCCCGGATCCTGCAAGCCTGCCGCTATCAGAACCAGCGGCGTTCCGCTGAAAACATCGTCCATTGCAAACACAGGAGGCTCAACCAGCGCAGCGATTCCTTGCGGCGATTGCGTCTCGACGGCGCTGCGAAACACATCCGCAGTGAGGCGCAGCACCTCGGCGTTGAGAGGAAGACTCAGCGGCAGTTCGCGCCGCTCCGTCGCAAAGACTGTCTTCAGGAGCAGGCCGCTACGCACGGCCTCGGCCAGCAGATGGTCGCCTTCAATGGCCACCAGTCCGCCGCTCAGCCGCGCGTTGCCCTCGAATGCCGCGCGCAATTGCTTCACGCGCGCATTCGTCCGGCTCGAAATCAGCATCTCAGAGATAGGCATCAGCAGATTTTACGCTGTCCGCAGTGTCTTGCCGCTGGAGTCGTTGAGCCACAGACGGCAGTATGCTATGGTGCGGGTTTATGGACCTTTCCCGCACGGCGCGGTCCGAATGACAGGAGCCCGATTTTGACGGCTGAAACACTCCGTATCCATCCCGACGAGCCCGAACCAGAGCTGATTCATCACGTCGTTACGAGCCTGAACGGCGGCAACGTTGTTGCCCTGCCCACCGACACGTTCTATGGCCTCGCCGTCGATCCGGTCAATCTGAAGGCTGTAGACCGCATCTACGAGTTGAAGACCCGCGCGCGTCATAAACCGCTCTCGCTGCTCATCGCCGAAGTTGCCCAAGCCTACGAGCTCGCCCGCAACCTCGACTCCGCGTTCGACCGTCTTGCGGAAAAATTCTGGCCCGGGCCACTCACGATCATTGTCAAGGCCGGCTCGCGGCTGCCGCTACGGGTCACGGCGAACACGGGCAACCTCGCACTGCGCGTGCCGGAGGCGGCCATTCCGCGCGCGGTGGTCAAAAGCCTGGGTCTGCCCATTACGGCGACCTCGGCCAACCTCTCCGGCCTGCCGGAGTGTACGTATGCAAGCGGCGTGCGCGAACAGCTTGGCGACAAGATCCCGCTCATCGTCGATGGCGGCCCCACCGCGCGCGCCACCGCAACCACCATCGTCGATGTCTCCGGCGGCGGCAACTCGTGGATGATCGTCCGCGAGGGCGCCATTCCCACGCACGAGATTGCCCTTACGCTCCAGCGTTAGAATGGTCTATCGTCAATTCGGCTCGAGATGGAGCGCCGCTTGTCCCAGGCAGTTTTTCGGCCTTGCCGTTCTCTTTCACATGATCGTGTCCCAATCCAACCTGCGGCGTCGCGGCACCATCTGGGGGCAACTCTTCCGCCATCTGCTCGTGCTTGGTCTGCTGCTGGCGGCAGGCTGGTGCTTCTGGGTCTACTCGCAGATCAATGCCGTTGCCAGCCAGGACAATGCGCAACGCGCTGACGCCATCGCTGTCTTTGGGGCGGCGGAGTACAACGGCCGTCCCTCGCCTGTCTTCCACGCGCGGCTGGATCATGCTGTCGATCTCTATCGCCGGCAGATTGCGCCGGTCATCATCACGCTTGGCGGAGGCGGCGACAAGGACTCCGGCAAGACCGAGGGCGGCGTTGGCCGCGATTATCTGCTTGCCAACGGTGTTCCCTTCGGCAGCATCATCGCCGAAACCCGCTCCACCGACACCGAGCAGCAGGTCAACCGGCTGGCCGAAATCGCCCGCGAGAACGGCTTCCACCATATCGTTGTCGTCTCCGACGGCACGCACCTGTTTCGCATCCGCGCTCTCTGCGAGAATGCCGGCCTCGACGTCTACACCTCGCCGCGCGCGACCATCGGCCATCTCGACCGCTACGACACGGCCTCGCGTTACTTCCACGAGATCCTCAGCTACAGCGCCTGGTGCATCGGCTTCAATACTGACTGGCTGGACGGTAAGGAAGACCCGTATTAGGACGAGAAATTCATATTAGGGGATCGTCACCCGGCTTCTACTGCCCATTGGGTAACATTGTAGTGCTCAGCCGACAAGGCTTCGTTCGATTGGAGCCCGGTTTACTCATCAGGATTTCTAGTTTTTCGTCTGGCGTGATCCAGCGAGCCATATAGGTCTTGTTTTCAATTTGGAAGCTGTACGCACAGCGGTAATTGAACGAATACCGTTTACTCGACGCACTAACAAGCGACAGAGTGCCTTCGCCTTTGTACTCGTGATTTCCGGAATAAGACCACTGTCCAGTAACCATGCGCGCGCGGAGAGGGAAACGTGCATTGGCTTTCACTGTAGGTAAGAGCGGTTTGGAGGGGGTGCCGCCTAGAGTTCGCATCCCCTCCAATTCACGGAAGGGTGCATCATTTGCGACGGCGGGTGGCAAGCCTTGTGCCAGGGTCATCGTTCCAGTTGCAGATGTCACAAGTGCCAGGACTACTATGCGAATCCCTTGTTTCATGCATTCTCCTGGGTGCGAGATGCGAGAGCGTCGCAATTATACAGAGGCGATTTTCCGCTTTGTCGAAATTCTCATACATCATGGCATGACTCTGGAAGTCTCTCCTGCCCTGAATGGGCGTTTTCTGAGGGGTTATCCCGGTAGTCTATGCTGTGCTAACACATAGGTGAGAGCTGCTGCCAGCACTGTCGAAGCAAAGTTCACCCAGTCATTGCCTATCCATCCCCACCGCTCGACAGTCGCGCCCAGAACGCTGTCGAAGATCAACCCCACGATGCTCGCGCTGAAGGCAGGTAAGGCAGCGTGAAGCGAAATTGTCCCGCATAAGACCGCAACAGAGACGACTGTCGCGGCCGCCGCTGCACCGAGCGCCGTTCCCATCAGGCTCACTCCGCCGTCGGTGCCAGCCGGAACCTTCCGCCCGGTGGTTATCATCCTTGTCGTGCCGCCGAGGGCCTGGCCCATTTCGGACGAGACCGTATCTGCTGTTGCCTCCGCCAGCGCGGCAATGCACGCAGCAAGCCATGCGCCGGAGATGCCCGCTGCGCACAGTCCGGCGATGCCGAGGTTGGCCACGATCTGCGAGGCGCGCCGTCCCTGCCGAGGTTCACCCGCTCCCATGGTCTCTTTCCTGCGCCGCCCAAATCGGGTTGCGGCAAACGTCAGCACAAACAGCACCATCAACGCGGGCAAGGCCGTGTCCAGCCAGTTGGTCGGCTGCACCAGCAGCAGATTCATACAGACGACCCCACCCAGTGCGGCTGCGGGCAATGTCGCCGCGCGCATTCTCCATACCACCAGAGCGAAGACAATGCTGAAAGCCGTAGGCGCAGGCAGCCAGCGGACATGCATCTCGCCCCAGGGTTGCGACCATAGCTCAAGCGCCATCACAGCCAGCAGCAACGCGACCAGTGGCCAGACCAGCATTCTCGACTGCAACCGGTCGCGCCCGGGCGGGATCGCCTTCCGCCACCCTCGCGCCGCTCCGGTCTGTATTTCTCCATCCATAGCCAGCTTCATTCCCCGCCGTGATTTACAATCAATCCTTGAGCATAGCCAACACCAGCAGCACCGTGGGAGCCGTTTTGCATTTAGCAGGAATCGAAGCAGAGAAGATCACTCAGGCGCGGCCGCCCCGGCGTTCGATGCGCTCCATTATCCAGTCCGCCGTCGGCGCCGCTGTTCTCGTGGCGCTCATCGGATGCGGCAATACATACCGTCCGGTGGTCACGGCGATCAACCCTGTTGGTCCGGCAGGCCAGCCGCAGAAGTTTGCGATCGCCATTTCGAGCCCCAGCCCGACATCTCCCGGGCTTGCCACCTTTGTGGACTTCTCAGGCGACACGATTCTTATCACGGCAAACGTTGGCGTCAACCCTTACTACCTTGCGCTCGATCCCGGCGGCGTTACGGCCTACACGCTCAACGGCGACAAGACCCTGACCAGCTTCCCCATCAGCACCAATCTGCTCAGCAGTCAGGTCCAACAGAGTACGCTACTCGATAACAACGGTGTACTGCCGCTAACGATCAATCCTGAAGGCAGCAACACCTATATCACGCAGCCGGGGCGCAACTCCGTCGCGCAGTACGTCAGCTCGCCGCTCGCCCTCCATCAGGAACTGCCCATCAATTCGGCCTACACGCCCGTCTATGTGGCTGGCGTCAATAACGCCCAGCGTGTCTTTGTGCTCAGCAAGGCCAATGGTGGCGGCTTGGGTCAGGTCTCTACCATCGAGACCGCCAGCAACACCATCGACGCGACGCCGATTTCTGTTGGCACGAACCCCGTCTATGGTGTCATGACTGCCGATACACGGCGCGCCTTCATCATGAACAAGGGCAGCAACAACGTCAGCGTCATCAACGCCCAGACGAACCAGCTCGACACGCCGACGTCCACCCTGACAGACCCCGCGGCCATCGCCCCGCTCTGGGCGGACTTCGCCCCCACGCTCAACGAGCTTGTCGTTGCCAACGCGGGCGATGGCGTTCATCAGGGCTCGGTCAGCATCTTCAGCATTCCGCTTTGCACGGCGAACGCACAGCCTACCAACCCGAACTGCGATCCCAATAATCCAGTCGATGCCGTGGGCTTCGGTACGCTCATTGCTAATGTTCCCGTAGGTATCAACCCCGTCATGGTGGCCGTACTGCAGGATGGCACCCGTGCCTATGTCCTGAATGGAGGCGACCCGAGCAAGCCCTGTGCGGCGCCGTCTGCGCAAGACCCGCTCGGTAACTGCACGGTTTCGGTTGTGAATCTCACCAGCAACACGGTCACGGCGACGATCCCCATCCCACTCTCGGACAACGCAATTACCGCAACCCAGAATGGGCATCCGAACTGGATTGCCGTCACCACGGGCACGCCTACCGGAAAGGTCTACGTCACCTCGGCTGAGTCGAACTTCCTGACTGTCATCCGCACAGACACTGACTCGGTCCTGACCACCATTCCGTTGCAGGGTGCGGGCATCAGCGTCCGCGTCACCGCTCCCTGATACACACTTCTCGCAGAGAAGTCAGCAAAGGGCCATCCATACGATGGCCTTTGCTGTTGCAGCCAACCCGGCAGTGTAACGGTTTATTCGCCTGCAAGAATAATCGGCAGGGTCGGCTTCGTGGCTCCGCCTTCTGCCTCAATCGTGACTCCGAACGCCTTCGCCTCCACGCCTTTCGGCAGCGTTGGCAGGAGCACGCTGGCGCTCCCCTTGGCATCCGGCTGGAATGTTCCTGCCGGAACCGGCGCCGCGCCGCTTGCCGGAATCAGCCATAGCTCATACACCTTTGCCGGAGGCAGCGGCTCCAGATTGTCAGCGACAAAGATCAACGTGCCTCTGCTGGCCACGTAGGTCGCTCGCCCCTGCGGTGTGGGCTTCTCCGGAGGGGTCGCATTCAGCACCACCCGCTTCGCCGTGGGGTCAGTGAGCGCCTCCATCACCTGCCGTGCCGCAGCGACTCCCGGCACGGCTTGGTTCATCGTGCTCGACTGAGTCGCGATGATGCTCCTCAGGGCATCGCGCTGTTGGTACAGATTGCCCGCGGCGAAGGCCAGCGCCGCCGCTGCCGCCCATCCCAGCCACGGCAACACCCTGCCTGCGGGGCTGTGCCGAGGGGCGTCCTCTTCGGGGAGATACGCGCCGTGTCCAAGCCCGCGCCCGTAACTGGCGAGCGGAATCGTCTCCTGCTCAGGCTCCTGCTTCTCCGGCACGCGGTCAATGGGAATGGTCTTCTTCTCCCGCGCCACCTGTTTTAGCAGCCGTTCGCGGGCTTCGGCCGGAGGCGTGTGCAGATCGACGGTATGGGCATACGCCGCCAGGTCCCCTTGCACTTCGGTCAGGCTCTGGCGGCACGCTCCGCACTGCTCCACGTGCGCCGCCACCGCTGCTGCTTCGTCCTGCGCAAGCAGTTGCATGGCAAACAACGCCAGGTCTTCCGGTTCAAAATGTCTGGCTGTGTTCATGCCGTCAGCGCCTTTCTCAGCGTCATGAGCGCGCTGCGTATTCTTGTCTTGACGGTCCCCAGCGGATCGCCGGTCATTTCGGCGATCTCAGTGTGGGTCAGTCCATCGAAGAACGCCATCTCCAGCGTCTTGCGCTGTTCGAGAGGCAACTGGCGAACCACCTCGCGCGTCTTCTCCATCATGCTGTTTCGTTCCGCTTCATTGGCCAGATCGTAGCCGGAAGGCAGTGTCAGCTCATCCACAGGATCCATAGGCCGCTTCCTGCGCAGGGCGTCGATGGCGCGGTTCCGCGAGACCACCGCCAGCCATCCGCCCAGGCTGCCACGAGTCGCTTCAAAGCCGCCCGGATTGCGCCAAATCTGCATAAAGATTTCCTGAAGCACGTCTTCGGCGGCGGACGGATCTCGCAGCACGCGCAGCGCAACCGAATACACGATCTTCGAGTAGCGGTCATACAGCGCCGCCATGGCCTGCTCCTCGCCCTTTCGTATCTGCCCCAGCAACACGGCATCTTCCTCCCGCGATGGCGGAGGGGAGTTCACGAGCCCCGTCTCTCTATACATAGAACGCACTCGGGTCTGCGGTAGATTCGCTCAGCATCGAAGTTTTACCGTCCTCAGGCAACCTTCTTACCCGAGCTGCAACCTGCCCGGCCAAATCGCTGCCCCAAATCACTGTCTTAGCCACTGTACCCGAAATCGCCGTCGCGCATTGGAGCGGAGAAAACCGCACCGGCGAAAACTGCTATAAGGAGGAGAAGCGCCAGCATGAAGACACGCCTCGATAAGCTGCTCGTTGAACAAGGCCACGCCGCCTCCCGCGAGCGCGCGCAGGCACTCATCCTGGCCGGTCGAGTGCTCGTCAATGAGCAGCGCGTCGACAAACCCGGTACGCCCATTGCGCAGGATGCGTCCATCCGACTGCTTGGCTCGGACTTGAAATACGTCAGCCGCGGCGGCCTCAAGCTCGAACGCGCCCTGGAGCATTGGCGCGTTGCGCTCCCGGGACGCTCCTGCATCGACATCGGCGCCTCCACCGGAGGATTCACCGACTGCATGCTGCAATCCGGCGCGTCTTCCGTCCTCGCCATCGATACCGGCTATGGCCAGATAGCTCAGAAGCTCCGCGCCGACCCGCGCGTCACCCTCCGCGAACGCACCAACGCCCGCTTGCTTGTTGCCGGTGAGTTGCTCATGCAGACAAATGCAGAGGGCAATCCTTTACCCAGTGGAGAACCTGCTTTTTCTTTCCTCGCTATGGATGTCTCCTTCATCTCCGCTACGCTCGTGCTGCCGCCGGTCATTGCCGCGCTCAGTGTGCCGTTTCTGCGGTGGCACGGCGAGGTGGTGATTCTCATCAAGCCGCAGTTCGAGGCCGGCCGCGGCAGCGTTGGCAAAGGCGGCATCGTCCGCGATCCGGAAGCCCGCAAACAAGCGGTGGAGCGTGTCTCCAGTTGTGTGGCCGAGCAGGGCGGTGAGCAGATCGAAGTCATCGACTCACCCATCCTCGGCATGGAAGGCAACCACGAGTACCTGCTCCACGCCATCTTCCGTTAGGGCGATGGGCTTTACCGCAGCTTGCAGGCTAATCGTAGGAATCGAAAGGCCACATCTTCACGGGCCTTCCAGTCGTGTCCTTGTAGGTCTCGCGCAGTTGCTTCAGTTGGCCAACAAGGTCCTGAACAGTCTGTTCATACGCAGGATGTACCTTGTAGCCGCTCCACTTGAACAGGCTCTCCATTTCGTCGGGGTCCTTTTCCAGATCGAACAGCTCCCACTCATTGATGGTGTAGTAGCTGATGAGCTTGTATCTGTCCGTGCGAATGCCGTAGTGCGGCATGACCCAGTGGGGCGATGCCAACTCGTAGTAGTGGTAGTAGAAAGACTTCCGCCAGCCCGAAGGCGTCTCTCCCTTTAGCAGCGGAACCAGGCTCTTTCCCTGCATCGACTCCGGTACCGGATGCCCCACCAGATCCAACACTGTAGGCGCGTTGTCGATGTTGACCACCCACTCACTCCTTACGCTGCCCGGCTTGACCACACCCGGATAGCGCACCATCCACGGCACCCGGATCGCCTGCTCGTACATAAAACGTTTGTCGAACCAGCCGTGGTCGCCCAGGAAAAATCCGTGGTCGGTGGTGTAGACGACGATGGTGTTCTCCGCCAGCCCGGACTTCTCCAAAAAGTCCAGCAACCGGCCGATGTTGTCGTCCTGCGAGCGCAGCGTGCCCAGAAAGTGCTCCATGAACCTCTGGTAGTTCCACTGCTTCCTCTGCCGCCCAGTCAGTTCGCTCGGAGGATGGAAGTCCGGCATATTCTCAATGCGCATCTTCGCTTCGCGGGCGGGAGCAGCGCGGTGCGAGTAGTCGTCCCAGAAGGTCGCCGGCTCAGGAATGCGCGTGTTGTCGTAGAGATGCTCGTACTTGTGCGGAGGATCGAACGGTCGATGCGCGTTGAAGAACTGGACCATCATCATGAACGGCGCACCGTCCTTGCGGAGTTGCTCGATGCCCTTCATCGCCAGGTCGGTGATGTTGTCTGTCTCGTAGCCGGGATAGGTCGCCTTCACAATCTCTGTGCTGCCCAGGCTGCGGTTCTGCAGATAGCCGTTGGGGTCGTAGTACGGTCCGCCCGCGCCGTTCTTGTAGACGAAGTAGTCGAACCCGCACTCGCCGGGATTGGCCGGAAGGTGCCACTTGCCCACGGTCCCGGTCTTATAGCCCATCTGCTTGAGCAGCTTGGGAAACGTCACCTGCGACGCATCGAAGTGCGCGGGCGTCTCTTCGTCGATGGTGTCCTGCGGGTTTGTGGTCATGCCGTTCACGTGCGTGTACGTACCGGTCAGCAATGTGGCGCGGCTTGGAGCGCACAGCGCGTTCGTCGTAAAGCTGTTCTCAAACCGCATTCCCTCATTGGCAATGCGGTCGATGTTCGGCGTCTTGATGAGAGTGCTGCCGTAGCAGCCGAGTGCAGATACGGGCACGCCTTCGCCGGTGATCCACAGGATGTTGGGGTGCGACGAACGTGGTGCCGGAGTGCCAGCGCGTGCAGCGGCCGACGCGGACATCGCCGGCTGCTCCAGGGCTGCCTTGGAAAAGAAGTTGGAGCCTAATGCGGCGCCACCTAGTTGTTTCATTGCCTGTCTTCTGGAGATGCCGCTCTTTTCACTGTCCATAATCGATGGTTAGTCCTGTGATCGTTTGAGTGTGTGTCTTGCAGGCACTGCAATGCCACGTAAGCGTACTTCCGAGCTAGTGCTTAAGGCAATGAAGCAGGGAATCCGCATGTTGCTCTTGCCATTCCGCTTCTCGGAATATACGATGTTCATCCATACTCCGGGGAGCGACCCATGACGACAGTGAAAAAGAAAACCGCGCGCATCAAGGAGCCCATCCATGCTGTGGCTGAAGAGCCCATTCGCCGCGGCGACCGCAACGAGTCCCTTACCGTTCTCCGAGCCTGCGACGTGCTTAAGTCGTTCCGCAATCTGGGAGAGGAGCTTCCCCTCGGCGAGGTCGTCAGCCGCACCGGGCTTCCCAAAACTACCGCCTTCCGCCTGCTCCGTACGTTGATCCACGGTGGTCTGCTCGAACGCTCAAGTTCGGGCATCTACCGCAACCTCTTCGGCCCTGTCGCCAGGCAGCCGTTCCGCATCGGCTTTGCTGCCCAGGGAGATTCCGAGTTCTGCCGCGCGGTGACGGCAAGCATGGAGACAGCCGCGCTCCGCGAACACGTCAATCTGATCACCGTCAACAATCGCTACTCCGCCCGCGAAGCCCTGCGCAATGCCGACCTGCTCATCAAAGAGCGCGTCGATCTCATCCTCGAATACCAGACCTACGAGCGCGTCGCGCCCGTCATCGCTTCCAAGTTCCTCGAAGCAAACACGCCTGTCATTGCCATCGAGATTCCGCATCCCGGTGCGACCTACTTCGGCGCCAACAACTACAAGGCCGGACTCATTGGAGGCAAGGCGCTTGGTCGTTGGGCGCGCGAACACTGGGACGGCAAGGTGGATCGCCTGCTTCTCCTTGAGTTACCCATCGCCGGTTCCTTGCTTGAACTCCGCGTCACTGGACTCGTTGATGGCCTTCGCTCCGAACTGCCCGGAATCGCCAGCGTTCCCGTCATCCACCTCAATGGCCGCGGCGACTTTGAGCAGGTGCTCGAAGTGCTGCGCCAATACCTGCGTCGCGCTCCCGCCAAACGTACGCTGGTCGGAACGGTCAACGATATCTGCGCCCTTGCGGCCTTGCGTGCCTTTGAAGAGGCCGGAGCGAGCGAGCGTGTGGCCGTCGTCGGACAGAATGCCATCCTCGACGCGCGCAATGAGCTGCGTCGGCCAAATACACGCCTTGTCGGCACAGTCGCTTACTTTCCGGAGCGGTACGGCGACGAGGTCATCCCGCTTGCTCTACAGATACTCCACAAAAAGCCTGTGCCTTCGACCGTCTTCGTCAAACACCAGCTCATCACCTCGCGCAACGTCGATCTGATCTACCCGCTCGACGAGCGCCGTGACTTTAAATCAGGCCAGCCTGGCAGCCTTCGCGCCGCTTCTGCGCGTTCCAAATAGCGGAACATGTCCGCCTATTGGTTGTGCGCTATCTATCCACGCATCATCGCAGTAGACTCGACCTCGTGAAGCTCACCCGCCGCACATTTCTCAGAACTGCCGCCGCGGCCGCCGCTCTGCCTGTGCCAGCCGTCGCTGAAGCTGCCACGCGCGAGCCTCTTCGTGAGTTCTCTTACTCCGCAGTCCAACTCATCTCAGGGCCGCTGAAACGACACTACGAAGCTATCCATACTCACTACCTGAGCCTCAACAACGACCGCCTGCTCAAGGTCTACCGTCAGCGCGCAGGTCTACCCGCGCCGGGCTGCGACATGGGCGGATGGTACGACTTGAACGGCTTCGTCCCCGGCCACTCGCTCGGCCAGTACATCTCCGGCCTTGCGCGCTTCGGCGCTTCGACCGGCGACCAGGCCTGTCACGAAAAGGTTCACGCGCTGGTGGAGGGCTTCGCAGCTACGCTCGGCCCGGACAACCAGAGCATCCTTCGCCCCGAGACGAATCTCTGGCCCTGCTACATTCTCGACAAACACTTCGCCGGTCTCATCGATGCTGCAACGCTGAGCAACGTCTCCGATGTCCGCGACCTGCTCACTCGCGTCCTCGACGGCGCGAAGACGTTGCTTCCCACAAAGGGGCACGATCGCATCGGGAAAAAGAACCCGCCCTACGACGAAACCTATGTCATGCCGGAGAACCTCTTCACCGCGCACGCGCTTACCGACAACCCGGCATTCCGTGATCTTGCGCTGCGCTACCTGCTCGACCGCGAGTTTTTTGATCCGCTTGCGCGCGGCGGTGATCCATTCCCCGGCCAGCACGCCTACTCGCACGCCATCGCGCTCAGCTCCG
>Ga0070660_100002554_pt1 | contig 12476 bp, 12 predicted proteins | sample KBSC33metaG_FD_64670 | JGI IMG/M metagenome (GOLD analysis project Ga0070660, IMG submission 64670) | Corn rhizosphere microbial communities from Kellogg Biological Station, Michigan, USA - KBS C3-3 metaG | ecosystem: Host-associated > Plants > Roots > Rhizosphere > Soil ... | reverse complement strand
GGATCATCTGCTCGACGAGGTCGAGGCCGGTGATCTCCTCGGTGACCGGATGCTCGACCTGCAGCCGGGTGTTCATCTCGAGGAAGTAGAAGCTCTTGCCGGTCGGGTCCGCGCCCGAGACGATCAGCTCGACCGTGCCGGCGGAATAATATCCGACTGCCCGCGCCAGCGCGACCGCCTGCTCGCCCATCGCCTTGCGCATCTCGGGCGTGACGAACGGCGAGGGCGCTTCCTCGACCACCTTCTGGTGGCGGCGTTGGATCGAGCATTCGCGTTCGTTGAGATAGAGGATATTGCCGTGCTGGTCGCCGAGCACCTGGATCTCGATGTGGCGCGGGCTTTCGATGAATTTCTCGATGAATACGCGGTCGTCGCCGAAGCTCGCGAGCCCCTCGTGCTTCACGCTCTCGAACCCCTCGCGCACATCCTTCTCGGACCAGGCCAGCCGCATGCCCTTGCCGCCGCCTCCGGCCGACGCCTTCATCATCACCGGATAGCCGATGTCGCCCGCGATCTTCACCGCTTCGTCGGTCGTGGCGATGTCGCCGAGATAGCCCGGCACGACGTTGACGCCGGCGTCGCGCGCGAGCTTCTTCGATTCGATCTTGTCGCCCATCGCCGCGATCGCCTTGGGCGGCGGGCCGATGAAGGTGATTCCGGCCTTGGCGAGCGCTTTCGCAAAGCTCTCGCGCTCGGAGAGGAAGCCGTAGCCCGGGTGCACCGCCTCGGCGCCGGTCGCCTTGCAGGCGTCGATGATCAGCTCGGCCTTCAAATAGGATTCGGACGCCGGCGGCGGCCCGAGCCGCACCGCCTCGTCGGCCATCTTGACGTGCGGCGCGCGCGCGTCGGCGTCCGAATAAACCGCGACCGTCTCGATGCCCATGCGCCGGCAGGTGCGGATCACCCGGCATGCAATTTCACCCCGGTTGGCGATCAGGATTTTAGAGAACATTCTTCCGCCTAAGGTCACATTGAGTCACTTGGAAGACGGGCCTTGCGGCCACTCTAAGGCATCCAACTTTTCGCGCACTCCCGGCGCTGTCTTGTCCAAGACGTACCAAATGGCTTGCTGAGGATTGCTATTGGCACGGGCCAATGTGAGTCGCTCGACGACACCTGAAATCGGATCAGACCACTGGAGATAAAATGCATGGTCATTCTCGTCCACAGGACGACCGATTTCAGTCTCGATCACCGGCTTGAGTATAGCGAGTAGCTGTTCGCCCGTGCGCCGTTGGATGCTGCCAACAGACAATGCACATTGCGAGAATTCTGAACTGACATTGAGGATCAGATAAGCGTAGTTCGATTTCCAAGTGAATGAGCTTGGGTTGTTATTTTCGTGTTGCGGAACATATCCGAAGTTGGAAGCCTGCACGGCTTTCTGCACGTCAGCCGCAATCAATCCCGGCCGAAGGCAGACGTCCATGAACTCAGCAACCGTGCGTTCTACGCTGACGCCTTGCACCGCAAGATGGACCAAGTTTTCCTCTGGAGTACTTGGCTGCGCAGAGGGTGGTGCGCCGGATAGCGCTAAAATGAGCGCAATCATGCTCACTCCACAGCCTCGTCGAGCGGCGGGCGGTTGTGGCCGAGCAGGCGCAGCACTTCGTCGGCGGCGTCCGCGAGGTTGGTGCCGGGGCCGAAGATCGCCCCTTCGCAAATCCTCATGCGGCGCGGCTGGCCGCTGGCGCGCCGCGCAGCAAGCCCTCGGTGCTCAGGTCCTCGTCAAGCTCCGGCCAATGGATGCCGTAACCCGCGCCCGCTTTTTCCCAATGGGTCCGCTGCTCTGAGGTGGCGTGAAGAAGGCGGGGATACCAAGCAAGCGGGACCGAGATTGTGCGGCCGTCCATCAGGTCGACGATCAGGCTGGCCTCATCGAAGCGGACGTCGAGCACTCGCTCGTCAGTCACCTTAGCCGAAATGTTCATGCCACGCCTCCAGCAACTGTTCGCGATGCTCTTCGACCATCTGTGAAATACCTCCGATCTCGTGCGCACGGAACCCGCGGCTCTTGGCGACCTCGACCGGTTCGAGCCAGATTTTGATCGTCGCATCGCCGCGATCGACGTGCACATGCGGCGGCTCGTTCGGTTCGTGACTGTAGAAGTAAAAGCGGAATGGACCAACCTGAGAACCGTCGGCATCTACTCCGCCGCCTCATCCAGCGGCGGGCGGTTGTGGCCGAGGAGGCGCAGCACCTCATCGGCGGCGTCGGCGAGGTTGGTGCCGGGGCCGAAGATCGCCTGCACCCCCGCCGCCCGAAGCGCGGCATAATCCTGCGGCGGGATGACCCCGCCCGCGACCACCCTGATGTCCGCGCGGCCCATGTCTTTCAGCGCCTCGATCATCTCGGGGATCAGCGTCCGGTGCCCCGCGGCGAGCGAGCTCGCGCCGACCACGTCGACGTCTTGCTCGACCGCCATCCGCGCCGTCTCGCGCGGGGTCTGGAACAGGGGCCCGGGGATGACGTCGAAGCCAAGGTCGGTGAAGGCGCTCGAGACCAGGTTCGCGCCGCGGTCGTGGCCGTCCTGGCCCATCTTGGCGACCATGATGCGCGGCTTGCGGCCGAGCCGCTCGGCGACCGAGCGCGTGCCTTCCTCGGCGGCTTTCCAGCGGCTGTCGCCCCTCGCGGTGCCGTAGATGCCGCGCACCGGCTCGGGCGTGGTGCCGTAGCGGCCGAAGGCGCGCTCCAGCGCCTCGGAGATCTCGCCGAGCGTCGCGCGGGCGCGGGCGGCTTCGACGGAGAGGGCGAGGAGATTGTTCTCCAAACCCTCTCCCTGGAGGGAGAGGGCAGGGTGAGGGTGTTCGGCGCTGGCAAGTTCACTCGGAAGTCGAGCCCCCTCATCCCGACCTTCTCCCCCACGGGGAGAAGGAGTTTGCCTCGCAGCCGCCGTCAATGCATCCAGCGCCGCGCGCACTTTCGCCTCGTCGCGCTCCGCCCGCACCTTCTCGATCTTGGCGATCTGCTGGGCGCGAACCTTGGCGTTATCCACTTCGAGGATGTCGACCTCGGGCTCGTCCTCGAGCCGATAACGATTGACGCCGACGATCACCGTCTCGCCGGTGTCGACCTTGGCCGCGCGCGCCGCCGCGGCTTCCTCGATGCGGTGCTTGGGCAAGCCTTGCGCGACCGCCTTGGTCATGCCGCCGTGCGCCTCGACTTCCTCGATCAGCGCCCAGGCCTTGTCCTCCAGCTCGCGGGTCAGCGCCTCGACGTACCAGCTGCCGCCGAGCGGATCGGCGACCGCGGTGACCCCGCTTTCCTCGGCGAGGATCAGCTGGGTGTTGCGGGCGATCCGCGCGGAGAAATCGGTCGGCAGCGCGATTGCCTCGTCGAAGCTGTTGGTGTGCAGCGACTGCGTGCCGCCGAGCACCGCCGCCAGCGCCTCGATCGTGGTGCGGACGATATTGTTGTACGGGTCCTGCTCGGTCAGGCTCACGCCCGACGTCTGGCAGTGGGTGCGCAGCCGCTTGGATTCGTCCTTCTGCGCGCCGAGTTCGGTCATGATCCGGTGCCACAGGGTGCGCCCGGCGCGCAGCTTGGCGACCTCCATGAACAGGTTCATGCCGATGCCCCAGAAGAAGCTGAGTCGTGGCGCGAAGCTGTCGATCGGCAGGCCCTTGGCCATCGCCGCGCGCGCATATTCCATGCCGTCGGCGAGCGTGTAGGCGAGCTCCTGCACCGCCGTCGCCCCGGCCTCGTGCATGTGATAGCCGCTGATCGAGATCGAGTTGAACTTCGGCATCTCGCGGGCGCAATAAGCGATCACGTCGGCGACGATGCGCATGCTCGGCTCGGGCGGGTAGATGTAGGTGTTGCGGACCGCGAACTCTTTCAGAATGTCGTTCTGGATCGTGCCGGTGAGCTGGTCGTGCGCGACGCCCTGCTCTTCGCCCGCGACGATGAAGAAGGCCATCACCGGGAGCACCGCGCCGTTCATGGTCATCGAGACGGACATCTGGTCGAGCGGGATTCCGTCGAACAATTGCTTCATGTCCTCGACGGTGTCGATCGCGACCCCGGCCATGCCGACGTCACCGGCGACGCGCACATTGTCGCTGTCGTAGCCGCGGTGGGTGGCGAGATCGAAGGCGACCGAGAGCCCCTTCTGGCCGGCGGCGAGGTTGCGGCGGTAGAAGGCGTTGGATTCCTCCGCGGTCGAGAAGCCGGCGTACTGGCGGATGGTCCACGGGCGGCCGGCGTACATCGTCGCATAGGGGCCGCGCGTGAACGGCGGCAGGCCCGGCCAGCCGCTGTCGATCCCGGCCGCGTCTTCTGGGCCGTAAACGGTGTCGAGGCGGATGCCTTCGACCGTCTCGCGCGCGAGGTCCTTTCCGCGCGACTCCTTGTCGGCGAGCGTCTTCCAGTCCGATTTCGACGGCGTGTCGGCCATGCGCGCCTCTGTAATCAGCTGAGACCGCCGGTCCAGCCCTGCGTCATGGCTGCCTCACCTCGATCCGCATCCGCAGGCGCATTTCCTCGCCGCAGTCGAGCACCCGCATGCCGAGCTCGGGCCATTGCTCCTCGGGTGCGTTGAGCGCGCAATTGGCATGGCTGACCGGCTCGGCGACGAAAATGCCGCCGGCTGGCGGCGAATAGAGCTGGAAGAAATGCTCGCCGGGCGAACTCATGGCGATGGTGCCGACCGGTTCGCCGGTGATCGTCGCGACTCCGCCCCAGTCGCTGAAGCCGTTGTCGAGACCCTGGCCGCAGACGGCGCGGTCATGAAGGTCGTAGCGCCCGGTCGCGGGCACCTTGGCAACCGGCAGCACATGCTCGTCGACGGTCCACGCACACGCGACTTTCGTGTCGATGCGCGTCTCCGACCCGCATTCGAAATAGGGATGCATGCCGAGGCCGCACGGCATCGGCTCTTCGGATAGATTCTCGCAGCTGAGAGTCACGGTCAGGCCGTTCTCATCCAGCGCAAATTCCTGCCGCGCGGCGTAGCGCCACGGCCATTCGCCGGGTTCGTGCCGATAGTCGAGTGTCGCGCTGGCGCTCGACTCAGTGACCGCCGACCACGGGTTCATCCAGCCCTGCCCGTGCAGCGGGCTGGGATCGCCGGCCATGTTCGGCGTCAGCCGCACCTCGCGCCCGCGAAAAGTGAAACGTCCGCCGCGAATGCGATTGGCAAACGGCACCAGCGGGAAGCAGGCCGCGTCGAGCACGTTGTCGAGCGGGTCCGGGCAGGGGCGGAGAACAGGGAGCCCGTCGCGCTCGAAAGCCGAGATCGCGCCGCCAATCGACGGCGTCAGCTGGAGCCGCAGCGCTCCTGCCGTCATCACCACCTTCGTCTGGTCGTTCATTCCTGACCCTCCGCTGTCCACGGGATTCACAGTCCGGCAACTTCGCTGGGGATAAATGCCAGAACCACGTTGCGCGGGAATTCGCGCCACAGGTATGAAACGCCCCGAGGGCCGGGGAGGGTCAGCAATGAGTAGACGCGTCAAGGAATTCGTCGATATTCCCGATCATCTGTCGATCGAGGAATTGATCCAGCAACTCTCGCAAGTGCGCGATTCGCTGCCCGACGGCGCCGCCGCCGAGCTACGGCTGCGCGGCGACGAGGTGTTCGGCCGGCGAATCACCATCAGCTATTTGCGCGAGCAGACGGCCGAGGAAGCCGAGATCGACAAGCGCTACGACGAGGCAAGCCGCGAGGCCAAGCAGCGCGAACTCGAACGGCTCCAGGCCGAGCTGGGAGTGGTCTGCTATGCGGCGCCCGGCAAGCGCGGGAAGCTCAGGATCGTCGCTTAAAGCGCACGCCGGGCGGAACTGCGGCGCGACGTCCGTTCATGCATTAAAGCAGGCCGGTCGGCCCCATCACATGAACGGATCGACGACGTGCCAGGCGGTCGACACCGCCTCGGAGAAGTGCGTCGAATTGGGCGTGAATCCGCCGGTCGACGTGCCGAGCCAGTTGGTCATCTGGCCGCTATTGCTGTCGCGCCACAGGATGTCGTCATTGGCATCGCCGTTGAAGTCGCCGATCCCGACCACCTGCCAGTTGAGCGCGACATGCTCAGAGAAGCTCGCCGAATTCTGCGTGAACCCCCCGGTCGAGGTGCCGAGCCAATCGGTTAGCTGGCCGGTCGTCGTGTCGCGCCACAGCAGATCGGTGATGCCGTCGCCGTTGAAGTCGCCGGTCGCGATCACCTGCCACTCGTTGACGACGAACTCGGAGAAATGGCTGCCGTTCTGGGTGAAGCCGCCATTGGAGCCGCCGAGCCAGTCGGTCAGCTGCCCGCCATTCTCGCGCCACAATATGTCCTGGTAGCCGTCGGCGAGCCAGTTGGTGAGTTGGCCGCCGGAATCGCGCCACAGGATGTCGCTCCGGCTATCGCCGTTGAAGTCGCCACGCGCCTCGTGCGGTCGGATGACAAGCTGGACTCCGCCGCCTGGACCGACGCTCGCGATGATCGGCCCGCAGCCAGGTTCGCGAGTGTCAGCGATCCACCGGTGAAGCTGAGCGTGTTGCCGGAGAGGGTGAATGTGAAGCCGGCGAGCGACGCGTCGGTAATGACAATTCGGTCGCCGACGGCGAAATCGGCGATCGTGTCGCCGTTCAGCCCGGCAGCCGTGTCGCGGAAGTCGTCTTTGCCCTCGCCGCCCGTGAGAGTGTCGGCGCCCGCGCGGCCGAGCCCCGCGCGCGATCAACAGGCTAGCTCGGTGGATCGCGTTGGCAAGCGCGAAGTGGCGTGATTTCATACGAAGAAAAAAGGCGGCCCATCACTGGGCCGCCCGTTTCTTCCGGCAATCGGAGGGTTTACGCGAGCTGCGCGAGCACCGGGCGGCGCCGGCGGCGGATCGCGAAGCCCATCGCGCCGAAGCCGAGCAGCATCATCGCCCAGGTCGTTGCTTCGGGCACTGCCGCCGCGCTGATGGTGACGTTGCCGCTCAGGATCGAGCCCGTCGGCGCAGTGCCGCTCAGGCTCAGCGTGTACGGAACGTTCCCGCCAGCGAGGAGAACCGAACCAAGGGTCAGGCTCAACTGCCCAGCATCGGTCGGCGACGCGACGAACGTGTAGGTACTGCCATTGCCCGTCAGCAGCGTCTTGGTCAGATCCCAGACGAAGCCCGGTGTGCTGCTGCCGACGACGATCTTGTACATTCCGGCATCGTCGTTCGTGAAGGTGAACGCCCCGTCGTACGTCGGACCGGTAATGTTCGGCTGGCCGAACATGATCGTCGTAATGCCGCCGCTGGTGAAGATCGACGTCATCGGATCAGGATTAGTAAGATTGGTCGCACTCGTGACCACGACTGCCGAACTGGCGGCCGAAGCTGAGGCCAACGCTGCGGCCCCCGCGACAACATATAAAAGCTTCCGCATCCCGGACCTCCCGAGTTTAACGCCCAAGTGCTGTGGTTAACGGAGTCTTAAGAGAGAGGTTCCCCGCCTGCTGCTGAATTAATCGTACTAAGGGATTCTTGCCACCGCTCCGAAACGTCTGAAACGCGCAAGAAAAAGGGCGGCGCCGTACTGCGGAGCCGCCCCTGGATTGTTGCCGGAAATCAGGCGATTTGCGCGAGCGCAAGCCGGCGGCGGCTGCGCATCGTCATGCCGATACCGGCGAAGCCGAGCAGCATCATCGCCCAGGTGGTCGCTTCGGGCACCGCGGCCGCACTGATGGTGACGTTGCCGCTCAGGACCGAGCCGGTCGGCGCCGCGCCGCTCAGCGTCAGCGTGTAAGGGGTTTGCGAGCCGGCGAGAAGAACCGAACCGAGGGTCAGGCTCAGCTGTCCCGAATCGGTCGGCGAGGGCGTGAACGTGTAGGTTTGGCCGTTGCCAGTCAGCAGCGTCTTCGTGAGATCCCAGACGAAACCGGGCGTGCTGCTGCCGATGACGATCTTGTATATTCCCGAATCGTCGTTCGTGAACGTGAAAGCGCCATTGTACGTCGGGCCAACGATATTCGGCTGCCCGAACATGATCGTGGTGATGCCGCCGCTGGTGAAGACCGACGTGGTCGGATTGGGAAGGGTGAGATTGGTGGAGTTCGTGACCACCACCGCCGCGCTCGCGGCACCGCTGAATGCCAGCGCAGCCGCACCGATCGTGGCAAGAACTGCCTTGTGCATATTCGACCTCCCGGTTGTTGCCCCAGCCATTCGGCCAGTTAACATCTGTTAACCCGACTCATTCCGGTTTGTTAATAGATTTTTTACGTGCGAATTCACGCCACAGACAATGTTGACGCCGCCGCTCCTCTCTGACGCACCCGTAACTTGTCCCGAATTGGGCCATTCTCGCGAGAGTCCTCGCAAATTTCACCCGCCGGAAATTCGGGTCTAGCGGGCGTCGGCCACGCGCCTGGATGCCGGTGGCAGCTTCTGAAGCAGGAATGAGTCGAGCGCGCGCCACACTTTCACCCAGGCCGAATGGCGGATGAAATCGTGGGCTTCGCCGGGAAGGATGAGGGTCCGCACCTCGACGCCGCGCTCGCGCAATCTTTGGGCAAGGTCGACGGTTTCGACCACGTCGACGTTCATGTCGGCATCGCCGTGGATCAGCAGCACCGGCGAGCGCCAGCTGTCGAGGTGACCGACGGGTGAGGAGGCGCGCGCCTGGTCGCGGTCCTTCTCGTCGACGCCGAAATAGGTGCTCGGGCTGAGATGCCCCTTGATCGGCGACGGCCAGCTCCAGTCGTAAACGCCGTGGATGCCGACGCCGGTCTTGAACAGGTCCGAGTTGCGCGCGAGCGCCTGGCCGGTCAGCAGGCCGCCGTACGAGCCGCCCCAGATTCCGATCCGATTCGGGTCGACGTTCGGCTGAGCCGCGAGCCAGCGGCCGGCGGCGAGCACGTCGCGATACTCGGATGCGTCGCGCCACGCACGGCCCGGCGCGTCGCGGAAGGCGCGGCCGTATCCGATCCCCGAGCGATAGTTGATTGCGAGCACCGCATAGCCCTGCTCGGCGAGCCTCCGGTTCGCCGCAAAGTCGTTCGAATAATAGCCCATGTAGTGGAAGGCCGGGAACATCTGCCGCTGCGGTCCGCCGTGGGCATAGATCAAACCGGGGTGCGGTCCCGGGCCCGTCGGCAGGAACAGCTGGCCGGTGAACTTCAGCCCATCGAGCGAGGTCAGGTGCACTTCGCGCGGCGCTGCACCCGTGAGCGGCGACGTGTAGCCATAGTCGGCGTAGCGTTCGGCAAGCCGCGTCTTCCCGCTCGACAGGTCGATGATCCGCAACAGGGGCGCCTGGTCGGCGGTGGCGCCGACGAACGCGGCATAGCCCCCGCCGATCGCGGCATGGGCGAGCACCGGCTCGGGCTCGGGCAGACTGCGCGTCGCGCCCGTTGCGGCATCGATCAGCGATAGCTGGCGCGTGTCGAGATCGGCGCAATTGTGCACCACGAGCAGTTCCGCCTTCGCCGCCTCGCTTTCGGCGACCATGCAATTGGGCGGCGTCAGCGCGTGCGGCGCTCCGCCGGTCGCGGCCAGCGCGTAGAGCCGGCCCCAGCCATCGTCCTCGGAATAGAAGACGAGCTTGTCGTTCGATGCCCAGCGCAGCGCGCCTTCATCGTCATCCATCCCCAGCGTCACCGCCGGGCCACGCGTGCTCCACAAAGTCCGCGTTGCGCCGCTCGCGAGATCGAGCAGGCCAATCGAGAAAGGCTCGGCCTCGGTCTGATCGGGGGTCGTGCTGTGCTTGCGGCCGGGGAGGCGCAGGAAGGCCACGCGCGTTCCGTCGGGCGAGAGCACCGGAATCGCCAGCCGGTCGACTCCGGTCACCAGCCAATCGACGCCGCTGGCACCCGGAGAGTAGCGGCCGAGGAAGGAATAGCCGCGGCGGTTGTCGACGAACAGCAGGTCGCCGCTCTTGGTCCAGACGAACTGCGACCAGCTGCCGCCGCCCTTGGCGAACAGCTTGGGCTTCCCGGCCGGCGCCGTAGTGCTGACCGCGACCAGGTCGCCGTCGCGCTTGAACAGCAAGGTGCGCCCGTCGGGCGAGAAGGTCGGGTCGCTGCCGACGCCGAGCTTGACCGCCTTCGCGCCCGCGATCGTCGGCTGCATCCACAAGGTGACGACGGGCACGTCGACCAGCGAAGCCGGATTGAAGGCGCTGTCGCCGCGCGGCTGGCCGGTCGTGAACACCAGATGCTTGCCGTCCGGCGCGAGCAGGAGTTCGGTGATCGGCTGCCCCTTCTCGTCAGTCCGCGAGGCGAGCGTGACGCGGCGGAAGTCGGGCGCTTTCGCGAACAGAACGAGGCTCTTGTCGGCCTGCTTCGTCAGCCAGGCGAAGGCCGGCACCTTGGCTGCGCTGACGCTGTCGACATACGGAAAGTCGAGGAAGGCCGTGTCCGCATCGGCCGCCAGGGCAGCCGATGCGAAAGCGAGCAGGGACGCGGCAAGTGCCAGCGGAAAGATGCGCATGGCCGCCGAGGCTAAAGCGCGATCTGGCGAGCGGCAAGCAACGTCAGTTGCCGAGCTTTCCGTAGACCGTGCGTCCCCCGAGCACTGTGGCGAGCACCTTCAAATCGCGGATCTTCTCGGCGGGAACCTTGAGGATGTCGCCGGAGAGAACGACGAAGTCGGCATATTTGCCTGGTTCGATCGAGCCCTTCACCTGCTCCTCGAAGCTCGTGTAGGCGCCGTTGATCGTCACCGAGCGGATCGCCTGCTCGCGCGAGATGCCCTGGTCGGGGCCGAGCTTGCCGCCCCAGCCGGTGCCGCGGGTCACTTCGCCGTAGATCTCGAGCAAAGGCTCGGCATGATAGGAAATCGGGCCGTCCGAACCGCCGGCGAAAAAGACGCCGTTCTTCAGCCACTCGGCGTACGGCTCGCTGCGGTCGGCGAGCGGGCGCTTCCAGGCTTTGAGGATGAGCTCGCCGAGCTGGTAATTATGCATGTACTGCGAGTTGATGATCAGCCCGAGCCGCTTGACGCGGTCGTAGTGCTGCGGGCCGAGCAGGAAGGCGTGATCGATCATCCAGCGGCGCTTGGCGATGGGCGTTTGCGCATTGGCATAGTCGAACGCGTCGAGCGCCTCCTCGATCGCGCCGTCGCCGACTGCGTGCGGGCGAAGCCGCCAGCCGTACCGAGCGACGAGCGCGGCGAAGCGCTTGAACTGCTCGGCCGGGACTTTCTCGAGCCCGCGGTAGCCCGGCTTGTCGGGATAATCATGGCTGAGCAGCGCGGTCAGTTCGGCGCCATCGAGCCCGGTTTCGCCGAGCTCGTCGGCGCGAAACATGCCGTCGCCGTCGGAGCCCGGCTTTGGAAGCTTTTTCAGTTGCGCCTCGACTTCGTCGAGCGGGAGCGCGGGGTCGACATTGTAGGCGAAGTCGACACGCACCGTAAGCTGACCCGCGTCACGCAAGTTGCGGAACAGTGCCGCGTCGTCGGGCGAGCCGCTCGGGTCGCCGGCGCTGGTGATGCCGTGGCTGTTCACCAGCGCCAGCACCTTCTTCGTGCCGGCGATTTGCTGCGCTGGGGTTGGCTTGGGCATGAATTTGCGGACGACGCGGCCGGCGTTGTCCATCAGCAGTCCGGTCGGTTCGCCGTTCGAATCCTTGTAGATCTGCCCGCCCTGCGGGTCGGGCGTATCGCGGGTGACGCCGGCAAGCGCGAGCGCGCGGCTGTTGACGATCACATAATGCGGTCCGGGGATGCTCACCGGATTGTCCGGCGCGGCGGCGTCGAGATCGGCGCGCGTCGGCAGCCGCCCTTCCGCCAGCTGATATTCCCACCAGCCGCGCGTCCCGACGATCCACTCGCCGGGTCTCGACGATTTCGCGCGGGCCGAGATCGCCGCCTGGATGTCCTTGATCGAGCGGACCTGCGTGAGATCGACCTGCGTGTCGAGGTCCTTGCCCGCGGTCAGGTGGACATGGGTGTCGTTGAACCCGGGCAGGACCGTTCGGTCGGCGAGGTCGACGACACGGGTTTTCGGGCCCTTGGTCTTGAGCACCGCGGAATCGCTGCCGACCGCGATGAAGCGGCCGTCGCGGATGGCCGCGGCGCGGGCGATCGAGAATCTCGCGTCGACGGTGATGATCTGCGCATTGCGGATGATGAGGTCAGCAGGCGGGCTCGCCAGCGCCGTCGAGGAGGCGAGGGCGGCGATCGAGAGGATCAGTGATCGAAACATGCGGTTTGTCCTTGGCTACAGGGTGAAGCGGGCGCCGAAGCGGAAGAAGCGGCCGACCACGTCGTAGAACTGGCCGTTGGTGCTGCTTTCATTGATGCCGCCTGCCGCGCCGGACGGGATCATCGGCGGGTCGGTATCGAGCAGGTTGTTGATCGCGCTGAACAGCTCGACCGAGCGGGTGCGGCCGAGCGCGAAGCGGTAGCTCGCCGATCCGTTCAGATAGACGAAAGCGGGGACGCTGTTGCGGTTGATCGAGTTCGGCCCGGTGCCTTCGTGCAGGATCGCGCCGAACTTGCCGGGCCCGACGAGCCGCGCCTGCAGCCCAAGATGCGCGGGGCCGCGATCATAATCGACGAATGCGTCGCCCATCCATTTGGG
>Ga0070660_100002552_pt1 | contig 12483 bp, 12 predicted proteins | sample KBSC33metaG_FD_64670 | JGI IMG/M metagenome (GOLD analysis project Ga0070660, IMG submission 64670) | Corn rhizosphere microbial communities from Kellogg Biological Station, Michigan, USA - KBS C3-3 metaG | ecosystem: Host-associated > Plants > Roots > Rhizosphere > Soil ... | reverse complement strand
CGTCGCGATCCCGCGGGCGGGGTACGGCACCGTCGGCTGCCACGGTTCTTCGTCGATCGTCATCGGGCGGTGCGCGAAGGCCGAGGGCAGCAGGACGAGCCCCCGGCCGCCGAGGTCGTGCGTTGCGGTGTGGCGGGAGACGGCGACGTCGAGGTGGCCGTCCTCCCAGGTGACGTTCGGGTGGATGCCGCCGAACAGCGCCGCGGGGCCCTCGGCGGTGAGCCGTCGCGCCCGGTAGGCGACGTCGGCCTCGAGGAACTCGCGGATCCGCGGCCACACGGGAGCCAGCGCGATCTCCCAGTAGCGCTCGAGCACGTCGGCCAGCAGCCTGAGCTCCCGGCGCGGGTCGGCCTCCCACGCCGCAAGCACCGGCGAGCGCGGGTGCTGCTCGCGGACCAGGCCCATCTCGAAGCGGATCTGCCGCGTCGGCGTGCGTCGGAGCGCCCGCAGATCGTCGGCCAGGTCGCCCAGCGGCCCGGCCGGCGGCGGAACCAGGAAGTCGGGCATGTAGCCGCGCGTGGGGACCAGCGCGACCGCCCGCTCGAGGTCAAGCCCGCCCAGCCGTCCGCTGAGGGATCGCAGCCACGGCACGTGCAGCGCGGCCGTGGCGGGGTCGCGCAGCGCGAGCAGCGACTGGACGAGCTCGAACATCGGCGAGATCGCGAAGCGCGTCCTCGCCAGGTCCTCCACGCCGAAGACGAAGCGGACCATGCGACTACCCCTTGGGCACCATCACCTCGAGCATCGCGCCGTCCGCGTCCGGGAAGTAGACCGAGTGGCTGTCGCTGTGCTCCTCCGCCACGTAGGGGAGGGCGAGGGCGTCGAGCCGCGCGACCACCTGCTCCTGCGAGCGGTGGTCGGTCGCCAGCGCGATGTGGCGCAGGCCGGGCGCGCGGTCGGCGAACACGCCGAAGCGCGCGCCGCGCGGGCCGATGAAGACCGGCTCGCCGGGAGGGGCGACGGGGCGCTCGGCGACGAGACCGAGGACGTCGGCGTACCAGTCGAGCGTCGCGGGACGGTCGGCGGCGTTGAGGGAGACGTGGTCGATGCGTAGGAGGTTCATGCGCGGAAGCGTCGGCGATCGGAGGTCGAGCGACGATGGATTCGATGCTCGTCGAATCGCTCGTCGTGCCTCGCAGGGTCGCCGACGCTGCCGGCCATGTCAACCACCACACCCGCCTTCGCCCAGCCCTGGAACCTCCGGGCCGACCTCCGCCCGGCCGACGCGCGCATCGCCCGGTCCGTTCAGGACGTCCAGGACGCCCTCGCCGACGCCCGTGCCGGTGGTCTGCGGGTCGCGCCGCAGACCACCGGTCACATGGCCGCCTCGCTGCCCGGGCTGGAGGATGCGCTGCTGCTCCAGCTCGACTTCGACGAGCCCGTCGAGGTCGATCCGGTCGCCCGCGTCGCGCGGATCCCCGCCGGGTCGCGCTGGGACGACGTCGTCCAGGCCGTCGCCCCGCACGGGTTCGCGGTGATGCACGGCTCGTCGCCGACCGTCAGCCCGTTCGGCTACCTGCTCGGAGGTGGTCTGTCGTTCTACGGGCGCGCGCACGGTCTGGCCGTCAACCACGTCCGCGCGTTCGAGGTGGTGACGCCCGACGGCGTAGCGCGGCGCGCCGACGCCACACAGAACGCGGAGCTGTTCTGGGCGCTGCGCGGCGGGGGTGGCGGCGTCGCGGTGATCACGGCGATCCAGATCGGCCTGCTGCCCTATGCGGAGGTCACCGGCGGCGCGCTGGTGTTCGCGTGGGCCGACGCTCCCGCCGTGCTGCGCGCGTGGCGCGACTGGGCGGCGACGGCGCCGGACTCGATCACGACGACGTGGCGCATGATGTGCCCGCCCGAGGCGCCGCCCATGGTGATCGTCGACGGCGTCGCGCTCGAGCCGTCCGCGGCGGACGACCTGCAGCGCGCGCTGCGGGCAGCGGCGACCCCGCTGCAGGGCGGCTTCGGCCCGATGCCCAGCGCGGCGGTCGCGCGCCTGCACGGCGACCCCGAGGAGCCCACTGGCGGCCTGGGCGACGGGATCCTCATCGAGCGTCTCGACGATGCGGCGATCGACGCGTTCCTGCGCGCCGCGACGCCCAACTCGCCGCTGCTGTTCGGGGAGCTGCGCCACCTCGGCGGAGCGCTCGCCGCACCGCCGGCCGGCGCCGGGGCCCGCGGCCACCTCGAGGGCGAGTTCATCCTCTTCGGGCTCGGCCTGCCGGAGATCACCGGCAGCGAGGAGGCGATCGAGGCGAGCGTCGCCGCGCTCGTCGGCGCCATGGCACCGTTCGGGACCGGCACGCGCTTCACGAGCTTCGCCGAGCGCTGGAGCTCGCTGCGCACCTGTGTGCCCGACGCCGCGTTCGACCGCCTTGCGGCGGTGCGCGCGCAGGTCGACCCCGAGCGCACGCTCGTCGCGCCCCACTCGGCGTGATGGATACGCTCGCGCGGCCATGAGCATCCTGCGCCCGCTTGTCGAAGAGCTCCACGAGACCCGCGAACGCCTGAAGCTGGGCGGTGGGCAGGAGAAGATCGACAAGCAGCACGCGGCGGACAAGCTCACGGCCCGCGAGCGCATCGCGCTGCTCATCGACGACGGCACGTTCAACGAGCTCGGCATCCAGGGCGGCATCCACTACGCGGTCCGCGGGCTCGAGGACAAGGACGCGCCGGCCGACGGCGTGATCACCGGCTTCGGCAAGGTCGACGGGCGGATGGTCGCGGTCTGCGCCTACGACTTCACGGTCATGGCCGGGTCGATGGGCATGACCGGCGAGCAGAAGGTCGCGCGGCTGCGCGAGCTCGCGCTGACCAAGCGGATGCCGTTCGTCTGGTTGCTCGACAGCGCCGGCGCGCGCATCCAGGAGGCGGTCGGCTCGCTGTTCGCCGGCTCGGGCCACCTCTTCCGCGAGGAGGTGATCATGAGCGGCGTCATCCCGCAGGTGGCGGCGCTGATGGGGCCGTGCGCGGCGGGCACGGCGTACATCCCGGGGCTCGCGGACTTCGTGCCGATGGTCAAGGGCCGGGGCTCGATGGCGCTGGCCGGGCCGCACCTCGTGCGCGCCGCGATCGGCGAGGACGTCACCCAGGAGGAGCTCGGCGGCTCGCGGGTGCACTGCCGCAAGTCCGGCGTCGGCGACCTCGAGGTGGCCGACGACCCGGAGTGCATCGAGCGCATCAAGCAGTACCTGTCGTTCATGCCCTCGCACAACCGCGAGGCGCCCCCGGTGGTCGAGTGCAGCGATCCGATCGACCGTGGGGACGACGAGCTGCTCGACGTCCTGCCGGAGTCCAACCGCAAGCCCTATGACATGTACGACGTGATCTCGCGGATCGTCGACGACGGCTTCTACTTCGACATGAAGCCGCAGTTCGCCAAGACGCTGATCACCTGCTTCGCGCGCTTCGGCGGGCGGCCGTGCGGGATCGTCGCCAACCAGCCCAAGCAGCTCGGCGGGATCCTCGACAACGACTCCGCCGACAAGGCCGCGCGCTTCGTCAACCTCTGCAACGCGTTCGCGATCCCGCTGCTGTTCCTGATGGACGTGCCGGGCTTCATGGTCGGCACGAAGGTCGAGGAGGCGGGGATCATCCGCCACGGCGCGAAGATGCTCCAGGCGGTCGCCAACGCGACGGTGCCGAAGGTCACGGTGATCACGCGCAAGGCCTACGGCGCCGGCTACTACGTGATGAACGGCCGCGCGTACGAGCCCGACCTGATCGTCGCCTGGCCGACCGCCGAGATCAGCGTCATGGGGGCCGAGGGCGCCGTCGAGATCGTCATGCGCAAGCAGGTCGAGGCGGCCGAGGACCCGGCGGCCAAGAAGGCCGAGCTGATCGAGGCCTACCGCAAGATCATCGACGTCTCGATCCCGGCCCGCAACGCGATGATCGACGACGTCATCGACCCGCGCGAAACGCGCCAGGTCGTCTGCCGCGCGCTCGAGATGGCGGCCGGCAAGACGATCGAGCGGCCCTGGAAGCGCAACGCCGTCGTTCCGGTCTGACCGCTGGCGGGTACTACCCGACCATGCTTATCGCTCGGCTCATACGGACGGCGTGGGCCATCGTCTGCGGGATCATCGTCATCGCGATCCTGCTCGTCGTGCTCGGCGCCAGCACCTCAAACGACGTCGTGAGCTGGATCCACGACGCGGGCTCATGGCTGAGCTCGCCGTTCCACGGGATCTTCCACATCGGCGACCACAAGGCCAACATCGCGGTCAACTGGGGCATCGGCGCCCTGGTCTGGTCGGCGGTGGCGATGCTGCTGATCCGCCTGACGGCGGGCGCGGACGGCTACGGGCGCTTCGGGCGCCGGCAGCCGGTCGTCTAGGCGCTGCCGAGCGCCACGCCGACGGCGACGATCAGCGCGCCGCCGAGCGCGACCTGCACGAGGCTGATCCGCAGCGGGACGTCGAGGAAGCGCTTGCGGATCAGCGAGATCGTGATCAGCTCGATGGCGACCACGACGCTGGCGACGATCAGCGCCGGGTGCAGCCGGTGGATGATGAAGGGCAGGGTGTGCAGCGAGCCGCCGAGCGTCGTCATCCCGCCGGTGACCACGCCGCGCGCGATCGCCGAGCCGCGCCCGGTCTGCTCGCCGGTGTCGCTGAGCGCTTCCGAGAAGCCCATGCTGATGCCGGCGCCGAGCGCCGTCGCCAGGCCGACGAACAGCGCCGAATGCGTGCCCGAGAGCAGTGCGGCCGCATAGATCGGGGCCAGCGTCGACAGCGTCCCGTCGATGAGCCCGACGAGCCCGGGCTGCACGTAGCGCAGCACGAACTCCTTCTCTGTCAGGTCGCCGATCAGCGTCTCGCTGGTCACGCGGTCACCGTACCCACAAGCAACGACTGCAGATCAACGAACATCGGCGCGGGGTCCTCGACGACGTCGCGCCAGGTGTAGCGGCGGAACTCGTCGCCCCGGGCCCGCGCGGCCCGCTCGCGGTCGTAGTCCTCCTCCCACGCATGGCGCGAGCGGTGGTAGGTGAAACTGTTGAGTTCGACGGTGAGGGCGTGGTCCGGCCAGCGGCAGTCGACGTAGCGGTGGTCGAGGCGCTTGTTCGTCCTCGGCAAGGGGAGGCTGTGCTCGCCTAGCCGGTCGCGGAACTCGCGCTCGAGGCGGCTGAGGAGGAGGGCGTGGTCGCCTTCGTAGATGGCCTTGAGCTTCGCGTGCTTCGGGCTGCCGAGAGTGGTGCCGTGGATGACCTCGGCCTTGTGGCAGATGCGGGCGAGGTCATCGAGGGGGAGGCGGGGTGCGAGATCTTCGAGGGTGCGGGGGAGGGTCGTGACGGGGATGCCGCGCCATCTCGTTGTCTCGATCGCGCGGGGACGATGCACGATCACGCCCGGGACTTTGCGGTTCCGCGTCGTGCTCACCTCGGGCGGCGGGGGCCGGTGCACGAGCGCGTAGATCCACGCCGCGGCCATCCCGCTTGCCGCGGCGCCCTCGCCGCAGGCGAGAACCGCGGCGAGATAGGTCGCCTCGGTGCTCGGCGCCGTGTGGCCGACGCGGTAGACGCCCCGGTGGACGCGGTGCAAGCGCCCGTCCTTTGCCCAGCGCTTCACCGCCTCGCGGCTCATACCCACGGCGAGCAACTGGGGGAGCGTGATCACCCCATGTTGCCGGGCCGCAATCTGGGCGACTGATCCGCTCTTGGGTCGCATACCGACCCTTAGGCGGATCAGGGCTCGAACCCGTCCCCCTAGGTGCCCTCGCCGGCAGCCGCCGCGGCGGCTTCGAGCTGGTCGTCTCCCCAGAACTTGTCGTCGCCCACGACGACGGTCGGGACGCCGTGGACGCCCGCCGCGATCGCGGCGTCGGTGGCCGCCCGGAGGCGCTCCTTGGCCGCCGGAAGACCGGCTTCGACGGCCGCGCGGTCCAGCCCGACCTCCTCTGCGACCTCGAGCGGCGCATCGCCCTGCAGGCCGGTGCCGGTCACGAAGTTGCGCGCGTACGCGGCCATCGAGTACTCGCGCAGCAGGCCGTGCTCGTCGGCGACGAGCGCAACGCGCAGCGGCTCGATCGTGTAGCTCTGCTGCGGCCAGCCCTCCGGCCAGGTCATCGGCGGCAGGCCGCGCTCCCGCGCCCGCCGCTCGCACTCCTCGATGCCGGGCTGGCGCTCGGGCTTGCCCGGGAACGACCACGGCTCGCGCTGCTGGGCGACCAGCAGGAACGCGAACGCGATCGGCTGCCAGCGCGCGTTCGCTATGACCTCGTCGATGCGCGCGGCGGCGAGGTACGCGTAGGGCGAGTTGAAGTCGTAGAGGAACTCGGGCGTCATCCGAAGCTGCGGTCCAGTTTGCCACTGGACGTGATCCGCAGGACGAGCATCGCGTAGTGCTGGATGTGGGTGGCGCCGGTGATCACGATCTTGCCCCCGGGCACGGCCAGCGCGTCGTCGATCTGCGCGAGGTCGCCGATGCCGAGCTGTGCCGGGGTCAGCGTCTCGACGCCGTGCCGGCCGAAGGAGCGCACGAGCTTGCCGCCGGCGTCGATGCAGGCGAGCTCGAGGCCCCGGCTTCCCTGGCCGACCGCCACGAAGCGATTGCCGCCGATCGGCACGAGGTCAAGCATCACGTCGCGGCTGTTCTTGCCGTCGGGGTTGACCTGGAGCTTGCCGCCGCTGCCGAACGACGGGTCGATCGCACCCGACGACGTGAAGCCGACGAAGCCGAACTGCGTACCGGTCGTGCCTCCGACGATCCAGCCGCCCGGCCGCGCGACGAGCGGGCGCTTGCCCATCAGCGCGCCGTCGCGGCGGTTGCCCGGGAAGCTCGTCACGGTCGAGCCGTTCGTTCCGAACGACGGGTCGGCCGCGCCGGACGCCGTGATGCGGCCGATGCCGAACGCGGGCGGCGAGGTCGCACCGGCGAAGGTCGTGTCGCCGCCGATGGACAGGACTGCGGTGCCGCCGGTGTCCGGCAGGGCGGCGCCGAAGTACGCGCCGTTGGCGACTCCCGGCGGGACACCGCAGCCGGGCGTGAACGCCGGGTTCTGGTTGAAGTCGGTGTCGAACGACGCCGAGCAGGCGTAGATCGTGGCCCCGTCGCCGCTGTCGCCGCCGATGAGCACGGTGCCGTCGGGCATCAGCGTGCTCCACATCGCGTTGTCCTGCTGGGCCATGAGCGTGAAGCGCTTGGTGCCCGCCTCGCCGAAGCTCGTGTCGAGCTTGCCGGCGCCCGTGAGCCGGGCGACGCCGAACAGCGTGCCGAAGCCGCCGTTGGTCGAGTTGTCCGTACCCACGGTGCCCGAGATCAGGATCCGCCCGTCGGGCAGGGGCAGGACCGACGTCAGGTCGTTGAAGTCGCTCTTGCCGACGTGGACCTTGGCGATGCCGCGGCTGCCGAAGTGCTTGTCGAGCTTGCCCGATGCGCTCAGGCGGACGAGGCCGAAGCCCGATCCGGCGCCGGTGTCGCCGCCGACGAGGATGCGCCCGGAGGCGTCGCGGGCGAGCGCGGTGCCGAGCGCGCTGTCGGACTCAAAGAGCGTGACGGCGCCGTGCGAGGCGACGGCCGAGGTGGGCAGGACGAGGGCGGCCAGAAGCGCCGCGAGCTGGACCGAGCGGGACATGAGCGAACACTATCCGCATAGAGTGGGAAGTGGAACTTCCTACTTTCGCGGAGCGGTCATGTCACTCGAGGATCCCGTCGTCATCACCTGTGCGATCTCCGGCGCGCTCGCCAACCGCGAGCAGTGCCCGGCGATCCCCTACACGCCGGAGGAGTACGCGTCGGAGGCGCGGCGGATCGTCGACGAGGGCGGCGTGCACATCCACATCCACGCGCGCACCCCCGACGGGACGCCGAGCTACGAGGTCGAGGACTTCCGGGCGATCCACGACGCGATCCGCGCCGAGGTCGGCGACGCGGTGATCATCAACTTCTCGACCGGCGCGATGGGCGTGACGGTCGAGAAGCGCATCGAGTACCTGCGCGCCGTCACGCCGGAGGTCGCGGCGCTGAACATGGGCTCGATGAACTACGCGAAGTACTCGTCGCGCCGCAAGGACTTCGTCTTCGCAACGGTCTTCGCCAACCCGTTCAGCGAGATCATCGAGTTCCTCAACGTGATGAACGAGCTCGGCATCAAGCCCGAGCACGAGTGCTTCGACGTCGGCCATGTCGGCTCGCTCGCCCCGCTCGTCGACATGGGTGTGCTGCGCGAGCCGCTGCACGTCGACTTCGTCATGGGCGTCACCGGCGGCGTGCCGCCGACGGCCCGCAACCTCGCGTGCATGGCCGAGAACCTCGCCAACGTCGGCAGCGGCGAGCACCACTGGGGCGTGATCGGGATCTCGCGCGTGCAGTGGACGCTGGTGGCGGCGGCGCTGACGCTTGGCGGCAGCGTGCGCGTCGGGCTCGAGGACAACTTCTACCTCCCCGACGGCGAGGTGGCGCGCTCCAACGGCGACCTGATCGCCAAGGCGCGGCAGATGACCGTCGACGCCGGCCGCCGGCCCGCGACGGTCGACGAGGCGCGCGCGATGCTCGGCGTGAAGCCGCGGGTGGCCGCGTGAGCCTGCCGCTGGAGGGCGTGCGCGTCCTCGACCTCAGCCGGCTGCTGCCCGGCGGGTTCTGCTCGCTGCTGCTGGCCGACTTCGGCGCCGACGTCATCAAGGTCGAGGACACCGGCATGGGCGACTACGTGCGCTGGTCGCCGCCGTTCCACGAGGGCGCCGAGGACACCGCGAAGGGCGCGCTGTTCCTCGCGCTCAACCGCAACAAGCGCTCGATCCGGATCGACCTCAAGAACGACGCGGGGCGCAACGTGCTGCTGCGGCTCGTCAAGGACGCCGACGTCCTGCTCGAGTCGTTCCGGCCCGGCGTCCTCGAGCGCCTCGGCGTCGGCTACGACACCCTGCTCGCGGCGAACCCCGGCCTCGTCATCTGCCCGATCACCGGCTACGGCCAGGACGGCCCGTACCGCGACCGCTCGGGCCACGACATGAACTACCTCGGGCTCGTCGGCGTGCTCGGCCTCCAGGGCGGCGGCCCCGACGACGCGCCGCTCCAGGCGTCAGGCCAGATCGCCGACCTCGGTGGCGGCGCGCTGATGGCCGCCTTCGGGATCCTCACCGCGCTGCACCACCGCGACCGCACCGGCCAGGGCCAGGTCGTCGACGTCTCGATGGCCGACGGCTCGCTCAGCTGGCTGGCGATGGTGGCCGCGCGCGTGCTCGCCGGCGACGCGGCCCCCGCGCGCGGGCGTGACGTCCTCAGCGGCGGCGTCCTCTGCTACCGGCCGTACCGCTGCGCCGACGGCTGGGTCACCCTCGGCGCCCTCGAGCCGAAGTTCTTCCGCAACTGGTGCGTGGGCGTCGGTCGCGAGGACCTGATCGAGAAGCAGTTCGAGGCGCCGGGCTCCGACGCGCATCGCGAGGTCGAGGCCGTGTTCATGGAGCGCACGCGCGACGAGTGGCAGGCGTTCGCCTCCGAGCACGACTGCTGCCTGGAGCCGGTGCTCGACGTCGACGAGGCGCTCGAGTCCGAGCTCGTTCGCGCGCGCGAGATGGTCGTCGAGATCGACCAGCCGGGCGCCGACAAGCCCGTGCGCCTGCTCGGGGTCCCGGTGAAGATGAGCGCGACGCCCGGTGATCCGGGGCAGCGGCCGGGACCCGCGCTGGGCGAGCACACCGCCGAGGTCCTGGCGGAAGCGGGCTTCTCCGCGGACGAGGTCGTCGAGCTGGAGGAGTCGGGGGCCGTCGCCGGCATGGCGGGGGAGACCCGTGGCAGCTTCCTCTCGTAACGGGCGCCTCAAGATCTCCCAGCTGGCGGACCGCAGCGGCGTCAGCGCCGGCACGATCAAGCACTACCTGCGCGAGGGGCTGCTCGAGGGCGACGTCGTCAAGACGTCGCCGAACATGTCCTGGTACCCGCCGGACTTCGTCGAGCGGGTCAAGCTCATCAAGCGCCTGCAGGAGGAGCGGTTCATGCCGCTGCGGGCGATCCGCGACGTGCTCGAGGACGATCCCGAGCGCGCGGCGCGGCTGGTCGAGCTCGAGGACCGCATCCTCGAGCGGGCACTCAACGCCCGCGAGGACCGCTGGGTCTCGTCCGCGGAGGTGCGGCGCCGCTACGAGGTGCCGCAGAACGTCCTCGACCGCCTCGCCGAGCTCGAGGTCCTGACGCCGTCGACCCGCGGCTACGACCCCGACGACGTCGCGATCATCGCCGCGATCAGCCGGTTTCGCGCCGGTGGCTACGACGAGCAGCTCGGCTTCACGGTCTTCGACACGCTGCGCTACCGCAAGGCGCTCGAGCCGCTGGTCGCCGAGGAGATCCGCACGCTGCTCGACCGCCTGGCCGGCGAGGTCGAGCCCGATCGGGCGGCCGAGATCATCGCGTCGGGCGCCGAGCCGCTGCGCGAGCTGATCGGCGCGATGCATTCGAAGATGCTGCTGGCGGAACTGAAGCGCGAGCGGGGGAGACGGATGTAGCATTCGCGGTGGTATGGGGCCGGCGAGCGGGAGGCTTCGCGGGACTTTCCGGCGATGGAGCGCCGCCGGCGCTCTCGCCGTGCTCGCGATGGCGCTGCCGTTCACGGTGCCCGCGGGGGCCGACGACCACGGCCACCAGGGCGGCGGCAACGCGTACGGCCATGACAAGCACGCCCAGCCGCCCGCGGATCAGCAGCCCGCGCCGCCTCCGCAGAGCTCCGCGCCCGCTCCGGCCGCGCCGCCGGCAAAGCCCGCAAAGGCCGCAAAGGCCGCAAAGCCCGCAAAGGTCGCCCCTGGCCAGGCCAAGCACCATGCGGCGGCGCGCACCGCGACGCCCGCGACCGCGACGCCCCCGGCCGCGACGCCCGCCCCGGCCCCGGCCGCGGCGCCCACGCCGACGGCAACCCCGGCCGCGGCACCCGCGAACCACGCCGGCACCCGCGCGCTCGCGGCCGCGCGCGCACGCCGCCGTGTCGTGGCCCGCGTCCGCGCACGCATCCGCGCCCACATCCGCGCCCGCCATCGCGCGGCCGCGCGCTCGCGCGTGCACGCCCGCCGTCACGCGATCGCGCCGTCGCGCTGGACGCCCGCCGCCTCGCCGGTGGCCCCGGCGCTCACCGGCGCCGGCGCATCGCCCGCACACCGCCGGCACGCGCCGCCGGCTGCGCACCGGGCGCACCACCGCAACCAGGGCAGCTTCCTGCGCTTCGTCCCGATCGTCCTGCGGGCGATCGGCGGCACGATCGCCGTCATTCCGCTCGGCGTGTGGTTCGCGATGGCCGCGCTCGCCGCGTTCGGGCTGCTGATGCTCGGCATCGCGGTCCTGCGCGACCGCCGCGCGCGCGTGTTGACCCGCGAGCGCGCCGCGCTGATCGCCGACCTCGAGGCGCTCGAGGGCGCCGTGCTGCCCACGCTGCCGAGCGCCATCGGAGGCATCGCGCTGAGCGTCAGCACCTCGCCCGCGATCGGCCCGGCGTCCGGCGGCGACTTCCACGACGCGTTCACCCTCTCGAGCGACCGTGTCGCGGTGATCATCGGCGACGTCGCCGGCCAGGGTCGCCAGGCGCTCGCCGACGCCCAGCTCGTGCGCCACGCCGTGCGCGCCTACCTGGAGGCGGGCCTCGACCCGCGCGCAGCGATCGCGATGACCGGCGCGGTCGTCGACGAGCGCGAGGAGCCGCTGTTCGCCAGCGTCCTCGTCGCGGTCCACGACCGCCGCGACGGCATCCTGACCTTCGCCTCGGCCGGCCACGAGCCGCCGATCCTCGTCAGCGAGCACGGCGCAGGGCTGCCGCCGGTCACCGGCTGGTCGCCGCCGCTCGGCACCGGCCTGGAGACCGGGCGGCGCCAGACGTCGGTCCCGCTGCCCGAGGGCCAGGCCGTGTGCCTGGTGACCGACGGGGTGACCGAGGCGCGCAGCGAGGGCGAGCGCGTCGGCGTCTCGCGGGTGATCCGCTGGCTGTCGGCGCTCGGGCCCACCGCGCTGGCCTCCGACGTCGTCGACCGGCTGCACAACGAGAGCGACTCGCACGAGGACGACGTCACGGTCTGCGTGCTGCGCGCGCTGACGCCCTCGCAGCCCGGTGCGCCGCGCATCGAGGAGGCGGTCGTCGAGGGCGGCGACCCCACGTACCTCGTGCGCTTCCTGCGCGACTGCGGCCTGCCCGCCGCCGACGCCGAGGAGGCCGGCGCCGCGCTCGAGGCCGCCCCGGACGGCACGCGCATGGTCGCCAGTGTCGAGATCCGCGGCGGCCGCGCGGTCGTCGAGCTCGCCCCGCTGCGCGGCGGCAGCTCGCACGGGACGCTCGTCGGGTAGCCCCCGTACGATCCGCGGCGTGGGAGACCTCGGCTACTTCCCGCGCGACGAGTCGGTCCTGCGCCGCGTCCACGAGGAGCGCATCGTCGGCGTGCTCTACGGCCAGCGCGCGCTGCTGCTCCAGGCGATGCACCCGGTCGCCTTCGAGGGCCTGCTCGCCGACACGAAGGGGCTCGACGCGCCGTTCCGCCGCCTCGTCCGCACGGCGAACACGATGGAGAAGATCTTCTTCGGC